>Ga0066256_1000131_pt1 | contig 321796 bp, 266 predicted proteins | sample ThiBio_1000_biof_FD_87107 | JGI IMG/M metagenome (GOLD analysis project Ga0066256, IMG submission 87107) | Wastewater bioreactor microbial communities from Cape Town, South Africa - Thiocy_expt_1000_biof (version 2) | ecosystem: Engineered > Bioreactor > Thiocyanate-remediating >... | reverse complement strand
GGCGGCGGGGGGGGGAGGGGGCGCGGGGCCGGGGCGGGGGCGGGGGCGCGGGAGGGGGGGGGGGGTCCCCCCCCCCCCCGCGCGCCGGGGGGGGGGGGGGGGGGGGGGGGGGCGGGGCCCCCGCCTCTGTCGTTCCCCCGGGATGCGGGGCGTGATCACGCCGAGCACGCCGTGACCACCGCAGCGCCGGACAGCAGCCACGACCCGACCCGGCGGTGGCCATCGCAGAGCCACTGACCACGGCGGGGCCGGATGACGCCCGCACCCCCGCTCCTGCCGGACCGCGCCCCGGTCCTGGCGTGACAGCACCCCGCACCCGGCGCGACCGCGGCCCAGGCCACCGGCCAAGGACCACCGGCCACCGGCCACCGGAGGGCCGGACGACCACCCGGCCCACGCCCCGTCACCACACCCCGGCCCACGACCCCGGGCGCGACTTTCATTAAGTCTATTTCTACCTATTGCTCTAGTCAGAAACCATCGATATCGTCTCATTCGGAACGGGCGACGACGCCCGGCGCCGACACCGACCACGCAGGCGTGGCACACAGAGTGGAGACGAGCGATGACGTCCGAGCGGGCACCCGACAGCAGCCGGCCCCGGTACGACCGCGCCGTGCTGGGCGACGTCGTCGCCGAGATCGGTGCGCGGCTGGGCGACGACGTGGCGGCCGTCGCGTCGCACGCGCTGCACGACACCCTCGACCACACGATCACCACCTACGACGACGGCACGGCGTTCGTCATCACCGGCGACATCCCCGCCATGTGGCTGCGGGACTCCACGACGCAGCTCACGCCGTACCTGCACCTGCTCGGTGCCGACGACCTGCTCGCCGACACGGTGGCCGCCGTCTCCCGCGGCCAGCAGGCCAACATCCTGGTCGACCCCTACGCCAACGCCTTCAACGCGAGCGCCGACGGCGCCGGCCACCAGGACGTGACGCGGCGCAACCCGCGCGTCTGGGAGCGCAAGTACGAGGTCGACTCGCTCGCCTTCCCGCTCGTGCTGGCGCACACGCTGTGGTCGCGCACGGGCCGCGTCGACCACCTCGACCGGTTCGGCGAGGTCGCCCGGACGATCGTCGCGCTGTGGCGCGTCGAGCAGGACCACGAGGGCTCCACCTACTCGTTCCAGCGACTCGACGGCCCCCCGAGCGACACCCTCACCCACGACGGCCGCGGCGGCCCGGTCGGCCGGACGGGCCTGACCTGGTCCGGCTTCCGACCCAGCGACGACGCCTGCCGGTACGGCTACAACGTGCCCGGGAACGCGCTCGCCGCCGTGGCGCTGGACGCGGTCGCGGAGCTGGCCGCCGGCCCGCTGCGCGACCCCCTCCTCGCCACCGACGCCGCCGCGCTCGGGCGCGAGCTGCGCGACGCGATCCGGCGCCACGGGGTCGTGCGCAGCGCCGAGGGGCGGGAGATCTACGCGTACGAGGTCGACGGCCTCGGCCACCACCTCGTCATGGACGACGCCAACCAGCCCGGCCTCCTCGGCCTTCCGCTGATCGGCTTCTGCGACCTCGACGACCGGCTCTACCAGGACACCCGCCACGTCGTCCTGAGCCCGGAGAACCCGAGCTACTTCTCGGGCCGCCACGCGAGCGGTCTCGGCAGCCCGCACACCCCGCACGGCTACGTGTGGCCGATCGGGCTCGCGCTCGAGGGGCTCACCACCGGCGACCTCGACGAGTCCCACGCCCTCCTGCGCACCCTCCTCGCGACCGACGGCGGCACCGGCCGGATGCACGAGTCGTTCGACCCCGACGACCCGACCGTCTTCACCCGGCCCTGGTTCTCCTGGGCCAGCGCGATGTTCTGCGAGCTCGCCCTGCACGTCGCCGGCCTCACCGACCGGTCGACGACACGGCCGACGACACGGACGGCCCCCGCCACCGCCGAGGAGACGCCGTGGTGACGAGCGTCCCCCGCGCGATGCGGGCCCAGCAGCGACGCAGCGCGTGGCTCTTCATCGCCCTGCCCGTCGCGCTCTTCCTGCTGTTCATGCTCATCCCGCTCGGGATGGCCCTCGTGCTCAGCTTCTTCGACTACTCGATCGTCGGCGACTCGGACTTCGTCGGCATCGCGAACTACGTCAAGGCCCTGAACGACCCGATCTTCTGGATCGCGCTGCGGAACACCGCGTACTACACGGTGCTGTACGTCCCCGGCGGGCTGATCGTCGCGCTCGGCACGGCGCTGCTGCTCAACCGCGACGCCCGCGTCGCCCGCGCGTTCCGCACCGTCTTCTACATCCCGGTCGTCTCCTCGACCGTCGCGACGGCGGCGATCTGGCTCTGGCTGCTCAACCCGCAGTACGGCCTCATCAACAACGTCCTGCGCTGGGTCGGCATCGACGGCCCGGCGTGGCTGTACGAGTCGCAGTGGGCGATGATCGCGATCGTCGTCATGAGCGTGTGGGCCGGGTTCGGCGCGAACATGATCATCTACCTCGCGGCGCTCCAGGGCGTGCCGAACGAGCTGGTCGAGGCGGCCCGCCTCGACGGGGCCGGCGCCCCGCGCGTCTTCTGGCACGTGACCCGCCCCGCGATCTCGCGGACGACGTTCCTCATCCTCACGCTCCTGCTGATCGGCGCGTTCCAGGTCTTCGACCAGGCCTACGTGCTGACGAAGGGCGGTCCCGGCAACTCGACGCTCACGCTCGTCTACTACATCTACGACCGCGGCTTCGGCCGGCTCCAGATGGGCTACGCGTCCGCCATCTCGTTCATCCTCTTCCTCATCATCATGGTCTTCTCGCTGGCCAACGCGCGGATCACCGCGAAGGGATCCCAGTCATGAGCACCCGGCCCCTGACCCCGCGCGCCGCCGTCGGCCGGACGCTGTGGTGGGTCGCCGTCGTCGTCATCGGCATCTCGACCGTCGGCCCCCTGATCTGGACGTTCGCCACGTCGCTCAAGCCGCCGGCCGAGATCATCTCCTCCTACCTCGACCCCATCCCCGACCACCCGACGCTCCAGAACTACGTCGACCTGTTCGCGCAGACGAAGTTCGGCCGCTACCTGCTGAACTCCGCGATCCTCGCGCTCGGCGGCACGATCACGAACCTGTTCTTCGGCGCCCTCGCCGGCTACGCGTTCGCCCGCCTCGCCTTCCGCGGCCGGCAGAGCATCTTCGGGGTGTTCCTCGCCTCGATGATGGTCCCGGCGATCGTCACGATGGTCCCGACCTTCCTCGTGCTGCGCCGGTTCCCGTTCGCCGGCGGCAACGACCTGTTCGGCCAGGGCGGCACGGGCTTCATCAACAGCTACGCAGCCATCCTCCTGCCCGGCGCCGTCGGCGCCTTCGGGATCTTCTACATGCGTCAGTTCTTCGGGTCGCTCCCCGGGGAGATGGCGGACGCGGCCCGCATCGACGGCGCCGGGGAGTACCGGATCTTCTCGCGGGTGTACCTGCCGCTGGCCAAGGGGGCCCTCGCGGTGCTGGGGGTCCTCACGTTCCAGGCCGGGTGGAACGCGTTCCTGTGGCCGCTCATCGTCCTCAACGAGCCGGACATGCTGACCGTCCAGGTCGGCCTCGCCTCGTTCGTCAACGAGTACCAGACCAACTACGGCGCGCAGATGGCCGGAACCATCGTCGCCAGCCTGCCGATCCTCGTGGTCTTCGCGTTCTCCCAGCGCTTCATCGTCCAGACCAACACCGACAGCTCGATCAAGTGACACACGTGACAACGGATCCCAACGCAAAGGAGCAGGACATGAGATCCCTCACCCGCACGGCCCTCACGGCCACCACCCTGGCGGTCGCGCTCGCGCTCGCCGCGTGCGGCGGCAGCCCCACCGGAGGTGGGACGTCGACGGACGGCGGCGACCCGACCGGGTCGGCCCCCGCCGGCGGCGACGCACCGCAGGAGGTCACCTTCTGGGGCTCCTGGTCGGGCGCGCAGGCCGAACAGCTCGACAAGCAGGCGGCGGCCTTCAACGCCGCCCAGGACCGGTACGTCGTCACGTACGTCCCGCAGGAGCTGGTGGAGGAGAAGCTGCTGACGGCCGTCGCCGGCGGCAGCGTCCCGGACATCGTGCTCTGGGACCGGTACCAGACCTCGCTGTACGCGCAGACCAACGCCCTGGCCCCGATCGACGACTTCATCGAGTCGAGCGACGTCGACCTCGACCAGTTCTACGAGCAGGCCCTCAGCGAGATGATCGTGGACGGCGAGACCTACGGCCTCCCGCTCCTCGTCGACAACCGCTCCCTGTTCTACGCGACCGACGCGCTGGCCGAGGCCGGCCTCGAGCCGCCGACGACGTGGGACGAGCTGCGCTCGGTCGCCGAGGCGCTCACGATCCGCAGCGGGAACAGGCTGGAGCGCTCGGGCTTCGCGCTCAACGACCCGGGCCTGTTCAACGTCTGGCTGACCCAGGCCGGCGGCTCGATGTACACCGAGGACGGCTCGGCGACCGCCTTCAACGGCCCCGAGGGCCTCGAGGTGCTCGACTTCTGGAGCTCGCTCCTGGACGCCGGGGTGTACGAGGTCGGCTTCGGCGAGGGCGTCGACGCGTTCGCCGAGGGCATCGTGACGATGAAGTACGACGGCCCGTGGGCCCTCGCCGACCTCGACGCGGCCGACGTCGAGTACGGGATCGTCCCGCCGCCCACCGGCCCGGGCGGGCAGGGCGCCGGGATGGGCGGCTTCGGCCTCGTGATCCCCAACGGCGCGAAGAACGCCGAGGGCGCGTGGGAGTTCATGAAGTGGTGGACCACCCAGCCCGAGAACGGGGTGGAGTTCGCCAAGATCTCCGGCTGGATCCCGGCCAACATCGAGGCGGCGAACGACCCGTACTTCACGGAGAACGAGTCCTACGCGGCCTTCATCGAGACGATGTCCTTCGCCAAGGTCCGCTCCCGCACGCCGGGCGCCTCCGACGTCGAGGGCAAGGCGCTCATCCCCGCCCTCGAGCGGTTCCTCTCCGGGGAGATCGACGCCGAGACCGCGCTCGCCGACGCGCAGCGCCTCGGCGACCAGATCCTCGCCGACAACCGGTGAGTCCGCGGGTGGGGGGCGCGCGTCGCGCGCTCCCCACCCCGCAGCACCGACGCCCCGCAGCCCCGACGTCCGCAGCCCCCGCGGCCGGCCACCCCGGCCGCCACCGAGTCCCCGCCCCCCGAGAGGTACCCGTGTCCCACCCCACCTGGTCGCAGTACGCCGACCTCGCCCAGCACGGCCTTGAGCACTACTTCGGTGCACCGGCCCCGCAGCTCCTCAACAACACCTACCCGGCCGGGGACAACGAGGTCTTCAACTACTGGTGGCTCGCGCACGCGATCGACGCCCGGCTCGACGCGTACGCGCGCACGGGCGATCCCGCCTGGCTGGACTCCGCCCGCGCGATCGAGGCGAACCTCCGCGAGCGCAACGGCGACCAGCTCTTCAACGACTACTTCGACGACATGCTCTGGTACGCCCTCGCGCTCGTCCGCCTCCACGACGCGAGCGGTGAGCAGCGCTACCTCGACGACGCGCGGGCGATCCACGCGCACGTGCATCGCCACGGCTGGAACGACACCCTCGGCTGGAGCCTCGCCTGGCGCACGCAGCAGCTCGACTACAAGAACACGCCGGCCAACGGGCCGTTCGTCATCCTGTCGGCCCGGCTGTTCGAGCTGGCGCCCGACCCCGAGCTGCTCGGCCTCGCGCAGATGTCGTTCGACTGGCTCACGCGCACGATGGTCGGCCCCGACGGCTTCGTCGAGGACGGGATCAACCGTCTCGGCGACGGCGCCGTCGACCGCCAGTGGCGGTTCAGCTACAACCAGGGGCTCTACATCGGCGCGGCCCTCGCCCTGACCAGCGCGACCTCGCTCGACCTGGTGCCGCTCGCCACCCGGACGGCGCTCGCGGCGCTCGACGCGCTCGCCCCCGACGGGGTCATCGCGCGTGAGGGCTCGGGTGGGGACGAGGGCCTGTTCAAGGGGGTCCTCTACCGCTACCTCGGCCTCCTCGTCGACCGGCTCGACGCGGCCGACCCGGACCGCGCGCGGCTCGTCGAGTTCGTCCGCGTCAGCACCGACGCGCTCGTCGCCTCCGCGACCGACCCCACCTCCACCGCCCCCGTCCCGCTGCTCGCCTCCGACGACTGGCGGGTCCGCGTCGAGCCCCCCGTGTACTACTCGACCCAGCTCTCCGCCATCATGGCTCTGGAGCTTCGCGCGGCGATCGAGAACGACGCCGCATAGCCGGGGCCGACGAACGTGGGAGGACCGGGGTGAGTCGCACGCTGTACCGAGAGGTGTACGAGGCGCTGCGCTCGTCGATCGAGAGCGGTGAGCTCGCCGTCGGCGAGCGCCTCCCCCGCGACTCCGAGCTGATGGAGCGGTTCGACGTCGGCGCGATCACCGTGAAGCGGGCGCTCACGCTCCTGCGGGACGAGGGCTACCTCTCCCGGCGTCCGCGGCACGGGACGTTCGTCGTCAGCCGCGAGGGTGGCGAGGCGCCGCCCCCGGCCCCGCGGCCGGGCGACCAGCTCATCGGCTGCGTGCTGACCGACTTCGACGACACGTTCGGCACGCGGATGCTCGCCGGGCTCATCGACGCCGCCCAGCCCGACACCAGCCTCGTCGTGCGACGCAGCCTCGGTGACGGCGCGCGGGAGGACACGATGGTCCGCGCCCTGGCCGCGGCCGGGGCGCGGGCGATCATCCTGCAGCCGAGCTCGTCCGAGTTCGTCCCGCCGGCCGTGCTGGAGCTCATCACGCGGGGCTTCCCCGTCGTCATCCTCGACCGCGTGTACGACGGCCTCCCGGTGTCCTCCGTCTGCTCCGACAACGTGACGGCCGGCCGCGTCGCGACGGACTACCTGTTCTCGCTCGGCCACGAGCGGCTGGGCCTCATCAGCTCCGACTCCGAGGTGTCGACGGTCCGCGACCGCCGGGCCGGCTTCGTCGCGGCGCACGCGCACCACCACGTGCCGCACGACCCGGCCAACGAGTTCCGCGCGACGCGCTCGACCGTCCCCGGCAGCTACGCGACACCCGACGACGACGTGCGCGCGCTCACCGGCTATCTCGCCGAGCGGCGCGACCTGCAGGGCGTCGTCGTCACGGAGTACCACCTCGCCGTGCTCGTCCTCGAGGCCGCGCGGGAGCTCGGCATCCGGATGCCCGAGGACCTCTCGATCGTCTGCTTCGACCACCCCGGCCAGTTCTTCGACCGCGGGCGGTTCGAGTTCACGCACATCGAGCAGGACGAGGCGGCGATGGGCCACACCGCGTTCGAGCTCGCGCTCGACCTCACCCGGGACGGCTCGCGGGTGGAGCGCGTGGCGCTGGACACCCGGCTCGTCGTCGGCGAGTCGACCGCGCCGCGCCGACCGGCCTGAGCGGCCCCGGCGGCGCGGCGACCGAGACGCGCGGACGGACGACGCCGTCAGCCGGCCGGCGGCGCGGTGACCTCGGGTGACGGGCTCGGGGTCTCCGTCGGCGTGGGCGTCGGAGACGGCGTGCCGGTCACCGCGAGCTGGGCCTCGAGCTCGGCGATCCGGTCGGACAGGTCGGCGAGCTGGGCTGCCAGGTCCGACTGCTCCGGGGACGGCGTCCCGTCCAGCGCGTCGACCCTCGTCCTGAGGTCCGTGTACTCCGTCAGCAGGTCGTCCAGCGTGATCGCCGTCCCGTCGTCCGTCTCGCCGACCGGCACGTCCCCGCTCTCGACGGCGCTGCGCGCGCTCGCCACGGCCTCGTCGATGATCTCCTGCTTCTGCTCGTCCGAGAGCTCGTAGACGACCGTCGGCTGGACGTAGGTCGTGTCGCCGGTCGCCTGGGCGACGATCCACGAGGCCGTGATGGTCACGATGGCGATGAGCGCGAACAGCGCGAGGTAGACCGAGTTCGACCGGAACACCCGCTGGAGCCGCTGCATCCGCGGGGACGGCCCGGCCTCGGCGTCCGCGTCCTCCGCCTCGCCGGCCGCCCCCGGGTCGACCGTCGCGGCGTCGTCCGCCACGGGGCCGTCCACCGCGGCGTCGGCGTCGTCCACCCCGGCCTGCGCGACGTCGACGGCCACCTCGCCGACCCCCGTGGCCCGCACCGCGCTGGCGGGCACCCGGATGACGCCCGCGGCCACGCCCGCCCGGGCGAGCCGCTTGGCCGAGTCGGCGGTCGCCTCCGTCGCGGAGGAGATGAACGCGTTGACGACGGCCGTCGCGACCGAGATGAGCCCGACCGCGATGAGCGAGCTGGTCAGCCCCGCGATCCGCGGCGCGATGAGGGCCATCGTGATCGCGGCCAGGCCCGTCGCGACCACCTTCGTCGCGTTCAGCCCCGACCGCCGCCAGGCGCGACGGAACCCGCCGACGCGCCCGTCCGTCGTCCGATCCGTCATCGTCGTCCTCCCCACGTCAGCTCGGGTGCGGGCCGACGGCCACCGCCGCGCTCGACCCGACAACGAGTGTCTCCCAGACTCGCCGCGCCCCGACCGCGACCACGAACCCCCCACAACCTGCCCCCACGCCTCGCCCACGCCGTCCCCGCACCTGCCCCCATCGCGAGACTCCGCGCGGTTACGATGGTCGGCAGCGTCCGGGCTGCACGACCGCAGCGTCGCCGAGGGAAGACCGGGCGTCCTGCCAGCACCGTGTGAACCGTCGAGGAGGGGACCGGCATGGGGGTCATCGACCGCTTCGAGAAGAGTGTCGAGCGCGTGGTCAACTCCGCCTTCGCCAAGGCGTTCCGCTCCGAGGTCAAGCCCGTCGAGATCGCCGCGGCCATCCAGAAGGAGATGGACGAGCGCGCGGCGGCCTTCCGCGGGCGCACGGTGGTGCCGAACACCTTCGAGGTCGAGCTCGGCGACGGCGACCACGAGCGCGTCGTCGAGTGGGGCGAGGACGCCCTCGCGGACGAGATCGCCGCCGCGGCCGCCGACCACGCCCGCGAGCAGGGCTACTCCCTCGTCGGCCCGATCTCGGTCAGCTTCGCCGACCAGCCCGACCTGGAGACGGGCCGGTTCCGCGTCCACTCCTCCACGATCCGCGACGAGGGCTACGCCGCCGCCGTGTCGGCCGGCCAGGCCGCATCGGGCGGCGCCGCCGTCCCGGAGCCGCCGCGCCACCCCGTCATCGACATCGACGGCAAGCGCTACCTCCTCACGGCCACCTCCACCGTCCTCGGCCGCGGGTCCGAGGCGGACATCGTCGTCGACGACACCGGCGTCTCCCGCCGTCACCTCGAGCTGTCGCGCACACCGCACGGCGTCGTCGTCACCGATCTCGGCTCGACGAACGGCACGTTCGTCGAGGGCAACCGGATCACGGCGGCCACGCTCGTCGACGGCAACACCGTGACCCTCGGCCGCACGCGGCTCCTCTTCTACACGGGTGAGAGCGACGCCGGGTGAGCGAGCTCGTCATCACCCTGCTGCGCCTGTCCTTCCTGGCGCTGCTGTGGTTGCTGGTCCTCTCGTGCATCGGGGTCCTGCGCCGCGACATCTTCGGCACCCGCGTCTCCTCCCGCGGCCGGGGTCGCGGTCTCCGCGCCAACGTGAACCCCGTCAACGACGACGCGGCCGCCCCCGGGCGCAGCACGCCCGTGACGCTGAGCGTCCTGGAGGGCCCGCTGGCCGGGACGCAGCTCGGCCTGCACACCTCGAGCGTCCTCATCGGCCGCGCCCCCTCGTGCACCCTCGTGGTGGACGACGACACCGCCTCGGGCCGGCACGCCCGGATCTTCCCGCACGACGGCGGCTGGTACGTCGAGGACCTCGGCTCGACGAACGGCACCTGGGTCGGCGACACCCGCGTCACCGATCCCGTCCCCGTCCCCCTCGGCACCCCGGTACGCGTCGGGCAGACCCTCCTGGAGCTGCGGAGGGGGCGGTGACATGACCCTCACGTTCTCCTACGCCGCGCGCTCCGACGTCGGGCTGCTGCGCAGCGTCAACCAGGACTCCGGCTACGCCGGCCCGCACCTGCTCGTCCTGGCGGACGGCATGGGCGGCCCGGCCGGCGGCGACGTCGCGTCGTCGGTCGCGATCGCGCACCTCGCCCCGCTCGACGGCGACTCGCACGGCGGCGACATGCTCGCCCTCCTGCGCGACGCGGTCGCGCAGTCCCACGCCGAGCTGCGCGAGCGGGCGCAGGACGACCCCGAGCTCGCCGGCCTCGGCACCACGCTCATCGCGGCCCTGCGCTCCGGCAAGCGGCTCGCGCTCGCGCACATCGGCGACTCGCGCGCCTACCTCGTGCGCGACGGCGTCGTCAGCCGGCTCACCGTCGACCACACCTACGTCCAGCACCTCGTCGACCTCGGCCAGCTCACCGAGGAGGAGGCCGAGACGCACAGCCACCGCAGCGTCATCCTGCGCGTCCTCGGCGACCACGACTTCGGCGTCGACCTGGACGAGTCGCTGCGCGAGCTGGTCGCCGGCGACCGCTTCCTCCTGTGCTCCGACGGCGTCTCCTCCTACGTGAGCGCCGAGACGATCGCGCAGACGCTGATCGACGTCGCGGACCCCGGCGCGTGCGCCGACCGGCTCGTCGACCTCGCCCTGCGCGCGGGCGGCCCGGACAACATCACGGCCGTCGTCGCGGACGTCGTCGAGCTCGACGACGTGCCCGACGGCGCGGCCCCCTCGACCGTCCCGCAGGTCGTCGGCGCGGCCGCCGCCCACTGGAAGCAGCGCTCCCGCGGCAGCGACTCCCCCGCCGCCCGCGCCGCGGCACTCACGCCGCCGAAGCCCGAGGAGATCGCGGCGCACGCCGAGCGCTCGGCCGACGAGGAGCGGGACGAGCTCGACCAGCGCCGGGGCCGGCGTCGCCGCCGCTGGGCCTGGGTCGCCTCGTCGGCGGCCGTCCTCCTCCTGCTCGCCGGCGCGAGCTGGGCCGGGCTGCGCTGGACGCAGACCCAGTACTACGTCGCGTCGTCGGGCGAGTACGTCGCCGTCTACCAGGGGATCCCGCAGAGCATCGGACCGATCCGGCTCGGCCACCCGCTGGACACCACCGACATCCTCGTGGCGGACCTGCCCGACTACGCGCAGGAGCGCCTCGCCACGGCGATCACGCCCGGCGACGGCTCGCTCGCGGGCGCGCGCGGCATCGTCGAGTCGCTGCGCGAGCAGCTCCCGGCGCCCCGACCGACGCCCACACCGACACCGACATCGACCCCGAGCCCCGGCTCGTCCGCGAGCTCCGGGTCGACGGGCACGGCGTCGCCCACGGGCACGGCGTCGCCGACGGGCACCGCCTCACCGGCCCCGAGCCCGGGCGGATCGAGCTGATGGCGACCATCACGCAGGTCACGCCGCGGCGCGGCCGGTGGACCGAGCTCGCCCTCCTCGTGCCGGCGCTCGGCCTCGGCGTCTACGCCTACCTCCAGGTCGGCCTCGGCGTCACCGGCTCGCCCCCGGCGGACCTCGCGACGTTCGCCGCGGTGCTCGGCGGCATCGCGCTCGCCGTCCACCTCGTGCTGCGCTGGCGGGCCCCGTACGCCGACCCGGTCATCCTGCCCGTCGTCATCGCGCTCAACGGCATCGGGCTCGCGATGATCGCGCGCGTCCACCTGGCGCTCCAGATGCGGGCGAGGCCACCCGCGTGGGACCAGGACCCGAGCAAGCAGATGATGTGGATCGCGGTCGGCGCCTTCGCCGCGATCGTCGTCATCGTGTGGCTGCGCGACCACCGGACGCTGCGCCGCTACACGTGGACGGCCCTCGTCCTCGGCGTCGTGCTGCTCCTCATGCCGATGCTCCCCGTCATCGGGCGCGAGATCAACGGGTCCCGGCTGTGGGTCGGCGTCGGCGGCTTCACGCTGCAGCCGGCCGAGCTGGCCAAGATCGCGTTCGCCGTGTTCTTCGCCGGCTACCTCGTGACGCACCGCGACCAGCTCACGCTCGCCGGGACGAAGGTGCTCGGCCTCACGCTGCCCCGCGCGCGCGACCTCGGCCCGGTCCTGCTGGCCTGGGGCATCAGCATCGGCGTGCTGCTCATGCAGAAGGAGCTCGGGACGTCGATCCTCCTGTTCGGCCTGTTCATCGCGATGCTCTACGTCGCGACCGAGCGGCTGAGCTGGGTGATCATCGGCGTCCTGCTGACGATCGGCGGCGTGCTCGTCATCGCCACCCAGGTCGGCTACGTCCAGGCCCGGATCGACGTCTGGCTGCACGCCCTCGAGCCCGCGATCTACCACCGCGACCCCGGCGGCTCCGGGCAGATCGTCTCGGGCCTGTTCGGGATGGCGAACGGCGGCCTCATGGGGACCGGCTGGGGTGAGGGCTTCCCGTACCTCACCTACTCGGCCAACGCCGACATGATCGTCCCCTCGCTCGCGGAGGAGCTCGGGCTGACCGGCGTGCTGGCCGTCCTCATGCTCTACGTCATCCTCGTCCAGCGCGGCCTGCGCGCCGGCCTCGGCGTCCGCGACGGCTTCGGCAAGCTCCTCGCCTCCGGCCTCGCGTTCACGGTCGCGCTGCAGTGCTTCGTCGTGGTCGGCGGCGCCACGCGCGTCATCCCGCTGTCCGGCCTCACGATGCCGTTCCTCGCCGCCGGCGGCTCCTCGCTCCTGGCGAACTGGATCATCCTCGCCCTGCTGCTGCGCGTGTCCGACGCCGCCCGGCGGCCCGGACCCGACGCCGCCATCGGTCCCCTCGTCATCGTCGGACCGGCGAGCGACGCGGTCGAGCCGGCCGCCACGACCGGACGCGGTCGAGGCACGCGGGGCGGCCAGGGCTCCGGAGCCGCGGGAGCCACGACGTGAACGCCCCGATCCGCCGCGTGAGCGCCGTCGTGCTCGCGATGTTCCTCGTCCTCATGGGCGCTCTCACCTGGATCCAGGTCGGACAGGCGTCCTCGCTCAACGCGAACCCCTGGAACGCCCGCGCGACCTACCGCGAGAACGGCCGGGACCGCGGCCCGATCATCGTCGCGGGCGAGCAGATCGCCTACTCCGTCCCGGTCGACACCCCCTACCGGTTCCAGCGCACCTACCCCGACGGCGAGCTCTACTCCGCCGTCACGGGCTTCTCGTCCGTCACGTTCGGGCGCACGGGCATCGAGGCCGCCGAGAACACCGTGCTCAACGGGACGGCACCGGGGCTGTGGCGCCAGCGGCTCGGCACGCTCATCACGGGCCGCCAGCCGCAGGGCGGCAGCGTCGAGCTCACGATCGACCCCGCGGTCCAGCGCGCGGCGTTCGACGCGCTCGACGGGCGCGAGGGCGCCGTCGTCGCGCTCGACCCGCGCTCCGGTGCGATCCTCGGCCTCGTCTCGACGCCCGGGTTCGACCCGAACCTGCTGGCCTCGCACGACACGGGCGCGGTGCAGGACGCGTGGGACACGCTCACGGCCGACGGCTCCGGCGACCCGATGACCAACCGGGCCATCGCCGGCAACCAGTACGCCCCGGGCTCGACGTTCAAGCTCATCGACGTCGCCGCCGCGCTGTCCGACCCGACGCTGGACCTCGCGCCGGACACCCGGATCGCCGCGCCCGACGAGATCGCGCTGCCCGGGTCGACGGCGACCATCCGCAACCCCGCCGGCGAGACGTGCGACGACGGCGAGACCGCGACGCTCCAGCGCGCGTTCGAGAAGTCGTGCAACACCCCGTTCGTCCAGCTCGCGCTCGACCTGGGCGCCGAGTCGATCGCCGACCAGGCCGAGCAGTTCGGCTGGGGCCGCGACCTCGACATCCCCATGACCGTGACGCCGAGCCGGCTCGGCGACCTCGAGAAGCTGGCGGCGGACAAGGCAGCGCTCGGCCAGACCGCGATCGGGCAGCGCGACGTGCGCGTCACGCCGATGCAGATGGCGATGGTCGCGGCGGCCGTGGCCAACGACGGCACGCTCATGCGGCCCTACCTCGTGGAGACCGAGCGCGACGCGAACCTCGGCGTCGTCGCCCGCACGAGCCCGTCCGTGTTCTCCACGCCCATCACGCCCGACGTCGCCGAGACGATGACGCAGCTCATGGTCGGGGTCGTCGAGAACGGCACCGGGACGCGCGCGGGGATCAGCGGCGTCACCGTGGCCGGGAAGACGGGCACGGCCGAGTCGGGCATCGACGACGGCACGTCCGCCTCGAACCCGCACGCCTGGATGGTCGCGTTCGCGCCGGCCGAGGCGCCGACGGTCGCCGTCGCCGTGCTCGTCATCAACGGCGCGGACCCGTCGGAGGGCGACTACACGGGCGGCCGGCTGGCCGCGCCGATCGCGCGGCAGGTCATCGAGGCGGCCCTCGGGAGCGCGTCGTGACACCACGCGCCGGGGTCGTGGTCGACCGCTGGGAGCTGACGCGGCTCATCGCCATCGGCGGGATGGGCCAGGTGTGGGCAGCCCAGGAGAAGCCCGGCGGCCGCGAGGTCGCGCTCAAGGTGCTGCGACCGGAGTTCGCCGGCGAGCGCCTGTTCCTCGACCGCATCGCGGCCGAGGCGCGCAACTCCCTCGACCTGGTCCACCCGGGGATCGCGCGCACGTACGCGCACGGCGAGATCGACGGGCTCGGCTACATCGTCATGGAGCTGGTGCCGGGCGAGCCGCTCTCGACGATCCTGGCCCGTGAGCGCGTGCTGTCCCGCCGGCTCGTGCTCGACGTCGTCGCGCAGACGGCCGACGCGCTCGCGACGGCGCACGAGGCGGGCGTCGTGCACCGTGACATCAAGCCGGCCAACCTCATCCTCGGGCCCGGCGGACGCGTCGTGCTGACCGACTTCGGCATCTCCCTCGCCGCGAACCAGGCGCCGATGACGGCCGCCGGGATGGTCATGGGGACGGCGCAGTACCTCCCGCCGGAGCAGGCGATGGGCCGCCCGGCGACCGGCGCGGGCGACGTCTACGCGCTCGGGATCATCGCCTACGAGTCCCTCGTCGGCAAGCGCCCCTTCACCGGCCAGACCCAGGTCGACATCGCGTTCGCCCACGTCACCGAGCCGGTGCCGCCGCTGCCCGAGACGATCGACGCGCCCGTGCGCGAGCTGGTCGAGCAGATGCTCGAGAAGGAGCCGGCGCGCCGCCCGTCCCCCGCGAGCGAGGTGGCGACGCGCGCCCGCGAGCTGGGCGCGGCGATCGCGCCCGACGACGGGTGGGACCCGGTCGAGCCGCGCCGCGCGCGCCGCCGGCGGGGCGGCAGCCACGCTGGCGAGTCCGACGCGCCCGCGATCATCACGCGCCGCCCCCGCCCGCCCAAGCCCCGCGTCCCGCGCCCCGCGCAGCCGGCGGTCCCAGCCGCGGCCCCGCCGTCGACGCCGGCCGTCGGGGCTCCGGCCCGCGCCCCGGAGACCACGACCGTCCCGCGGGTCGCCGCCGCGGCCCCCGCGGCCCCCGCGGCCCCGCCGCCCGTGATCCCACCGGCGCACGACCCCCGCCCGAGCGACGCCTCCGTCGTGCCGACGCCGGACTGGCAGCCGGTCAGGGTCCGTACCCGCGGCGACCTCCCGGCGCCCTCACCCGACGCACGGCGAGCGCAGGACGCAGCCGCGCCGGAGGCCCCGCCGACCACCTCCGCCGGGACGCGAGACGACGGCGAGCGGGCCGTCCGCGTCCCGAGCCCGACCCGCGTCCCGAGCGCCGCCCGCGTCCCGAGCCCGACCCGCGCCCGCCCGGACACCAAGGTCCCGAGCGGCTGGATCGTCGCAGCCCTGATCGTCCTCGCCGCGGCGATCGTGACCCTTGCCATCCTCGTGGCCGGGAATCTGGGACAATCAGCGGCAAGTGCTGGCACCAGCGGTGTAGCGAGCACGTCAATCGGAGGGGTTCAGTAGTGGTCGAGTCGAATGCTCGCGTGCTCGCGGGGCGTTACGAGGTCGGTGAGCTCATCGGCCGCGGCGGGATGGCAGAGGTCCGGATCGGGCGGGACAACCGCCTCTCGCGCCGGGTCGCCGTCAAGCTGCTGCGCTCCGACCTCGCCCAGGACTCGACGTTCCAGGCCAGGTTCCGCCGCGAGGCCCAGTCGGCGGCCGCGCTGAACCACCCCGCGATCGTGTCGGTCTACGACACGGGCGAGGACAACCAGGAGCTGCCCGACGGCACGCAGCGGCACATCCCCTTCATCGTCATGGAGTACGTCGAGGGCCACACGGTCCGCGAGCTGCTGCGCGACGGCGCCGCCCTGCCGATCGACGAGGCCGTCGAGATCACCGAGGGCGTGCTGTCCGCGCTGGAGTACTCCCACCACGCCGGGATCGTGCACCGCGACATCAAGCCCGCGAACGTCATGATCACCACGGCGGGCGACGTCAAGGTGATGGACTTCGGCATCGCCCGCGCCGTCGCCGACTCCGCGGCGACGATGACGCAGACGCAGGCCGTCGTCGGGACCGCCCAGTACCTCTCGCCCGAGCAGGCGCGCGGCGAGGTCGTCGACGCGCGCTCGGACGTGTACTCGACCGGCGCGCTGCTGTTCGAGCTGCTGACCGGCCGCCCGCCGTTCATGGGCGACTCGCCCGTGGCCGTCGCCTACCAGCACGTGCGCGAGGAGCCGCCGACGCCGTCGTCGATCGCGTCCGACGTGCCCGAGGAGCTCGACCGGATCGTCCTCAAGGCGCTCGCCAAGGACCGGACGCTGCGCTACCAGAGCGCGGCCGAGTTCCGCGCGGACCTCGAGGCGGCGCAGCGCGGCGGCATCGTCGGCGCCCCGGCCGTCGGCGTCATCGCGGCCGCGACGCGCGCGAACCAGCCGTCGCCGGCCGGCCCGACGCAGGTGCTCCCGGGTCTCGCCGCCGGCTCGACCGCGACGCTCCCGACCACCGGCGAGGAGGACGAGGAGGCGGACAAGCGCGGCAAGGCGTGGATCTGGGTGCTGTCCATCGTCGCCGTCCTGCTGCTCGGCGGCATCGCGTGGGCGATCTGGGGCAACCGCGGCGCCGAGCCGGTGGAGCCGCCCTCCTCCCCCTCCCCGTCGCCGACCGAGACCACGCCCGAGGCCGTCGAGATCCCCGACGTCTCCGGCAGGACCGTCGACGAGGCGCGGCGCGAGCTCGAGGCCCTCGGCCTCACGGTGCTCTCCGCGACCGAGTCCGAGGCGTCGGACACGGTGGCCAAGGACCTCGTCATCCGGACCAGCCCGGACAAGGGCCAGATGGTCCAGGAGGGCGAGGAGGTCACGCTCGTCGTCTCCTCCGGCCCGTCCGAGCTGACCGTGCCCAACGTCATCGGGAACACCGAGTCCGAGGCGCTGGAGAAGCTCAAGACCGCCGGCTTCACCGGCAGTCCGGTCATCCGTGTCGTGGACAGCCCCGACCAGCAGGCCGGCCGCGTCGTCTCGATCGACCCCGGTGTCGACTCGATGGCCGCGCCCGACCAGACGTTCTCGATCTCGGTCGCGAGCGGCAACGTGCCGGTCCCGGACCTCACGGGGCTGTCCCGGAGCGAGGCCGAGGACACGCTCAAGGCGAACAAGCTGTTCTTCGACTTCCAGCCCGTCCAGAGCACCAACCCCGAGGGCACCGTCGTGGAGTGGGAGCCGACGGGCACGCAGCCCCAGGGCACGACCGTGACCGTGTACATCGCCACTCCGCCGCCGTCGCCCCCGCCGACCCCGACGGAGACGCCGAGCTCCACGCCGACCGAGTCCGGCGACGGCGAGGGCGACGGCTGATCCTCGCTCGTCCCGAACGAGGAAGGGGCTGGTCGCGGTGTCCGCGACCAGCCCCTTCGTCGTCTCGGGGTGGGGTCCGCTAGAGCGCCGCGAGCGGCGCCATGCCCTCGGACCGGGCGACCGCGTCGCCGTCGCCCGTGACGGCGAGCCAGTTGGCGAGGATCCGGTAGCCGCCCTCGGTCAGCACGGACTCCGGGTGGAACTGCACGCCGTGCAGCGGCAGCTCGCGGTGCGCGAGGCCCATGACGATCGGCTCGGCTGACGCGTCGTCGTCGCGGCCGGCGACCCACGCCGTGACGGCGAGCTCCGCCGGCACGGTCCCGGGAACGACGGCGAGCGAGTGGTAGCGGGTCGCGGTGAACGGCTCGCCGAGCCCAGCCAGGACGCCGTCGCCGTGGTGCGCGACGAGCGAGGTCTTGCCGTGCATCAGCTCGGGAGCGTGGGTCACGGTCGCGCCGAACGCCTCGGCCAGCGCCTGGTGACCGAGGCAGACGCCGAGCATCGGCGTGCCGGTGCGCGCGCACGCCTCGATGATCGGCATCGAGGCGCCGGCCTGCGCCGGCGTTCCCGGCCCGGGCGAGACGAGGACGCCGTCGAACCCGTCGAGATCGGCCTCGGTCCCGGCGATCGCGTCGTTGCGGACGACGACGACGTCGGCGCCGAGCCGCTCAAGGTAGCCGACGATCGTGTAGACGAAGCTGTCGTAGTTGTCGACGACGAGGATGCGGGACGGCACGGTCTACTCCACGGTCTGCTGGTCGAACGGCAGGTACGGCGCGACCCACGGGAAGAACCACAGGAACAGCACCGCGACCACGCCCGCGACCAGGATGAGGGCCTCGACGGCCTTGAGCCAGGCGGGGCCGGGAAGCAGTCGCCAGATCGCTCCGTACATGGGGTCCTTCTCTCGGGGCTCGGGCTGCGCGAGGGGTCAGCGAGGGTCAGGCGGGGGCGCCGGTGACGAGCGACGCGGGGCGGCCGGCGTCGCGGGGCATCCACTCGACGAGCTCGCCGTGGACGATGTAGCGCTCCTTCGTCGAGAAGAGCGGGTGGCACGTCGTGAGCGTGATCATCGCCTTGTCGGGCGCCGCGGTCGGGTCGGTCGGGTTGGGCGCGATGACCTCGATGTCGGAGGGCTTCACGATGTCCCAGCTCATCACGTGGTAGACGTACCAGTTCTCGGCGGTCTCCACGATGAGCTCGTCGCCCTCCTGGAGCTTGTCGATCGAGTAGAACGGCTTGCCGTGGCTCTGCCGGTGGCCGGCGATGGCGAAGTTGCCGATCTGGCCGGGCATCGCGGTCTTCTCGTAGTGGCCGATGCCGAGCGGGTCGAGGACCGTGGCGCGGTCCGTCCCCTCGGTGATCGGGCGGACGTAGAACGTGTCGCCGGAGCTCCACGCCGGCACCCACAGGCGGGCGAACGTCTCGGCCGTCAGCGGGGTGAGCTCCTCGGCGACCGGGGCGCCGAGCTGGGCCTCGCCGGCCGTGTTCGGCGACGTCGGGAGCGTCGCCTCGAACTGCTCGGAGATCTCGGCCTGCGCGTGGTCGCCCATGATGTCCGTCCACCAGAGCTGGTAGACGACGTAGAGCCCGAGCAGCAGCCCGACGGTGATGAGGATCTCGCCGATGATGCCGAGCAGCACCGAGAGCGGCGACTGACGCCTGCGCGGGCGCACGTGCCGGATCGGCGCGGCGGGCGGCGGGTCGAGAACGGCGGTCATGGGGTCTCCTCGGCGGGGACGGCGTAGTTCAGGGTACGCGCTCCGGTGTAGGCCGGCAGCGTGAGGTCGGCGACCTTCTCGACGTGCCAGCCGAGATCGAACTGCTCGACGTAGTCCAGGTAGACCCCGACGGAGGCGTCCTCGTCGATCGCGCGCTCGAGGGCGTCGGCGTCACCGATCGCCTCGACGACGTACGGCGGGGAGTAGGTGCGCCCGTGCAGCAGGAGGACGTTCCCGACGCAGCGGACCGCGGTGGTCGAGACGACGCGCTGACCCTGGATGGTCACGGCCTCGGCGCCGCCGCTCCACAGCGCGTTGACCACGCCCTGGAGGTCCTGCTGGTGGACGACGAGGTCGTCGTTGTTCTCGGACGTCGCGGTGGCGGGGGCGTCGTCGAGCGTGACGCGCAGGCCGGGACCCGCGACGGCGACGAGGCCGAGCGCGAGCGCCTCCGCGTCCGTCGGGGGGACGATCTCGACGTCGAGCGACGACTGCAGGGCCGTCACCTCGGCCCGCAGCTCCTCGATCTCGGCGTTGCGGTCCTCGAGCCGCTTCGACTCGGCGGCCACGAGGCCGCGCAGGTCGCGCGGGCTGGAGCTCTCCTGGCCGGCGAAGACCGAGGCGCTCGTGGCGAAGAGGATGCCGGCGACGAACGCGACGGCACCGACGGCGATGGAGCCGCGTCGCAGTCCTCTCGTCGGCACGGCTCCCCCTTCCCGACCGGGTCCGCGACCCGCCTGCCCCTGAGTCGTCGAGTCTACGTGGGCGGCGATACCCTAGGGAGTTGGCCCTCCGCACTCGGCTGTGGGGGGTTTTCCCAGATCCCGAGGAGACCTCGTGCCCGAGTCACGCGGCCGCAAGAAGGCCCGCCCCACCACCGCTCGTCCCGCCGTCCGGGTGGAGGACAAGCCGAACCCGAGCTGGTACGTGCCGACGTTCGTCACGCTGCTCGTCGTCGGGCTCGTGTGGGTCGTCGTCACGTACATCTCGGACTCGCGGTTCCCGATCCCCGGGATCCAGCAGTGGAACCTCGCGATCGGCTTCGCGTCGATCTTCGCCGGGTTCATCATGACGATGCGCTGGAGGTAGCCGACGCCCGGCGGGTGGCTCGACCGGCGCTGAGCCGGTCGTCCCGCCCGCGGCACTCGGCTCACCGTTGACCACAGGGTTGTCCCCAGCTGGGGAGAACTACACGCGTGTGATTCTCCCCAGCTGTGGACACAGCCTGTGGATAACTAGCGGCCCCTACGCCAGGGCGTAGACGAGCCAGACGATCGCGACCAGCACGAGCGTGATCGCGCCGCACAGGAGCCACTGCAGGGTCGCCCCGGAGAGGCCCCCCGCGACGCCGGGTCGAGGGCCGGACGGGCCGAGCACCGCCGGGCCGCGCGCCGCACCGCCCCGCCGCACGGGGACCCGCGCGAAGACGAGCGCGACGAGCGCCCCCACGACGAGCCCGCCGAGGTGGGCCTGCCAGGCGATGTTGCTGATGACGAACCCGAGCACGACGTTGATCCCGATGATCACGAGGATCGGCTTGGGGTCGCGGCCGAGCCGACGCATGAACACGGCGAACGCCCCGAACAGGCCGAACACGCCGCCCGAGGCGCCGACGACGCCCCCCGCCCCGACGCCGGCGATCGCGAGGTAGGCGACCGAGCCGCCGATGGCGGACAGGCAGTACAGCGTGAGGAACCTGGCCCGCCCGAGCAGCAGCTCGAGCTGCTGACCGATGAGCCACAGCGCGTACATGTTGAACGCGAGGTGCCAGATCCCGCTGTGCAGCAGCGTCGAGGTGAGGAACCGGTAGGGCTCCACCAGGCCGAGCTGCGGCACGAAGACGAGCTGGACCGCGATCCGCTGGTAGACGCCGGCTGCGATCCAGCGCAGGGCCTCGAGCGCGATGCAGATCGCCATGATCGTCATGGTGACGACCGGGGTCGAGCCGCGGCTCACGCCCCCGAAGACGGTGCGCACGACGGGCCGCGCCGACGCCGCGCCGCGGGCGCAGTCGACGCAGTGGAACCCGACCGACGCCGGCCGCTGGCACTCGGGGCAGGCCGGCCGGTCACAGCGCTGGCACCGCGTGTAGGCGACCCGGTCGGGGTGCCGGGGACACGTCGGCGCCTCGGCACCCTGGCTGGGGAGATAGCTCACGCCCGGCTCACTCGCTGCTCACTCGCCGTCGACGATCTCGATCGACTCGATGACGACGTCCTGCCGCGGGCGGTCACCGGGACCGGTCGGCACGCCCTGGATGGCGTCGACGACCTTCCTGCTCGCCTCGTCCGTCACCTTGCCGAAGATCGTGTGCTTGCCCTGGAGGTGCGGCGTGGGGACCGTGGTGATGAAGAACTGCGAGCCGTTGGTCCCGCCGCCCGTCATCGGGTTGCGGCCGGCGTTCGCCATCGCGAGCAGGTACGGCTCGCGGAACGTCAGCTCCGGGTGGATCTCGTCGTCGAAGGTGTAGCCGGGACCACCGCGGCCGGAACCGAGCGGGTCGCCGCCCTGGATCATAAAGTCGGGGATGATCCGGTGGAAGATCGTCCCGTCGTAGAGCGGCTTCGTCGCCTTCTGACCCGTGGTCGGGTCGGTCCACTCCTGAGTTCCGGCGGCGAGGCCGGCAAAGTTGCGGACCGTCTTCGGGGCGTGGTTCGGAAGCAGCTCGACCGTGATGTCGCCGGCGCTGGTGTGAAGGATTGCGTGCATGCGTCGATTCTCGCATCCGTCGGGGGACCACGCACGATGTTGACGTAGTCAACCGCGCAGACAGGTGCACCCTGGTCCAGGGGATGCGAGAATGCAGTTCACGCACGCAAGCCGTACGCAAGCCAAGGCAGAAGCCAAGGGAGCCAATGATGGGACGCAAGGTGCAGGTCGACGCGAACGAGATCCGCGAGCAGATCGCCGAGGCGGGCCGCCAGGCCAAGGTTCTCGCCGAGCAGGGCGTCGACTGGGCGTCGCCCCGGGTCGAGGCCGCCTGGGAGTGGGCGGGTCCTCGACTGGAGCAGGCCTGGCGAGAGGCCGTCAAGGCGGCGAGCCCCAAGGTCGAGTCGGCCGCCGGCAAGGCCGCCGAGCTCACGGACGCCGCGGCCGTCAAGGCCAAGTCGGCGACGGACACGGCGCACGACGCGCTGGTCTCCGTCGTCATCCCCAAGATCGTCGCCGCGATGCAGGAGGCGGCCCGCGCCGCCACCGAGGCGACCGACCAGGCGGCGGCTGCCGCCGGCGCCGGCATCGACAACGCGGCGCAGGCGCTGGAGACCGCGGCCGAGAAGGTCGTCGAGAAGGTGAAGCCGGAGGCGGTCGCCCCCAAGAGCCACACCGTCGGCAAGACCCTCGGCTGGGTCGCCGCCGGGGCCGCGGCCGCCGCCGCCGGATACCTCGTCTGGCGCCGCACGCAGCCGATCGACGACCCGTGGGCCGAGGAGTACTGGGAGGACGTCGAGGACTCCGGCGACGACATCACGCCGGACGAGGCCGTCGAGGCCCTCGTCGACGCGGTCGCCGCCGCCGGTGCCGACGACGACGCCGTGATCGCCGAGGCGGAGGCCGTCGTGGCCGGTGCGAAGGACGCCGCGGCCGAGGGCGCCGACAAGGCCAAGGATGCCGTCGCGGACGGGGTCGAGAAGGCGAAGGACGTGGCGGGCAAGGCCAAGGACGCGGCCGCCGACGCCGCGGACACGGCCAAGGATGCCGTCGCGGACGGGGTCGAGAAGGCCAAGGACGCGGCCGGTGAGGTCGCGGACAAGGCCGGCGAGGCCGCGTCGCACGCGTCCGACGACGTCCAGGCCCTCGTCGAGGACCTGGAGGCCGAGGAGGCCGCGGCCGCCGACGCCGCGAAGCCCGCCCGCAAGCCGCGCGCCCCGCGCAAGGCCGACGACGCGAAGGACGCCGGGGGCGACAGCTAGCCCACCGGCCGACGCCCGGCCGGCGACCCGTGAGCCCCGGCTCGCGGGTCGCCGGACTCCGCCGGACGACCAGCTACCGGTTGCGCCGGCTCGCGATGGCGAGCGCCCGGCCCGTCAGCGACTCCGCGCACCCCATCAGCTCCCGCGGCGTTCCCGCGAACACCAGCCGCCCGCCGTCGGACCCGGCGCCGGGCCCGATGTCGACGACGTGGTCGGCGCGCGCGACGACCCGCAGGTTGTGGTCGACGACGACGAGCGTCGCGCCCGCGTCGACGAGGTCGGCGAACAGCGCGTTGATCCGGTCGACGTCGCCGGGATGCAGGCCCGTCGTCGGCTCGTCGAGCACGATCCGCTCGCGGGCGAGGTCGGGTGAGGCGGCGAGGTGCCGCGCGAGCAGGAGCCGCTGCTTCTCCCCGCCCGACAGCGTGTCGAGCGACTGACCGACCGGCATGTAGCCCAGCCCCACCTGCTCGAGCCAGCCCATCGCGCTGACGATGGCCGGGTGTCCGTCGAACGCCTCCGCGATCTCGCCGGCGCGCAGCACGAGGACGTCGGCGATCGTGTGCCCGGCCACCCGGGCGGCGAGCGCGCGCGGGTTGAACCGCTTCCCGCCGCACACGTCGCAGGGAGTCGCGACGTCGTCGAGGAACGCCAGCTCCGTGGTGATGTAGCCCTTGCCCCGGCACGCGGGGCACGCGCCCTTGGAGTTGAAGCTGAACCACGCCGGCGCGAGGTCCGAGACGGCCGCGAACGCGGCACGCACCTCGTCGGCGATCCCGAGGATGGACAGCGAGGTCGACCGGACCCCGCCGCGCAGCGGGTCCTGGCCGACGACGACGAAGTCGCGCTGCTGACGGGGCAGCTCGCCCGTCGCGAACGAGCTCTTGCCCGAGCCGGCGACGCCGGTCACGGCCGTGAGCACGCCGAGCGGCACGTCGACGTCGAAGCCCGTGAGGTTGTGCAGCCGCGCGTTCTCGACCCGCACCGACCCGGTGGCGGCGCGGACCGTCTCCGTGACGTCGAGCGGGCGCGCCAGCAGCCGGCCGGTGAGCGTGTCGCTGGCGAGCAGGTCGTCGACGCTGCCCTCGAGCTGGACGAGTCCACCGGCAGCCCCGGCGCCCGGCCCCATGTCGATCACGTGGTCGGCCACCCCGATGACCTGGGGGTGGTGCTCGACGACGAGGACGGTGTTGCCGGCGTCGCGAAGCTGCAGGAGCAGCCCGTTGAGCCGCTGCACGTCGGCGGGGTGCAGACCGGTCGACGGCTCGTCGAAGACGTAGGTCGCGTCGGTGAGCGCACTGCCGAGGTGGCGGACGATCTTGACGCGCTGGGCCTCGCCGCCCGAGAGGGTCGAGGACTCCCGGTCGAGCGAGAGGTAGCCGAGCCCGACGGAGAGCAGCGCGTCGAGCGTGCGGCGGATGCCCGCGAGCGCCGGCGCGACGCGTGCGTCGTCCATCCCGCCCACCAGGTCGCGCAGCTCCCGCACCGACATGGCCGACCAGTCGACGATGCTGCGCCCGTCGACGAGGCTGGCCCGGGCGGCGGCGTTGAGCCGGGCGCCGTGGCACTCGGGGCAGACCCGCCGCGTCGTGAGCCGGTCGAGCTCCTCGCGCACCGACGCGGAGATCGACGTCGGGTGGTTCTTGACGTAGACGTCGCGCATCCGGGTGACGACGCCGTCGAACCGGGCGGTCTTCGGGAACCGCGGGTCCGGGTCGGGCAGCTTGAGCTGGTCGGCGTAGAGGAAGAGGTCCATCTCCTCGGGGGTGTAGTCCTTGAGCGGCTTCTTCCGGTCGAACAGCCCGCAGTAGGCGAACCTCTTCCACCGGTACACCCCCGGTCGGAACTGGCTGAAGCGGACGGGCCCCTCGTCGATCGAGCGTTCCGGGTCGATGAGCTCCTCGACGTCGATGTCCACGACCGTCCCGAGCCCCTCGCACGCCGGGCACATGCCGGTCGGGTCGTTGAACGAGTACGCGGGGGAGTAGCCGGCCGACGGCTCACCGATCCGGGAGAACACGAGCCGCAGGAACGGCGCGACGTCGGAGGCGGTGGCGACGGTCGAGCGCGAGTTGCCGGTGAACCGGCGCTGGTCGATGAGCGCCGTGAAGGTGAGCCCGGACATGGACTGCACCTCGGGCGCCGGGAGCTGGGGCAGCCGGCTGCGGACGAACGTGGAGTAGGACTCGTTGACGATCCGCTGGGCCTCGGCGGCGATGGTGTCGATGACGAGCGAGGACTTCCCCGACCCCGACACCCCCGTCACGACGGTGAGCGTCTTCTTCGGGACGTCGACGTCGACGTGGCGCAGGTTGTTGGTGCACGCGTCGACGACCCGGATCAGTCCCGCGGCCTCACCTCGAGAGCTCATCGCCCCACTCTCGCGCACCCCGGAGTGATCCGGTAGCACCCCGGCGGCCCCGCGCCCACGATCACCCCAGCGCGAGATCAGCCACCGTCGGCCATCAATCGACGCCACCGTTTCCCTGACCGGTGCTGACGCTCCGTGGTAGCGTCTTTTGACCGGGTTGCGGGCCCGGGAGGGGACCGAGGGCGTTGCGCCCGGACGAGGGGCTGGGCGAGTGAGGGAACGCGCTGGGACGCGCGCGCCACGGCGTCAGGTGGGTGCCGAGCGCGGGACCGCGCCGATGGCGATCATGCACGACCGGCCCTCGACCAGGAAGATCGTGCTCGGCAGGGTCGCCATCCTCGTCACGGTCGGCGCGTGGTCGATGTACGTCGTCACGACCGTCATGCGCGAGTTCATCGAGGGCGACGCCCGGACGCTCCGGTTCGTGCTCGAGGCCGTGTCCTACCTGCTCGTCGTCACCTTCCTCACGTTCTCGGCGCTCATGTACCTGACCGCGCGCCAGGGCGCCCTCTACCGGTTCCGGGACCACGTGCGCGTGCCCCGCGGACCGCTGGACCAGCACTTCGCCGGCGACTACGCCCACGCGATCACCGTCCTCGTCCCGTCCTACCGCGAGGAGCCGGACGTCCTGACCAAGACGATGTGGTCGGCGGCGCTCCAGGAGTTCCCGGCCAAGCGGATCGTGCTGCTCGTCGACGACCCGCCCGATCCCGGCGACCCGCGCGACCGGGAGCTGCTCCAGTTCGCCCGCGACCTGCCCGCGCGGATCGCCGCCGAGCTGGAGGAGCCCCGCGCCCGGCTCGCCGCCGGGGCCGAGCTGCTGCGCGCCGAGCTGGCGCGCGCCGCCGCGGCCGGTGAGGACCGGGTCGACGCCGCGACGCTCGCCCGCGTCGCCGACGACCACGAGTTCGCCGCCGACTGGCTCGAGGCCAAGGCCGACGCACACCCGATGACGGACCACATGGACGCGTTCTTCGCCGACCGCGTCCTGGTCGGCCTCGCCGGTGACCTGCGGCTGACCCGGATCGCCCTCGACGGCGCGCTCGACCAGGGCGCGTCGCCGCCGCCCGAGCGGGTCCAGCAGCTCCAGGACCGCCTCGTGCGGATCTTCACCGCCGAGCTCACCTCGTTCGAGCGCAAGCGCTTCGCCTCCCTCTCGCACGAGGCGAACAAGGCGATGAACCTCAACGCCTACATCGGCCTCATGGGGCGGCGGTGGAGCATCGAGCGGACGGCCGACGGCGACGTCCTGGTCCCGACCCCCGACGGCGAGCCGTGCGACCTCGACGTGCCGGGGACGGAGTACCTGCTCACGCTCGACGCCGACTCGATGCTGCTGCGGGACTACTGCGTCCGGCTCGTCCACCTCCTGGAAGAACCGGGCAACGAGCGCGTCGCCGTCGCCCAGACGCCGTACTCCGCCTACCGCGGCGCCCCGAGCCGCATCGAGCGGATCGCCGGCGCGACGACCGACGTCCAGCACATCCTCCACCAGGGCCTCACCTACTACGACGCCACGTTCTGGGTCGGGGCGAACGCCGTCATCCGCCGGCGGGCGCTCGACGACATCGTGGAGCGGCAGACCGTCGGCGGCTTCGAGGTCGCCACCTACATCCAGGACCGCACCGTCATCGAGGACACCGAGTCGAGCATCGACCTCGGCACTCACGGCTGGCGGCTCGTCAACTACCCCGAGCGGCTCAGCTACAGCGCGACCCCGCCCGACTTCGGCTCGCTCATCGTCCAGCGGCGGCGCTGGGCCGACGGCGGCCTGCTCATCCTGCCCAAGCTGTCGCGCCAGCTCCGCGAGCGCCGCTTCCGCCGCGAGCCGGTCCTGCGCCGGGAGGTCATGCTCCGCGTCAACTACATGGCGTCGATCGCGTGGGCCAGCGTCGGGCTCGTCTTCCTGCTCGCGTATCCCTACGACAGCCGGCTGCTCAGCGCGTGGGTCATCGGGGCCGCCGCGCCCTACTTCCTCTGCATGGCCGCCGACCTGCGCGACAGCGGGCACCGCGCGAGCGACGTGCTGCGGATCTACGGGTTCAACCTCGTGCTGCTCGCCGTCAACCTGGCCGGGACGCTGAAGTCCCTCCAGCAGGCGATGACCAACACGAAGATCCCGTTCGCCCGCACGCCGAAGGTCCGCAGCCGCACGGCCGCGCCGGCCATCTACGTGCTCGTGCCCTACGTCATCGTCGCGTTCTCGGCCGTCACCTTCTACCGCGACCTCACCGCCCACAACTGGGGCAACGCCGCGTTCGCCGCGATCAACGCCGTCCTGTGCGCGTGGGCGATCGTCGCCTACATCGGCATCCGCAGCTCCATCGTCGACGTCGCGCTCGGGATCGTCGGCTGGCTCTACGTCCCGGAGCGGCCGGCGAGGCGACCAGCCGCGCCGTCCGGGGACCGCGGCGCCGCGACGGACGGGGCTCCGCGCCCCGTCGACTGGGAGGGCATCCTCTACCACGGCGACCGGCGGCTCGGCCGGGACGTCGCCCGCAAGAACGACCTGCGCCGACGGGTCAGCCCCCGCTGAGCTGGGGCCACCACTCGAGGACCACCATGTCGAAGCGATTCCCGGGACGCCGGCTCTCCCCCGTCCGGCTCACGATCCTCCTCGCGGTCGTCGCCGCGCTCGCGACGGCGGGCGTCCTCGGCATGCGCACGTGGGAGGACACGCAGCAGGCCGAGCGCAGCCAGCCGTGGTTCGGCGCCTACGTCGACGTGACGGCGACGCCGGTGCACGCGTTCGAGAACCCGACCGGTCCGGCCGACCGGAACGTCGTGCTCGGCTTCGTCGTCGCGGCCGACCCCACGACCTGCGAGGCGAGCTGGGGCACCTTCCACTCGCTGGAGGAGGCGCGCGACGACCTCGACCTCGACCGCCGGATCGCCCGGCTGCGGCAGTCCGGCGGCGACGTCGTCGTCTCCTTCGGCGGCGAGGCCAGCACCGAGCTGGCCCTCGCCTGCCCCACCGTCGACGACCTCGCGGCCCAGTACGGCGCCGTCGTCGAGCGCTACCGGCCGGCGGCGATCGACCTCGACGTCGAGGGTCCGGCGCTCGCCGACGCCGCCTCGCGCACCCGGCGCGCCGAGGCCGTCGCGCGGATCCAGGAGGAGCACGACGGACCGCTGCCCGTCTGGCTCACGCTTCCCGTCGGCGCCGACGGCCTGACCCCGGACGGCGTCGCGACGGTGCGCGCGTTCCTCGATGCCGGCGTCGTCCTCGCCGGTGTCAACGCGATGACGATGAACCTCACCGGCGCGGCGGCCGCCGACGACCCGGCCGGCACCGCCGTCCAGGCGCTGCGCGCCACGCACCGCCAGCTCATGGCGATCCTCGCCGACCGGGGCGAGCCGGTGATGGACCGGACGGCCTGGCGGATGGTCGGCGCGACCCCGATGATCGGCCAGAACGACACCCCGACCGAGGTGGTGACGCTCGACGACGCGCGTCGCCTCCACGCCTTCGCCACCGAGGTCCAGCTCGGGCGCGTGTCGATGTGGTCGGCGAACCGGGACCGCACGTGCGCACCCGCGTACGACGACCTGTCCGTCGTGTCCGACTCCTGCAGCGGGGTCGAGCAGGGCGACGAGCGGTTCGCCGACGTCCTCGGCGCGGGGTTCACCGGAGCGCCGGACGGCGGGTCGCCGCAGCCGACCTCGACGCCGACGGTGCACCCCGAGGACCTGACCGACGACCCCGCGACCAGCCCGTACCCCGTCTGGACGGCCGAGGCCTCCTACCCGGCCGACACGCGCGTCGTCTGGCGTCGGAACGTGTACGTCGCCGCGTGGTGGACGCAGGGGGCGCAGCCGGACGACCCGAGCCTCGCCCCGGCGGACAACCCGTGGCGGCTCATCGGCCCGGTGCTGCCGGGGGAGACGCCCCGGCCGCAGCTCCGGCTGCCGGCCGACTTCTACCCGACGTGGGACCCGGCCGCGGTCTACCAGGCCGGCGAGCGCGTCCTGCTCGACGACGTGGCCTACGAGGCGCGGTGGTGGACGCAGGGCGACAGCCCGGCGGCCGGCCAGGCCGACCCGGGCGCCTCGCCGTGGCGGGTCCTCACGCAGGAGGAGATCGCCGCGCTGCTGGGCGGGTGACGCGGCGGCCGCCGGGGCAGACCCCGGCGACGCGACGCTAGGGCAGCCGGGCGAGCAGCCCGTGCGTCGTGAGCCGCTCGGCCATCGCCGCGGCCGGCAGCGCCGTCCCGAACCGGTAGCCCTGCATGTAGCGCACCCCGATCGCACGCAGCAGCTCGCACGTCTCGTCCTCCTCCACGCCCTCGGCGACCATCTCGACGTCGAGCCGGTCCGTGAGCAGCGCGATCGACTCGACGACGAGCTGCGGCTTGCGCTCGACCAGGTCGAGGGTCAGCGTCCGGTCGAGCTTGAGCACGTCCAGCGGGTAGCGGACGATCGAGACGAGCGTGGAGGAGTCGCGGCCGAAGTCGTCCAGCGCGATCCGGACCCCGGCGTCGCCGCGCAGTCGCTGCAGCTCGCGGTCGGCGGCGGCGGAGGTCCGGTTGAGCGAGGTCTCGCTCAGCTCCAGCGTGATCCGGACCGTCGGCGAGTCCTCCGCCCGTCGCATCGCCGCGAGGAATGCCGGGTCCGTGAGCTGCTCGACGTCGATGTTGACGTGGACGTCGGCGAGGTCCGGCACGACGCGCTGGAAGGCGACCATGTCGGCGACGGCCGTGTCGACGAGGTGCGTGCTCAGCTCGGTGAGCAGCCCGAGCCGGGCGGCCTCGTGGACGATGAGGTTGGCCGGCAGGTCGCGCAGCCGCTCCTCGTCCGAGCGGACGAGCGCCTCGAGCGCCACGACCCGGTTCTCGGCGCAGTCGACGATCGGCTGGTAGACGAAGAACAGGCGCCGCTCCCTGACGGCCGACTCGACCGCCTCGACCAGGTCCCTCACGTCGGTGCCGGAGCTGGCCCCCGGCACCGCGACCGGGCCCTCGAGCTGCCGCCCGCGGGCCGCGTACATCCGCGCGTCGGCGGTCTCGACGAGGGCGGTGACGTCCGCGTCCGGGCCCGCGAACGCGAGACCGAACGAGAGCGAGAGCGGGATGACGGTGTCGCCGACGATGACGGGTGCGCTCGACTCGGCGAGCAGCACCTCGGCCCGGCGACGCCCGGTCGGCTCGTCGGGCACGTCGGCGAGGATGAGGACGAACTCGTCACCGCCGAGCCGGGCGACGAGGTCGTCGCCCCACAGACGGGCGCGCATCCGCGTGGCCAGCGTGCGCAGGACCGTGTTGCCCGTCTCGTGGCCGTGGTGGTCGTTGACCTCCTTGAACCGGTCGACGTCGACGTACACGACGGCGAACCCCTCGCATGCCTCGTCGGCGACGGTCGCGAGCGCCTCGCGGAACCCGCGGTAGTTCGGCAGCCCGGTGAGGTCGTCGGTGGCCGCGGCCCGGGAGAGCCGCTCGCGCTCACGGGTCGAGGCGGCCATCGTGTCGGCGATGTGCGCGATGGCGTCGAGCACCCGCTGGTCCTGGACGAGGAACGGCGGCTTGGTCGTGCCGCGCCGGGCGACGAGGTAGCCGCCGTCGAGCGGGGAGACGATCTCGTTGATGTGTCGTCCGTCGGCCCCGTGGAACTCGACGGTGTGCCGCGGCAGGGCGAGCTGGGCGTAGGCGCGGGCGTGCTCCTGGACGGACCGACCGGCGGACCACGGCAGCGCGAGCGCGGCCTCGAGCGTGCCGGCGAGCTGCGCCGCCAGCGCGCGGGACTCGCGCAGGACCCCGATCGCGAACGCCGCGAAGCCGAGCACGAAGATCGCGAAGCCGCCCGCCCAGACCCGGCCGACCACCGACTCCTGGGCGAGGGTGAGCCGCAGGAGCGCGATGCCGGCGAGGGCGGCGAGGGAGATGCCGGCCCAGCAGGCGGTGGCGCGGAACAGCAGCAGCTCGCCGAACGCCCCGCGCACGCTCAGCCGCGTCACCACGAGCAGCCGGACGCTGGAGATGAGCAGTCGCGTCGCGAGGTGGGCGGCGACGCACAGCGGGACGGCGAGGATCCAGGACACGCGACCGTCCAGCCCGTGCCACAGGGCCACCGTGACGAACGCGCAGCCGAAGACGTACGCGGTCGTCTCGGCCGCGTCACCGAGGTCGCGGAACCGGAGCACCGAGCCGAGGTAGTACGCCGTCCCCCAGACCGCGAGCATCTTCGACGCCCCGACGCTCTCCAGGCCGATCAGCAGCATCGCGGGGCTGAGCGAGAGGACGAGCGTGGCGTCGACGCGGGAGATCGCGACCGTGAGCGCCGACGAGGCCGTGAGGCTCAGCAGGGTGACGATGACCCAGAGCGGGTAGGTGATGGGGCTCGCGGCGTCCCACAGGATGACGAGGACGAGGAGGACGACGCAGCTCCATGCGATCGCCCAGGCTCGCACGGCGCGGTCGCCGAGGCGTCGGGGCACGGCGGGCGTCCGGGCGAGGGACTCGGCGGACAGGCGCGGAAGCATCATGCGCGACACCTTGGGACGGGGGCTGGGAGGGCGCGTCGAACGCCCGTGACGACCCCCGCGGCGAGCGTATCGCGGCGGATGACGGGAGTCCTGGGGCGTCGGTCCCGGGTGGGGCCGGCTCGGCGCCCGAACGAGCGAGACGGTGGCGACCCGCTGCCACGGGCCGCCACCGTCTCGTCCTGCGTCGACGTCTACGACGTCATCGCGCTCCGTCGCCGCACCCCGACCGCCGCAGCACCGGCAAGGAGGAGGAGCAGTGCCAGCGGGAGGAGGGAGCCCGCATCGACACCGGTCGAGACCAGCGAACGAAGGATCTTCAGCGGCGCGTTGGCGCTGTTGCCGTCGCCGTCCGTGACGACCACGGTGTAGTCGCCCGGGGCGGCGTTGGTCGGGATGGTCACGGTCACCGTGAACCCGCAGCTCTCGTTGACCTGGACGGCGAGCGCCGGGTTGAGCAGCGCCCTGCCGTTCTTGTCGTGGATCTGCACGGTCGCGGTGGTGCCGGCGGCGAAGCCGCTGCCCGTGATCGTGACCTTCTCGCCCGGCTTCACCGACGACGGGGTCACCGTCACCGTCGGGTTGGCGCAGATCGGACCCGCGCCCTCGTCGACGGTGATCGGCGTCGAGACCTCGGCGTCGTTCTCGTCCGTGCCGACGATCTCGTAGTCACCGGGGTCGGTGTCCTCCGGGATCGGCACGCACGTTCCAGCCGGGACGTTGCCCTCGGCGTCGGTGGTCACCACGACCGGGTCGCCGACGGGGTTGCCGTCGGAGTCCCGCAGCTGCAGCGTCACCTGCGAGTTGGGCAGCCAGCCGCCCGACGTGATCGCCGAGCACTCACCCGGGACGACCGGCGTCTCCGCCTCGAGCGTCGGGGCGTAGACGACGATGTCGTCCGACGCCTCGTTGCCCTCGGCGTCGCTGCCGACCACCGTGTAGGTGCCCGCCTCGGCGTCGGCCGGGACCGGGACCGTCGTGCCGGTCGGGACGTTGCCCTCGCCGTCCGTCGTGACGACCACCGGCTCACCCACCGGGTTGCCCTCGGCGTCGGTGAGCTGGAGCGTCACCTCGGTGTTCGGCGCCCAACCGCCCGACGTCACCGTCGTCGACCCACCGGCCGGGACCGGCGACGACGCGCTCAGCGCCGGCTGGCCCGGGACCACGACGAGGACCGGGGCGGAGACCTCCGCGCCGTTCTCGTCCGTGCCGACGATCTCGTGCTCGCCCTGCGCGTCGTCGGGGATCGGGACGCACGTGGTCGGCGGGACGTTGCCCTCGCCGTCCGTCGTGACGACCACCGGCTCACCCACCGGGTTGCCCTCGGCGTCGGTGAGCTGGAGCGTCACCTCGGTGTTCGGCAGCCACCCGCCCGAGGTGATCTCGGCGCACTCACCCGGGGCCACCGGCGTCTCGGCCTCCAGCGTCGGGGCGTAGACGACGATGTCGTCCGACGCCTCGTTGCCGTCCGCGTCGCTGCCGACGAGGGTGTAGGTGCCGGGCTCGGCGTCAGCCGGGACCGGGACCGTGGTGGTCGCCGGGAGGTTGCCGTCCTCGTCGGCCTCGACGACGACCGGCTCACCCACCGGGTTGCCCTCGGCGTCGGTGAGCTGGAGCGTCACCTCCGAGCCGGGGGCCCAACCGCCCGACGTGACCGTCGTCGACCCACCGGCCGGGACCGGGGACGTCGCCGTGAGGTCCGGCGTGAGCTGGGCCTCCTCGACGGTCACCGGGGTGGAGACCTCGGCGTCGTTCTCGTCCGTGCCGACGATCTCGTAGTCACCGGGCTCGGTGTCCTCCGGGATCGGCACGCACGTGGTCGGCGGGACGTTGCCCTCGGCGTCCGTGGTCACGACCACGGGCTCGCCGACGGGGTTGCCGTCCGCGTCGGTGAGCTGGAGCGTCACCTGCGAGCTCGGCAGCCAGCCGCCCGACGTGATCGCCGAGCAGTCACCCGGGACGACCGGGGACTCCGCGTCGAGCGTCGGGGAGTACACGAGCACGTCGTCCGACGCCTCGTTGCCCTCGGCGTCGCTGCCGACCACCGTGTAGGTGCCCGGCTCGGCCTCGGCCGGGACCGGGACCGTCGTGGTGGCGGGAAGGTTGCCGTCCTCGTCGGCCTCGACGACCACGGGGTCGCCGACCGGGTTGCCCTCGGCGTCGGTGAGCTGGAGCGTCACCTCGGACCCGGCGGCCCAACCGCCCGACGTGACCGTCGTCGACCCACCGGCCGGCACGGGAGACGTCGCCGTCAGGTCAGGCGACGGCGCGGCCTCCTCGACCGTGACGGGCGTGGAGACCTCGGCGTCGTTCTCGTCGGTCCCGACGATCTCGTAGTCACCGGGCTCGGTGTCCTCCGGGATCGGCACGCACGTGGTCGGCGGGACGTTGCCGTCCTCGTCGGTCGTCACCACGACCGGGTCGCCGACCGGGTTGCCGTCCGCGTCGGTGAGCTGGAGCGTCACCTGCGAGCTCGGCAGCCAGCCGCCCGACGTGATCGTCGAGCAGTCACCCGGCGTCACGGGCGTCTCCGCGTCGAGCGTCGGGGCGTAGACGACGATGTCGTCCGACGCCTCGTTGCCCTCGGCGTCGCTGCCGACCACCGTGTAGGTTCCGGGCGTCGTGCCCGCGGGAACCGGGACCGTCGTGCTGGCGGGGACGTTGCCGTCCTCGTCCGTCGTGACGACCACGGGAGCGCCGACCGGGTTGCCCTCGGCGTCGGTGAGCTGGAGCGTCACCTGCGTCTCCGGCTCCCAGCCGCTCGACGTCACGGCCGTCGAGCCGCCCGCCTGGACCGGCGAGGTCGCCGTGAGATCGGGACCGGCCGGGGGCTCGTCCGCCAGGGCGTAGACCGAGGAGGACGCGAGGTCGAGGTTGACCGCACCGAGTCCCGGCAGCAGCTCGAGGCTGAGCGCCGAGACCGTGAACCCGCGACCGAGGTGGCCGTCGGACGGCGTGGTGTTGCCCGTCTGGCCGGGGTTCGGCTGCTCGTTGATGGTGATCTGGACGACCTCGTTGAGCGCGTCGAGGACCGGGTCCAGCGCCGTGAGCACCGGGTCGACGATGCCGTCGATGGTGGCGTCGAGACCGGTGGTCGCCGTCGTGATGAGACCGCCGACGACCGTGCCGAGGGCCGTGGTGAGCGCGTTGACGACCGGCGTCGTGATGGCGCCGAGGATCGTCCCCGCCGGGATGCCGAGCACGGCCCCGGCCACGTTGACGGCCGGCGTTCCCGGCCTCGCACCGGTGAACTGCCCGAGCTTGGCCTTCACCGTCACGTCGAAGTCCGCCGCGTCACCGAGGAGCAGCTCGAGGTTGCCCGACAGGGTGATCGTCACGTCGAGATCGTTGACCAGGTCCGTGACCACCGTGACGACACGGGTGCTCAGCGTTCCGAGCGCCGCCTGCACAGCGTCGGTGATGAGGTCGATCGTCGTGTCGTCCAGGAGCAGGGTGTTCGCGTCGAGGCCGTTGAGGCTTCCCCCGTCGACGATCTTCTCCAGGTCGATCCGAACGATGCCGCCGCCGAGGTCGATCGTCACGATCCCGTTCGGGTCGGACAGGGGCGCGAGCAGGTCAGCGGTCGCGTCCGCGACGGCGGCGTCGAGGTCGTCGATCGTCGCGGTCGCGGGCCCGACCTGGATGCTCGCGACGCCCGGGATCCCGGCCGAGACGTTGACCAGGGCGAGCGCCGAGCTCAGCACGCCGCCCGTGCCCACGGCCGTGTTCAGCGTCGTGCCGACGTTGGTGACGATGGCCCGCAGGTCCGCCGCGGCGTTCCTGACGAGCTGGCTGGACAGGTTGAAATCGGCACCGGCGATCACGTACTCGGACGACGTGACGCCGTCGGTGACGCTGGCCTGCGACGCCAGAGCGCCGATCTCGAGGTCGAGACGGTCGACCACCTCGTTGGTGACGCCGTCGAGCCCGAGCTGACGGAGCAGGTCGATCAGGTTGACGGTGGCGGGACCGTACTCGCCCGGGTCGTCCGGGTCGATGGCGATCGTTCCGTCCTCCGTCACCGCACCGGCGCTGGCCACCGACGACGTTGCCGATGGCGACGAGGCGTAGCTGTGCAGTACGCCGACCTGGCCGAGGTGGAGCAGGCCGTTGCCGTCCGGCTCGGAGACCAGCGGCAGCGTCAGGCCGCCGCCGAGATCGACGCTGATGAGACCGAGCGCCGAGAGATTGAGCGGGTCAGCGTTCGCCCCCGGATCGCTCAGGTTGCCCGACGAGGTGCCTGCGGCATCGAGCAGCTCCAGTCCGAGGAGCTCGGACGACAGCACTTCCCCGCGCGCCTCCGAGTCGTCGGACGGCAGTGCGTTCGCCGCCGTAGCACCGACCAGTGATCCACCTACGGCAAGGGCCGCGGTCGCGGTCCAGGCCACCGCCCGTCGGAATGGCGACCTCCTCGTCGCCGTCGCGGTCATGATAGTTCCCCACGCTTCATGTCATCGCCTTCGTGTTGTACGTCATTGGACAGACTCCCCCCGCGCGGCCCAAACACGGCAGTCAAACGGAGCCTATACACGAGCGCCCGACTTTTTCTAGCCGTGATTAATGGCCGGGAATATTCGGTTCTAACCCGTCCAAAGCGAGCCGGCGCGCCGCGATCCTGCGCAAACCAGCGCTCGCGAAGTCACGTCGAGGTGCGCGCGCCGCCGAATGGGGGGAGAATGGGACGCGCGAGCACGTCGACGGGAAACCGGCGACAGGTCCGATGATTTCCAGTCGTCCCAGCCGAACGCGAACCGATTCTTGTGGCGACTGGCGGACGATGATTCTGTGAGGTGGGGTCGAACATTCTTACGTTCCACCGCACCCGACGATCCAGACGCTCGCCCACCCCGTCGTCGCGAATCACCCTCGGACAGAGTATTTGGGGCGCGAATGTCCGCGAGATGGCCGAGAGTCCGCCCACGGCGCCTCGGACAGGCTTTTCCCACCGCATTCCATGCCGATCCTCCGACGCCCGCGACGGCGATCTCCCCGGTCTCTCCTACCCTGGGGACATGGGCTCGGCACCGCAGGACCCCCGCGAGCTCGCCCACCTGCGTCGGGCGCGCGACCTGATCGACCGCGACTTCGCCGAGCCGCTCGACGTGCCGACGATGGCCGCGCGGGCGCTCATGTCGCCGGCCCACTTCTCGCGCGAGTTCAAGACCGCCTACGGCGAGACGCCGTACGCCTACCTGATGGCGCGACGGGTCGAGCGGGCGATGGCCCTGCTGCGGGAGGGGTGGAGCGTCACCGATGCGTGCACGTCGGTCGGGGCGACCTCGCTCGGGTCGTTCAGCTCGATGTTCACCCGGCTGACCGGGGAGACGCCCAGCGCCTACCGCGCGCGGCCGCACGACGCGGTCGAGGCGATGCCGGAGTGCCTGGCCCGGCTGCTCACCCGGCCCGCGCGGTTCGGCTGAGATCGAGCAGGATCGAAGAAGTCCGGCCCGGTCGCGATCCGTAGCATCGCCGGCATGACGACCATCTCACTCCTGTACTGCCCCATCACCGTCGACGACGTGGACGCCGCGATCGCCTTCTACCGGGACGCGCTCGGGCTCGAACTCACGAACGACGTCGCCTCCGACGGCCACCGCTGGGTCACGCTCGGCTCGAGCGACCCGAACGCCCCGGCCCTCGTGCTCTCCGACCCGGGCGCCGGACGCTCGCCCGAGGACGGCGACGCGCTGCACCGGCTCGTCGCGAAGGGGTCGGGCCCCGGTCCCTACGTGTTCTTCACCGACGACCTCGACGCGGTCTTCGAGCGGGCGCGGGACGCAGGCGCCGAGGTGCTGCAGGAGCCGATGTCGCAGCCCTGGGGCACCCGCGACGTCGCGCTGCGCGACCCCGCCGGCAACCTCGTCCGGATCAACCAGGCCCGGTAGCCCCCGCGCCGCCGAACCGTCCCCACCCTCCTGCGGCGCGCGAGGCCCCCGTCACCGAGCGGGGGCCTCGCGCGCTCGCTATCGTTCACGAGCCGCTCCGCAGGTCCGCGGGCGACGTGCCCGCCGCGCCGGGTCCCGTGACGACGAGAGGCAGGCCAGCCGATGACGACGGTCTCCAGCTTCCGGCTCCTCCCCATGACGCCGCGCGACCCGCGCGAGCCCGGCCGCACCGCGTCGACCCTCGAGCTGTTCTTCGACCTGGTCTTCGTGATCGCCGTGAGCATCGCGGCCTCGCACCTGCACCACGCCCTGACCGACGGGCACGTGCTCCACGCCGTCGGCAGCTACGCAATCGTGTTCTTCGCGATCTGGTGGGCGTGGATGAACTTCACCTGGTTCGCCACGTCCTTCGACACCGACGACTGGCTCTACCGGGTGCTGACGATCGTGCAGATGGGCGGCGTGCTCGTCCTGGCGGCGGGCATCGGCAGGGCGTTCGACGACGGCGACTACTCGGTCATGATCGTCGCCTACGTCGTCATGCGCCTGGCGCTGGTCGCGCAGTGGCTCCGCGCCTCCCGCCGGGCCGGCCCGGCGCGGCGGGCCACGCTCGTCTACGCGGGCGGCGTCGCGATCGTGCAGGTGCTGTGGCTCGCGTCGCTGCTGCTTCCGTCGGGCTCGTTCCCCGCCGTCCTCGTCGTTCTGGTGGCCGCCGAGCTCGCCGTTCCCGTGCTTGCCGAGCGGACCGGGACGACGCCGTGGCACCCGCACCACATCACCGAGCGGTACGGCTGCTTCGCGCTCATCCTCCTCGGCGAGAGCCTGCTCGCCTCCGCGAGCGCCATCATCGGCGCCGTCGACGACGCGGAGGCGCTCGGACCGCTCATCGCGCTCGGCGTGCTGACGCTCGTCGCGACGGCGGCACTGTGGTGGATCTACTTCTGGCCGCCGCACCACCGCGCGATCGGGAGCCTCCGGTCGTCGCTGACGTACGGCTACGGGCACTTCTTCGTCTTCGCGGCCGCCGGCGCCTTCTCGGCCGGGATCGAGGTCGAGCTCGACGTCCTCACCGGGCACGGCGAGCTGCACCAGCCCTGGGCGTCGTTCGCCTACACGGTGCCGCTGACCGTGTTCCTGCTCGGCATCTGGCTGATCGCGATCCGGCGGTACGCGGACCGGGTGGTGAACACGGTCCTTCCCGTCGCCGCGCTGCTCGTCCTCGTCGACCCGCTGGTCCCCGTGCCGTTCGCGCTGACGTCCGCGATCCTCGCCGGGACGGTCGCGGTGCTCGTCTGGCGGACGCCCCGGAGCGCCGGCGACGGGTCCTGATTCGGTCGCGGGCTGCCGCATCGTGAGCCGCTGGCGTCCCGAACGGGTAGCGCCGTCATTCACTCCGTGGTCCTGAGATGATCGCCGCATGAGTCCTGACGAACGACACCACGAACTGGCGCTCAGACACGCCGCCTTCACGTGGCTCGACCGTCAGCGCGCCGCCGGGAAGGAGGCCTTTAGCCAGGAGGAGACGAGCGGTCTCGACCTCGCCGGCGAAACCATCAGACTGATGCCGACGCAGCAGGGTATCTGGAAGCCGCGTGGACATGCGGCGGCTCTCTCCATCCGCACCGTGTACCGCACGGAAGGGACCGATCGGCCGTACGACGACGCTGTTGGAACCGACGGCTTCTATCGGTACAAGATGCGCGGCGATGACCCGAACCACTTCGAGAACCGAGCGCTTCGCGAGGCAATGATCGAGCGTCTCCCGCTGATCTGGTGGATCGGTGTCCAGGGCGGGGGGTACAGCGCGCTCTACCCGGTCTTCCTCATCAACGAGGAGCCGGCCAGCCTTCAGTTCGTCGTCGACATCGACGCCGTCCCACAGCCCGACATCGTCTGGCCATCGGTCGAGCTTGAGCTCGACCCGTCATACCGGCGCCACCTAACCAAGCTCCGTCTGCACCAGCGACCGTTCCGCGCGATGGTGCTGCGGGCTTACCGGAATGCCTGCGCTGTCTGCTCGTTCCGGCACAGCGACCTCCTCGACGCCGCGCACATCCAGGAGGACCGAGGTGGAGGACGGCCCGTTGTCACCAATGGGCTGGCACTCTGCAAGATGCATCATGCCGCCTACGACCGACAGATCCTCGGCATCACACCTGGCTACGAGGTGCGTATCAACGCCGAGGTCCTGCGTGAGGTCGACGGTCCAATGCTTCGTCACGGCATCCAGGAGTTCCACGGCCAACGACTGATGGTGCTCCCCGAGGCGAGGACACAGCGCCCCGACCGATCACTGCTCGAGGCCCGCTACCAGGCATTTCTCGACGCGAGCTGACACGCACCGGTCTGGACCGGCTCGGTAACGTGTGACCCAACGGGACGCGGACACACGCGCGGACCATCGCGCGACCACAGGGGGTTTCGTGCTGGCACTCGCCACCGGCGGCGGCATCATCGACGCGATCGACGACCCGCCGCACAACATCCTGACCGCGGTGGGCCCGGACGCGACGACGAACGACGAGGTCGGAGAGCGGCGATGACGGACTGGGTCGGCCACTGGAAGGCCGGCGGCGAGGCCGGTGACGCGCACGGCATCGTCGAGGCGCTCACGGAGGACGCCGTGCTTGTCTCGCCGTTCACGGAACGGTTCACGTTCCGCGGGCGGACGGAGATCGAGGAGCTCCTGGGCTCGGTCTTCGAGGTGTTCACGGACGTTCGCTTCACCGACGACCTGCGCTCGGACGGCCGGGCCGCGCTGTTCGCGCAGGGCCGCGTCGGGCGACTGACGCTGCACGAGGCCCAGCACCTCCGGCTCGCGGACGACGGTCGAGTCCGGGAGGTGACGCTGCTCCTGCGGCCGCTGCCCGCCGCGACGGCGTTCCTGCGGGCGCTCGGCCCGCGCGTCGCTCGGCGTCAGGGCCGACCGGGCGCCGCGCGCGTGCTGACCGTCGCCGGCGCGTTCCTCGACACCGTCGCCGCCTCGGGCGACGAGCGGTTCGTCCCGCTCGCCCGACCCGACTCCGCGCGCTGACACCGCGCGGTGACCCCACGGCTCCACCCCGGCCGGCCGGGGCGCGCCGCGTACCGTTGGCGCCATGACCGCACCGCGCAAGCCGGTCCCGTTCGAGGTCTACGACGAGGGGACGTACCTGCACGGCACGAGGGCCGACCTCGCCGTCGGCGAGCTGCTCGTCCCGGGCCGCGAGTCCAACTTCGAGGCGGGCCGGATCATGTCCCACGTCTACTTCACGCAGACGCTGGACGCCGCCACCTGGGGCGCCGAGCTCGCCGTCGGCGATGGGCCCGGCAGGATCTACGTCGTCGAGCCGACGGGTGAGTTCGAGGACGATCCGAACGTCACGGACAGGAGGTTCCCCGGCAACCCGACGAGGTCGTTCCGCAGCCGCGCACCGCTGCGCGTCCTGGGCGAGCTGACGGACTGGCTGGGGCACGATCCCGAGCAGCTCGCGGCGATGCGCTCCGGCCTCGCGGCCCTGGGTGCCGACGGAGAGTCCCGGATCGACGACTGACGACGCCACCCGGGCACCGGATCACCCCCCGGCGCCCCTCCCGCGGATCCCGGCCATCCAGGCCTCGACCTCGACCGCCTCGCGCGGCAGGGCCTCGGTGAGCAGGCGGTGCCCGTCCGTGGTGATCACCAGGTCGTCCTCGATCCGGATGCCGAGGCCGCGCAGCTCGGCCGGGACCGTGAGGTCGTCCTGGTCGAAGTAGAGGCCGGGCTCGCAGGTGATGACGTGCCCGGGCTGGAGCACGCCGTCGAGGTACTCCGCGCTCCGGGCGTGCGAGCAGTCGTGCACGTCGAGCCCGAGCATGTGTCCGATCCCGTGCCGGGTGTACCGGCGGTGCAGCCCGTTCTCCTCCCGCAGGGACTCCTCCGCGCTCATCGGCAGGATGCCCCAGTCGGCGAGGCCCTCGGCCATGACGCGGACCGCCTCCTCGTTGAACGCGCGCACCGTCACGCCGGGTCGGGCGAGCGCGAGCGAGGCCCGCTGGGCGCGGGCGACCAGGTCGTACACCTCGCGCTGCGCCGTGGTGAACCGGCCGCCGATCGGCAGCGTCCGCGTGACGTCCGCCGTGTAGAGGTAACGGTTCTCGACGCCGGCGTCGATCAGCAGCAGGTCGCCGGGGGTGACCGGGCCGTCGTTGCGGATCCAGTGCAGCGCGGTCGCGCGGGGGCCGGAGGCGACGATCGAGCCGTAGCCGATGTCGTTGCCGTCGGTCCGGGCGCGGCGGAAGAACGTGCCCTCCAGCCAGCGCTCGCTCGTCGCGACGGCGCGGTCCAGCTCGCTCACCATGTCCTCGAACCCGCGGATGGTGGCGTCGACCGCGTCCTGGAGCTGGTCGACCTCCCAGGTGTCCTTGACCAGGCGCAGCTCGCTGAGCACGGCGCGCAGCTCGGCGTCGAGGTAGGGATCCTCGACCGGGACCAGCGAGTCCACGAGCGGATCCTCGCCGCGCACGACGCGTGCGGACCGGCCGTCGAGGTCGCCGGGGAGCGTCTGGATCGAGCGCGTCTCCAGCCCGAGCGCCTCGGCGTTCTCGGCGAGCGAGCGCCGGCGGCCGACGTAGAACTCGCCGTACGCGCCGTTGAAGGCGTCGTCGGGATCGGACCGGTCGGTCGCCTCGCGCAGGTAGAGGACGCCGGCGTGCCCGCCGGGCACCGGCTCCATGACGAGCACCGCCTCGCACGTCTGGTCCGCGGTCGCCCAGGCGTAGTCGCTCGCCGCGCGGAAGGCGTAGTCGGTGTCGTTCGCGCGGGTCACGAGCCGGCCGGCGGGCAGGACGAGACGCTCCCCGGGAAACCGCTCGGACAGGCACTCGCGTCGTCGCGCCGCGGCGGTGGCCGCGGCCGCGTCGCCGGGACCGAGCGGGGCGCGCTCGCCCCAGCCCCGGGCCAGGAACCGGCGCAGCTCGTCCGAGAACGGCGGCTTCATCCGGCCCGGATCGAGCGACGGGCGCTCAGTCATCGGTCGTTCCCCTCGTGGCGCATCGTGCCGGTGATCGGAGTCGCTGCTGCCCCGCACGGACCGTGCCCGACCCGGCCGACGACACCGGCGGGGCGAGTCGTCGACCGATCAGCAGGGTATCGCCATCGCTGGCGGTCCTCCCGTCGTCGCGAGGTGGCGGTCAGGCGCCGGTGACCGACCTCGCTCCCGGACGCGACGGCCGGCTGGGATAGTGGGGTGATCCTCGAGACGGACATGAGCAGGCGCGGACAGGGAAGGAGCCGGAGGTGGACGTGAACGTGCCCGAGTCGATGACGCCGTGGCTCCACGTCGGCCCCGCCGGTGAACCTGTCGCGCCCGCCGCGGAGGGACTGACCATCGGCGAGGTTGCGTCGCTCGTCGGGATCAGCGTCCGGACACTGCACCACTGGGACTCGGTCGGCCTGGTCCACGCCCAGGAGCGCACGAGCGCCGGGTACCGCGCCTACTCGGCGCGGGACGTCGCCCGCATCCACCGCGTGCTGGTCTACCAGGAGCTCGGCTTCAGCCTCACGACGATCGCCGCTCTCCTGGACGATCCCACCGTCGACGAGACGGCACAGCTCCGCCGGCAGCTGGACCTGCTCGAAGAACGCATCCTGCGGCTCCGCCGGATGGCCGAGGCCGTGGAGCAGGTCCTGACTTCCCGCACCGCCGGGGCGGTCCTGACCGCGCAGCAGCAGGCGCAGATCTTCGGGCGGGGCTGGCGCGAGGACTGGGCGGACGAAGCACGTGGGCGCTGGGGTGGCTCCGACGAGTGGGCCCAGTTCGAGGAGAACGTGGCCGTGCTGTCCGAGGCCGACCGCCATCGAGTGCGGGAGGACGGCGAGACCCTCTACACCGAGCTGGCCGACGCGAAGCGCACCGGTGTCGCGCCGGGCAGCGAGGCGGCGAACCAGCTCGCCGAGCGGCATCGCGCGATGGTCGGCCAGCTCTTCGCGTGCACCCACTCGATGCAGGTCTGCCTGGGACGCCTCTACGTCCAGGACGAGCGCTTCGCCGCGACCCTCGACGCCCGGGAACCGGGCCTCGCCGACTGGTTGGCCGAGATCATCGACGCGAACGCGCGGCTCCACGGCGTCGATCCCGACGGCGCTGTCTGGGCGTGACGGGGGACCGGCCTGGAGTGACCACACCAGCCGCGACTTGACCCTGACGTCGCGTCAGGCCGCACGCTGGCGTGGATGGTGGCAACGGCGATCGAGATGGCGGAGCCTGCACGGGAGACGGTGCACGCGATCGACGACACGCGCCACCCGGCCGTGCGACGCGTCGCCGACGTCCTGCGCGCTCGCTCCGGACGACCGCGCGTCTTCCTGATCGACGACACCGAGAACATCGAGCAGGCACTCGCGTGCGGGATCGCGCTGGACAGCCTGTACGTCACCGGAGCGGCGATCGACGGTGGACTCCCGGCGCCCGTCGGCGTCGGCCCGGACGTGCCGCTCCATGTCCTCGACGAGACCGTGGCCCGCGCGCTGTTCGGTGAGCGGAGGAGCGCCCGCGTGTTCGCCCTCGCGCACGCTCCGCGACCGCCGAGGCTGCACGACCTCGCCGGCGCCGCGGGCGACGTCGTCGTGCTGGACGGGGTGCGGATCGTCGGCAACATCGGCGCGATCACGCGCACGGCCTGCGCGCTCGGCGCGGCGGGCGTCGTCCTGCTGGACAGCGGGCTCCGCACGACGCTCGATCGTCGTCTCGTCCGTGCCAGCCGCGGCCTGGTGTTCGCGACGCCGGTCGTCCTCGCTCGCCGCGCGGAGTGCATCGACTTCATCCGGCAGGAACGGCTCACGGTTGCGGCTCTCTCGGCCGACGCCGCCGCGCCGCTCAGCACCATCCGTCGGGTCGAGGAACGCCTCGCGCTAGTCCTGGGGGGCGAACGCGACGGGGTGTCGCCCGACCTGGCGGCCGTCGCGACCCGTCACTACGCCATCCCGATGACGCCACGGGCGGAGTCGCTCAACGTCTCCGTCGCGGCTGGGATCGCCCTCTACGAACGCGGGCTCGGGTAGCACGGCTCGGGTAGCGCGGGCTGGCCGACCGCGTCGAGGTCACGGGCACGGAACGAGGCCGCCTACCTCGTCGGAAAACGGCCTCTGACCTGGGGCTGGTGGTGGAGCCAACGGGACTCGAACCCGTAACCCCCTGCTTGCAAAGCAGGTGCGCTACCAATTGCGCCATGGCCCCCGGTGCCGGTCCGTCGACCTCGACGACCCAGCGGTTCGACCGGACGTCCCGTCAGGAGATCGGGTCGGTCACCTCGCGCCAGAGCTCCCGCTCGGCCTTCTCGGCTGAGAGCTCACGCCACACGAGGTAGCCAAGCCCCGCAACGACGGCGAGTACGAGCAGCTTCTTCATCTCTGCTACCTCCTCGGGGGCGGGGAGTGGGCCTACCGCGACTCGAACGCGGGACCTCTTCCTTATCAGGGAAGCGCTCTAACCGACTGAGCTATAGGCCCGATGCCGTCGGAACTGGTCCTCAGGCGCCGATCGAGGTTACCCCATCCGGGGCCTCGATCCCAACTCGATCCCAAACCACCGCCAGCAGCGGTGACGGGGTGACGCTCAGTCGTCCGTGAGCGTCAGGTGCAGACCGCCGACGAGCGCGGCCGTGATGTTGTAGAGGAAGGCACCGAGCGTCGCGAGCGCCGTGATGAGCGCGACGTTGACGATCGACACGACCACGGCCATCGACATGATGTTCTTCAGCCGCAGGTACTCCATGATGACGCGGAACTGCTCGATCGCGCCGAGGTCGCTGAGCAGCGACTCGAGGTCCGTGAAGACCCCCATCGAGTCGACGACGTTCCACGCGACGGCCGCGGCGACCACCGTCATGATGCCGAGCGCGACGGAGAGCAGGAAGCCGAGCTTCATGACCGACCACGGGTCGACCCGCGAGACCGACAGTCGCACGCGACGCGGACCGGTCGCGGCCGAGGGCTTCGCGGCGGGCCGCGGAGCGGTCCTCGCCTTGCCGGGCTGGCCGGAGCCGCTCGTCGCGGTCGCGCCCGAGGCGGCACCCGTCGCGCCGACCGTCCCGGCCGAGGACCGGACGGCCTCCGACGTCGTGTCGGGAGCGGTCTCGATCACGCCCTCGGCGACGGGAGCCTTCTTCGCGGACAGCCGCACCGGGGTGGTCTTCGCGGACGTCGGGTCGGTCATCGCGTCTCTTCCTCGTGGTCCTCAGCGTGGTCCCGCACGTCGACGATCTCGGCCGGCGGCGCGGACTCGTCAGACGCTACGCCATCGACCTCCGCCACTGCCCCGGCAGCCGCCTCGACGTCGCCACCCTCCACGGAATCCACACCCTCCCCGTCGTCGACGACCTTCTCGCCGAGCGCGACGGAGATGATCCGGTCGTTCTTGTCGGGCTTCGCGAACGTGACGCCCTGGGTGTTGCGCCCGGTCAGGTTCACCTCGTTCACCGCGGCGCGCACCACCTTGCCGCGCTCCATGATGACGAGCACCTGGTCGTCGTCGTCGGTCACGAGCGCGCCGACCAGCCGGCCGCGCGCCTCGACGACGTTCGCCACCTTGATCCCGAGCCCACCACGGCCCTGGACGCGGTACTCCTCCAGGAGCGTCCGCTTGGCGAACCCGCCCTCGGTGACGGTGAACAGCGCGGCCCCCGGACGGACGACGTCGAGCGCGAGCAGCTCGTCGTCCTCGCGGAACTTCATGCCGGTGACGCCGGACGTCGCCCGGCCCATCGGCCGCAGCGCGTCGTCGTCGGCCGTGAACCGGATCGACTGGCCGAGCGCGGAGACCAGCAGCACGTCGTCGTCGGCGTTCGCGAGCCGTGCGGCGACCACCTCGTCGACGTCGCCCTCTCCGTCCGTGCGCAGGTTGATGGCGATGAGGCCGCCCGTGCGCGGGGAGTCGTACTCGCCGAGGCGCGTCTTCTTCACCAGGCCGCGCCGGGTGGCGAGCACCAGGTAGTCGGCCGCGTCGTACCCGGAGATCGCGAGCACCTGGGCGATCTCCTCGCCCGGCTGGAACGCGAGCAGGTTCGCGACGTGCTGACCCTTGGCGTCGCGGCCGCCCTCGGGCAGCTCGTACCCCTTCGCCCGGTACACGCGGCCGAGGTTGGTGAAGAACAGGAGCCACGAGTGCGTCGTCGTGACGAAGAAGTGGTCCACGACGTCGTCCCCGCGCAGCTGCGCCCCGCGCACACCCTTGCCGCCGCGGCGCTGGGCCCGGTAGGCGTCGGTCCGCGTGCGCTTGGTGTACCCGCCGCGGGTGATGGTGACGACGATGTCCTCGACCGGGATGAGGTCCTCGATGTTCATCTCGCCGTCGAACGGGAGGATCGTCGTGCGCCGCTCGTCGCCGTACTTGTCGACGATCGACGCGAGCTCCTCGGAGATGACCGTGCGCTGACGCTCGGGCGAGGCGAGGATGTCGTTGAGGTCGGCGATCTCCGTCTCGATCGCCTGGAAGTCGGCGAGGATCTTCGCGCGCTCCAGGGCCGCGAGCCGGCGCAGCTGCATGTCGAGGATCGCCGTGGCCTGGACCTCGTCGATGTCGAGCAGCTCCATGAGGCCGGTCCGCGCGTCCTCGGCCGACGGCGAGTTGCGGATGAGCGTGATGACGTCGTCGAGCGCGTCGAGCGCCTTGAGCAGCCCGCGCAGGATGTGGATCCGCTTCTCGGCCGCCTCGAGCAGGTACCGCGTGCGCCGAACGATGACGTCGACCTGGTGGTCGACCCAGTGCCGGATGAACGCGTCGAGGCTGAGCGTGCGCGGCACGCCGTCGACGAGCGCGAGCATGTTCGCGCCGAACGTCTCCTGGAGCTGCGTGTGCTTGTAGAGGTTGTTGAGCACGACCTTCGCGACGGCGTCGCGCTTGAGGACGATGACGAGGCGCTGGCCCGTGCGGCCGGAGGACTCGTCGCGCAGGTCGGCGATGCCCTGGAGCCGGCCGTCGCGCACGAGCTCGCCGATCTTCGCCGCGAGCCGGTCCGGGTTGACCTGGTAGGGCAGCTCCGTGACGACGAGGCACTGGCGCCCCTGGAGCTCCTCGACCTCGACGACCGCGCGCATCGTGATCGAGCCGCGCCCGGTGCGGTAGGCGTCCTCGATCCCGCGGGTGCCGAGGATGAGCGCCCCGGTCGGGAAGTCCGGCCCCTTGACCCGCTGCATCGACGCGGCCAGCAGCTCGGTGCCGGTCGCGTCCGGGTGCTCGAGGAACCACTGGGCGGCCGAGGCGACCTCGCGCAGGTTGTGCGGCGGGATGTTCGTCGCCATGCCGACCGCGATGCCCGCCGAGCCGTTGACGAGCAGGTTCGGGAACCGCGCGGGCAGGATGAGCGGCTCCTGCGTGCGACCGTCGTAGTTCGGCCCGAACGGCACCGTGTCCTTGTCGATGTCGCGGACCATCTCCAGGGCCAGCGGCGCCATCCGGCACTCGGTGTAGCGCGGCGCCGCCGCGGCGTCGTCGCCGGCCGAGCCGAAGTTGCCCTGCCCCGCGACGAGCGGATAGCGCAGGGTCCACGGCTGGACGAGGCGGACGAGGGTGTCGTAGATCGCCGAGTCGCCGTGCGGGTGGTAGTTCCCCATGACGTCGCCGACGACGCGCGCGCACTTGGAGAACGCCGAGTCGGGGCGGTACCCGCCGTCGAACATCGCGTAGAGCACGCGACGGTGGACGGGCTTGAGGCCGTCCCGCACGTCCGGCAGCGCCCGACCCACGATGACGGACATCGCGTAGTCGAGGTAGGAGCGCTGCATCTCCTTCTGCAGGTCGACCTGCTCGATGCGGCCGTGGTTGTGCAGGCCGGAGATGTCCTGCATGTCGGGCTGCTCCGGGGTCTGGTCCTCGGGAGGCTGGGTCACTGGTCCACTTCCGATTCTTCGTGGGTGATCGACGACGACGGGGCCGCTGTCCGGTCCGGGCGCCCGGATGGTTCCGGGTCCGGGGGCCTCCTCCGGCGCTGCTGCGCTCGAGGAGGCCGGGCGACGGCTAGATGTCGAGGAACCTCACGTCGCGGGCGTTCTGCTGGATGAAGGTGCGGCGGGACTCGACGTCCTCGCCCATGAGGATGGAGAAGATCTCGTCCGCGGCCGCGGCCTCGCTGATCGTCACCTGCTTGAGGACCCGGGTGTCGGGGTCCATCGTGGTCTCCCACAGCTCGGTGTAGTTCATCTCGCCGAGACCCTTGTACCGCTGGATGCCGCCCTCCTTGGGCAGGCGCAGGCCGGCGGCGCGGCCGGCCTCGAGCATGGCGTCCCGCTCGCGGTCGGAGTACGCGTAGCCGTGCGGCGCGTTCGTCCACTTGAGCTTGTACAGCGGCGGGGCCGCCAGGTAGACGTACCCGTGCTCGACGAGCGGGCGCATGTACCGGAACAGCAGCGTGAGCAGGAGCGTGCAGATGTGCTGGCCGTCGACGTCCGCGTCCGCCATGAGCACGATCTTGTGATAGCGCAGCCGGCCCAGGTCGAAGTCCTCGCCGATCCCCGTCCCGAAGGCGGAGATGAGGGCCTGGACCTCCTGGTTGGCGAGCGCCTTGTCGAGTCGCGCCTTCTCGACGTTGAGGATCTTGCCGCGGATCGGCATGATCGCCTGCGTCTCGGGGTTGCGGCCCTGGCTGGCCGACCCGCCGGCGGAGTCGCCCTCGACGATGAAGATCTCCGAGATCGACGCGTCCTTGCTCGTGCAGTCGCGCAGCTTGCCCGGCATGCCGATGCCCTCGAGGACGCCCTTGCGGCGCGTCGCCTCGCGGGCCTTGCGCGCGGCGATCCGGGCGACCGAGGCCTGGATCGCCTTGCGGACGACCTCCTTGGCCTCGTTCGGGTGCGAGTCGAGCCAGTCGCCGAGCTGCTCGTAGACGACCTTCTGCGTGAAGGTGCGGGCCTCGGTGTTGCCGAGCTTCGTCTTGGTCTGGCCCTCGAACTGGGGCTCCCCGAGCTTGATCGAGATGACCGCCGTGAGGCCCTCGCGGATGTCCTCGCCCGTGAGGTTGTCGTCCTTCTCCTTGAGCAGGCCCTTCTCGCGGGCGTACTTGTTGATGAGGGTGGTGAGCGCCGCGCGGAAGCCCTCCTCGTGCGTGCCGCCCTCGGTCGTGGAGATGGTGTTCGCGTAGGTGTAGATCGACTCCGTGTAGGCCGTCGTCCACTGCATCGCGATCTCGAGCGAGATCAGCTTCGACACGTCCTCGGCCTCGAAGTCGATGACCTCGGGGTTGACCTGCTCGGCCTTCTTGAGCGAGTTGATGTGGTGGACGTAGTCGACCAGGCCGCCGTCGTACTGGAACGTGACCGAGCGGTACCGCGGCCGCGCGGCGTCGGCCGCGTCGCCGCCGGCCGCGTCGGTGTCGCCGACCTCGCCCACGACCTCGTCGCGCTCCTCCTCGGCACGCTCGTCCGTGAGCGTGATCCGCAGCCCCTTGTTGAGGAACGCGTACTGCTGGAACCGGACGCGCAGCGTCTCGAAGTCGAAGTCCGTCGTCTCGAAGATCGTCGGGTCGGGCCAGAACGTCTGCGACGTGCCCGTCTCCGCCGTCGCCTCGCCGCGCTCGATGCCGCCGAGCGGCTTGCCGCCGTCGGTGAACGTCATCCGCCACGTGTAGCCGTCGCGCTTGACGACCGACTCCACGCGCGAGGAGAGCGCGTTGACGACCGAGATGCCGACGCCGTGCAGGCCGCCCGAGACCGCGTACCCACCGCCGCCGAACTTGCCGCCGGCGTGCAGGATCGTCATGACGACCTCGATGGTCGGCTTGCCCTCGGTCGGGTGGATGGCGACCGGGATCCCACGCCCGTTGTCGACGACGCGGACGCCGCCGTCCGCCAGCAGCGTCACCTCGATGTGGTCGCAGTAGCCGGCGAGTGCCTCGTCGACCGAGTTGTCGACCACCTCGTAGACGAGGTGGTGCAGACCGCGCTCACCCGTCGAGCCGATGTACATGCCGGGGCGCTTGCGCACGGCCTCGAGTCCCTCGAGGACGGTGATGTTCTGGGCGTCGTAGCCGCCGTTCGTCGGCGCCGCGTCGCGCGCCGCAGCTGCGGCCTCGGGGGCGATCTCGACGGAGGCGTCGGTGGGCACGGCGGTCCCGGGGTCGAGCGTGGGGTCGGTCACGTAGGGTCCTTCCGAACCATCGCGGGCACACGCCGTTGGGCACCGCTGGATGGCTGAGCCGGACGCATGCGGGGTCCGGCGCTCGCGCGGCCGGCGGGCTCGACCGTCGATCACCTCAGCGAACGCCCGATCGGAACCCCCGTGACACGCCGCATTTCGGCGCCCGGACTCCTACCCTGGATTCTACCCCGGAAACGCCAAAAACAGGCCCTCTGACGCGCGACTGTGGACAACTGTGGGTCCGGAGGTGGGTGGGGTCGATCCAGGCCAGCGCGGGCTGCCCGACGTCCCTCGGCCTCGTGGTCCGTGTAGGCCGGGTTGCGGCCGCTGCGCGGTGCGCGTGCCGGACCGATCGACGCGGGTCAGCCGTAGGTGTCCCGTGGGCCGCGCCCGCGGACGACCCGCAGGCCCTTGACCCAGGAGGGCGCGCCGGGTCCGAGCACGACCACCTCGGCGACGACGCCCTCGCCGACCTCCTCGGCCAGCCGCCGCTCGAGCTGCGGCAGGAGCAGCCGCAGCTGGGTCGCCCACGCCGTCGACGTCGTCCGGACGACGAGCCGGCCGTCCGTGAACGTCTCCGGCGTCGCGTGGTCGGCCACCTCGTCGCCCACGACCTCGCGCCAGCGGCCGATGACCGAGCCGACGGCGACGGGGGCGGTCCAGCCGCGCTCCGCCAGGAGCTTGTCCAGGGTCCCGCCGATCAGCTCGGGGTCACGCCCCCGGGTGCGCGGGAAGCCCGGTCCGGTGCCCGGGACCGAGCGCCGCCGCCGGGCCGGCGTCCCCGGGACGAGCCCCTTGGCCTTCGCCGCGGCGCGCGCGCGCCCGAGCGCCGCCGCCGCCGCGTCGACCTCGCCCGTCGTCGGGTCCGTCGGGAGGGTCGGGGTGGTAGGAGCGCCTGCTCCGTCCGGCGAGCCGGGGCTCCGCCGGGTCGTCGACCGGGTCGGGTCCGTCGGCGTGGCCGCGGCGCCGTCGGGCAGCTCACCGGACACGGGTCACCTCGCCGCCCATGACGTCGAACCGCGCGCCGTCCAGCTCCTCGGGCACGTCCTCGACGACGGCCGCGGTCAGCAGCACCTGCTCCGCGCCGGCGACGAGCGCCGACAGCTTGCGACGACGGCGGGCGTCCAGCTCGGCGAACACGTCGTCGAGCACGAGGATCGGGTCCCCGCCCTCCCAGTCGGGATCGTCGCGGAGCAGGCCGAAGCTCGCGAGGCGCAGCGCGAGCGCGACCGACCACGACTCACCGTGCGACGCGTACCCCTTGACCGGCAGCCCGGCGAGGGTGAGCGTGAGGTCGTCCCGGTGCGGGCCGACCAGGCACAGCCCGCGCTCCAGCTCGCGCGGCCGCAGCCGGATCATCGCCTCGAGCATCCGCGCCTCGACGAGCTCGGGTCGCAGCAGCTCCTCCTCCTCGGCGAGCGCCGACGCGTCGTCCCCGTCCGCGTCGTCGATCGCGTCCTCCGGGCGCACCCGCGACAGGCTCGCCCGGTAGGCGAGCCGCAGCTCGCCCTGCGCGGAGCTGACCTCCTCGTACGCGTCGCCGACCCGGCCCCGCAGCTCACGGACGAGAGCGACACGGGCCGCGACGAGCTGGGAGCCGGCCTCGGCGAGCTGGGCGTCCCAGACGTCGAGGGTCCGCAGCGACGAGCTCGTCTCGCCGGTGTCCGTCGCGTCGGGGTCTGACGAGCCGCGCCGACGGCCGCCGCGGAACGCACCGGCGGACTTCAGGAGCTGGGTGCGCTGACGCAGCACACGCTCGTAGTCCGACCGGACCGCCGCGAGCCGCGGGGAACGCTGGACGACGAGGTCGTCGAGGAACCGGCGGCGGACGTCCGGGTCGCCCTTGACGAGCGCGAGGTCCTCGGGTGCGAAGACCACGCAGCGGACGATGCCGGCCGCGTCACGGATCCGCTGGACGGGCGCCCGGTCGACGCGCGCCTTGTTCGCGCGGCCCCCATTGATCTCGACCTCGACGATCCGCGGCCGATCACCGTGGTGAACCCGCGCCCGGACGAGCGCCTTGGTCGCGCCCTGGCGCAGGAGCGGCGCGTCCGACGCCACGCGGTGGCTCGTGAACGACGCGAGGTAGGAGACGGCCTCGACCAGGTTCGTCTTGCCCTGCCCGTTGGGTCCGACGAACGCCGTGATGCCGGGCGGCATCGAGACCACGACCTCCGGGTAGGACCGGAAGTCCGTGAGCGCCAGGTCGGAGACGTACATCGCTGCTGCCAGTGCTGGGTGCGGTCCGGGATCGGGACGTCAGCCGGGCCGGGCGGTCAGGGGACGGACCCGGCCACGGACGGCCTCAGCCCGCGAACCGGATCGGCTGGATGAGGTAGCGGAACGCGTCGTCCTCGGGAGCCTCGAGCGAGCTCTGGCCCGTGATGACCGACGGCTTCGTGCCGTGCGTGAACGACAGGCGGGTGAACTCCTTGCCGACCACGCCGAGCGCGTCGGTGAGGTAGCCCGGGTTGTACGCGGTGGTCACGGACTCGCCCTCGAGCAGCGCCTCGATGGCCTCCGACGCCTGCGCGTCCTCGCCCTGGCCGGCCTCGAGCACGACCTGGCCCTCGGAGAACTCGAGCCGGATCGGGGTGTTGCGCTCGGCGACGAGTGAGACGCGGCGCGCCGCCTCGACGAGCGCCGAGGTCGCGACGACGGCGTGCGTCGTCGTCGACTCCGGGAAGAGCCGGCGGACGGGCGGGTAGTCGCCGTCCACCAGCAGCGACGTGGTGCGGCGGCCGCCGGCCTCGAAGCCCACGATGTCGGCGCCGGCACCGGTCGGCAGCGAGACGCTGATCGTGCCGGCGCTCGTCAGCGACTTCGCGACCTCGGACAGCGTGCGGGCGCGGACCAGGGCGGTGGCCTGGAGGCCGGGCGTCGCGGGGTTCCACGTGACCTCGCGGACGGCGAGGCGGTAGCGGTCCGTCGCGAGGAACGTGATGGTCTCGCCGTCGACCTCGACGCGGACGCCGGTGAGCAGCGGCAGGGTCTCGTCGCGGCTCGCGGCGACCGTCACCTGGGCGACGGCCTCGGCGAACGCGTGCGCGTCGATCGTGCCGGACGCGGGGGGCATCGCCGGCAGGGCCGGGTAGTCCTCGAGGGGCATCGTCAGGAGCGTGAACCGGCTGGAGCCACAGGTGAGCACGGCGCGCGAGCCCTCGACGACGACCTCGACCGGCTTCGACGGGAGCGAGCGGGAGATCTCGGCGAGGAGACGGCCGGAGACGAGCAGCGACCCGGCCTCGCTGACGTCGGCCGCGACCTGGGAGACGGCGGACGTCTCATAGTCGAAGCTCGACAGCGCGAGCGTGCCCTCGGCGGACGCCTCGATCCGGACGCCGGCGAGCACGGGGATGCTCGGGCGGTTCGGGAGCGTCCGAGCGGTCCACGTCACGGCATCGGCGAGCACGTCGCGGTCGACGGTGAACTTCACGTCTCCACACACCTTTCGTCGGGCTGGTTCCAGGTCGGCGTCCGCACGGGCGGTACCGCCGCCCTGGACCTGCCGGAGCTGATAGCTGGCTCACACACTAGTGCCCGAGCGGCCCGCGCGGGTCGGGGGCGGGCGTCCATGTGGATTGTCGTTCGACTCGTGCCCCGCAGGTCGTCGTCGCGTCGTCCACCGATGTCGAGGACACGGCGAGACAGCCGGGTCGGGGCGGCGTTGGTGTCCCCAAGAACATCGAATGACAAGGGTTAGTCGTCGTCATAGGGCGTGTGGATCCTGGGGATGGCCGACGTCGTCGCAGGTGGGGAGGCGTGCCGGGGTGTGGATCATCGGTGGGGAGCGACCGGGGACGACGCCGGGGCGGTCGTGGATCGTCGCGAATTACACGACGTGGAGTCCACGGCGACCCTGTCGTCTGTCCACGGCGAGGGTGACGTTGTCCACGTTTGTCCCCAGGCTTGTCCACACCTGGGGACATCCTCAACGTCTACCTGAGACTTCTCGACTCAGGCTCGACCCTGCTGGCGGATCCGGCTCGTCAGCTCCGTCACCTGGGTGAAGGTCGAGCGGTTCTTCGCCATGAGCTCGCGGATCTTGCGGTCGGCGTGCATGACGGTCGTGTGGTCGCGTCCGCCGAACACCTTCCCGATCGCGGGCAGGGAGAGGTCGGTGAGCTCGCGGCACAGGTACATCGCGATCTGCCGGGCGTTGACGAGGACGCGGGTGCGGTCCGCGCTGCAGAGCGCCTCGAGCGTGACGCCGAAGTAGCCAGCGGTCTGCGCCATGATGACGGCCGGCGTGATCTCGGGGTCGTCGCCCTCGGTGATGAGGTCCTTGAGGACCATCTCGGCGAGCGACAGGTCGACCGGCTGACCGTTGAGGTTGGCGAAGGCCGTGACGCGGATGAGCGCACCCTCGAGCTCGCGGATGTTGGTCGAGATCCGCGACGCGATGTAGCTCAGCACGTCGTCGGGGGCGGAGAGCTGCTCGCGGCCGGCCTTCTTGCGCAGGATCGCGATGCGCGTCTCGAGGTCCGGCGGCTGGATGTCCGTGATGAGACCCCACTCGAACCGGCTGCGCATCCGGTCGGCGAACCCGTCGAGGTACTTGGGTGCGACGTCCGACGTGATGACGACCTGCTTCATCGCGTTGTGCAGGGCGTTGAAGGTGTGGAAGAACTCCTCCATCGTCTCCTTCTTGCCCTGCAGGAACTGGATGTCGTCGATGAGGAGGACGTCGACGCTGCGGTAGCGCCGCTGGAACGACTCGGCCTTGTCGTCGCGGATCGAGTTGATGAAGTCGTTGGTGAACTCCTCCGAGTTCACGTAGCGCACCCGGACGCCCGGGTAGAGACGCTGCGCGTAGTGGCCGATCGCGTGGAGCAGGTGGGTCTTGCCCAGCCCCGAGTCGCCGTAGATGAAGAGCGGGTTGTACGCCTTGGCCGGAGCCTCGGCGACGGCGAACGCAGCGGCGTTCGCGAACCGGTTGCTCGCGCCCGTGACGAAGGCGTCGAACGTGTAGGCGGGGTTGAGCCGGGCGGAGTCGTGGCCGTTCTCCTCCTCGCGGTCCCGGTCGCGGTCCCGCAGGTCGCGCGCGTCCCGTCCGGACCCCCGTCGGTCGCCGCGGTCCCCGCGCACGCCCGACCCGCGGGTGTCGTCGATGCGGTACCGCTCGGTGGCAGCCCGGCGGTGGAGCGGCTCGTGCGGCTCCTCCTCAGGCTGGAGGTCAGCCGACGGCACGTCCTCGACGGCGACGCCGACGGCGGGGTCGTTCTCCTGCAGCGTCGGGTCGACGGTGACGGCGAAGCCCATCGGCCGGCCGAAGGCGGCGGCCAGCGCCGTGCGGATCTCCTCCCGGGCGCGCGTCTCCAGGAAGTCCTTCGTGAAGTCGCTCGGGACGGCCAGGAGCAGCGTGTCGTTGAGCACACCCAGCGGCACGGTGAGGCGCACGAAGGCGAACTGGGAGGGCGAGAGCACCGAGCGGAGCTGCTCGGCGGTCGCGCTCCAGCTCGCGTGGAGGTCGGTCTCGGTCGCGTCGTCGGCCGTCATTGCTCCATTCTCGCCCGACGGTCACGTCCCGTGCACGCCGCCACCCACAGGCTGTGGACAATCGTGTGTATAGGACCTTCGTCCCCTGTCGTTCAGGAGGCCGGATCCGGCCGCGCCTCGGCCCGTGTCGTGTGCCGCGTCGGGTCGACGTGCCGCGGTGGCTCGGGTGTCGCCCGGCGGGTGGGCGGACGGCGAACGACGGCGTGCTCACCCGGCTTCTCGTGGCGGCCGACGCGGTCTGCCTCGGACCCGCGTCGCGGATGAACGTCGGTGCCGTCGAGCACCGAACTTGACCCCGGCGGCGGGGGCGCGTACCGTTTCCAGGTCACGCGCCACGCGTCCTTGGACGCTGCCCGGACGCCCCACGCGCTCAGCCGTCGACACGGCCTGCGTCGTGTGCGGTCGCCGGGCTCGATCGAGGCGGCACGTGCCACGAGCAGATCGAATGACCGACCAGGGAGTCACCGTGACCAAGCGGACCTTTCAGCCGAACAACCGGCGTCGTGCCAAGGTGCACGGTTTCCGTCTGCGCATGCGGACCCGCGCCGGCCGCGCCATCCTCGCCGCGCGTCGCCGCAAGGGCCGCACTGAGCTCTCCGCCTGAGCGGCGCTGAGCCGGTGCTGAGCGCTGCGCACCGCATGCGGGAGTCGAGCGACTTCCGCATCGCGATGCGTCACGGACGGCGAGCGGGCACGCCCCACCTCGTGGTTCACCTGGCGCCAGCACCCGGCTCGGACGGTGAGGCGATGGCGACTCCGCCGCCTCGAGCGGCGGACCCGGCAGCAGCGAACCCACCAGTGGCAGCGCCACTGGTGGGTTTTGCCGTCTCCAAGCAGGTTGGGACGGCGGTGACGCGCAACCGGGTGAAGCGTCGTCTGCGGCACCTGGTCCGGGACCGCCTCGACCGGCTTCCCGACGGCACGCGGCTCGTGGTGCGAGCGCTCCCGCCGAGCGCCGGGGCCAGCTCGGCCGAGCTCGCGGTCTCGCTCGACTCCGCGCTCGCGCGCGCGGGACGCCAACCGCCCCGGGGTTCCCGTTGACCGGCGACGAGCGGCGTCCGAGCCCTGCCGCGGCCGCGCTCCTCGGTCTCGTCCGCGGCTACCAGCGCACGATCTCGCCGCTGTTCCCGCCCCGCTGCCGGTTCTACCCGAGTTGCTCGCACTACGCCGTCGACGCCCTGCGCGAGCGGGGTGCCGCGACCGGCACCGTCCTGGCGGCCTACCGACTGCTGCGCTGCAACCCGTTCGCGCGGGGCGGCGTCGACCACGTTCCGTTCCGCGGGGAGCGCTGGGCGAGCTGGGACGGCGTCGTCGACCATCGCAGTCCGCAGGAGAAGGCTGAGACGCGAGCGGCCGCGTCGTCGTTCATCAAGGAGGAGGCGGCGCGCGCAGGACGCACGCGCCACTGACCACCACCCGCGGGCACGCGTCGATTCGAGCGCGGAGACCGCGACCCCGTACCCTCGATCCGGGCCTGGCGCCCGGAATGCCACCGACAAGGAGCCGTGACACCGATGGACTGGTTCGATCCGATTCTCGCCCCCATCATGTGGGTGGTTGCGTGGATCATGGTCCTCGCGCACAACTTCTTCGTGTGGCTCGGGATGCGTCCCGACGGATGGTCGTGGATCCTCTCGATCATCGCGCTCGTGGTGGTCATCCGTGTCATCCTCATCCCGCTGTTCGTCAAGCAGATCAAGGCCTCGCGCGGTCTGCAGATCGTCCAGCCGCAGCTCCAGGCCCTGCAGAAGAAGTACAAGGGCAAGACGGACCCTGCCTCGCGCCAGGCGCAGCAGCAGGAGATGATGGCGATCTACCGGGAGAACGGGACGAACCCGTTCGCCTCGTGCCTGCCGATCCTCGCGCAGTCCCCGATCTTCTTCGCGCTGTTCCGCGTGCTCTACCGGCTGCCGCAGATCGCGAGCGGCGAGGTCGCAGCGATCGGGCCGCTCAACTCCGACCTCGCCGCCGAGGCGGAGAAGTCGCAGCTCTTCGGTGCTCCGCTGTCGTCGTGGTTCCTCATGTCGCCGGACCTGCTTCCGGAGGACGTGAGCCTGCTGACCGTCCGGATCGTGACGGCGATCCTCATCGTGGCGATGTCGCTCACCACCTTCACGACGCAGCGCCAGCTCACGATGAAGAACATGCCGGCGGCGGCGCTCGACAACCCGATGGCGCGCCAGCAGAAGATGATGATGTACATCTTCCCGCTGATCTTCGCGTTCTCCGGCGTGAACTTCCCGATCGGTGTGCTCATCTACTGGACCACGACGAACCTGTGGTCGATGGGGCAGCAGTTCTACGTCATCCGGAACATGCCGGCGCCGGGGTCCGAGGCCGAGAAGAAGTACAACGAGCGGATGGAGCGCAAGGCCGCGCGCCGAGCCGCGCGGGGCGGGATCCTGCCGGGCTCGTCGATGGAGGACGCCGGCGTCGAGACGATCACCACCGGTGATGCGACGTCGACGCTCGAGGACTCGGTGGCCGGCGGGCAGCGTCAGCAGCCAACCAGCAAGAAGCGCGCGAAGAAGAAGGGGCTGCCCAAGGCGACGCCGGGCGGCCTCGAGGACACCGCAGCGCGTGCGCCTGGCTCCGGAGCCGGGGACGTCACGGACCTGCCGGACGACGAGGTCGACGTGGTCGAGGTCGTCGACGAGGTCCAGGACGCACCGCCGACTGGTGGCGCGTCCGGTGGCTCGGGCACGCGTCCCGGCTCCAGCTCGAAGCGTTCGAAGAAGTCCCGCGGCCCCAAGGGCTGAGGCGCCAGACCGTTCCCCCTGCAGAGACCTGATCGAGACGGGATAGCCATGAGTGACGAGAACAAGGACGAGACACTCGACGTGACGAGCGACGAGGCGGCAGCGACGCCGTCCGAGCAGTCCGCCGAGAGCACCTCCGACAAGCCGACGCGGCTCGAGGAGGAGGGCGAGATCGCGGCGGACTACCTGGAGGAGCTCCTCGACATCGCGGATCTGGACGGCGACATCGAGCTCGGTGTCGAACACGGCCGTGCCGCGGTGGAGATCGTCTCCGACGATGAGTCGCCGCGCGCACTCCAGGGCCTGGTCGGCCGGGATGGCGAGGTGCTCGACGCGCTGCAGGAGCTGACGCGGCTTGCCGTGCAGGCGCGGACGGGTGAGCGGAGCCGGCTGATGCTCGACGTCGGCGGGTTCCGCGCGACCCAGCGCCGTGAGCTCGTCGCCCTGGCGAACGAGACGGTCGCGCGCGTGCGCTCGACCGGGGAGTCCGTGGCGCTTGCGCCGATGAACCCGTACCAGCGCAAGGTCGTTCACGACGCCGTCGCGGACGCCGGGCTCGTGAGCGACTCCGAGGGCGTGGAGCCGAACCGCCGGGTCGTGGTGCGGCCCGCGCAGGACTGAGCCGTGTCCGAGAGCGTGCCGGAGGCGGGACTCGAGGCGGGTGCTGCTGGCTCCGGAGGTTTCGGAGAGCCTGGTGAGCTCGTCGAGTCGGCGTCTGGTGAGGTGACGGTCGGATCGGGGTCAGTGGGCGTTGGGTCGGTCGATGTCGATGTCGAGCCGACGGGCGTTGGGTCGACGGACGCCGAGTCGCTCGTCGGTGTGGACCCGTCGGTCGTCCTGACCGATGGGTTGACCGATGGGCTGCCGTCGTTCGTCACGGACGTCGAGCGGAGCCGGGAGGCCCTCGGGGTCGGCTTCCCGCAGTGCGTCCGGTTCGGCGAGCTGCTGGTGGCGCACGGCGAGGAGCGCGGGCTCATCGGGCCGCGGGAGCTGCCTCGGCTGTGGACGCGACACATCGTGAACTCGGCGGCGGTTGCGAGGTACCTGCCCGCGACGGGGCTCGTCGCGGACGTGGGCTCGGGTGCCGGCCTGCCGGGGATCGTGCTCGCGAGCATGCGGCCCGGGCTTGGTTTCCACCTGATCGAGCCGATGGAGCGGCGGTGCGCGTGGCTGCGTGAGGTGGTCGACGCACTGGGTCTCGACAACGTCGAGGTGTATCAGCGTCAGGCTCAGGAGCTGCACGGCTCGCAGCAGTACGTCGCGGTGACGGCGCGGGCCGTGGCCGCGCTCGACAAACTCCTCCGCTGGACCTGGCCGCTGGTCGAGCCGGGCGGCGCGCTGCTGGCGATGAAGGGCCAGCGCGCGGCCGAAGAGGTGGAGGCGGCGTCGGCCGCGCTTCGGAAGCTCAAGGCTGGTTCTGTCGAGGTGCACGAGGTCGACGTGCTGGGCGACGGCGATCTGACCCGCGTGGTCGAGGTTCACAGGAAGGGTTGACATCGCTTACGCGGGTCAAGTTGTTCTTGAAGTGTCCAAATAGGCAACTTCGTTCTCAAAGTCACTTTGTGACGGGGTGTGTCTCGACTTGTCATCGGCCCCCGTCTGCCGGTTGGTCCTGACGGGGCCGGCTTCGGACGCGTCTAGGTTTCACGTGAAACAGCAGGCCGGTGCGACTCTAGTTCGCTCTGACGCGCCGGCGGGTCGAGACCACATGGGCTGGCGTGTGGCCCCTCTCGTTTTCAGCGCGAGGCGTTCGCGCCCATGGGGCTGCGATTCTGGGCGCCGATGAAGCCCGGGTTGAGGAGCCAACGAGGCTCAATCGTTCGCTCCTCCCCCCTTCCCTTGAGGACCGCCGAACGAAGACGGAACCTCCGTACCCATGGGCGCTTCCTTACGGCGGCAGTCGTGGACGCCAGATGCGCCTCGCAGCGCGTCCTCGACGTTGAGCAACGGCCAAGTCAGAGCGCATGGCTCACCGGCGTTGCCAAGAGCGTTTCACGTGAAACAGAACGGCCCTCCCCCCGCGTCGGCGCGCAACCGCTACAGATCAGTTCCATGCGCAGGTCGACGTTGACCTGCGGCGGCTCGCGGCGGACTCGGGCTCGAGCTGCGCGGAGGAACTGAGGTGGCTCGGAGGGCTGGACGACGAATGGCCGCCCCTCCGCCCTACTCGGTTTCCCATTGCTTGCGGCGATGAGCGGTCAGCCGGGCGGACACTGGTCGATCGGGCTGACATGCGGTAGAGACACCCCAAGGACGGCTCTGTTCGATCTGGGTGTCCACGTTCGACATTTCGATCCTCGGATACTCGAGGTCGGGTCGACGCTGGAGCTATGGTCCCGTCCAGCGCGATCTCGCGCCGACTCCGTCTGCTCATCGGCCCCCATGTGTTTCACGTGAAACACGCGACCCCGACCCCGCGGTGGCCGATCGGCCACCCTCCACGTCCCGTCCCGCCGGGGAGGCGGCGGGCGCCCGCGGCCGGGGGGCGGGGGTCAGCGGGGAGGGGGGCCGCCCCGCCGGGACGGGCGGGGAGAGCCGGCCTCGTAGGCACCCCCGCCGCTTCGTCGGACGATTAACGAGCGACCGCGGACGAAGCGTCGCCAACACGCGTTGTCGTCACGAGCCGAGAGCCGGCCAAGTCGACGAGTGGCCATTGTCGGCGTCCGCCTGCTAGAGCGCACACGTGGTGCAGTGCCCGGAGCAAGTGCGTAAGGGAGGCTCAGGTCTCGCACCGTCGACCCCGAGCCGTCAGCACGATTCGGACGAGCAGTCGGCATGAAGGCCTACGTCGGTCCTGCCCCTCGACTACGCGAAGCATCGGCCGATACCGGACCGTGCGCCGTCACTGTTTCACGTGAAACAGCAAGCGCACCGGAGACGACCGGAGGGCGAGGGCGAGCTGGCGTACTGGGAGAAGTCCAGCGTTCCGTGCGCGTCATCTGCCGCGACGGGAGCTCTCCCGAGCCAGACTCCAACGTTGCCAACCCATACACGCAGTGCTGCGCAGGCATCGGACCGTGCGTCCGTCCTAGTCATACCTCCGTCTTGACGTTGCCGACATGGCAGGGACCCGGACCACGCGAGACCTCGAAGGGACGCTCCTATAGCGCGAGGTGCGACCTGGTCGAACCCGTCGGCGGATGCACCACGCGTGCTAAAGACCGAGAAGTTCGGGTGTTTCACGTGAAACACCCGCCACGGAGAGCAGAGTGGTCGGCGGAGCGGCCCGAGGTCGCGCAGGTCGGGGGTCTCTGGACCGGAGGCAGGTGTGGCCACGGCCGCGCTGGCGACTTCGTGTGAGAGGCCGCGAGGCTGCGGCGGTCGGCTCCGAGTCAGGAGCGAGCCGACGTGGCGAAGGCCGGCAGAGAGAAGCCGACGCGCGGCATGGTGGAAGCGTCTGATCGTGAGCCGTGAGCCGTGAGCCGTGAGCCGTGAGCCGTGAGCCGTGAGCCGTGAGCCGTGAGCCGTGAACCAGCGACCCGCGATCACGCACAGCGAGCCGCGGCGCGAGCGCGCGGCTGCTATCCACAGTGCGCCGAGGCGTCGCGCTCTCCACTGTTTCACGTGAAACGGGCGTTGGCGCGCCCGAAGTGTCGGAGCGACAACGTAGGCTTGGCACGACACTCTGGAGGACTCTTCGTGCCGATCTCTGACTCCCTCTCCGACGAGGAACGCAAGGCCGCACAGCTCGGAGCAGTGCCCGATTTCGGCGCGGATACTCCCCTTGCGGCACAGCTAGCGCTCGACACCAAGCGAACCATCACGCTTGCGAACGCAGCATTCGATCGGCCGTTGCAGACCCGCGTCCTGACGGTGGCCAACCAGAAGGGTGGCGTCGGGAAGACCACGACGGCAGTCAACATTGCCGCCGCGATGGCTCGGGGCGGGCTTCACGTGCTCGTGATCGACAACGATCCGCAGGGCAACGCGTCCACGGCCCTTGGCGTCGAGCACGGCGCTGGTGCTCCCTCGACGTACGACGTCTTGATCGGAGCCTCCACCTTCGCCGAGGTCGTTCAGCCCTCCGCGTTCGATCCGAAGCTGATCTGCGCGCCGGCCACCATCGACCTGTCGGGCGCCGAGATCGAGCTCGTGTCGATTGATTCACGTGAAACACGACTTCGGCACGCGCTGCGCGACTACCTGGTCCATCGCGGCCAGCAGGGTCTTCCGCGTCTGGACTACGTCCTGATCGACTGCCCGCCGAGCCTCGGCCTTCTCACCGTCAATGCCTTCACCGCTGCCGGCGAGGTCCTCATCCCGATCCAGTGCGAGTACTACGCACTTGAAGGTCTGAGCCAGCTCCTCAAGAACATCGAGCTGATCCAGGCGCACCTCAACCCCCGCCTCGCGGTGTCGACGATCCTGCTCACCATGAGCGACACCCGCACCAACCTGGCGCGAGAGGTCGCCCAGGAGGTCCGGGACCACTTCCCGGAGCAGACGCTCCGGACGGTGATTCCGCGGTCGATCCGCATCTCCGAGGCACCCAGCTACGGCCAGACCGTCATCGAGTACGACCCCGCATCCTCCGGGGCCCTCGCCTACGCCGAGGCCGCACGAGAGATCGCCAAGCGGGGAGCGGCAACCACGTCGAACGAGGGAGAGCAGCAGTGAGCGAGAAGCGACGGACCGGGCTGGGCAAGGGGCTTGCCGCCCTCATCCCGCAGACGCCTGGCGCCAGCCGTCCCGTCGACGTGTTCTTCCCCGAGGGCGACACCGTGGCGGACGAGCGGCCGGCCGCGGAGCTCCGCGAGGCCGTCGACACCGAGGACGGTCGGCTCGCCGACACTCATCGCGAGCACCTGGACCGCCACGACGGGGGTGCGTCTTCCCAGGTCAACAGCCGTGACAGGAACGCCAGTACGGACCTGGTCGCTGTTCCGGCGCGGTACGAGGAGGTCCCTCTCGATACCGTCGTCCCGAACCCGAACCAGCCGCGGACCGTCTTCGACGAGGACGACCTCGCCGAACTGGCCGCCTCGATCCGCGAGGTTGGCGTGCTCCAGCCGATCGTCGTTCGACCCGTGGGCGAGACATACGAGATCGTCATGGGCGAGCGACGCTGGCGTGCATCTCAGCTCGCCGGCCAGGCCACCGTGCCAGCGATCATCCGGGAGACAGCCGACACGGACCTCCTGCGTGACGCGCTCCTCGAGAACCTGCACCGAGCCCAGCTCAACCCGCTGGAGGAGGCCTCCGCATACCAGCAGCTCCTCGACGACTTCGGCTGCACGCACGAGGAGCTGGCCACCCGCATCGCCCGCTCTCGGCCGCAGATCTCCAACACCCTGCGGCTGCTCCGCCTACCCGCCGGCGTGCAGCGGCGGGTCGCGGCCGGCGTGCTCTCCGCCGGGCACGCCCGGGCCCTGCTCGGTCTCAGCGACCAGGCCTCGATGGAGCGACTCGCCCAGCGGATCGTTGCCGAGGGCCTCTCGGTCCGGGCCACCGAGGAGATCGTCGCCCTGGGTGATGACGAGCCTCTCCGACCGGAGCTCCGCCGACGCCGCCGCACCGGCGAGAACGACGCCGCGATGCAGGACCTCGGACGTCGACTCTCCGACCGCTGGGACACCCAGGTCAAGGTGGCGCTCGGCCAGCGCAAGGGCCGGATCCAGATCGACTTCGCCAACCTCGAGGACCTCGACCGCATCCTCGACGCCCTGGCTCCCGGGGAGCACGCCGCCGAGTCCTAGAGCGAGGACCGGGCCCGGGTCAGCGGACCCGGACCCAGCTCGCGGTCGGACGGCAGGTCGGTCGGCGCGCGGGCAGGACGGACGGCGAGACGGCCGGCGCGCGGGCAGGACGGCCGGCGAGACGGCCGGCGGTCCGGCAGCCGACGCTCGGACGTCGGCCGCCTGGGTCCGGGTGACCTCGGCTCAGCTCTCAGCCGTCCTGCGCGACCCGGCTCGCGCAGGACAGGGCGCGAGCTACGCCCAGACGATCGCACTCGGCACGCGGCTCTCCGCCGCGCGCCGGGCCTCCTCGACGGTCGGGTGGCCGGCGGAGTCCGGCCAGGTCGGGGTCGACGTCTCGCCCGCGTGGCGGAAGCGGACGTAGTAGAGAAGGGCGGGGGCGGGCGGGCGCGGGGGGGGGGCGCCGGGCCGGGGCACCCGGGGGGGCGGCCCCCCCCCAAACCAAGAGCGGGGGCCCCCCCCGGCGGGGGGCGGGGGGGGCCCCCGGACCCCGGTCTCCCCCCCGGGGCCCCCCGGCGCCAACCACCCCAAGAGCCCCCCCCCCCCCCCCCCCCCCCCCCCAAACCCCCCCCCCCCCCCCCCCACACCCCGCCTACGACCCGCCACAGCCCGCCTATGACCCCCCACAGGCCCGTCTACGACTCGCGGCCCGCCGCGTGCTCCGCCAGCGTCCGGTACAGCTCCGGCAGGTCCCAGCCCGCGGCCTCGGCCGCCAGCGGGAACAGCGACGTCTCCGTCATCCCGGGCACCGAGTCCGTCTCGAGGTACCAGCACGTGCCATCGGCGTCGATGATGAGGTCCGTCCGCGACAGGTCGCGCAGCCCGAGCACCCGGTGCGCCGTCACGGCCACCGCCTGCGCCGCCTCCGTCACCTCGGCTGACACGCGCGCCGGCACGAAGAACTCCGTCCGGCCGGTGTTGTAGCGCGCGTCGTAGTCGTAGGCGCCGTCGTCGACGACGATCTCGACGGGCGGCAGCGCCCGCGGCCCGTCCCCGAGGTCGACGACGGACACGGCCAGCTCGACCCCGGTCACGGCCTGCTCGATGAGCGCGACCTCGCCGTAGGAGAAGCACGACACCATCGCCTGGGGCAGCGCGTCGGCCGACTGCACGACGGTGACGCCGAGCGCCGACCCGCCCTTCGCCGGCTTGACCACGAGCGGGAGCCCGAGCCGCGCCACGACACGCTCCAGCACCGCGCGGGCGCCCACCTCGCGGAAGACGGCCTGCGGCAGCGTCGCCGATGCGGGCGTCGCGACCCCGGCCCGGCCGAGGATCGTCTTCGACGTCGGCTTGCTCCACGTGATGCGCGCGCCCGCGGACGTGGTCCCGACGGCGGGCACGCCGAGCAGCTCCAGCAGGTCGCGGATCGAGCCGTCCTCGCCCGTGGAGCCGTGCAGCAGCGGCCAGACCACGTCGGGCCGAAGCTCGTCGATGACGGTGAGCAGCTCGCTGTCGACGTCGTGCACGTGCGCGCCGACCCCGGCGTCCCGCAGCGCGTCGGCGACGCGGGCTCCGGAGCGCAGCGACACGTCCCGCTCGTGCGAGAGGCCGCCGGCCAGGACGAGGACGTCGAGCGAGGGGCGAGCCTCGGCGATAGGGGCGTTCACAGCAGCTCTCCTTGGGCGACGATCGTCATGTCGGACGGTAACCGGCTCAGACCGTGGCCGGTCCGGGACCCTCGGCGCGCGCGCCCACGTCGGCGCCACCACCGCTCGGTCGTCCCGTCCCGAACAGCCCGACCAGCTCGGCCTCGGCGTTGACGACGCCGGCGAGCCGCCGGACGCCCTCGACGATCCGCGACGGCGTCGGGTAGCAGTACGACAGGCGCAGGTACTCCGACCCCGACCCGTCGGCGTAGAACGCGGTCCCGGGCACGTAGGCCACGAGCGCCGTCACCGCGCGGGGCAGCATCTCGCGGGCGTCGAGCCCCTCGGGAAGCCTCACCCAGACGTAGAACCCGCCGTCCGGCACGGTCCAGGTGCACGACGGCAGGTACTCCGTGAGCGCGCCGATCATCGCGTCGCGCCGCTCGGCGTACATTCGCCGGTACTCCTTGACCTGCGCCTGCCAGTCGAACTGGGACAGGTACGTCGAGATCGCGAGCTGCGCCGCGTTCGACGGGCACAGGATCGCCGACTCCGACGCCAGCACGAGCTTCTCCCGCACCGCGTGCGGCGCGAGCGCCCAGCCGATCCGGTACCCCGGCGCGAACGTCTTCGAGAACGACCCGAGGTACACGACGTCGTCGGGCGCCATCGAGGCCATCGCCGGCAGCGGCTCGCCGTCGAAGCCGAGCAGCCCGTACGGGTTGTCCTCGAGGATGAGGACGCCGTGGCGTCGCGCGATCTCGATGATCCGCGGACGCCGCTCCAGCGTCAGCGTGACGCCGCCCGGGTTGTGGAAGTTGGGCACCGTGTAGAGGAACTTCGCCCGGCGCCCCTGCTCGGCGAGCGACGTCAGCACGCGGTCGAGCTCCTCGGGCACGAGACCGTGCTCGTCCATCGCCACGTGCACGACCTCGGCCTCGTAGGCGCGGAAGACGCCGAGCGCGCCGACGTAGGAGGGCGCCTCGGCCACGACGATGTCGCCGGGGTCGAGGAAGATCCGCGAGACGAGGTCGAGCGCCTGCTGCGAGCCGGTCGTCACGACGACGTCGTCCGGGTGCGCGTTGATCCCCTCCAGCGCCATCACCTGCGTGATCTGGTCGCGCAGCTCCGGCTCACCCTGCCCGGACCCGTACTGGAGGGCGCGCGTCCCGCGCTCGCGCAGCAGGTCGGCCACGGCATCGGCGTAGTCCGCCATCGGGAGGTCGGCGATGTTGGGCATCCCCCCGGCGAGCGAGACCACCTCGGGCCGGTTCGCGACCGCGAACAGCGCACGGATCTCCGAGGCCTTCATCCCGCGCGTGCGGGCCGAGTACGACCCGAACCAGGGGTCGAGGCGCGTGCCGGCAGCAGCCGCACCCGTGCCGGTCGACTCGGTCTCGGTGGGTGTGGGGTGCTCGGTGCTCACGGAAGGCTCCCGGTGGGTGGTCGGACGGAGGGTTCGGACGCGGGGGTCCGGGACGGAGATCGACGACGGCGACGGCGCGGTGCCGCCGGGGTCGTCGATCTCAGGCGGCGGCGTGGGCCAGCAGGGCGGCGCGGATGTCGGCCTTGGGACGCGGCCCGATCATCTCGGCGACGATCTCGCCGTCGCGCACGATGAGGAGGGTGGGGACCGAGGTGATCTCGAGGTCGTCGGCGATGCCCGGGGCGTCCTCGGCGTTCACCCGGACCACCTTGACGGCGTCCCCGAGCTCCGCGGCCAGCTCGGCCACGATCGTGTCGACGCCGCGGCACTGGCGTGCAAAGGGTGCCCAGACGTCGACGAGGACGATGCCCTCCGCGCGGAGGACCTCCTCCTCGAAGGACTCGTCCGTCACGTCACAGATCGTGCTCACATCCGGCTCCGTAGGTCGCGTTCCTGGGAAGCTCCGGCTCGGCTAGGAGTCCCACGCCGGGCAAGACTACGCCTCTCGGGTGGGGACGACGGTCCGGGCGGCTCGGCTCGGCGTGCCGCCCGGCCTCGACGGAGGCCGGGCGGAAGCTGCGTGATCGCCGCGCGAGGGGGTCGCACGCGGGGCTACAGGACGGCCTCGACCTCGCGGACCTCCTCGGCGGCGGCCTCCGGGTGACCCTGGGTCGCGGCGTCGTCGAGCGCCGCGAGGTACCGCTCGGCGTCCAGCGCGGCGGCGCAGCCCGTGCCGGCGGCCGTGATGGCCTGGCGGTACAGGTGGTCGACGACGTCGCCGGCCGCGAACACGCCCGGCAGGTTCGTCGCCGTCGTGGGGTGCTCGACGATGACGTAGCCGGCGTCGTCGAGGTCGATCTGGCCCTTGAGGAGCTCGGTGCGCGGCAGGTGGCCGATCGCGACGAACAGCCCCGTCGCCGGCAGCTCGCGCTCCTCGCCGGTCCGGACGTCCCGCAGCGTGACGCCGGTGACCTTGTCCTCGCCGTGGATCGCGGCGACCTCGCTGTACCAGGCGAAGGAGATCTTCGGGTCGGCGGTCGCGCGGTCGACCATGATCTTCGACGCGCGCAGCTCGCCGCGGCGGTGCACGACGGTGACCGAGCGCGCGAACCGGGTGAGGAAGGTCGCCTCCTCCATGGCCGAGTCGCCGCCGCCGACCACGACGATGTCCTGGTCGCGGAAGAAGAACCCGTCGCACGTGGCGCACCACGAGACCCCGCGGCCCGACAGGCGCTTCTCGTCGGGCAGCCCGAGCTCCTTGTACGCGGAGCCGGTGGCCAGGATGACGGAGCGCGCCTGGACGGTCTCGCCCTCGGCCGTCGTGATCGTCTTGACGGGGCCGTGCAGCTCGACGCTCTCGACGTCCTCGTACCGGATGTCGGCACCGAACCGGCCGGCCTGCTCCGCCATGTGCTCCATGAGGTCGGGGCCCATGACACCCGTCGGGAAGCCCGGGAAGTTCTCGACCTCGGTGGTGTTCATGAGCGCGCCGCCGGCCGTGATCGAGCCGGCGAACACGACGGGGGCGAGCCCGGCGCGCGCCGCGTAGATCGCGGCGGTGTAGCCCGAGGGTCCCGAACCGACGATGACGACGTCCTGGACGGTTGGCTCTGCCATGGGGGCTCTCCTGGGTGAGGGAAGGTCGGGGACCTGTCGAAGTGGTCTAGTGGCGAGAACGAGGGTCAGACCGGGAACATTCCCGGGCCACCGAGCGGGTCGGCCAAGAGGCCGGCGACGTCCGCCGGACCGGGCAGCGCCGCAGCGTCCGCCGGCTGCTCGCCCTCCGCGGGCTGCTCTCCCTCGGTGCCGTCGCCGGTGCCGTCACCCGTGCCGTCGCCGGTGTCGCCCGAGCCGTCGCCCGTCTCGGTGGTCGCGGGCGTCGGCGTCGACGAGGGGGTGGACGCCGGGTCGTCGTCCCCGCGCAGCGGCGCGAGGAGCGAGTTGATCGCGAGGTAGGCGACGTACAGGACGCCGGCCAGCACGAGGACGAGGACGATCGGCGTCGCGTTGATGGTGCCCCAGGTCCGCGTCCGGCCCGTCGGGACCTCGTACGCCTCGGCGTCGCGGCCGGTCTGCGGCCGCGCGGGACGCGCCGGGCCGGCGGGACGCGCGGCGGTCGCTCGCGCCGGGACGGGGCGGGTGCCCGTCGGCGCCCACGTCGGTGACACCGAGGCGCGCGGCTCCGGCTCCGCGTCGTAGGCCTCCAGGTCGTAGCCGTCCGACTCGTCGAGGTACTCCGGCTCGCCAGGGTAGGGCTCCTGGGCCGCCAGCGCCGCGGCCTCCGCCTCGGCCGCCTCGCGCTCGGCTCGCGCGGCCTCCGCCTCGGCGAGCCGGGCCTCGGCCAGCTCGGCCTGGGCGGCCGCGCGCTCGGCGTCGGCGATCCGACGCCGTTCCGCCTGCTCGGCCGCCTCGACCCGACGCGCCTCGCGGGCGGCGTCGAACAGCTCGCGGCGGCCGGCCCACCACGCGGCCAGGGCCGCGATGCCGGCCTCGGACCGGTGACGGGCGAGACCCGCGCCGTCGGGCGGGCTGGCCGACACGCTCGGGTCGTCGGCCTCGGTGTACGGGCCGTGCTGCTCCGGGTCGACGACGACGCCGAAGTCCGGCGCCTCCTCGAACGACTCCGGGACGGGCAGGCGCCACGACGAGGAGTCGCGGACGGGCGCCGGCGGTCCCTCGAGCTCGACCGGCGGGGAGACCTGCTCCGCGGGGATGATCGCGTCGAGCCGGCGCAGGAACCCGCGCACCCCGGCGACCGCCCCGGCGAGGGACGTCGCGGAGGTGGTCCCCGCGTCGGCGGACGCGTCGTCGGCCCCGGCCTCGGACTCGGCGCCGGCGCCGCCGGTCGCCGCGCGCGCACCGGCCTCGGCCTCGTCGGGCAGGCTCACGGGCGGCAGCGCGAGGTCGGTCGACGCGACGGCCTCGCCACCCGTCAGGGCGGCTGCCTCGACGAGCTCGGCCTCGATCGCCCGGTCCTCGGCCAACTCGTCCTCGGCCAACTCGTCGGCCCCGGCCGCGTCGTCGTGCTCGGCCGCCTCGTCGTCGGCGTCGAACCGGTCCTGCGCCGCGTTCTCGGCGGTCACCCCGTCGTCGTCCGCGTCGTGATCCGCCGCGGCACCGGCGGCGTCCCCGGCCGTCCGCTCGATCGGCGCGAGCAGCGCCGGGTCCGGGGTGACGCGCAGCGCGCCCGGCGCGGGCGGGACGGGGGTCCGCGTGTCGGAGGTGAGGTGGTCGAGCACGTGCTCGAGCGGGGGGACCGCGTGCCACGGGGCGAACGCCACGACGACGTTCGACGACGTGCGCAGGTCGCGCTCGGCCTCGGGCGGCACGGGCTCGCCGGACATGAGCGGGTAGAGCGCGACGACGGCGTCCGCGTCGGCCTGGCTCGCGGCGGAGGAGGACATCGACGTGCCGGACGCCGCGGCCGCGACGCCGACGCCGGTGACGCGGATGCCGCCGTCGTCGGCCAGCGCGATGAACTCGGGGGCGAGCGCGAGGTGGTGGACGCCGCGGCGGCGAGCCGCCTCGAGCGCGCTCGCGACCTCGCCGACGATCGAGCGGGCGACGGGCTCGCTCAGCTCGCCGGCCGCGAGGACGTCGGCGAGCGTCGTGGTCGGGGCGGGCTCGAGCACGACGTACCCGGCGCCCGCGTGCTCGCCGACGCGCAGCACCCGCGGGATGCGCGGGTCGGAGACGAGAGCCGTGCGGCGCGCGCCGTCGAGGATGTCCTCGCCGAGGGGGCCGCCGACGGACAGGATGTCGACGTCGCGCTCGAGGATGGTGTCGCGGCCGCGCCAGGCGCGCACGCCGGACATCGAGCTGGGCAGGGGGTCCTCGACGAGGAACCTGTCGGCCAGCAGCATGCCGCTGGTCACGGTGTCATCGAGCACCCAGGTCTCTCCCGTCAGGTTCTGCGCCGCGCCCCCGCGACCAGCCTCCATCGTACGCAGCCGACCCGTCACGGGTCGCAGGAGACGTGTGAGGATCCCGCGAAGACGGTTGGTCGCAACGGTGATCTCGTTGACCTTGAGCCAGTGCGCGAGGCCCAGGTAGACCGCGGCAACGAGACCGCCTCCGACGACGGTCTCCACCAGCGCCATGAGCAGACCGCCGGGCAGGAAGCCGCGCAGCAGCGTCGTGACGATGAACCCGACGAGGAGGGCGGGGACGGCCGCGACCCCGAGCCGGAAGTAGGTGCTGAAGACGCGGCTGCCGTCGAGATGGACGAGCCGGCGGCGCAGCCCGAGGTACCCGACCAGACCGCCGATCGTGTACGACGCGGCCATCGCGAGGCAGGCCCCGAACACCCAGCCGTTCGGGCGGGTGCCGAACCGGGCCACGAGCGCGCCGACCACGACGATCGCCGCCATCGGCACCTGGATCCAGAACGGCGTCCGCGCGTCCTGGTAGGCGAAGTAGACCCGCTGGACGACGCTCCACAGCGCGAGACCGGGAATGCCGAGCGCCAGCGCCATGACGAGGCCGGCGATCTGGTCGACCGCCGCCGGCTTCTGGTGGCCGAGGGTGACGATCTCGGCGACGGGGTAGGCGAGCGCGAGCAGCGCCGTCGTCGCGAGCACCGTGAAGACGCCGACGGAGCGCACCGAGAGCGACATGGTCGCGCGCACGGCGGCGCGGTCGCGGCTCGCGGCGTGCTCGGACAGCCGGGTGAACATGGCCGTGACCAGGGAGACCACGACGAGCGACTGCGGCAGCATGAAGATCGTGAACGCCAGCCCGTAGGCGTAGACGCCCGCATACGGGATCTTGTCCAGGTCGGACTGGGCGCTCGCGGCCGCCGCGACGTTCGTGATGGCGAGCACGCCGACCTGGCCGACGAGCAGGGCCCCGAAGGTCCAGCCACCCATCGTCCCGGCGCTGCGCAGCCCCTTGAGCCCCCACGCTGGGCGGTAGCGGAAGCCCGAGCGCCACAGCGGGACGAGCAGGATGAGCGCCTGGAGGGCGACGCCGAGCGTGGCCGTGATGCCGAGCAGGAGGATCCGGTCGCGGCCGAAGTCCGCCGGGCTGAGGATCGGCGTCGGCATCGCGCCGAAGATCCGCAGGTAGACGAACAGGCCGGCGAGCGCGACGACGTTGTTGAGGACCGGCGCCCACATGTACGGGCCGAACACGTTCTTCGCGTTGAGCACCTGCCCGAGCAGCGTGTACAGCCCGTAGAAGAACACCTGGGGGATGCACCAGTACGCGAAGGCGTAGGCGATCGGCAGCCAGCCGGCGCCGAGCCGGCTCCCGTACATGAGGATGAGCAGCGGCGCCGCGACCGTGAGGACCACCGTGATCGCGAGCAGGCCCGAGCCGCCGACGGTGAGCAGGCGGTTGGTGTAGTCGCGTCCGCCGTCCTTCTCCTTCGCCGCGCGGACGAGCTGCGGCACGAGCACGGCGTTGATGACGCCGCCGGCGATGAGCATGTAGATCGTGTTGGGCAGGTTGTTCGCGAGCGCGAACGAGTCGGTCGCGCCACCCGCGACGCCGAGCGCGACGCCGATGACGGCGGCCCGGACGAAGCCGAGCAGGCGCGAGACGAGCGTCCCGGAGAACATGACGGCGACGGCGCCGCCGAGGCCGCGTCTCGCGGGCGTGGCCTGGGTCGACGTCGCCGACGCCGATGCTGTCGGCGCCGAGGCGTCGGGCGTGGGTCCGGTGGGTGAGCTCACGGGGTTCCCTCCAGCTCCGGGGCCAGCTCGGGATCGGCCGGGTCGGGCGCGTCCGGGGCCACGCCGTCGGCGTTGCGCCGCCCGCGCCGCACGGCGCGGACGAGCCCGACGACGAGCAGGATCCCGAGCGCCGCCGCCGCCGTCCCGACGAAGGCGCCCTCCCACTCGGCGCGCACCTGGACGTCGAACGCGGCGGCGGAGCCGAGCACCGCGCCGCCCGGGCTGCTGACGGTGACGTCCACCCGCGTGCTGCCGTTCGCGATCGCCTCGACGGGGATGCGCACCGACTGGGACATGCCGGGCTCGAGCTGGACGTCCTCGATCGGGTCGACGCGCAGCAGGAGCTGCTCCGGCCGGACCTCGATCCGGGCCGTCACGGGCACCGCGAGGGCGTTGGTCACGGTGACGGGGATGGCGCCGTCGTTCGCGGCGAGGTTGACCCCGCTCGGCACGGTGACGGTCACGGCGTTCGCGACGGAGGCGAGCTCGCCGGTCACGGCCTCCGTCACGGCCGAGCCGTCCTGACCGGCCAGCCGCCAGGCCGTGGAGCCGGTGAGCGTGAGCACGGGGCCGAGCCCGTCCAACCCGGTCCCGTCGGGGAAGGCGCTCGCGAGCGATGCCGCCTCGGCCGCCAGCGCGTCGGCCGCCGCGAGGACGTCCTCGCGGCGGTGCGAGACGGGGTCGTCGTCGGAGAGCACGCCGGACGTCACGAGGCTCGCGGCGTCGACGGTCGCGGTCGCCGGCTGCGCGAGCAGGGCGGGCACGTCGGTGAGCGTCACCCACGGCGCGGAGCCGAGCGCCGCGAGGTGCTGGGTGAGGGCCGTGAGGGCGTCGTGGTCGAGCCGCGTCGCCTCCGCGCGCGAGACGACGGCGAGCAGGTCGACGGGCTCGGACTGCTCGCGCGCGACGACCGCCGTGTAGCCGAGCGTGAGCTGGCGGGCGAGCACGCGGGGCGCGACGCCGTCGGCCAGCGCGCCCGAGACGCCGGCGCCGGCGAGGTCGCCGAGGAGGAGGTCGCCGAGCGTGTCGTCGCCGACGACCACCGGGACGACGGTGCCGTCGGCGGTGTCCGGGATCCGGCCGCGGGGCTCGTCGTCGTCGGAGCGGTCCGGGACGAGGACGTCGACGCGCGCGGACGTCGCCGGGTCGAGCAGGCCGTCCACCTCTCGCGGGGCGCCCTCGAGCAGGACGCCGGCCGATCCGATCCCCGAGCCAGTCGCGTCGATCGCCGCCAGGGCCTCGGGTGTGACGTTCGGGCCGGCGGGCCAGGCGAGCACGGTCGTCGCGGCGAGCGGTGCGGCGGCGAAGTCGGCCGTCGTGCGTCCGAGGGCCTGCTCCAGCAGCGATCGACCGGCGTCGCCGGCGAGCGGCAGGACCGCGAGGTCCGCGTCGGCCCAGGGCAGGGCGAGCACCGTGCCGGCCGCCGTGGCGTCCGCCGGCGGCAGCACGCGCGCGAGCAGGGGGTCGAGGGCGACGTCGGCGCCCGTGCCGAGGAGCTCGGTCGCCCGCTCGACGGCGCTCGCGGGTGCCAGCTCCTCCGGCGTCGGGGCCCGCTCGGCGACCACCCCGACGGCGTCGTCCAGCACGCCGGCCAGCTCGGTCGCGTCCGGGGTCGCGGGGACGACGGCCGCGAGCTCGAGCGGGGTCGCCGTGAAGTCGTCGGGGTAGAAGACGCCGGTGGTGCGCGCGAGGCCGCTGATGCCGCCGCTGCTCACCGCGACCTCCAGCCCGCGTGCCCCCCAGTTGTCGAACCGGACGGGGAAGTCGAGGTCGGACATCGGGATCTCGAGGACGAGGGTCGTCGTCGCGCCCGGCGCGAGCGTCGCGGTGACGTTCGAGCGCCACTCGGTGCGCGCCCGCGGCGGCGCGTCGGCGTCGAACCAGCGCAGCAGCGCGGCGCGCGTGCGGGGGACCTCCTGCTGGACGCCGATCGTGACACGCGGGTCGACGATCTCGGCCCCCGTGCGGTTGGTGACGTGGAGGGTCAGCCGGAGGGTGTCCGTCGGCAGCACGATCGCGGGCGACTGGTCGGCGATGACGACCTCGAGCTCCGGGGCGGTGCTGGGGGTCGCCGGGGACGACGCGGAGGCGGACGACGACGGCGTCGGGGACGCGGACGGCGACCCCGTCGTCGCGGTGGTCGACGGGGACGCGGATCCGGCTGCGGCGACCTGCGTCGTCGTCAGTCCGATGAGGAGGCCGGCGATCGCGACGACGAGCCCCGCGCGGCGACCGTTCACGAGGGCCCGACGAGCACGTCCCGGGCCATGGCGACGACGCGGCGCTCGTTGGGGTAGGCCAGGCGGCCGGGCAGGACGTCGAGCGGGATCCACGCCACGTCCTCGGCCTCGTGGTCCGGATCGTTCTCGATGGTGAGCTCACCCCCGACCGCGGCGAGCAGGTAGTGGTGGACGACCTTGTGGACGCGGCGGTCGTGGCCGGCGAACCAGTAGTCGATGGTGGCGAGGTGCCGGATCACCTGGCTGTGGATGCCCGTCTCCTCCGCGACCTCGCGCACCGCCGCCTGCTCCGGCGTCTCGCCGTACTCGAGGTGTCCCTTGGGCAGGCACCACTCGAGGCGGCCGGCGCGGTTGCGCCGGGCGATGACCGCGCACAGCGCGATCCCGTCCACGACGTCGACGACGAGGCCGCCGGCGGAGGTCTCGTCGACGACGGGCAGCATCGACCGCGCGGGGCGCTCCGGAGGGGGCGCCGGGCGTGCCGGGAAGCGACGCCGCGGGGTCGGACGGGACATGGGACCACCATAGGCGAGGGGGGTTCGCCCGCCGGTACGCGCCGCGTTGACGGCACTGGACTCGTCGCGGGGCCCGTCGTGGGAACCTGGTGACATGCCGAGCACCTCCCGTGACGACCTCGCGCGCGCCCGCGCGGCCTCCGAGCGCACCCCGGCGCACCTCATGCGCACGGCGCTGGACGTGTTCGCCGAGGTGGCCGGTGAGCTGGCGGGTCTCGGCGACGCGTTCGTCGCGGCCGGCCACGAGATCGCGCTCGTCGGCGGGCCCGTCCGCGACGCCTTCCTCGGCCGCGCGATCACCGACCTCGACCTCACGACGTCGGCGCGGCCCGAGGAGAGCGAGCGGATCCTCGCCCGCTGGGGCGACGCCACCTGGGACATCGGCCGCGCCTTCGGGACGATCGGCGCGCGCCGCGGCGACGTCGTCGTCGAGGTCACGACGTACCGCAGCGAGACGTACGACCCCGCCTCGCGCAAGCCCGAGGTGGCCTACGGGGACACGCTCGAGGGCGACCTCGTCCGGCGCGACTTCCGCGTCAACGCCATGGCCGTCCGGCTGCCCGACCTCACGTTCGTCGACCCGTGCGGCGGCCTCGCCGACCTCGCGGACGGCGTGCTGCGGACGCCGTCGACGCCGGAGCGCTCCTTCACCGACGACCCGCTGCGGATGATGCGGGCGGCGCGGTTCTCGGCGCAGCTCGGGTTCGACGTCGCGCCCGAGGTCATGACGGCGATGAGCGCGCTCGCGGACCGGCTCGCGATCGTCTCGGCCGAGCGGGTCCAGGCCGAGCTGGTCAAGACGCTGCTCGCGCCGAACCCCCGCCGCGGGATCGAGCTGCTGGTGGAGACGGGGCTCGCCGCCGTCGTGCTGCCGGAGCTGCCGGCGATGCAGCTCGAGATCGACGAGCACCACCGGCACAAGGACGTCTACGCGCACTCGCTCACCGTGCTCGACCAGGCGATCGACCTCGAGACGGGTCCGGACGGTCCCGTCCCCGGCCCGGACCTCGTGCTGCGGCTCGCGGCGCTGCTGCACGACATCGGCAAGCCGGCGACGCGGCGCAACGAGCCGGGCGGCCGCGTGTCGTTCCACCACCACGAGATCGTCGGCGCGAAGCTCGCGCGCAAGCGGCTCAAGGCCCTCGCGTTCGACAAGGCGACGGTCTCCGACGTGTCCGAGCTCATCGCGCTGCACCTGCGGTTCCACGGGTACGGCGACGCGGGGTGGACCGACTCGGCCGTGCGTCGCTACGTCACCGACGCGGGACCGCTGCTCGAGCGGCTGCACCGCCTCACCCGCGCCGACTGCACGACGCGCAACCGGCGCAAGGCCGACCGCCTCTCGCACGCCTACGACGACCTGGAGGAGCGGATCGCCGCGCTGGCCGAGGCGGAGTCGCTCGCCGCGCTGCGACCAGCGCTCGACGGCCGGGAGATCATGGCCGTCCTCGGCCTCCGGCCGGGGCCGGAGGTCGGTGAGGCCTACCGCTACCTCATGGAGCTGCGGCTGGACGAGGGCGAGCTGTCCCGGGAGGACGCCGAGGCGCGGCTGCGCGCGTGGTGGGCCGATCGGGGCTGACCCCGGCTGGGGGCTGGCCGGTCACAGCGAGCGGGTCACGCCGACTGGCGCGCCACCAGCGAGCAGTCGACGTACTCGATGCCGCCCGGCACGTCGTCGCCCATGATCGTGCGGACGAGCAGCTCGGCGGCTCGGCGACCGACGGCGCGCAGGTTGAGATCGACGGACGTGATCGAGGGGCGCGCGGCCTCGGCGATGACGGTCCAGTTGTCCATCCCGACGACCCCGACCTGGGCCGGCACCGACACCGAGTGGTCGCGCAGGCACTCCAGGACGCCACGCGCGATCTGGTCGCTCGCGCAGAACACGCCGTCGAACGGTCCGGCGGCCAGGAGCCGCCCGGCGGCCTCGTAGCCCCACCGCTCCGACCACTCCCCGTAGAGCGCCTGCCCTCCGGCGAGCCGTGCGCCGGACCCCTCGAGGGCGGCGAGCGCCCCGGCCACGCGGTGCGCGCTGGCCAGGTGGCGGCTCGGCCCCACGACGACGGCGATCGAGCTGCGCCCCGTGCTCACCAGGTGCTCGACGGCCCGGGTGGCTCCCCCGGCGTCGTCCGGCACGACGGAGATGTCGTTCGGGTCGGTCGACGGTGAGAGCGCGTAGACGGTCGGGACGTCGATGAGCGACGTGAGCGAGGCCCTGGCGTCGCTGGAGCGTCCCGTCACGATGATCCCGTCGACCTTGCGGCTGCGCAGCGTCTGGACGTAGTGGCGCTCGCGGATGGGGTCGCCGCGGCTCTCCGCCAGCAGCATCGCGATCTCACCCGCCCCGAAGGTGTCCTCCGCCCCGGTGAGGATCGGGATGGTGAAGCGTCCGTAGGAGTCCGTCGAGAGCACCCCGACGATGAGCGACCGACCGCCGGTCAGCGACTCGCTCGTCCCCTGGTCGAACCCGAGGGCGCGCGCGGCGTCCCGGACGCGCTTGCGGGTGGCGGGGCTGAGCTGGCCCCGGCCGTTGAGCGCCTTCGATGCGGTCCCGACCGAGACCCCGGCCGCCTCGGCGACCTGCGTGAGCGTGACTCGACCACGGAGCATGCGTCGTCCCTCCTCTCGCGAGCGATCCCGCGCTGTCGCGTGATCTTGCCGCATTGCGGCAACGAATGTCCAGCGAAGGACTGTTGACCGGCCCGACTTGGTCGGCTAGCCTCCGGAAATGATCCGGCAAAGTTGCCGTGTCATTTTCCGATCGGAAGGAACGACCATGGCGTCACCCACATCCCGGCGGGTCATCGCAGCTCTCGCGGCTGGACTGCTCCTCTCGGGTCCGCTCGCGGCCTGCTCGAGCGGATCCGACGGCTCGAGCGGATCGACCGGCTCGGGCACCTCGGACGGCGGATCGGGCGGGGAGGTCACCCTGACGGTCTGGGCGCGGGACGGTGACAACTCGATGGAGGACCAGCTCGACGCGTTCGAGAAGGCGCACCCGGGGATCAAGGTCGAGCTGTCGCTCGTGAGCAACGACCAGTACCTGACGAAGTTCGCCAACTCGATCCGGGCCGGCAGCGTGCCCGACCTCATCAACTTCGACATCATCAACGCGCCCCTCCTGGCCACCCAGGGCCAGCTCATGGACATCACGGAGCAGAGCAGGGCGCTGGCGAACTTCGACCAGCTCGCTCCGGCGGGGATCGAGGTCGGCACGATCGACGACGCGATCTACTCCCTGCCCGTCGCGCTGACGGGGTCGCAGATGTTCTGGAACAAGGCGCTGTTCGAGGCGGCCGGTCTCGACCCCGAGACGCCGCCGACGACGCTCGCGGAGGTGAAGGAGTTCGCCGAGAAGATCCAGGCGACGGGCGACGACGTCACCGGCTTCTCCACGATCGGGGGCACCGGCCAGGCCTTCACCGGCTTCCCCTCCGGCTGGGCCGACGGCGCGACGCTCTTCACGGAGCCGGGACCCGACCAGGTCGCGACGTTCGCCGACCCCGCGATGGTCGCCATGGTCGCCTGGTACCAGGACATGTGGAGCTCCGGTCTCATGCAGGTCACGGACGAGCCGAACCAGGACCCCGGCAACGTCGGGTCGCAGAACGCCCTCGCCGGCAAGGTCGGCATCATGTTCACCGGCGCCAACGTCTTCGCCGGCGCCGAGGACCAGTTCGGCTCGGCCCCCGGCATCCCGGGCCACGACGGCACCCTCGCGTCGTTCCTCGGCGGCAACCAGGCGGCCATCCCGCTCGGCTCGAAGCACCCGGAGGAGGCCTGGACGCTCCTCGAGTGGCTCGTCTCCGACGAGGAGGCCGCCCGGATCAACGGCGAGGCCGGCTGGATCGCGCCCGACCTCGCGCTGGCGCAGGAGCTGGCGCAGGACGAGTGGGCCAGCAACCGGGTCGGCTCGCTCGCGGTCGGTGAGCTGCCGGTCTCCATCGCCTACTTCGCCACGATCAACGACCCGAACGGTCCGTGGGCCCAGAACTCCCAGGCCGCGATCTTCCAGGGCGCCGACCCGGAGACCTCGATGACGCAGGCGCAGGAGCAGGCCAACCAGCTGATCCGCGACGCCTACAGCCAGCTGGGCTGACCCGATGGCGATCACCGTTCCGTCGCGGGTCGGCCCGCCGGGCGGGGCGACCGCGCGTGCTCGGAGGGGCGCCCGCCGGCGCTCCTCCGTGCTCGGCTACGCGATGGTCGCGCCCGCCCTGCTCCTGTCGGTCGTCTTCTTCGTCGTGCCGATGGTGCTGCTGGCGGTCATGTCCTTCTACAACTGGCCGCTGCTCGGCGTCGCGCGCCCGATCGGCATCGACAACTACACGCGGGCGTTCCAGGACGAGACCTTCTTCCGCGCCCTGGGCTTCTCCGCGCTGTTCACCGTCGTGCTGGTCCCGCTGTCGATGGCCGTCTCCTACGCGGCAGCCGTCATGGTCCGCGGGACCGGCGCCTTCGTGTCGTTCGTCCGCACGGCGTTCTTCATGCCCGTCGTCATCGGGTTCACGGCGGCCGCGTACATGGCCTCGGTCATGCTCATGTCCGGGACGGGCATCATCAACGTGCTGCTGCGCGCGCTCGGCCTGACGGACGGGCAGACGGCCTGGTTCACCGATGCCGACCGGGCGTTCTGGGCCATCGTCGTCCTGACGATCTGGAAGAGCATGGGCGTGGCGATGATCCTGCTCATGGCCGGGATGCAGGCGGTGCCCGGCGAGGTGACCGACGCGGCGAAGATCGACGGCGCGGGGTGGTGGCGTCGCGAGGGGTCGATCGTCTTCCCGCTCATCCGGCGGCAGTTCGCGCTGTGCCTCGTCCTCGCCCTCTCGGGGACGCTGCTGGTGTTCGACCAGTTCTTCGTCCTCACCAAGGGCGGGCCGAGCGGGGCGACGACCACCGCGGTCATGTACACCTACTCGCAGTCGTTCGTCCGCTACAACCTCGGCTACGGCGCGGCCCTCTCGCTCATCGTGACGGCGATCATCCTCGTCATCGCCCTCGTCCAGCTCCGCGTGCTGCGCGCCGACCGCGCGGAGGAGGCCCGATGACCGCGACGGCCGCCCCGGCCCTGCGCGGCGCGCGGCGTCAGCTCTCCACCGCGACGTACCTCGTCGTCGGGACGGTCCTCGCCCTGCTGTTCCTCGCGCCGGTCCTCTACATCGCCCTGCGCTCGTTCCTGCCGGCCTCGGCCGACGCCGACGGGGTGGGGTGGGCCTCGCTGCAGTCGCTCACCGCGACGAACTACGAGCGCATCTTCGACCCGTCCGTCGGCATCTCGACGTACGTCCGCAACTCCTTCGTCGTCGCGATCAGCGTCGCCCTGCTCGCCGGGCTGGTGTCGGTGCTGGCCGGATACGCGCTCTCGCGCATCCGGTTCCGGTTCTCCGGCGCGATCTTCGTCCTGCTGCTGTGCCCGCTCGTCGTCCCCTACCAGGGCCTGCTGACGCCGCTGTCGATCGTGCTCGGCAGGCTCGGCCTGCTCGACTCCCTCCTCGGCGTCGTGCTCGTGCTCGTGACGCTCCAGCTCCCGTTCTCCGTGTTCGTCATGCGCAACACGCTCGACGGGATCCCGCCGGAGCTGGAGGAGGCGGCGGCCCTCGACGGTGCGGGGACGGCGCGCATGCTCCGGGCGATCATGGTCCCGCTCGCGTGGCCCGGCGTCGTCACCGTCTGCCTGTTCGGCTTCATGGCGGGCTGGAACGACCTCCTCAGCTCGGTCGTGTTCCTGTCCAGCGACGGCAGCTACACGCTCCCGCTCGCGCTCACCAACATCACCACGTCGTTCAAGATCCCGGGCGTCCAGATCGTCGATCCCGGGCTGCTCACCGCCACCGCGTGCGTGGCGACCGTCCCCGTCGTGCTCATCTTCCTCGCGCTCCAGCGCTACTACACCAAGGGCCTCATCGGAGGCTCGATCAAGTGAGGGTCATCATGGACAACACCGATCAGCTGCCAACCCCGGCCGAGCCCGCGGCCGGCGCACCGGTCAGCCGCGCCCCGGCGGCGAGCCTGCTCCCGCTCGGCTCGATCACGCCGACCGGCTGGCTGCTGGACCAGCTCCGCCTCCAGGCCGCCGGCCAGACCGGCCGGCTCGAGGAGATCTGGCCCGACGTCGGCCCGACGAACGCGTGGCGCGGGGGCGTCGGCGGTGAGGACTGGGAGCGGGGACCGTACTACCTCGACGGCCTGGTCCCGCTGGCGCACGTGCTCGGCGACGAGGACCTGATCGAGCGCACGCGACCGTGGGTCGAGTGGATCCTGTCCTCCCAGCGCGAGGACGGCTTCTTCGGGCCGCAGACCAACGACGACTGGTGGCCGCGGATGGTGGCGCTCAAGGTGCTCACGCAGCACGCCGAGGCGACCGGCGACGAGCGCGTCGTGCCCTTCCTGCAGCGCTACTTCCGCCACCAGCTCGAGCACCTGCCGGGACGGCCCCTGCGGTCGTGGGGTCGTGCCCGCGGGGCGGACAACACGCTGTCGGTGTGGTGGCTGCACCACCGGACGGGGGAGGCGTGGCTGCTCGACCTCGTCTCGCTCATCGACTCCCAGACCATCGCGTGGGACGACTACCTCGGTGGCGACCTCATCACCGGGGCCGCGCGGGTGTTCTCCCACCGCACGCACGGCCCGAACGTCGCGATGGGCCTGAAGAAGGGCGCGGTCGACTGGATCCTCGACGGCGACGACGCCCACCGCGGGCGGACCGAGCGCTCCTTCGCCAACCTCGATCGCTGGCACGGCCAGGCGCACGGCTGGTTCTCGGGCGACGAGTGGCTCGGCGGACGGGAGGCGACGGCGGGCATCGAGACCTGCCAGGTCGTCGAGATGATGTTCACCTGCGAGGTCATGGCGGCCACGTACGCCGACGGGGTCCACGGCGACCGGCTGGAGTCGCTCGCCTACAACCTGCTCCCCGCGTCGAACGACCCCCGGATGCTCGGTCACCAGTACCACCAGCAGGCGACCCAGCTCGAGGTGTCGGTCGCGCGGCGGGACTGGACGTTCTCCTCCGACGACGCCGGCATCTTCGGGCTCGAGCCGCACTTCGGCTGCTGCACGGCGAACCTCCACCAGGGGTGGCCCAAGCTCGTCAGCTCGCTGTGGATGCGCTCGCCCCGGGGGCTGCGGGCGGTCGCCTACGCACCCTCGCGGGTCCGCGCCGAGGTGGGCGGGGCCGAGGTGACGCTCGACGTGCGGACGGCCTACCCGTTCGAGGAGACGATCGAGATCGGGGTCGAGGCTCCCGCCGGCCACGAGTTCGACCTCCTGCTCCGCATCCCGGCGTGGGCCGGCGAGTGGGACCTCAGCGTCGACGGCGAGACCGTGGCGGAGGAGCCGGTCGACGGGTACGTCACGGTGCGCCGCGCCTGGGGCCCGTCGTCGACCGTGCGGCTCGTGCTGCCGATGCGACCGCGCGTCGTGCGACGCGAGCGCCAGGCCGCCGCCGTGCACCTCGGGCCGCTGACGATGGTGCACCCCCTCGGCGAGAACTGGATCCCCGTCCCGGGCGCCCCGGGGCTCGGGGAGTGGGAGATCCACCGCCGCTCGTCCTGGAACGTCGCGCTCGACGACGTCGCGGGCGCCGCCGACTGGCCGGTGCACCGGGCGACGGTCCAGGACGTGCCGTGGGGCCTGACCGGACCTCGGCCGGGCCAGGGGTCGCCCGTCGTCGTCGAGGGCCGCTCGGTGCGGGCGACGGAGTGGCGGGCCACGGGGGTGACGCCCGATCCGCCGCCGCCCAGCCCGTTGCTCGAGCGCGGCGCCGACGGCGATCTGCTGCTCGTCCCCTACGGCGTGGCCCGCCTGCGGGTGACCGAGTTCCCCGTCTGCGGGAGCTGGGCCGATCGCGACGACCCCGACGATCCGCAGTACGCCGACTGACGGCGGCGGGACGGTCCACGCGACCGGTCGAATCGTTTCGACCGGTCGCGTAGACTCCGGCCGTGACAGCGCCCGTCCCCACGCGCTCCCGGCCCGGTCCGCCGACCGCGGCCGCCCGGCCGCCCTCGCGCACGCGCCGCCTGCTGCCGCTCGTCCTGGTCAGTCTCCAGCTCCAGATCCCCACCGTCGCGCTCGGCCCCGTGCTCGTCGTCATCGCCTCGCAGGCCGGGCTCAGCCAGGCGCAGGCCGGGGCGCTGACCAGCATCCCGGTGTTCTGCTTCGCCCTGCTCACGCCGGTGGCGCCGGCCCTCATCGGGCGGATCGGGCTCGACCGCAGCCTCGTCATCGCCTCGCTCGCGATCGGGGTCGGCGTCCTCGTCCGCTCCCAGGGCTCGGTGGCCGCGCTCTACGCCGGCTCGGTGCTGCTCGGGGCCGCGATCGCGATCGTCAACATCTCGATCCCGACCTTCGTCACGCGCCACTTCCGCCACCGCGCGCTCCAGCTCACCGGGATCAACACCGCCGCGACCAACATCGGCTCAGCGACGGCCGCGGCCGTCTCCGCGCCGGTGGTCGCGCTGCTCGGCTGGCAGCTCGGCCTCGCCGTGTGGTCGCTGGCGTCGTTCGTCGCCGCCGGGGCCTGGTGGCTCGGCTCGCGCGGCAGTGCCGGTGCGGGAGCCGACCCGCGACCCGTGACGGGAACGGCGGGGGAGCCGGCCGCCGCCCCCTCGCGCTCGGCGTCGTCGGCGCTGCGGATCCCCATGGCGTGGGTGCTCGGTCTCACGTTCGCGATGCACGGCATGTGCTACTTCGCGGTGTCGTCGTGGTTGCCGAGCCTCCTCGGGGAGCGGTCGGGGCTGAGCCCCGGCCTGGCCGGCGCCTGCGTCGCGGTCTTCATGGCGCTCGGGATCCTCGGCCCGCTCGTGCTGCCCGGGCTGCTCCGCCTCCCGGGCGTGAGGCTGTGGATGCTCATGACGGCGACGACGGTCGGCTGGCTCTCGTGCATCGTCGTCCTGGCCGCCCTGCCCGGCTGGTGGGCGGCCGCGGTGCTGCTCGGTGGGCTGGCGCAGGGTGCCTGCTTCACGGTCATCGTGACCTTCGGTGTGCACGTCGCCCGCGACGAGGCGCAGTCCCGCGGGATCCAGGCCGTGCTGCAGACCGTCGGCTTCGCCGGTGCGGCGCTCGGGCCGACGCTCATCGGCGCGGTGCTCGACCGCACGGGTGCCTGGGAACCGGTCCTCGTCCTGCTCGTCGGCGTGGCGAGCGCGCTCGTGGTGTTCGGCGGGGTGGCGAGCCGCCTCCTCGTGCGCTTCGAGACCCGCGCGGCCCAGGGGGCCGACGGACCGGTCGCGGGTGGGACCGGCGCGTAGACGACGAACGGCGCCCGCCCGATGACCGTGAGGTCACCGAGCGGGCGCCGTTCGTTCGCCGCGGGCGTCTGCCGTCCGCGGCGTCAGCGACTCACTCGCCGCGGATGAAGGCCTCGACCTTGGCGCGGGCCGTCTCGTCGTCGTACTGCTCCGGCGGCGACTTCATGAAGTAGGAGGACGCCGAGAGGATCGGGCCGCCGATGCCGCGGTCGAGCGCGATCTTGGCAGCGCGGACGGCGTCGATGATGATGCCGGCCGAGTTCGGGGAGTCCCACACCTCGAGCTTGTACTCCAGGTTGAGCGGCACCTCGCCGAACGCGCGACCCTCGAGGCGGACGTAGGCCCACTTGCGGTCGTCCAGCCAGGCGACGTAGTCCGACGGGCCGATGTGGACGTTGCGGTCGTCCTTCTTGCCGGCGAGCGGGCCGTCCTTGATGTTGGACGTCACGGCCTGGGTCTTGGAGACCTTCTTCGACTCGAGGCGGTCGCGCTCGAGCATGTTCTTGAAGTCCATGTTGCCGCCGACGTTGAGCTGGTACGTGCGGTCGAGCACGACGCCACGCTCCTCGAACAGCCGGGCCAGCACGCGGTGCGTGATCGTGGCGCCGACCTGCGACTTGATGTCGTCGCCGACGATCGGCACACCGGCCGCCTCGAACTTGTCGGCCCACTCCTTGGTGCCGGCGATGAAGACCGGGAGGGCGTTGACGAAGCCGACGCCCGCGTCGATCGCGGCCTGCGCGTAGAACTTCGCGGCCTCCTCCGAACCGACGGGCAGGTAGCAGACGAGCACGTCCACCTCGGCGTCACGCAGCACCTGGGCGACGTCGACGGGCTCCGCGTCCGACTCCTCGATCGTCTCGCGGTAGTACTTGCCGAGGCCGTCGAGGGTCGGGCCGCGCTGCACCGTCACACCGAGCGGCGGGACGTCGGCGATCTTGATCGTGTTGTTCTCGCTCGACACGATGGCGGCCGAGATGTCCTGGCCGACCTTCTTGGCGTCGACGTCGAACGCGGCGACGAACTCGAGGTCGCCCACGTGGTACTCGCCGAACTGGACGTGCATGAGACCGGGGACGGAGCCGTTCGGGTCGGCGTCCTTGTAGAACTCGACGCCCTGGACGAGCGAGCTCGCGCAGTTGCCGACGCCCGCGATCGCGACGCGGATGGAACTCATGGGTTCTCCTTCGGAGGGGTGCTGCCGCCGGGTGGCGGCGGTCAACGGTCGGTGCCGCTGGGATCGGTGGATGGGCTGGACGCCGCCGGGCGGACGTCCGTGGTGTCGCGAGCGCCGTGCTGGGCCGCAAAGCCCTGCTGGGCGGAGAGGCCGTGCTGGCCCGGAGGGCCGTGCTGGGCGGGGTGGCCGGGGCCGGCCCCCGTCCGCTCGGCGGCGATGAGGCCGTCGAGCCAGCCGAGCTCGCGCTCGAGGAGGTCGAGCCCGTGTCGCTGCAGCTCGAGCGTGTAGGCGTCCCGGCGCTCGCGGTTCTTCGCCTGCGCCGCCCGGGACGCCTCGCGGCGCTCCAGGACCCGAGCGCGCCGACCCTCGAGGATGCGCAGGCGCGTCGTGTGGTCGGTGACGGCGAACATCGAGAACCGGACGTCGAAGGCGTCGTCGTCCCACGCGGTCGGGTCCCACGCGGCGAGGGACTCCGCGAGGTGCTCCTTCCCCGTCGCCGTCAGCTCGTAGACGATCCGCGAGCGGCGGCCGGCGAGTGCGTGCGGGAGCGCGCCCGGGTCCCCGGCCGAGGTCGACGACGACGTCAGGAGCCCCCGCTCCTCCAGCGCCCGCAGGCGCGGATAGAGCGAGCCGAAGGACAGCGTGCGGAAGACCCCGAGGGTCGTCATGAGGCTCTTGCGGAGCTCGTACCCGTGCTGCGGCCCGTCCGCGAGCCGTCCGAGGACGGCAAGGTCGAGCACGTCGGCGCGGTTGCGCATGGCACTGCTCCTCTGGCTCGACACGTCGGGAAGATGTATCAAATTGATATATCCGCGGAGCGGGTCCCGTCAAGCGGTTCGGGCGCGGAGTGTGCGAGCCCACACGCCGGGTTCGGTGCGCCATGCCCGGCTGAGCGTGGCCTCCGGGGCCACGGCGACGCGGCCATGGTCCCGTGGTGACCACCGTGGGGCCGGGCCGCGCAGGCGTCCCGACGTGGGCGTGGCCACGGCGACCGCGGTGGCCGCGGTGGGACCGCCTGGGGTGCTGCACCCGGCTGGAGCGTGGCCACGGCCCGGTGGCCAGTGCTGATCGTCGGCGCGCGGGAACGGCAACGCGACCGCCGCCCCGTGGTGGCCACCGTCTAGCCGGGTCGCGCAGGAGTTCCGACCCGAGCGTGGCCACGGCGACCACGGTCAGACCGCCTGGCACGCTGCACCCGGCGGGGGCACTGGCCGCGGCCTGGTGGCCGGTGCCGACCTCTTGTCCGGGGCCACGGCGCTGGCTGTGGCCACCGTCTAGCCGGGTCGAGCGGGGGTTTCGACCCGAGCGTGGCCACGGCGTCCGCGGTCAGACCGCCTGGCACGCTTCACCCGGCGGGGGCACTGGCCACGGCCCGGTGGCCAGTGCCGACCCCTAGTCCGGGTCCACCGCGCTGGCTGTGGCCACCGTCGAACCGGGTCGAGCGGGGGTCCCGACGTGGGCGTGGCCACGGCGACCGCGGTGGCCACGGTCGGAATGTCCGGCGCGCTGCACCCGGTTCGGGTGTGGCCACGGCCGGTGGCCGGGGCCGACCCCTAGTCCGGGGCCACGGCGCTGGCTGTGGCCACCGTCTAGCCGGGTCGAGCGAGGGTCCCGACGTGGGCGTGGCCACGGCGTCCGCGGTGGCCACGGTGGGACCGCCTGGCACGCTGCACCCGGCTGGGGCGTGGTCACGGCGCCGGAGTCGCGGCGCCCCGGCCATCCCCGACCACGGGCAGGCAGCAGCCGTGCGTGAACCGTGTGCCGATTCGGTGAATCCGCCCGCTCGGACCCTCCCGCCGCGTCGCACCGGCCGCGATACTGGGGAGTCTGTGCGCAACGGGGCGCTCCACCGAGCTCCCGCTGCCCCACCGATCGGAGACCCCCACCGTGAGCAAGACCCCCACGAAGGGAACGCGCACGTCCTCGCGCCGACCGTCGCGCAAGCCTCCGCGCAAGCGCGGCTGGAACTACCCGCGCGCCGGCTACGGCCCCGTCCGTCGGTGGCTGCCGGGCTGGCGCTTCCTGCTCGGGACGTTCGTGGCGGGGCTCGCCGTCGCCATCGGCCTGGTCGGCGCCGCCTACCTCACGACGGAGGTCCCCGAACCGGACGACCTCGCGCTCGCGCAGTCCTCGACCGTCTACTTCTCCGACGGCACGACCCCGATCGGCACGCTGAGCGAGGTCAACCGGACGATCGTCGACGCCGGGACGCTGCCGTCCTACGTCGGCGACGCCGTCGTCGCCTCCGAGGACCGCCGGTTCTACTCCAACTCGGGCATCGACCCGGTCGGCATCGCGCGCGCCCTGTGGAGCAACATCCGCGGCGGCCAGCGCCAGGGCGGGTCGACGCTGACCCAGCAGTACGTCGAGAACTACTACCTCGGCCGGACCACGAGCTACGCGGGCAAGGTCAAGGAGGCGATCCTCGCGGTCAAGGTCGAGCAGGAGATGACCAAGCCGGAGATCCTCGGCGCCTACCTCAACACCATCTACTTCGGCCGCGGCGCCTACGGCATCGAGGCAGCAGCCAAGGCGTACTTCGGCAAGCCGGCGAGCGAGCTGACGCTCTCGGAGTCCGCGATGCTCGCCGGGATCATCCCCGCGCCGAGCGCCTGGGACCCGGCGATCTCGCCCGACAAGGCGGAGCAGCGCTGGGGCCGCACGCTCGACTTCATGCTCGACGAGGGCATGATCACGCAGGAGGAGCGGGACGCCCAGGTGTTCCCCGAGGTCCTCCAGCAGCAGCGCTCCGACCGCTACGCCGGCCCCAACGGGTACCTCCTCAACATGGTGGTGCGCGAGCTGACCCAGGGGGTCGGGGGCGAGGAGGCGCCGTTCACGGAGGACGAGCTCAACCGGCTCGGCGTCAGCGTCGTGTCGACGTTCGACGTCGGCCAGCAGGCCGCCGCCGTCGAGACGATCGAGCAGGACCTGCCAGCCGACCACGCCGAGGGCCTCAAGGCGACGCTCGTCTCCATCGACCCGACGACGGGCGGTGTCACGGCGCTCTACGGCGGGACCGACTTCCTCACCGAGGGGCTCAACCGCGCGACGCAGGCCGTCTACCAGGGCGGCTCGACGTTCAAGCCGTTCGCGCTCGTCGCCGCGCTCGAGCAGGGCATGACGCTCGAGCAGACCTACGACTCGCCCGGCACGCTGGAGATCGGCGACTGGAAGGTGAGCAACTTCGACCTGCGCGACAAGGGTGAGATCGACCTCGCGACGGCGACGGGCGGCTCCGTCAACACCTACTACGCGCAGCTCAACCAGGCGATCTCGGAGGGCGGCGACCCCGGCCAGGCGCTCGTCGACACGGCCGTCGCGGCCGGGCTGCCGGCCGACACCGTCGGGCTCGTCCCGGTGCTCTCGAACGTCCTCGGCAACGCCTCGCCGCACGCGATCGACATGACCGGGGTGTTCGCGACGTACGCCGCGCAGGGGATCCGGCACCAGACGCACGTCGTGTCCGAGGTCCTGTCCTCCTCCGGCGACCGCCTGTACGCCGGGCCGACGGCCGGTGAGCGCGCGTTCAGCGCGTCGACCATGGCCGACGCGACGTACGCGATGCAGCAGGTGACCGGTCCGGGCGGGACCGCGAGCCAGATCTCCGACCTCGGCCGCCCGGTCGCTGGCAAGACCGGCTCGTCGCAGGACTACCGCTCGGCGTCGTTCGCCGGGTACGTCCCGCAGCTCGTCACCGTCGTCGCGCTCTACCAGCAGGGTCCGGACGGCACCGAGGAGCCGATCACGCCGTTCGGCGGCTACGACCCCGTCGCGGGCGGCTCCGTCCCCGCCAACCTGTGGCTCTCGTACATGCAGCGCGTCTCGGCCGACTGGCCCGTCATGGACTTCCCGCCGCGCTCGACGCCCGTGGCGCCGAGCCACTCGCCGTCGCAGGAGCCGTCGGAGGAGCCGAGCCCGTCCGAGGAGCCCAGCGAGGAGCCGACGCCGACGGAGGAGCCGCCGACCGAGACCCCGACGCCGACGCCGACCCCCACACCGACGCCGACCCCGACGCCGACCCCCAGCCCGACGCCGTCGCCGACCCCGAGTCCGACGCCGACGCCGACCCCGACGGGCGACGGCGAGGACGCCGGCACCGGCGGGTAGCCGGAACGCACAGCGCGTCGTCGGTCGGCTCGTGTCCGGCCGGGAACTCGGCTACGATGGTGCGGTTGTGTGCTCGGGCGCGGACCATCCTGGACCGTCGGCCGACACCGCGAACGCATCACCCTCCTGTCACGGAGAGCCCGTGACCGTACAGTCCAGAGGAGGTGGGTAGTCATATGCGTCCGTACGAGCTGATGCTGATCCTCGACCCCGAGGTGGACGAGCGCACCGTCGCTCCGTCGCTCGACAAGTTCCTGTCCGTGATCACCACCGGTGGTGGCTCCGTCGACAAGGTCGACATCTGGGGCAAGCGCCGGCTGGCCTACGAGATCAACAAGCGTTCCGAGGGCATCTACGCCGTCGTCAACATGACGGCGACGCCGGAGCTCGCCAAGGAGCTCGACCGCCAGCTCGGCCTCAACGAGGCCGTCATGCGGACGAAGCTCCTGCGCGCCGACGCCTGAGCACCGCCCCCTCGGGGACGGCAGCACGCTGATCTTCCGGCGTCGTCGATCGTCACGGAGCTGACGACGACGACGTCATCCGCCGGCCACGAGCCGGCAGCCGGCCGGCCAGGCCGGCAACCCGGGACACACGGTCCGCCTCGGCGGTCCGGGTCCGACCACCAGGCGGGGCCGCAGGCCCCGTCCCGCACGGGGCTCACGCCCCGGCCCCGACGATGGAGCAGTCATGGCAGGTGAAACCGTCATCACCGTGATCGGCAACCTCACGGCGGACCCCGAGCTGCGGTTCACGCAGTCCGGTGCCGCGGTCGCTGGATTCACGGTCGCCTCGACCCCGCGCACGTTCGACCGCCAGAGCGGCGAGTGGCGCGACGGCGAAGCGCTGTTCCTGCGCTGCTCGGCGTGGCGGGACCTCGCGACGAACGTCGCCGAGTCCCTCACCAAGGGCATGCGCGTCATCGTGCAGGGCCGTCTCACCCAGCGCTCCTACGAGACCCGCGAGGGCGAGAAGCGCACCGTCGTGGAGCTCGAGGTCGACGAGATCGGCCCGTCGCTCCGCTTCGCCACGGCCAAGGTCCAGCGCGCCGCGCGCGGTGGCGGCGGTGGCGGTGGCTTCGGCGGCGGTCAGAGCGGTGGCGGCTCCGGCAGCTCCGGCGGCCAGGGTGGCTACGGCGGTGGCGGTCAGCGCTCCGGTGGCGGCGGGGGCTACGGCTCCGGCGGCGCCTCGAGCGAGGACCCCTGGTCGGCCGGGGACTCGTTCTCCGACGACCCGCCGTTCTGATCCGACCCTCCCGGGTCCTCCCACATCACTGACATTCACGAACTCACGAGGAGCTCATCATGGCGAAGCCCGCACTTCGCAAGCCCAAGAAGAAGGTCTCGCCCCTCAAGGCCGCCAAGGTCGAGGGCACGATCGACTACAAGGACACCGTCCTGCTGCGCAAGTTCATCTCCGACCGCGGCAAGATCCGCGCGCGCCGCGTGACCGGTGTCTCCGTCCAGGACCAGCGCAAGATCGCTCGCGCGGTCAAGAACGCCCGCGAGATGGCGCTGCTCCCCTACTCGAGCTCCGCTCGCTGACCGGAGAGGACGAGAATCATGACGACGAAGCTCATCCTCACGCACGAGGTCACCGGCCTCGGCACCGCCGGTGACGTGGTCGAGGTCAAGGACGGCTACGCCCGCAACTACCTCGTTCCGCGCGGTCTCGGCCAGGTCTGGAGCCGTGGCGCCGAGAAGCAGATCGAGGGCATGCGCGCCTCGCGCGCCAAGAAGGCCCACGCCTCCGTCGAGGCGGCCTCGGCCGTCCGCGACCAGCTCGAGGCCACGCGCTACACGGTGACCGGCCGCGCCGGCGCCGGTGGTCGCCTCTTCGGCACGGTCACGAGCAAGGAGATCGCCGCCTCGGTCAAGGCCGCCGGCGGTCCCGACCTCGACCGTCGCTCGATCGAGGTCAAGCAGCACATCAAGACGCTGGGCACCCACGCGGTGACCGTGCACCTGCACGACGGCGTGACGGCGAAGCTGACCCTCGAGGTCGTCCCCGCCTGACGCTCCCCGCGACACCGGACGCGGGGTCGCGCACCTGATCGAGGTGCGTGGCCCCGCGTTCGTCGTTCCCGGGGCGGATCGCCGGCGCCGGCCCCGTGGCCGGCCGCCAGGCCCGGCGTTGCGGACGGACGGACGTGTCGCGCCGACCCCCGGCCCGCGGCCTGCCCTGCCCCGCGGCCGACCCGCGCGCTGCCCGTTCGGCTGCCCCGGAGGGCTTCCCGGTCCGGCGACCCCGTGCTTGCCTCGAACGGAACCCACCGGCCACCGAGAGGACGGGAGCCGTGCGCCGAGAGCCGAGCGAGATCGAGGGCCAGGGCCAGCGCCGGAGCATCGGCCGGCCGTCACCCGGGGTCCGCGCGGCCGGCCCGAGGGTGTCCCCCGGCGGTCACGCCGAGCTGCTGGCGCTCCAGCGGGCCGCCGGCAACCGGGCCGTCGTCCGCGGCCTGGCCGAACCGGCCGCCGCGCCGCCGGTCGTCCAGCTCACCCTGTTCCACGAGGGCGGCAAGGGCGTCGTCGTGACGGAGCGCGTGCGCGGCATCGTCCGCTGGGTCCGCAAGGCGAGCGTGCAGCCCGGCGGCTCCCGCCACATCGCGAACATCCAGAACCGCGGCTTCCCCGGGTTCCGCCGGGGGAAGGCCGAGCACGCCGGAGGTCGGCCCTACGACAACAACCCCCAGCCCGATCGACACCGCCTCCCGCTCGACCAGACGTACCAGGAGTGGGACGTCAACCCCGTCGCGCCCGGTGCGGCGCGCGACGCCGAGCGCGTCGTGACCTCGAACACGGGCGTCGCGTACTACTCCAACGACCACTACCGGAACTTCACCAGGCTCCGGAACTAGGACGCGGGGCCGCGCACCGGACAGGTGCACGACCCCGCGTCCGACCCCTCGGATCGGTTCCGATCGGGACGCCTCGGATCAGGACGCCAGGGCCACCACCGGCGGGACGCGCACCGCGCCGCGGGCCGGGAGCACCGAGGCGAGCACACCCGACACCAGCGCCACGAGCACGACGGCGCCGATGGTCGACCACGGCACGACGAGCGGCACCGACGCTCCGGCGACGCCCAGCAGCAGCGAGCTGCCGATCCAGCCGAACGCGAGCCCGAGCACGATCCCGACCAGTGCGCCGACCAGCGCGAGCAGCACGCCCTCGGTCGCCAGCGCCCAGCGGAGCTGGCCCCGGGTCAGGCCGAGCGCTCGGAGCAGCGCGTTCTCCCGGCGTCGCTCGACCACCGACAGCGCCAGGGTGTTCGCCACCCCGATGAGCGCGATGACGACGGCCACCCCGAGCAGCCCGACGACGACGATGAGCAGCGTGTCGATGATCTGCGTGTACCCGGCGCGCTCGACGGCGCCACCGGCGACGATGGGCGCGGGCGCCCCGGCGTCGACCGTGCGCGAGACCACGTCCTCGATCGCCTGGGACACCGCGACCGGGTTGGCGTCCGGCGCCAGCGCGAGCCAGATCGCCGACGTGTCAGCCGTGAGCCCGGTGTGACCCCAGGCCTCGGAGTCGAGCAGCACCGTGAAGTCCGGCAGGCCGCCGAGCAGCCCGGTCGGGACCTCGCTCGCGTCGCCCAGCGTGATGCTCCCGTCCTTCGGGACCACCCAGCCGTCGGCGAAGGCGGCGTACTCGCGCGGCCAGCCGTCGTCGGCCGTGCGGACGACCGAGCCGAGGGAGCCCGGCTCCGCGACGCGCCACACGGCGGCGGAGATCGTGCCCGAGTCCGACGTCACCTCGGCGTTCGTCCCGTCGAGCACGAGCGAGTCCACGACGCCGTCGACCCCCTGGATCCCCGCGATCGTGTCCGCGGTGAGGGTGGTGCCCGTCGGGGCCGTCACGGTGACGTCGACGGCGAGCTGCTCGTCGAGCATCTGGGTGAGCTGGACCCGGGCGGTCGTCGCCCCCGTCGCCATCATCGTGACGAGCGAGACGCCGACGATGAGGGCGGTCGCCGTCGACGTCGTCCGGCCGGGGTTGCGGACGGAGTTCGTCGCGGCGAGCCGCTGCGCGGGTCCGCCGAGCGCGCCGGCGGCGCGACCGAGCAGGCGGATGGCCGCCGGCACGATCGTGATGGCGGCGAGCACGACGCCGATCAGCGTGACGATGCCGCCGAGGACGCCGAGGAGCAGCGCGAGCTCGAACGCCCCGCCGGGGTTCGCCCTCGACCAGGCCATCGCGCCGACCATCGCGGCGACGCCGCCGATCGTCAGCACCCAGCCGGTCACGACGCGGGGCGTCGCCCGTCGTCCGGTGCGGCCCTCGGCCGCCGGCGCGTCGACGGGCCGCAGGGCGGCGAGCGGCGCGACCCGCGTCGCCAGGCGCGCGGCCCCGGACGCCGAGATCACCGTGACGAGCACGCCTGCGACGAGCGGCACGAGGATCGTCCAGCCGTCGACCGGCACGGCGGCCGGCAGCGGCACGCCGTCGTTGACCGCGCGCAGGATGCTGAGCACCGCCTGGCCGAGGCCGAGACCGAGGAGGATGCCGGCGATCGACGCGATGATCCCGAGGACGAGCGCCTCGAGCCGGACCGAGCGGCGCACCTGCCGGGGCGTCGCGCCGACGCAGCGCAGGAGCGCGAGGGTCCTGGTGCGCTGCGCGACGAGCACGGTGAAGGTGTTCGCGATGACGATGCCGGCGACGGCCAGCGCGACGGCGGCGAACGCGAGGATCAGGCCGCGGAAGACCGAGACGCCGCCGGTGAACTGCGCCGCCTGGTTGCGGGCGAAGTCCTCGCCGCTCATGAGGGTGACGTCGGGGACGGCCGCGACGATCGCCGCCTCGACCGTCGCGGGGTCCGCGCCGGGGGCGAGGACGAGCGTGGCGCCCTGCCAGGACGACCAGTCGTCCTCGACCTGCCAGGCCTTGAGCAGGTCGCGGCTCGCGAGACCGAGGGGCATGCCGAAGCCGAGCCCCGAGCCGTCGGACGTGAGGCCGGAGACCACGAGCTGCTGGGAGGGACGGACGGTGTCGGCGTCACCCGTCCACGTGCTGGCAAGGATCGTGACGTCGTCGCCGACCCCGACCCCGAACCGCGACGCGACCGATGCGGGCAGCGCGATCTCACCCGTCCCGGCGGGCGCGGCACCCTCGAGGAGGGTCACCTGGCCGAGCCGCTCGTCGGGCGAGACGGGGCTGAACGCGACGGCCGAGGTCAGTCCGCCGGCCGTGACGTCGCGCCAGCTCGACCCGACGGGCTGGACCGCGGCGACGCCGTCGATCCCCTCGATCGCGGCGATCTGGGTGTCGTCGAGGGTCTCGTACGTGGGCGGCTGGACGACGAGGTCGGGATCACCGACGCCGGCGCGGGCGGCGGCCAGCGCGGTCTGCTCGATCGTGGAGGTCGTGACGAACGTGGCGGTGACGAAGCCCGTCCCGAGCGCGATCGCGATGCCGACCGCGACCAGCCGGGCGATGCTCCGGCGCATCTGCGCGACGGTGAGCCGCCACATCAGCGGACCTGCGCCGTCGTCGGGCTGGTGAGGGCAGCCTCGCGCAGCGCGTCGAGGTGCGCCTGGACGGTCTCCGGGGTGGGGCGCCGCAGGTCGCCGGCGATCCGGCCGTCGGCGACGAGGACGACGCGGTCGGCGTAGGCGGCCGCCGCGGAGTCGTGGGTGACCATGACGACGGTCTGGCCGAGCTCGCGCACGCTCGTGCGGAGCAGGTCGAGGACCTCCGCGCCGGAGCGGGAGTCGAGGTTGCCGGTCGGCTCGTCGGCGAACACGACGTCCGGGCGGGTGAGCAGGGCGCGGGCGATGGCGACGCGCTGCTGCTGGCCGCCGGACAGCTCGCTCGGCAGGTGGGTGAGGCGGTCGCGCAGGCCGAGGATCCCGACGAGCTGGTCGAACCACGCGCGGGTGGCGGCGTCGACGCGGCGGCCGGCGAGCTCGAGCGGCAGGAGGATGTTCTGCTCGGCCGTGAACATCGGGAGCAGGTTGAAGGACTGGAACACGAAGCCGATGCGGGCGCGACGCAGCAGCGTGAGGGCGTCGTCGTCGAGCAGGGTGAGGTCGGTGTCGCCGAGGACGACGCGACCGGTGGTCGGGGAGTCGAGGCCAGCGAGCAGGTGCAGGAGGGTCGACTTGCCCGACCCGGAGGCGCCCATGATCGCGGTGAACTCGCCGGAACCGAAGGCGACGTCGGCGTGGTCGAGCGCGCGGACGGCCGCCTCGCCGGTGCCGTAGACCTTGCTGAGGTCGAGGGCGCGGACGGCGGCGGGCGGGGTGCCGGTCGGGCTGACGCCGGCGGCCGGGGCGGTGGCCGCGGTGCCGGTCTGGGAGGTCGCGGTGGGGAGGGCGCCGGGGCGCGGGGGGACGTGAGCGTCGTTCATACCGCCGACGCTACGGACGCCGCCGCCGCGGTGCCGTCGCGCTCAGGTCGCGTCCGTTCGGGGCGGGTCATCCCGTGGTCTGACGGGGGTGTCCGACCGGGCGGGGGAGTCGGCGGGGGTCGCGGGTCGGTGAGCTGGCCGGCGGGTGTCCGCTCTCCGCGGATCGTCACCGGCTCCTCCCCGGGGCATCGGCCGCGCGATCCGCGCCGTCGCAGGTCAGCGGGAGGCCGGGCGCGGGTGGCCGGAGGTGGTGGGCGCGCAGTTCCGCAGAGAGCGGACGCCCGGAGGTGCGGCGGGGCTGCGTCGACGCGGTCAGCGCACACCGAGGACGAGCCACCGGCTCCCGCGCGAGCGCAGGTACGTTGCGATCCCGCGCGCGAGCATGAACGCGACGGCGAACGCGAGCCACAGCCAGGCGACCGCCGCGGCCTCCTGCCCGGGGCCGCGCGGCGCGTGGCTCCACACGATCCACAGGAACGGCAGGTAGGCGACGAGGCTGGCGACACCGGCCCAGGCCAGGAAGGTGCCGTCGCCGGCGCCGATGAGCACGCCGTCGAGGACGAAGACGACGCCGGCGAGCGGCATCGCGACCGCGATCACGTACAGGCCGGTGGCGGCGGCCGACCGAGCGACGTCGTCCGGCGTGAACAGCGAGGCGAGCGGGTGCGCGAGCAGCGCGAGGACCGCGCCGATGACGAGCCCGGCCCCCGCACCCCAGGTGAGCGTGCGCCGCAGGACCGAGCGGGCCTCGCCCTCGTCCGCGGCGCCGAGCGCGCGACCGACGAGGGCCTGGGCGGCGATCGCGAGCGCGTCGAGCGCGAAGGCGGCGAAGCCCCAGAGCGAGTTGACGACCTGGTGCGCGGCGAGTGGGATCTCCCCGAGGGTCGCGGCGACCGTCACCGTGAGAAGGATCGCGACGCGCAGGGTCAGCGTGCGCAGGAAGAGCGGGAGCCCGTCGCGCAGGCCGCCGCCGACGCCGTCGAGCGAGGGCCGGAGCGAGAAGCCGGGGCCGAGGGTGGCCCGGGTCCCGCGGGCGACGACGGCGACGAGCCACGCCCCCATGCCGAGCTGGACCAGGGCCGTGCCGGCGCCCGAGCCGCCGATGCCCCAGCCGAAGCCGTAGATGAACAGCGCGTTGAGGCCCGCGTTGACCACGGCGCCGATGCCGGCGACGACGAGGGGCGTGCGGGTGTCGAGGAGCCCGCGCAGGACGCCGGTGGCCGCGAGGACCGCGAGCATGCCGGGCATGCCCGGCAGGGAGGTGCGCAGGTAGGTCACGGCGTGCGCTGCGACCTCCGGCGAGAGGTCGGGACCGCCGAGGAGGCCGATCGCCCAGGGTGCGACGGCGATCCCGACCGCCGCGACGAGGGCGCCGACGCCGAGCGCGAGCCAGATCCCGTCGACCCCGGCGCGCAGGGCACGGTCGGGATGACCGGCGCCGATGAGCCGGCCGACGCTCGCCGTCGTGGTGTAGGCGAGGAAGACGAAGAGGCCGACGGCGGTGACGAGGAGCGTCGAGGCGAGGGTCAGCCCGGCCAGCTCGGCCACCCCGAGGTGCCCGACGAGCGCGGAGTCGACGAGGACGAACAGCGGTTCGGCGATGAGTGCGCCGAGGGCGGGGAGCGCGAGGGCGAGGATGCGGCGATCCAGGCTCGGGGTTGACACCCGACAAGGGTGGCACGGGCGTCCGTCGCGGGTCGTCCGCGGTGCCGCGGCGGGCACGCGCGGGCGTGCGACGCGAGGTCGACGACTTGACGATCGCGTCGTCCTGTGGATCGGCGTGTCGCGGGGGCGAGATTCCCTGGGCGACGGCTGGGAGAGTTGCCCACAGCCGTGATCGTTGCAATCTCAAAGGTCGACGTGAGTTATCCACGGCCTGTCCACAGTGCTGGGGATTACGGCGGTGTGTCTTCCACATGGGCAGGCGCGGACTCTCGATGGCCGTACACAGGTTGTCCACAGCCGTCGGGCGAGGCTGGGGAGCGGCGGCGCGGACGCCGTCGTCCGCGACGTGCCCGGGGCGTCCGCTGGGCCTACGGTGACGTGGCCGGTGCGATGGATGTCAGACCCCCGAGGTGTACTGACTCAGGTGAACGACACGCACGGTGATCGACGGCGGGAGGACGCACGGTGACGGCAACGGACGAGGATCTTCGCGCCTTCGGATCGCTGGAGGAGCGCACCCCGCCGCACGACGTGCCAGCGGAGCAGAGCGTGCTCGGCGGCATGATGCTGAGCAAGGACGCGATCGCGGACGTCATCGAGGCCATCCGCGGGAACGACTTCTACCGGCCGCAGCACGAGATGATCTTCGAGGCGATCGTCGACCTGTACGGGCGCGGTCAGCCGACGGACGTCGTCGCCGTGGCCGATGCGCTCGCCAAGACGGGCGAGCTGGGTCGCGCCGGTGGGCACGACTACCTGCACACGCTCATCTCGTCCGTCCCGACCGCCGCGAACGCCGGCTACTACGCGGGGATCGTGCGGGAGCGGGCGGTGCTGCGCAAGCTCGTCGAGGCGGGGACCCGCATCGTCCAGCTCGGGTACGCCTCGGACGGCGGCGCCGTCGACGAGCTGGTGAACTCGGCCCAGAGCGAGATCTACGCCGTGACCGAGCGGCGCACGAGCGAGGACTACCGGCTGCTGCGCGACATCATCACCGGGACGATGGAGGAGATCGAGATCGCCTCCCAGCCCGGCGGGAACACCGCGGGCATCCCGACGGGGTTCGCCGAGCTCGACCGGCTGACGAACGGGTTCCAGCCCGGGCAGATGATCGTCGTGGCCGCGCGGCCGGCGATGGGCAAGTCGACGATGGCGCTCGACGTGGTGCGCTCGGCGTCGATCCACCACAAGAAGACGTCCGCCGTCTTCTCCCTGGAGATGAGCGCGAACGAGATCGTGACGCGTCTGCTCGCGGCGGAGGCCGGGGTGCCGCTGTCGAAGCTGCGCCAGGGTCCGATGGAGGACCGCGACTGGAACAAGCTCGCGAACACGATGAGCAAGGTCTCGGACGCGCCGATGTTCATCGACGACTCGCCGAACATGACGCTCATGGAGATCCGGGCGAAGTGCCGCCGGCTCAAGCAGCGGCACAACCTCCAGCTCGTGGTGATCGACTACCTCCAGCTCATGACGAGCGGGAAGCGCGTGGAGTCGCGCCAGCAGGAGGTCTCGGAGTTCTCCCGCGCGATCAAGCTGCTGGCCAAGGAGCTCGAGGTCCCGGTGATCGCGGTGTCCCAGCTCAACCGTGGCGCCGAGCAGCGAACGGACAAGCGGCCCCAGGTGTCCGACCTTCGTGAGTCGGGCTCGATCGAGCAGGACGCCGACATGGTGATCCTGCTCCACCGCGACGAGGTCTACGACCGGGAGACCGAGCGTCAGGGCGAGGCCGACTTCATCGTGGCCAAGAACCGCTCGGGTCCCACGGCCAACATCGTCGTGGCGTTCCAGGGCCACTACACGCGGTTCGTCGACATGCCGTCGGACGGGTCCGTCGGCGGCGGTGGCGGGGGCGGCTGGTAGCCGGTCCGGCCGGGACGACGGCGGCGGCCGCCCGACCGTGTCGCCACCCCGCGCGACCACGCGACCGTGCGGGTCACGTCGTCGGCGAGGATGTCGGGTTCTCCTAGCGGGAGACGAGGCTCTGGTCGTTCCTCCGGCGCGGTCGGTAGTCTGACGACGCTCGTTCGCTCGGGATGGGCTCGCGCACGGAGTGTCACGGGGGTGTCATGGTGTCTCGCCGACGAGGGGTCACTCCTCTGGTGCTCGGAGCCGTCGCGCTGGTCGCCCTGATCGGTCTGCTCCTGCTGCCCGGCATGAGGGTCGCGACGCCCGTCCCGCTCGGCTCGGAGCTGGTGACCGAGGTCGGGAAGGGCGAGTACGCGCTGTACACCTCGCCCGGGTTCCGGTGGGGCGAGGTCGAGTGCGAGGGCACGCTGCCGGACGGCAGCGAGCTTCGCGTCCGTCCGGACATGACGCAGCAGGGTCTCCTGCTTCCGAGGCGCTGGAGCTCCAACGGATCCTTCGAGCAGACGACCGCGGGGACGATCCACGTCGTCTGCGCCGTCGACGGCGCGGTGGCCGACGGCGCGGTCGGCGAGTTCACCGTCGGCCCGTACGTGGGGTTCCTCCACATCGTGGGCTACGTGGTGCTGGGCGCCGCCGGTGTCGTCCTGGTGCTCGTGGGGGCGTTCCGCGCTCGTAGCTGACGTCGACGCAGGTCAACCCCGAACGGGGCTGATGGCGAGGCTTCGAGATCCAGGTGTCGAACGGTGCATACGACCGCTGGCCCGGCTACGCCGTGCCGTCGTCCGGCGGGTTGCGCCCGCCGGACGACGACCGGCGGCGGCCGTTCTGCTCAGTCGCCGAGCTCCCCGCGGCTCAGGCGGCGACGCTTGCCGAGCTTGCGCAGAACGCTCCAGGGCTCGCGGACGGCGCGGCCGTGACGCCGATTCTTGTGGGGCTTGCAGAGCCGGCAGCCCTTGTGCTGCCGATGGGGTGAACGAGCCATGTGCTCTCCGATCCGTGAACCACACCCGCCACGGTGGGCGGGGTGGGAGATCGGTCGGGCTGGTCATGACGCGACCGTAGCGCGGTTCGCTACGCGGTCGTCCGCCCACGACCCGCGCGCCCCACCTGCACCGCGGCCAGCACACCGCCCGCCGCGCCGAACAGGTGCCCTTGCCAGGACACCGCGCTCGATCCGAACGCCGCCACCGCGATCCCGGTCCAGAACATCCCGCCGAGCGTCACGATGAGCACGACCCCGAGCACGATCTGCCACACGTCCCTCGTCATGAACCCGCGGACCACGAGGTAGGCCAGCCACCCGAACACGAGCATCGACGCGCCGATCGTGACCGAGTGCGGCGGTGCCGTGAGCCAGACGCCCAGCCCGCTGACGAACCAGATCACGGCCGTCACGGCTGCGAACCGGCGCGCCCCGTCCAGGGCGACCAGGAAGCCCAGCACCACCACGAGCAGCAAGTTCGAGAACAGGTGCGTCCACGAGCCGTGCAGCACGGGGGCGAACAGCACCCCCCAGAGCCCGTCCCACGTGCGCGGCCGGATCCCGAGGTGCTGCGTCAGCCAGGACGCGCTGAGCCAGTTCACCACCTGCAGCACGACCATGAGACCCGCGAGGACACCGACGCCGAGAAGAGCTCCGCGCACCATGTCGGTGGTCAGCCGTCGCCGACTCGTGGCACCGAGCTGAGAGCGAGAGGCGTCGGGCATGCGGCCAGCCTTCCACACGCGTCGAACGTGCACGGAGTGGGTGCGTTGCCCTCACGTGGGTGTGTCTTTCACACGCACTGGGTCGGAACACACCCAGTCAGTGGGCTCAGACGAAGAACGAGTCGTCGACCTGGACGACGTCGAGCCGTCGCGCGACGACCACGCCCACCCGGTGCTCGATGAGCAGCCGACCGAGCCGATCCCCGTCGATCAGCACCACCCGCGGTGCCACCCAGCTCGCGATCGTGTCAGCGTCCGGCCCGAACCGCGCGGTCGTCATGAGCACGCCGCCGTTCGCCCGTCCTGCGCGCACCCGCGCGGCGAACGCCTCGACCTCGTGACCGTCGATGACGAGGTCCCGTGCCTCGCAGCGCGCCCGCAGGTGCAGGCGGCTGGGGCCGAGGGCGTCCTGGTCGATCGTCGCCTCGAACGCGTCCGACCGGCCGGTGCCGGAGCGCGGGCGACCGCGGCCGGTCGATCCGTCGGCGAGGAGCTCGAGGATCGGCACCAGGTACTCGTCCCAGACGGGGGGCACCGACGATGTCGTCGACAGTGGCGGCGGGCTCGTGACGGCCGGACCGCGCCCGGTGCCCCGCCCCGCCCGCCTCAGCCGCGGGCCAGCCGGCGGACGGCCTCGGCCGCGTCGGCCGCGTCGACCGGATCGCGGTCGAGCGTGCGGTGCACCGAGAGGCCCTCGATCAGGGCGTCGAGCAGCCGCGCGGTGAGCGGGTCGAGGTGCCGCTCGAGCGCCGCTCGGCTCCGGGCCATCCAGCGCTCGGTGATGTCGCGGAAGGCGGGCTCGCGCGCGGCCAGCGTGTAGAGCTCGTACGCGACGACGGCGTCGCCGCCGTGGTCGGGTCCGGACCGCAGGATGGTCTCCGCCACGACGTCCAGCGCCTCGGCGGGTGTCGTGGCGCGGTCGAGGGCGGCGTCGAACGCGTCGGCCGCACGGTCGGCGTACCGCGTGAACGCCTCCCGGAGCACCTGCTCGATCCCGGTGAAGTAGTACGTCATCGACCCCAGCGGCACCCCCGCGGCGGCCGCGATCCTGCGGTGGGACGCCCCGGCAACGCCGGCGGCGGCGATCACCTCCAGCGTCGCCTCGACGATCCGGTCCCGCCGGCCGGGATCGGCCGGTCCGCGCGGGCTGGTCGCGGCCATCGTCGTCAGATCTCCCGGATGACCCGGGCCGGGTTGCCGACGGCGACGACGTTCGCCGGCACGTCGCGCGTCACGACGGAGCCGGCGCCGATCACCGAGTTGTCCCCGATCGTGACGCCGGGGCAGACGATCACGCCGCCGCCGAGCCACACGTTGTCGCCGATCGTGATCGGCTCCGCCGCCTCGAGCTTGTCCCGGCGCGGACCGGGCTCGATCGGGTGGGTCGGGGTGAGGAGCTGGACGTTCGGCCCGATCTGGCAGTCCTCGCCGATCCGGATGTCCACGACGTCGAGGGCGACGAGGTTGTAGTTCACGAACGTGCGCGCGCCGATGTGGATGTTCTCGCCGTAGTCGACGAAGAGCGGCGGCTTGACGAACGCGCCGTCGCCCAGGCTGCCGAGCAGCTCCTCCAGCAGGCCGCGTGCCGCCGCCTCGTCGGCCACGGACGCGCGGTGGTAGGCGTCGGCGAGCTGGACGGCCCGCTGGGCGATGCGGTTGCTCTCGGGGTCGGTGCCGCCGATGTAGAGGTCGCCCGCGAGCATGCGCTCCCGCTGGGATCGGGGGTCGTCGGCGAAGGGATCCGTCATGTGTACGACCGTACCAGTCTCGTGTACGATCGTACATCTCATGACTCGCGAGCTCGCCCGGTGGCGCCTGTCCCTGTTCACGCTCAGCTTCGTCGTCGGCATCGGCATGGCCTCGTGGGTCACCCGCACGCCGGCCGTCCGCGACGGGCTCGGTGCCTCGACGGCGACGATGGGCCTCGTCCTGTTCGGGCTGTCCGTCGGCTCGATGGCCGGGGTGCTCGCCGGCGGTCCCCTCGTGCGCCGGGCGGGAACCCGGCGCGTCATCGTGGCCGGCGCGGGGTTCCTCGCCGCCGGGGTCGCCGTCGTGGCGCTCGGCGCGGCCGCCGGCTCTGCGCCGACGGTGTTCGCCGGCCTGGCGCTGTTCGGGATGGGCAGCGGGTCCGGCGAGATCGCCCTCAACATCGACGGGGCCGAGCTCGAGCGTCGCCTGCGCCGTCCGGTCCTGCCGGCGCAGCACGGGTCGTTCAGTCTCGGGACGCTCGTGGGCGCCCTCGTCGGGATCGTCCTCACGGCCGCATCGGTGCCGGTCCCGTGGCACCTGCTCGGCTGCGCCGCCGTGATGGTCGCGCTCGCCGGCTGGGCCGTGCGCGGGCTGCCCGAGGCCTCCCTCGGCCGACGGGCCGTCGCGGGCGACCTGGTCGTGGGCGTCGCGGTCGTCGACGCGACCGTCGATGCGGTGGTCGGGGACCAGCCACCCGGCGCCGCCCGGGATCGCGCAACGCCCGACGGTGCGACGCCCGGCGCCGTGCCGGTCCCGGTTCCCGACGGGCGGCCGGTCTGGCGCGACCCCGCCCTCGTGCTGCTCGGCGTCGCCCTCCTCGCGCTCGCGTTCGCCGAGGGGTCGGCCAACGACTGGCTGCCGCTCCTCACCGTCGACGGGCTCGGCCTGTCCGAGGCGGGCGGGTCGATGGTGTTCGCCGCGTTCGCCGCCGTCATGACGATCGGCCGCTTCTCCGGGCAGGTCCTCGTGGCGCGGATGGGCAGCCCGCGCGTGCTCGTCGCGAGCGTCGTGACGTCGGCGGTCGGCGTCCTTCTCGTCTCGTACGCACCCCACCCGGCCCTCCTCGTCGGCGGGGTCGCGCTCTGGGGGCTGGGCGCCTCGCTGGGATTCCCGGTCGCGATCTCCGTCGCCGGCGAGGACCCCGACCGGCCGCACGAGCGCGTCAGCGCGGTCGCGACCGCCGGCTACCTCGCGTTCCTCGTCGGTCCGCCCGTCCTCGGTCTGATGGGGGAGCAGCACGGGCTGCGCACGGCGATCCTGCTCGTGGTCGCCCTCCTGGCGCTGGCCCTCGCGGCGCTCTCGGTCCGCTCCCGACTGCTCGCCTCGGCGCGCCCGACGTCGGTCCCCGCCTCGCTCGACGACGCCCGTCCCGACACCGCACCCGACGACGCCGTGCGATGACCAGCGACGAGCAGCGCCGGCTCACGCTCGCCGGCCTCTCCGGCGCGAGGTGCGACGACCTGGCCCCCGGGCGCGTCCGGGCGCGGGAGCAGGCGGGCCGCACCGACGACCTCACGCGGCGCACCTGAGCGAGGCGGGTGCACCGGCCGGACGACGCGTCGCCGCACTGCCCGCGGACCTGACCCACCGGGTCGCCCCTCGGGTCGCTCCCGCCGGGTCGCCCTCGCGTCGGCCCGGGGCGGACACGCCGCCCGCAGCCGCGCCCTCCCGCGCGGCCGCCGCACCGGCCCCGCGCCCGGCCCCGCACGGACCTGCGCCGGACCTCCCACGTCGGCTGCACCGGCCGCCGCACCCGACCCGCGCCGGCTCCGTCGCGGCCCCATCTCCGTCGCAGTCCGTCTCACACCGCTCGAATCCGCCTCCAACCAAACTCCGTCAAACCGGTTGACCTCCGTTCGCGGACGAACTTACGTTGACGGACATGACCTCCCAGCGGCGCGCGGCAGCCTCTCCGACGATCAGCGACGTCGCTCGCGTCGCCGGCGTCTCCAAGGCCACCGTCTCGCACGCCTACAGCGGGAAGCGGACGATCTCCACCGCCACGAAGGAGCGGGTCTTCGCCGCGGCGCGCGACCTGCACTGGGTGCCGAGCTCGAGCGCCCGGGCGCTCGCCACCCACCGCGCCAACGCCGTCGGCATCGTCCTGGCCCGCCAGCCCGAGATCCTCGCGTCCGACACGTTCTTCCCGGCGTTCATCGCCGGCGTCGAGTCCGTGCTCGCCGAGCAGGAGATCGCCCTCGTCCTGCAGGTGGTCGCGAACCGCACCGCCGAGGAGCGCGCCTACCGCGCGATGGAGCACGGCCGCGCCGACGGCGTCATCGTCCTCGACCTGCACCGCGACGACTGGCGCGTCGAGCTGCTCACCACGCTCCGCCTGCCGGCCGTGCTCCTCGGCGCGTACCCGCACCGCACCCGGTTCTCCTGCGTCCGCACGGACGACGCCTCCCCGGTGCTGGAGCTGATCGCGCACCTGCGCCGGCAGGGCCACCGCCGGATCGCACACGTCGCCGGCCCGCTCGACTACGTGCACTCGCGCGCCCGCGCGCAGGCCTACCTCGCCGGGTCGGGCACCCCCGAGCTGCTGCGCGAGGGCGACTTCAGCGCCGGTAGCGGCCGCCGCGCGACGGCCGAGCTCCTCGCACTGCCGAAGCGGCCGACCGCCATCCTGTACGCGAACGACACGATGGCGATCGCCGGCTACTCCTACGCCCGCGCGCAGGGCCTCGCGATCCCCGACGACCTCGCCGTCGCCGGGTTCGACGACGACCACCTGTCGGAGCACCTCAGCCCGGCGCTCACCAGCGTCGCCACCGCCCCACGCCGTCGCGGGGAGGTCGCCGCGCGCCGGCTCCTCGCCGACATCGCCGGCGAGGAGCCGCGGTCGATCACCGTCGACTGCAACCAGCTCGTCCTGCGGGAGAGCACCGACGCGCCCGCACGCACCACCGTCTGAAGGAGACACCAATGAGGTTCACACGCACCACCGCCGCCATCGGGGGCGCAGCGCTGCTCGCCGTCGCCGGGCTCGCCGGCTGCACCGGCGACGGTGGCGGCACGGGAGGCAACGGCGGCGACGCCGGCGGCGGCACCGGGCCGATCGACGTCTGGCTGTCCAACAACGAGCACGAGGTGGCCTGGGGCAAGGCCGTCGTCGAGGCCTGGAACGCCGAGCACCCCGACGAGAAGGTCACCGCCCAGGAGATCCCCGCCGGGTCCTCGTCGGAGGAGGCGATCACGGCGGCGATCACCGCCGGCACCGCACCGTGCCTCGTCTACAACATCGCGACCGCCGCCGTCTCCGGCTGGGTGCGCCAGGGCGGCCTCGTCGACCTGTCGACGTTCAGCGACGGCGAGAGCTACATCACCGAGCGCAGCGGCGAGAACGCCGCGGCCTATGAGACCGACGGCGGCTTCTACCAGCTCCCCTGGAAGTCCAACCCCGTCATGGTCATGTACAACAAGACGCTGTTCGAGGCCGCCGGTCTCGACCCGGAGAACCCCGGCATGGAGACCTACGACTCCTTCCTCGCGGGGTCGAAGGCGCTCGTGGACTCGGGCCTGGTGAGCGCCATCTGGCCGTCGCCGACCAACGAGTTCTACCAGCCGTGGTTCGACTTCTACCCGCTCTACCTCGCCGAGACCGGTGGGACGCAGCTCGTCGTCGACGGCGCCAGCACCTTCGACGACGAGCACGGCAAGGCCGTCGCCGACTTCTGGGCGACCGTCTACGCCGAGGGGCTCGCCCCCAAGGAGGCCTCGACGGACGACGCGATGTCCGTTGGCAGCACCGCGATGCAGCTCGCCGGGCCATGGGCCATCGCCTCCTACGCCGACTCGGTCGACGTCGGGTTCATGCCGGTCCCGACCTCCGACGGCCGGCAGGACGTCGTCACCTTCGCCGACTCCAAGAACGTCTCCATGTTCACCGCGTGCAAGAACCCCGACACGGCGTGGGAGTTCCTCAAGTTCTCGACCAGCGTCGAGGCCGACGGCCAGCTCCTGGAGGCGACGGGGCAGATGCCGCTGCGCACGGACCTGGCGACCACCTACGCCGACTACTTCGAGCAGAACCCCGACTACAGGGCCTTCGCCGACCAGGCGGAGCGCGTGGCCGACGTGCCGAGCATCCCGAACTCGGTCGAGGTGTGGCAGAAGTTCCGCGACCAGTACTCCTCCGGCGTCATCTTCGCGACGCAGTCGGTCGACGACTTCCTGGCGACCGCCGCCTCCGAGATCGACGCGCTCGTCAAGGACTGACCGATGTCCTCCGGTTCGACCCGGCTGCGCGCCTCACGCCCGAGGTGGTGGGGTGCGCAGCCGATCGGGTCGCTCTTCGCCCTGCCGTACCTCGTGTTCGTGGTCGCGATCTTCGCCTACCCGCTCGGGTTCGCCATCTACATCGCGTTCCACGACTACTTCTTCACCGCGCCCGGGGTCGAGGTGGACAAGCCGTTCGTCGGGCTGGCCAACTTCGCCAAGGTGCTCGGCGACCCCCAGGTGCTGGAGTCGTTCAAGAACATCGGCGTCTTCCTCGTCATCAACGTCCCGCTGACCGTCGTCGCCTCGCTCGTCCTCGCGACGGCGCTCGACGCCGGCGTGCGGTGGGCCGCGGCGTTCCGGGTCGCCTTCTACGTCCCGTACCTGACGGCGAGCGTCTCGCTCGTCGGCGTGTGGATGCTCCTGTTCTCCTCGCGCGGCCTCGTCAACACGATCCTCGGGCCGCTCGCGCCCGACCCGTCGTGGCTCATCAACTCGGCCCTCGCGATGCCGACCATCGCCCTGTACGTGACGTGGAAACAGCTCGGCTTCTACATCCTGCTGTACCTCGCGGCGTTGCAGAACGTGCCGCGGGAGCGGCACGAGTCGGCGATGACGGACGGCGCGAACGCGTGGCAGCGGTTCCGGCACATCACCGTGCCCGGGGTGCGGACCGCGACGGCGCTCGTCCTCGTGCTGGCGATCATCACCGGCGCCAACCTGTTCACCGAGCCCTACCTGCTGACGAACGGCGGTGGCCCCGACGGCGCGTCGGTCACCCCCGTCCTGCTGATCTACCAGCAGGGCATCCAGCAGCAGAACCCGGACACCGCCTCGGCGATCGGGCTGCTGCTCGTCATCGTCGTCGGGATGCTGTCGCTCGCCGCCAACCGCGTGTCGAAGGAGAGCTGAATGTCCAGAGGCTCCCGGTTCGGCTGGGTCCGGTACGTCCTGCTCGGCGCGGCCGCGCTCGTGTTCGCGTTCCCGTTCTACTTCATGCTCGTCGGCGCCTTCCAGGAGAACCCGACGAACAGCCCCGACCGGCTGCTGCCGACGTCGGGCTGGACGACGCAGAACTTCACGAACATCGACTCGCGGATCGACCTCGTCGGCTCGCTGCTCAACTCGCTGGTGTTCACGCTCGGTGTGCTGCTCGGCACGGTGGTGTTCGGCCTCCTCGCCGGGTACGCGCTGGCCCGGCTGGACTTCCGCGGTCGCGGCGTCGTCTGGGTGCTCATGCTCCTGGTCCAGATGGTGCCGTTCCAGCTCCTGATGATCCCGCTGTACGTCCAGATCACCCGCGGCTACGGCCTGGGGGACACCTACCTCGGGATGATCCTGCCGTTCGCGATCAACACCACCGCCGTCTTCATCTTCACCCAGTTCTTCCGCGCGCTCCCGCGGGAGATGTTCGAGGCGGCCCGGATCGACGGCGCCGGCGAGCTGGGCATCCTCACCCGGATCGCCGTCCCGCTCGTGCGGCCGGCGCTCGTCACGGTGATCCTCGTGACGTTCATCGGGCCCTGGAACGAGTTCCTCTGGCCCTTCCTCATCACCAAGGACGCCTCGATGCAGCCGCTGGCCGTGTCGCTGGCGAACTACATCTCGAACGTCGCCCAGTCGACGGCCAACCCCAACGGGGCGATCCTCGCGGGCGCGACGACGCTGGCCTTCCCGGTCGTCGTTCTGTTCTGTGTCTTCCAACGCTATTTCAAGGCCGCCGACATCGGTGCCGCCGTGAAGGGATGATCCGATGCACACCATGTTCTCCGGGGCGACGTTCCCCCTGGGTCCGTTCGTTCCGTACGAGGGGAACCCGATCCTGAGGCCCCGCGGCGGGAGCTGGGAGTCGGCGAACCTCTACAACCCGGCGGCGCTGGTCGACGGTGACGAGGTGATCCTGCTCTACCGGGCGCACGCCGACGACATCGTGTCGCACGTCGGGCTCGCGCGGAGCCGGGACGGCCTGCACTTCGAGCGCGAGGAGGAGCCGATCCTCTCCCCGAGCGAGGACTACGAGCTGTTCGGCGTCGAGGACCCGCGGATCGCGCTCATCGACGGCACGTACTACCTCACGTACACCGGGTGGGACCGGCGCAGCGCGCAGCTGTGCCTTGCGACGTCGACGGACCTGCGCACGTGGACCAAGCACGGCCCGCTGTTCGAGGACTTCGACACCTTCGCGACGGTCGACCCACGCGGGTTCAACTGGTCGAAGGCCGGGGTCATCGTCCCGGTCAGGATGCACGGGAAGTGGTGGATGTACTTCGGCGAGGGGGCGATCTACTGGGCCACCAGCGACGACCTCGTCCACTGGACGCCCGGTACGCCGGACACGGATCCGATGTACTCCCCGACGCCGGGCTCGTTCGACGAGGACCTGGTCGAGATCGGGACGTCTCCCGTGCTGACGGACAACGGCCTGCTGCTCATGCTCACCAACGGCGCGACCCGGACCGTCAACCCCGACGGGACGGTCGACGTCGACTACCGCTGCGGCCAGGTGGTCATCGACCCCGACGACCCGACGACCGTGCTCGCCCGGATGCAGGTGCCGTGGCTGGCGCCCCAGACGTTCGAGGACCTCAACGGGCTCGTCTCCAACGTCACGTTCGTCGAGGGCCTGGTGAAGTTCAAGGGGACGTGGTTCGCGTACTACGGCCAGTCGGACACGACGCTCGCCGTCGCGGTCCACGACCCGGCGCAGCCCTGGGGGGCGTCGCTGCGCGACTGAGGCCGACCCGGCCCCTCCTGGCTCCGACATCGGGGTGGATCGCATCGTCTCTCGCGGTGCGATCCACCCCGATGTCGGAGGGGGGCCGGTGGAATCCCCTGGCCGCCGCTCGTCCGGCTCTGCTTGGCTGGGCCGATGAGTCAGCCGAGCATCGACCAGCAGCTCCTGTGGGACGCGGAGACGGCGCGCGCCTACGACACCCCGGGCGAGGGCATGTTCGCGCCGGAGGTCATCGGCCCGACGGTCGCGGCGCTCGTGGACCTGGCCGAGGGCGGCCCGGCCGTCGAGCTCGCCGTCGGGACGGGTCGCGTCGCCATCCCGCTGGTCGAGGCCGGCGTCCCCGTCGTCGGCGTCGAGCTGAGCCACGCGATGATCGCGCGGCTGCGCGAGAAGATCGACGACGAGCGGCTCCCCGTCGTCCAGGGCGACATGACGACGACGCGGGTCGGCGAGGGGTTCGCGCTCGTCTACCTCGTGTTCAACACGATCTCGAACCTGCTCACCCAGGACGAGCAGGTGGCCTGCGTCCGCAACGCGGCGCGGCACCTGCGACCGGGCGGCCGGTTCGTGGTGGAGCTGTGGGTGCCGCAGCTGCGCGCCCTGCCGGCGGGGCACGGAGCGACGGTCGAGGTGAGCGAGCCGGGGTACCTGCTCGTGGACACCTACGACACGCTGCGCCAGCTCGTCGTCTCCCACCACGTCGGGTTCGACCCCGACCTCGGCGGCGGTCGCGAGGCGCGGATCACGAGGTCCCCGCACCGCTACGCCTGGCCGAGCGAGCTCGACCTCATGGCCCGCCTCGCCGGGCTGGAGCTGGAGCACCGCTGGGCGGACTGGGACCGGAGCCCGTTCACCGCCGACTCGCGCAGCCACGTCTCGGTGTACCGGCTGCCGTGAGCCGCGCCCGGGCGAACTCCGGCTACACGCGCCGCAGCGTGTTGAACGTGGGGCAGTCGAACGGGTTGCGCTCGCCGAGGCCCACCCGGTTGAGGTACGCCACGACGATCCGGTAGGACTCGACCAGCGAGACCTCGGTGTACGGCATCTTCAGCTCGGCGCAGTGCGCCCGGACGAGCTTGCTCGCCGCGATGAGGTGCGGGCGCGCCATGCTCGGGAACAGGTGGTGCTCCACCTGGAAGTTGAGGCCGCCCATGAGGACGTTCATCACCCGGCCGCCCCGGATGTTGCGCGAGGTGAGCACCTGCTTGGACAGGAAGTCGAGCTTGCTGCCGGCGGGGATGATCGCCATCCCCTTGTGGTTCGGCGCGAACGCCGCCCCCATGTAGACGCCGAACACCGCGAGCTGCACGCCGAGGAAGGCGAACGCCATGCCGAGCGGCAGGGCCCAGAGCACGAGGCCGAGGTAGATCGCGAGCCGGGCGGCGATCGTCGTGAGCTCGATGACGCGGGTGCGGCCGCTCTCGTTCGCCGCGACGGACCGGATCGACGTCACGTGCAGGTTGAGGCCCTCGAGCGTGAGCAGCGGGAAGAACGCGTAGCCCTGGAACCGGGTGACCCAGCCGAGGAGCCCCGTGCGCTTCGCCGCGTCCTCCTCGAGGAACAGGATGGTGTCCGGCTCGATGTCCGGGTCCTTGCCCACGTGGTTCGGGTTGGCGTGGTGGCGCGTGTGCTTGCTCATCCACCACGTGTAGGAGATGCCGACGAGTGCGTTCGCCATCAACCGGCCCCAGCGGTCGTTCGTGCGCCCGGAGGCGAACACGACGCGGTGGGCCATCTCGTGGGTGACGAACGCGAACTGCGTGAGGACGACGCCGAGCGCCGCCGCCACGAGGAGCTGGAACCAGGAGTGGCCGAGCAGGACGAACCCGGCGACGAGGCCGGCCAGGCACGCCGTGAGGACGGCGACCAGCCACAGGTAGTAGCCGGTCGCGCGGGCCAGGAGGCCGGCGTCGCGCACCTGCTTCGACAGGGCGGTGTAGGTGCTGACGACCGCGTTGCGCGGCTCGCGGACGGCCGTTCCGCCCGGTGCGGCGATGGGGGTAGCGGTCGGCATGGTCTCCCGGCTTCGCTGGTGATCGACTTGCCAGCCGCCACGGTGAGGATGCGGAGCGAACGCTCCGTCCCGTCCACCGTAGCCCATGACCTACGCAAGCGTAGGTAGGCCGCCCGGGGCTCGCTCGTCGCTCGCTCGCCGCCCTCGCGGGCCCGACGTCCGCGTCGCCGCGGCCCTCCGACGCCGTCGTACCGCGCCTCTCGGCGTCGAACGACGCCCGCACGGCGGCGCGACGACCCGGGACCTTGGACCTATGGCGTTTGGTATACCAAAATCCCTACACTGATCCGGCGAGCAGGTGACCGGTCCGGTCACGCCGAGCGCGCGCAGACCCCCTGCGCCTGCGGACCCGCGTCGAAGGAGACAAGAACTATGCACATCAAGGCTGTCGTGAAGGCGAACACGTACGCCGACTCGATGTCCCTCATGGCCCTGTCCACCAAGGTGAACCAGCTCGAGATCGTCGACCAGGCCATGATCGGCATGGGCACGAACCTCAACAAGCAGGTCATCGCGGAGGTCGGGCTCTCGACGCCCGAGGTCGAGGCGGCCACGCCGCGGGACCAGATCATCGTCGTCCAGTGCGCCACCGAGGAGCTCTGCGACGAGGCGCTGGTCACGGTCGAGGAGCTGCGCGCGCTCGGTGTCGCAGCTCCGACCGAGACGACGTACCGCACGTCCCGGCAGGCGTACGAGAACGAGGAGAGCGCATCGCTCGCGATCATCTCGGTCCCGGGCGAGTACGCGGCCGACGAGGCGCGCACCGCGCTCGCGGCCGGCCGCAACGTGCTGATCTTCTCCGACAACGTCACGGTGGACGACGAGCTGGACCTCAAGCGCCGCGCGCACGAGCTGGGCCTGCTCGTCATGGGCCCCGACTGCGGGACGGCGATCATCAACGGCACGGGGCTGTGCTTCGCGAACGTCGTGAACCGGGGACCCGTCGGCGTCGTCGGCGCGTCCGGGACGGGCTCGCAGGAGCTCTCCGTCCGGATCGACGCGCTCGGCTCGGGCGTCAGCCAGCTCATCGGCGTCGGCGGTCGTGACCTGTCCGAGGCCATCGGCGGGATCATGATGCTCGACGGCATGCGGATGCTCGACGCCGACCCCGGCACCGAGGTGATCGTCCTGCTGTCGAAGCCCCCGGCGCCCGCGGTCGCCGCGCGCGTCCTCGCGGCTGCGGCCGAGCTCGCCACCCCCGTCGTCGTCTGCTTCATCGGTGCGGCCGAGCCCGAGGAGCTGCCGTCGAACGTCACGTTCGTCGCCACCACGCGCGACGCGGCCCGCGCCGCCGTCTCCGTCGCGACCGGCGGTGGCGAGCTGCCGCCGGTCGGGCACCTCGAGGTGGACGTCGAGGGCATCCGCGCCGCCCGGCTCCCGGAGCAGACCGACCTGCGCGGGCTGTTCTGCGGCGGGACGGTGTGCGACGAGGTGTTCCAGGCCGTCAAGCGCCGCTACCCCGACACGACCCGCTCGAACGTGGCCAAGGACCAGCGGTTCGCGATCACGCCCGAGTCCCGGTCCGGCCACCTGCTCATCGACCTCGGGGCCGACGAGTACACGCAGGGCCGACCGCACCCGATGATCGACCCGACCATCCGCAACGCCGCGATCCTCGAGCAGGCCGCGGACCCGGCGACCGCCGTCCTGGTGCTCGACGTGGAGCTCGGCTACGGCTCGCACCCGGACCCGGTCGGGGCGCTGCTCCCCGCCCTCGAGCAGGCGCAGGCGGCCGCGCGGGCCGCCGACCGGCCGCTCGAGATCGTCGCGTACGTGCTCGGCACGGACCGCGACCCCCAGAACAAGGCGGCTCAGGTGGCCGCGCTCACGGCCCGCGGGGTCCACGTCGTCGACGACGTGATCGACCTCGCGGACGTGGCCCTCGAGATGATCAGCTGAGAGAAGGTACCCACCCATGTCCAACCAACTGTTCGGTCAGCGGCTCGACGTCGTGAACGTCGGGCTGGCCTCCTTCGCCACCGACGTGGAGGCGCAGGGCGCCGGCGCGGTCCAGGTCGAGTGGACCCCGCCGCGCGAGTACTCCCCGCAGGTGCGGGACGCGCTTGCCCGCCTCCAGGCCCCCGAGGTCGCCGCCCGGGTGAAGGCGGCGAACGACGAGGTCGTCCGGCGCATCATCGACGCGCACCCGGTCCTCGTCGGCTTCGGCCGCGCGCTCGACGTCGTTCCCGGCATGACGCCGAACACGATCCTGCACGCCGGTCCGCCCATCGCGTGGGAGGACATGTGCGGCGCGATGCGCGGCGCCGTGACCGGTGCGATCGTGTTCGAGGGCCTCGCCAAGGACATCGCCGAGGCCGAGGAGGTGGCCGCCAGCGGCGGCGTCGTGTTCTCCCCCTGCCACGAGCACGACTGCGTCGGCTCGATGGCCGGCGTCACGTCCGCCTCGATGTACATGCACGTCGTGGAGAACAAGACGCACGGCAACGTCGCCTACACCAACCTCTCGGAGCAGCTCGCCAAGATCCTCCGGATGGGCGCGAACGACCAGTCGGTGATCGACCGGCTCGTCTGGATGCGCGACGTCATGGGCCCGATGCTGGCCCAGGCGATGGAGCTCGCGGGCGAGATCGACCTGCGCTCGATGCTGGCCCAGGCGCTCCACATGGGCGACGAGGACCACAACCGCAACATCGCCGGGACGGTGCTGCTGTTCCAGGCGCTCGCGCCGCACATGCTCATGACCGACTTCCCGATCGAGGAGAAGAAGAAGGTCTTCGAGTTCATCGCGTCAAGCGACTACTTCTCCGGGCCCACCTGGATGGCGGTCGCGAAGTGCGCGATGGACGCGGCCCACGGCGTCGCGGACTCGACGATCGTCACGACCATGTGCCGCAACGGCACCGAGTTCGGCATCCGGGCGTCCAGCTTCCCCGGCTTCGAGTGGTTCACCGGTCCCGCCCAGCAGGTGCTCGGCCCGATGATGGCCGGCTACAAGCCGGAGGACTCCGGGCTCGACATCGGCGACTCGGCGATCACGGAGACCTACGGCATCGGCGGCTTCGCCATGGCGGCGGCGCCGGCGATCGTCCCGCTGGTCGGCGGCACGGTGGACGAGGCGCTCGCCTACTCCAAGGACATGCTGCACATCACCACGACGACGAACCCGAACCTGACCATCCCGATCCTCAACTTCCGCGGGATCTGCACGGGCATCGACGTGGTCAAGGTGATCGAGACGGGCGAGCTGCCCATCATCAACACCGCCATCGCGCACAAGGAGGCCGGCATCGGGATGATCGGGACCGGCCTGGTCAACCCGCCGTTCGAGGTGTTCGAGAAGGCGATCGTCGCGCTCGCCGACTCGATCGCCGGCTGACCGCGGCGCGTCCGGCGATGACCGTCCACCGTGGCCTGCGCGCCGACGAGGTCTGGCAGCTGCCGCTCCGGCTCGGGGCGCGGGCCACGGTGGCGTCGAGCTTTGCCCACGCCGTCAACCTCGAGGTCGACGACGACGTGCTGACGCTGCTCGCCGCCACCGGACGCCGCGGCCCCGGCGTCCTGGTGACCGACGCGCCCCGGCTGCAGCTGCTGGCGCCGGGCGCCGAGGTCGAGATCGCGCGGGGCTGGGTCCGGGCGCCCGGGCTCGACGTCGACGCGCGCGGGGCGAGCACGTTCTCGTGCCGGGTCGCGCCCGCCCCGTCCGGCGCGACCCGGGCGGGCGACCCGGTCACCGCGGACCGGCTGCGGGCGGCGCTCGCGGCCTGCGCGCGACCGGGCTCGTTCCGGCCCGGTCCCGATCCGGGCGCGGGGGAGGTCGCGCTGCACCGGCGGCTCCACGCGGGCGCGGCCGATCTGCGGCGGGCCCTGCGCCCGTGCCTCGATGGCCCCGCCGCGGCCGAGACCCTTCGGCCGGCGGTCGCGGGACTCGTCGGCCTCGGCGTCGGGCTCACCCCCTCGGGCGACGACTACCTCGTCGGGGTCGTCGCGGCGCTGCTCCACCTCCCGTCCGACGGACGGGAGTCGCCGCTCGCCCCCGTCGTCGCCGCGATCCGGTCGGTCCTCGTCGACGACGGCGCCACCACGCCCGTCAGCCGCGCCTTCCTCCTCGCCGCGTGCGACGCACGACTGCACGAGGACCTGGCGGCCGCGGCCGCCGTGGCGACGGGTGCCGCCGCCGGGTCGTCCGGGCTCGCGGCGACCTTCGCCCGCGCCGCGGCCATCGGCTCGACCTCGGGCACCGATGCCCTGGTCGGGCTCGTGGACGCCCTCACCGTCCTCACCCCCACCCCCATCCGACAACCGCTGTGACGTAGGAGTCATCGTGAACAAGAAGCTCGTCGCCGCCGCCGTGGTGACCGGTATCCTCTGCGGCGCCTGGGCCGGGCTCGCCGGCTACGCCAACCTGTCCGTCTGGATCGGCTTCGCCGCCTGCACCGCGTACTTCGCCTGCGGCCGCTCGAGGATGAGCGAGGCGCTGCCCATGACGCTGGCGACGGTGCTCGTCGGCGTCCTCACCGCCTTCCTCATGCTCTGGGGCAGCGCCCCGATCGGCGGGAACGTCGGGACCGGGCTGGCGGTCGGCGTCGTCGTCGGCCTCATCGTCCTCATGGGCGCCGTGAAGTGGCTGGCGTTCGTCCCCGGCATCTTCGTCGGCTGCTACTCGACGTTCGGCTACCTGGCCGTGGTCGAGAACGGCGACTGGACCGGCGCCCACCTGTGGACGCTCCTCGGCTCCCTCGTCGCGGGGGCGCTCCTCGGCCTGGCCTGCGCCGAGCTCGGCCGCCTCGCCGGCGAGCGACTCGTCGGCCCCGAGCCGGTCCTCGAGGAGATCGCCGTCCCCTGACCCGTCGGCGCGTCACCGGCGCGCCTCACCACCCCCCACCCGGCGCGTCACCGGCGCGCCCGTCCCCGGCGCGCGTCGAACCGTGCCCGGCCCGCCCCCCCGAAAGGACCACCTCATGCGCGTCGTCGTCGCCCTCGGCGGAAACGCCCTCTCCCGACGCGGGGAGCCCATGACCGCCGATCGCCTGCGGATCAACGTCAAGGCCACCTGCCAGACCCTCGCGGAGCTCGCCCGGCAGCACGAGGTCGTGCTCACGCACGGCAACGGCCCGCAGGTCGGCCTGCTCGCCCTGCAGAACCTCGCCTACCGCGACGTCGCCGCCTACCCGCTCGACATCCTCGGCGCGGAGACGCAGGGGATGATCGGCTACGTCGTCCAGCAGGAGCTGAAGAACGCCCTCGGCGGGGACCGGGACGTCGTCGCCGTCCTCACGACGACGGTCGTGGACGAGAACGATGCGGCCTTCCAGCACCCGACCAAGCTCATCGGCCCGACCTACTCGGCCCAGGACGCGGCCGAAGCCGCGGCGGAGTACCGCTGGACCATCGCGCGGGACGGCGGCGCCTTCCGCCGGGTCGTGCCGTCCCCGGACCCGGTCCGGATCGCCCAGGTCGACATCGTCCGGGAGATGCTCGACGCCGGCCACCTCGTCGTCTGCGTCGGGGGCGGTGGCGTGCCCGTGAAGATCGACGACCGGGGACGCGAGACCGGCCTTCAGGCCGTCGTGGACAAGGACCTGGCGAGCGCGGCTCTCGCGGTCGAGCTCGGCGCCGACACGCTCGTGATGCTGACGGACGGCGACTACGTGAGCGAGGCGTGGGGGACGCCGGAGCAGCGGGACATCCTCGAGGCGACGCCCGAGGCCATCGGCCAGCTCGCGTTCGCCGAGGGCTCGATGAAGCCGAAGGTCGACGCCGCGATCCGGGTGGCCGAGCACGGCGGTCGCGCGCTCATCGGTCCGCTCGACCGGCTGACGGAGCTGCTGGAGCGCACGGTCGGGACGGAGATCCGCCAGGGGATCCCCGAGGGCATCCGGTACGTCACCCCGTGACGGGCTGACCCGGCCGCCGGGGTCGGCCCGGTCGATCCCGGCGGCCGGCCCCGGCGGGCCGGGGGCGATGGCGATACGATCGACCCGCCATGAGTGAGTCGAGCGCCGTGCTGACCCCAGGGGGGCCCGCGCCCGACGCCCCCGACCCCCTGCTGTGGGACCGGGTGACGACCGTCCTGCGGGACTGGATCCTCGACGGGCGCCTCCACCCCGGCGACCGGCTGGTGGAGCGCACGATCGCCGAGGAGCTGGGCGTCTCGCGCCTGCCGGTCCGGGACGCGATCAACATCCTCAAGGGCGAGGGGCTGCTCACCAGCAGGCCGCGCCAGGGCGTCACCGTCCGGCGCATCACGCACCGCGAGGTGGTCGAGATCTTCGAGGTGCGGCTCGCGCTGGAGGTCCTGGCCGCGCGCCTCGCCGCCGCCCGCGCGCGCCCCGAGGACGTCGCCGAGCTGCGCGCGCTCGTCGTCAGCGCGCGGACCTCGCTCGAGGCCGGGGAGACCGTCGCGCTCAACCGCGCGAACAACGCGATCCACGACAAGATCGTCGAGATCGCCGACAACGACGTGCTGAGCACCGTCCTCGCGCCGCTCAAGGGGCGGCTCGGCTGGCTGCTGCGGCAGAACGGCCGGCCGGAGCTCATCCACGCCGAGCACGGCGAGATCTGCGAGGCGATCGCGAGCCACGACGTCGAGCTGGCCGGTGAGCTGGCCGTGCGGCACGTCGAGACGAGCCGCGCCGTCGCGATGGCCGTGCTGAGCGACCTGGCCGGCTGAGTCGTCGGGCCGGCTGGCTCGGCGGAGCCGCGTGGGCCCGCCCGGACCGGCGGGTTCCCGCGCCGGCGGAGGGTCCCTAGACTCTTGGTATGCCAAATCTGCTGATCGCCGACGTCCGTCCCTGGGGCGGCGAGGCCCGTGACCTCCTGATCGCCGACGGCCGCATCCGCGAGGTCCGCCCGACCGGGACGGACCCCGCCGGGGTCGAGGCCCGGATCGACGGCCGCGGGCTGCTCGCCGTGCCCGGCTTCGTCAACGCCCACGCGCACGTCGACAAGTCCTGGTGGGGGATGCCGTGGGTCCCGTTCGGCGGCGACCGCGGCAGCACCCAGGGCCGGATCGCCCACGAGCGGGCGGTCCGCGACGGCCTCGGCATCCCGAGCCTCTCCTCGACCGTCGCCGTGCTGCGCGAGTTCCTGCGGCACGGCACGACGGCGGTGCGCAGCCACGTCGACGTCGACCTGGGTGTCGGGCTGCGGGGGATCGAGACCGTGCGCGAGGCGGTCGCCGAGCTCGGCGGTGCGATCGACGTCGAGATCGTCGCCTTCCCGCAGGACGGGGTGGTGCGCCGCCCGGGCGTCCTCGAGCTGCTCGACCGCGCGGCCGCGGCCGGAGCCGAGCACATCGGCGGTCTCGACCCGGCGTCGATCGACCGCGACCCGGTGGCCCAGCTCGACGGCCTGTTCGAGATCGCCGTCCGCCACGACGTCGGGATCGACATCCACCTCCACGACGGCGCCGAGCTCGGCGCGTTCCAGCTCGAGCTGATCGCCGAGCGCACCGTCGCGGCCGGCCGCCAGGGCCGCGTCAACATCGCGCACGGCTTCGCGCTCGGCGACCTCGGCCCGGGTCGGCGCGCGGAGCTCGTCGCCCGGGCGGCCGAGGCCGGGCTCACCTGGACGACGGTCGCGCCCGTGCGCACCTCGCCCCTGCCGTGGCGGGAGATGCGGGAGAGCGACGTGGCCGTCGGCCTGGGGACGGACGGCATCCGCGACCTGTGGTCGCCCTACGGCGACGGCGACCTGCTGGCGATCGCGCAGACCTTCGCGCGGCTGCACGGGCTGGTCGACGAGGCCGAGCTGACCTACGCGATGGAGCTCGCGACCCGGCGCGCCGGTCGGTTCGTCGGGCGCCCCGAGCACGACCTCGTGCCCGGGGCCAGGGCCGACCTCGTGCTGCTCGACGCCGAGAACGTCCCCGACGCCGTGGTGCGCCGCCCGGTCCGCGAGCTGGTCGTCGCGGGTGGGCGCGTCGTCGCCGAGCGGGGCGAGGTCCTCGTCTGACGGCCGCGGGCGCCGGGCCGCGGCCGCCGGCTGGGGCGCCGGGCTACCGGAGCGCCAGCAGCTCCTCGGGCGTGACGTCGATCCGGCGGTCGCGCCAGTAGACCTCGCGGTCGCGCTCGTCGATCGGGCGCAGCACCCGGCACGGCGTCCCGAGGGCGACCACGTCGGCCGGGATGTCGTGCGTGACGACGCTCCCCGCCCCGATGACGCTGTTGTCGCCGATCGTGACGCCCGGCATGATCTGGACGCCGGCGCCGACCCAGACGTTCCGCCCGATCCGGACGGGGATGTTGAACTGCGCGCCGGTGATCCGCAGCTCGGGCAGCACGGGGTGGCCCGCCGTCGTGACCGTGACGTTCGGGCCGAACATGACGTGGTCGCCGATGTGGATCTCGCCGTCGTCGACGAGCGTGAGGTTGAAGTTCGCGTACACGTGGTGACCGAGGTGGACGTGCTGCCCGCCCCAGTTCGCGTGCAGCGGCGGCTCGATGTAGCAGCCCTCCCCGACCGACGCGAACATCCGCGTCATCAGCTCGGCGCGGCGCTCGCCCTCGGACGGCCGGGTGGCGTTGAAGTCGTAGAGGGTCTCCAGGGCGGCGGTCTGGCGCTCGACCAGCTCGGCCACGCCGGGGTTGTAGAGGAGACCGGTCCGCATGCGCTCGTCGTTGTTCACGGAGACGATCCTTCCCCAGGACCGACGATCGCGACGTCGTGTCCCGCCAGCCGGAGCGTCCCGTCCGGGGGAACGGTCCTGCCGCCACCGCCGTCGATCGTGTCCCGCGGCTCCCAGCTCGCGAGCACGGTGGCGCCGGCGGCACCCGCGCCGAGCGGGACGACGCCCGGCTCGTCGTCCGCGTTGACGGCGACGGCGAACGGCCCGCGGCGCAGCGCGAACCACCCGGCGTCGGCGTCGTAGGCGACGTCGACGCTCGCGGAGGACCCGTCCCGCAGCTCGGGGTGCGCCCGGCGCAGCTCGATCAGCCGGCGGACCCAGGCCAGGTGCCGCGCGTTGCCCGGGCGCTCGGGCTCGGACCAGTCGAGCCGGCTCGCCTCGAACGTCGCGAGGGCCTGCGGATCGGGCACCTCGACCTCGCCGCCGTAGACCGCCTCCCAGCCGTGACCGCCGAACTCCTCCCGGCGCCCCTCCCGGATCGCCTCGCCGAGGGCCGGGTCGTCCATGTCCGTGAAGTACCGGAACGGCGTGCGCGCCGCCCACTCCTCGCCCATGAACAGCATCGGCGTGAACGGTCCCGTGAGCAGCAGGGTCGCCCCGATCGCCACCAGCCCGGGCGTGAGCGTCGCTGTCGGCCGGTCGCCGAGGCCGCGGTTGCCCACCTGGTCGTGCGTCGAGGTCGAGGCGAGGAAGCGGTGCCGGTCGATCTCGGGCGGCACCGGAGCGCCCCACTCCTGGCCGCGGAACGTCGACCACGACCCGTCGTGGACGAACACGTCCCGGAACGCCTTCGCGAGCGTCACCAGCGACCCGAAGTCGCCGTAGTAGCCGTGCCGCTCGCCGGTGAGGAAGGCGTGGATGGCGTGGTGCACGTCGTCGTCCCACTGCGCCGTCATCCCGAGCCCGCCGTCCGCCACGGGCGTCACCGTCGCGACGTCGTTGACGTCGGACTCGGCGATCAGCCCGAGCGGACGGCCCAGCTCGTCGGCGAGGCGCGCGACGGCGCCCGACAGCTCGGCCAGCAGGTGCGTCGGGCTGGAGTCGCGCAGCTCGTGCGTCGCGTCCAGGCGCAGCGCGTCGACGTGGAAGTCCCGCAGCCAGCGCAGCGCGTTGTCGACGACGTAGGCGCGGACCTCGGCCGAGCCCGCCTGGTCGAGGTTGACGGCGGAGCCCCACGGCGTCTCGTAGGCGTCCGTGAAGTACGGCCCGAACCGGCCGAGGTAGTTCCCCGACGGGCCGAGGTGGTTGTAGACGACGTCGAGCGCGACGGCGAGCCCGCGGGCGTGTGCCGCGTCGACGAACCGCTGGAGCGCCGCCGGTCCGCCGTAGGCGTCGTGCACGGCGTAGGGCGCGACGCCGTCGTACCCCCAGCCGCGCCGGCCGGGGAAGGCGGCCAGCGGCATCAGCTCGACGACGTCGATCCCCGTCCGGACCAGGTGGTCCAGCCGTTCGATCGCGGAGTCGAGCGTCCCGCCGGGCGTGAACGTCCCGACGTGCAGCTCGTACACGACGGCCCCGCGGACGTCCCGCCCGCGCCAGTCGGCGTCGCGCCAGGCGTGCGCGCCGGCGTCGAACGTCCGGGACGGGCCGTGGACCCCGTGCGGCTGGTGCGCCGAGCGCGGGTCGGGGAACGGGCCGGCGCCGTCGACGACGAACGCGTAGTCCGTCCCGGGCGGCAGGCCGGGGGCGTGCTCCCACCAGCCGTCGCGGGCCGCTCGGGTCAGGGGCGTGCGCTCGGCGCCGGTGGCCAGCTCGACGCCGCGCGCGTCCGGGGCCCAGACCGCGACCGGGGTCACGGGCGAGTCCCGTCGTCGGTGGCGTCGTCGGCGCGCGCGGCCGCGTCGGCCACCTCGGTGGCGTCGGCCGCGAGCACGACGGCGGGCGAGTCGCCCAGGAGGTCGGCGAGGCGGGTCGCGCCGCCGTCGTGGAGCCGGTCGGAGACGACGTCGCGCCAGCGCCCGTCGGGCAGCACGACGCTCGCCTCCCCCCAGCCGCCGGCGGCGGCGAGCGCGACGGGCAGGCGCGTCACGACGGTGCACACGCGGGAGTCGCCGTCCAGCGTCCGGGCGAACGCGATCGCGTGCCCCGTCGACGTCGGGAGCGGCACGTACCCCGCGCGCTCCCCGACGAACGTCGCGGGCTCGGCCCGCCGCAGCCGGAGGATCGCGGCGACGAGGCGCTGCTTCTCCTCGCCGAGCGTCGTCGGCCGGGCGCCGGAGTCGAGGCGGCGCAGGCCCTCGCGCAGGTGCTGGACGTCGACGGGCCGGCGGTTGTCGGGGTCGACGAGCGCGACGGTCGTCGTCTCGGTTCCCTGGTAGACGTCCGCGACACCGGGCAGCGTGAGCTGGAGCGCCTTCGTCGCGAGCGTCGCGGTGCGGACGGGCTCGGCGGTCCGCGCGACCCACGCCGTCATCAGCTCGGCCACCTCGGGGGAGGCGACGACGTGCTCCGCGTACGCGACGAGGGCCTGCTCGCCGGCGGCGCTCTGCGCCGTCCAGCTCGTCCACTCCTTCGCCTCGCGGCTGGCCTTGACGAGGTAGGCCGTGAACCGGTCGGCGTCCAGCGGGCCGTCGGCGGTCCACGTGCCGGCGAGCGTCTGCCACAGCAGGTTCTCGGTGCGCCCGTGCAGGAGGTAGGGCCGGGCCTCCTCGGTCGCGTCGCGCAGCGCGTGGACGAGATCGGCCCAGGCGTCGGGGAGCTGGGACAGCACACCGATCCGCGCGCGCACGTCCTCGCCGCGCTTGCTGTCGTGCGTCGAGCCGAGCGTCATCGTCGCCGGGTGGCTGCGCTGGACGGCGCTCGCCCAGGAGTGCAGCTCGTCCGGCGCGACCGCGAACTTCTGCGGCGCCCCGCCGACCTCGGTGAGCGAGGTGAGGTGCGTCCACCGGTAGAACGTCGTGTCCTCGACGCCCTTGGCCATGACGGCGCCGCAGACCTGCTGGAAGCGGACGATGATCTCGGCGCGCCGCTTGTCGTGGGTGCGGCCGGCGCTGCCGACCTCGCGGCCGAGGACGAGGTCGACGACGAGCGCGAGCGTCTCGTCCCGGTCGTCGTCGAGACCGCGGGCGGCGTGCTCGGCCCACTCCTCGACGAGCCGGACGGCCGCGGGGCTCGCCTGCTCGCCCGGCACGACGTAGGCGCGGTAGCGGTCGCACGCGACGACGAGCTCCCGCACGCAGTCCCGGATCGCGGTGAGGGTGTGGTCGCGCAGCCGGACGTCCGCGCGGCACTCCTCGGCCACGAGGTGGGCGAGACGCTCGACCTCGGCCGCGAGCGACGTCGTCGCGATCTCGCGCTTGGACTCCTCGGTGAGGGCCGGCAGGTCGCCGACCGCGTCGCCGGTGAGCTCCGTCATCAGCGCGCCGAGCACCGTCGCCCCCGCCGGGTCGATCTGCGCCTGGCCGACGCGCCAGGCGGCGTCGTACCCGGTCGTCCCGGCGGTGGGCCAGTCGCGCGGCAGCGTCTCGTCCGGCTCGAGGATCTTCTCGACGACGGTCCACGCCCCGCCGGTCGCCTCCTCCAGGTGGCGCAGGTAGCCGCGCGGGTCGGCGAGGCCGTCCGGGTGGTCGATCCGCAGCCCGTCGACGAGGCCCAGCTCCAGCAGCTCGAGCACGAGCGCGTGCGTCGCGCGGAAGACCTCGGGGTCCTCCACGCGCAGCGCCACCAGCGTCCCGACGTCGAAGAAACGCCGGTAGTTCAGCTCCTCGTCGGCGACCTTCCAGTAGGCGAGCCGGTAGTGCTGGCGGTCGAGCAGCTCGGTCAGCGGCAGGTTCTCGGTGCCCTCGCGGATCGGCAGGACGTGGTCGTAGTAGCGCAGCACCTTGCCGGGGGAGGGGGTGTCGGCGGTGGTGTCGGCCGCGTCCGTCGTCACGGCCTCGGGCGGGGCGTCCTCGATCGTCAGCTCGTCGGCGGCCAGCACGGCCCCGATCCGGGTGCCGAGGATCGGCATGAGGACCTGGCCGGCGGAGAAGTCGACGTCGAACCAGGAGGCGTAGGGGGAGTCCTTGCCGAGGCTGAGCCCCGACCACAGCGCCCGGTTGAGGTAGGCGGGGGTCGGCACCGCCATGTGGTTGGGCACGATGTCGAGGACGATGCCGAGGTCGCGCGCCCGGGCCGCGGCGACGAGCCGTTCGAAGCCCTCGCGCCCGCCCATGACCTCGCTGATCCGGGAGTGGTCGACGACGTCGTAGCCGTGGGTCGAGCCGGGGGCCGCCTGGAGGATCGGCGAGAGGTAGAGGTCGGTGACGCCGAGGTCGGCCAGGTAGTCGACGCGGGCGGCGGCCTCGTCGAACGTCAGGTCCGGGCCGAGCTGGAGGCGGTAGGTGGACACGGGGGTGCGAGCCATGGCACCAGCCTGTCATCCCCCGCCACCGGCTGGTCCCGATCGCTCACGGCCGGGGCTGGTCGTCCTCGCGCGGGCCGAAGACGGCGAGCGCGTCGAGCTCGTCGTCGCTCGGGGTCGGACCGGCCCACTCCCGGACCTGCCGGCGCGAGCGACGCGAGAACAGCGCGCGGACCAGCTCGTAGGCGTCGACCGTGACCTCCGGGCCGCCCGCCCCGTACGTCCGGCCGGCGCAGGCGACGCTCAGGGGGAGGCGGGCGAGCAGGCCGGGGGCCGCCGAGGCGAGCAGCGGGCGCCACGTCGGGTCCGGTGGCACCCCGAGACCGAGGGCCTCGTGCAGGTCGGCGAGATGGACCGAGCGGTCCCAGACGACGGCCGGCCGGTCGGTGCCGGCGGCAACGGCGGCGACCGCCGCGCGGGTCGCCGCCAGCTCCTCGATCAGGTCGGCGACGGTCCGGTCGGCCCGCTCGGCCACGTGCCGCGCGGTCCAGGCGGGCCCGGGCGCACCGTCCATCCGCCCCGCGACGACGTCGCTCGCGACCCCGGCCGCGTGCGCGAGCACGTCGTGGACGCTCCACCGCGGTGTCGCGGGGACGGCGCTCGCGAGCTGCTCGGGCGTGAGCGACGCGGCGAGGGCGATCGTGGCGTCGAGGCAGGCGTCGTGCACGGCGGCCCAGTCGGGCGCGCCGGAGTGGTCGTCGGCTCGCCCGTCGGGCTGTCGGTCCACCGGCTCCTCCATGCCCCGAGGCTAGGCCCTGCCTCGCCCGCCGTCTCGTGGGGCTCGTCGGCGGGCGTCGGTACGGTGCAGGGTCTGGATCGGCGCCAACGCCACGACCCTGCCGGGCGTGACGATCGGTGACGGCGCCGTCGTGGCGGCCGGGGCCGTCGTCACCCGGGACGTCCCGCCGGACACGGTGGTGGGCGGGGTCCCGGCGCGGGTGCTCCGGCGGGTGCGGTAGCCGGCGACCTCCCGCCGCGGGGGCTCCCGCCCGCGGCGGACCCGCCCGTAGGCTCGTGAGGTGCCAGCGCTTCCCTCCCCGACCGTGCTCGACCGGTTCGCCGTTCCCGACGACGTCGAACGGCTCGACGGTGGGCAGGGCGGTTCCGTCCGCGCCGGCGACCTGGCGCTGAGCCCCGATCGCGATCCCGGGCTGCAGGCGTGGCTCAGCCCGGTCCAGGCGCGGCTGGCCTACGAGATCGACGTCGCGCCCGGGCGGCGACCCCTCCGGCTCGCGATGCCGGTGCCGGCCCGCGACGGCGAGTGGGTGGTCGAGGGCTGGGCCGCGACGCGCTTCGAGCCCGGCGTCGTGGCGTGCCACGACCTCGACGTCCTGCTCGCGACCGGCCGGCTGCTCCACGCGCACCTCGCGTCCGCGGTCCGCGAGCGCCCGCCACTGCCGTCCTCGAGCCGCTGGGACCGCGCGGAGGCGTTCGCGTTCGGCGACCCAGCGGGCCTGGCCGCCGCGGTGTCGGCGGCGCGGCCGGGGGCGTCGGCGTCATTCCTCGCGTCGGTCGCCGCGATCGGCGAGCTGCTCGAGCCGGTGGACGCGGGGCGACTCGGCCCGGACCAGCTCGTCCACCGCGACCTCGCCTCGAACGTGCTGCGCGACCCGCGCGGCGTGGCCCTCGTCATCGACCTCAGTCCCGCCTGGCGACCCGTGCTGTGGGCCGAGGCGATCTGCGTGCTCGACTGCGTGCTCTGGCACGGCGCGCCGGACTCGGCGCTCGAGGCGTGGCGGACCGGCCGCGCGCGCCAGGCCATGCTGCGGGCCCTGCTGTTCCGGATGCTCAGCGACGAGCCGCTGCGGGAGGCGCCGTATCGAGGACTCCTCGGCCTCCTGGGCGGTAGCGTCGGACGGGATGGATGACGACGACGCCGCCGGCCTGCCGCTGACGATCCACCCCTTCGGTCGGACCGACGCGGGGGCACCGACGATGGTCCTCCTGCACGGCCTGACGGAGGCCGGGACGACCTGGCCCGACCTGGTCGAGCGCTGGGGCGAGCGATACCGGATCCTCGCCGTCGACCTGCGCGGGCACGGGTCCTCGCCCCGGTTCGCGCGCGCCGAGCTGGCGCGGACGCCGGAGGTCATGCTGGCGGACGTGCTCGGGATCCTTGACGAGCAGCGAGAGCCCGTCGTGCTGGTCGGCCACTCCCTCGGCGGGAACCTCGCCCTGCACGCCGCGCTCGCGCGACCGGACCGGGTCGGCGCCCTGGTGCTGGAGGACCCGGCGTCGCCGTGGCCCGAGGACGCGGACCCGGACTCGGCCCCCGACGTCGTGGCCGAGAACGAGGCGTTCCTCGACTCGATGCTGACGCCGGCGCAGCGCGCCGGGCACGTCGAGCGGATGCTGCGCGAGTCGTCGTGGAGCCGGGCGGAGATCGAGGCGTGGGCGGCCTGCAAGCCGCTGGTCGACCGCCGGTACGTCCGGGAGGGGCTGCGGCTCGTCGCCGGGCCGTGGGAGGCGGCCTTCCAGGCGCTCGCGGTGCCGACGCTGCTCGTGCTGCCCGACCCGGCACCGATGGCGCCGCGCGCCGAGGCGGTGACGAACCACCTGGTCCGCCGGGCCGTCGTCGCGGACGCGGGTCACTGCGTCCGGCGCGACCAGCCCGAGGCGTACGCCGCGGCGGTCGAGGAGTTCCTCGGCGCCCTGCCGGCCCAGCGGCCGGCCGCTCAGCCCCGGTAGATCTCGAGAGGACCCGGCGGGACCGCGCGCCGAGGGCTGAGGCGTCCGCTCTCTGCGGATCGGTACCCGCCGCACGCCTGGCTCCTGGGAGCGGTCGCGCGCTGACCTGCGCCGATGGTGCGGCCCGGACGAGCTGGGCGCGGTGGGATCGCGGTCGATCCGCGGAGAGCGGACGGCCTCCGGGTCGCTCAGCCGGGCGTCGCGAGCGCGTCGTCGATCAGGTCGCGCCAGCCGCGCACGAGCGCGGCATCGACCGGGGCGGCGAACGAGCCGTCCGGCCGAGCCGCGCTGCCGATGTGGAACGCCGTGATCCCGGACTGCGCGAGGACCGGCACGTGCTCGGGCCGCAGGCCGCCGCCGGCCAGGATCCGGGAGCGGGCCGGCTCGTCCGTCTCGGCGCGGCGCAGCAGGGCGGTGAGCCCGTCCCCGACACCACGCGTCGACCCGGCGGTCAGCACCTGGTCGAGCCGCGGCAGGCCGTGCAGCACCGCCCAGGCGCGATCGGGCTCGGGACAGGCGTCGATCGCCCGGTGGAACGTCCACGGCCCGTCGGTCGCCCCGACGATCTCGGTGACGGCGTCGACGTCGACCGCTCCGGTCGCGTCGAGGAAGCCGAGGACGAGGCCGTCGGCGCCCGCCCCGCGGTAGGCGACGGCCAGCCCCCGCAGCCGGGCCAGCTCCTCGCCGTCGGTCCCGAACCCGGCCCGCGCCCGCACCATGACGCGCAGCGGCAGCCCCGTCGCGGCGGCGATCTCGGCGACCAGCGACGGGTCGGGCGACAGCCCGTCGTCGTCCATCGTGCCGACGACCTCGAGCCGGTCGGCTCCGCCGCGCTCCGCCCGCTCGGCGTCGAGCGCGCTCAGCGCGATGACCTCCAGAAGCCCACGTCCACCCGTCACCGTCCCATCGTGGCGCATCCGGCCCGCGTGCGCCGGGTGTCCGGCCGCGTCGTGGGGGCCGGGGCGTGAGGCACGGCTCCCTCGTTCCGCGGGAGCCGCCGGCGGTGACCGGGCAGAATGGACGGCGACGGCCCCCGACGACGCCTCGCGTCGTCATGCCCGCCGTCAGGGCGTCGCGGGACGTCCCCGACCCACGACCCTGGAGCACCGCATGTCGAGCGCACCCGCCCCGAGGCGGACGAGCAGCACCGCGAGCTGGCTCGTGCCGGCCGTCGTCGTCCTGGTGGCGGCCATCCTCATCGCGATCGTCGTCGCGCTCCAGGACGGGAAGCCCGACGCCGGCGCGGACTCGGCCGGGCAGTCGACGCCCGACGCCGCGGCGACCGAGCCCGGCGCCGGTGACCCCGCGGCGGGTGCGCCGACGCCGGACGCCGACGGGGTGAGCCTCGCGGAGGTCGAGCGGCGCGACGAGAACGACGTGCTCGCGCTCGGCCCGGTCGACGCCCCCGTCGTGCTCACGGTCTTCTCCGACTACCAGTGCGGCTACTGCGCGCGGTGGAGCGAGGAGACCTTCCCCGTGGTGCTGCGGTACGTCAACGCCGGCGACCTGCGCATCGAGTGGCGCGACGTCAACATCTTCGGCGCGAACTCCGAGCGCGCGGCCCGCGCGACCTATGCCGCGGCGCTCCAGGGTGCGCTGGTCGAGTACCACGACGCGCTGTTCCCCGGCGGTCACACGCGCTCCGAGGCGGAGCTGAGCGACACCGCGCTCGTGGCGCTCGCGGGCGAGCTCGGCCTCGACGCCGACCGGTTCGCCATCGATCTCAGCTCGCCCGCCGCCGCGACGGAGATCGCGCGCAACGCCGACCTCGGCCTGCGGCTCGGGGCGTACTCGACGCCGACGTTCGTGCTCGCCGGCCAGCCCATCGTCGGGGCCCAGCCGACCGACGTGTTCGTCGCCGCGGTCGAGTCGGCGATCACGGGCGCCACGGGGCGGGCGGCTCAGCAGGCCGACCCGACCGGTCCCGCCGACTCCCTGACCGAGGGCTGAGCGCGTCGTGGACGTCGGTCTCGTCAGCGCCTTCCTCGGGGGCACGCTCGCGCTCCTGAGCCCGTGCGCGGCGCTGCTGCTGCCGGCGTTCTTCGCCGCGACGGTCGGCTCGGGTCCGCGGCTGGCCCTCCACGGGCTCGTCTTCTACGCCGGGCTCCTGGCGGTGCTCGTGCCGCTCGGCGCCGGGGTGGGGGCCGTGGGGGCGTTCTTCGTCACCCATCGCACGACGATCGTCGTCGTCTCCTCGGTGGTCCTCGTCGTGCTGGGCGTGCTGCAGATCCTCGGGCTCGGGTTCGACCCCGCCCGCCTGGTCCCGGGCGGCACCGCCCTGCGCGGTCGCGCGGACACCGCGACGGGTCTCGGCAAGTCGTTCCTCCTCGGGGCGGCCAGCGCCGTCGCCGGGTTCTGCGCAGGCCCGATCCTCGGCGCCGTGCTCACGCTGGCCGTGACGCGCGGCGGCAGCCTCGAGGCCGCGGTCATGCTCGCCGTCTACGGGGCAGGCATGGTCCTCCCGCTCCTGCTCATCGCCGCCCTGTGGCGGCGGCTCGGCCCCCGCGGCCGGCGGCTGCTGCGCGGCCGGAGCGTCACGCTGCTGGGTCGCGAGACGCACACCACCTCGATCGTGACGGGCGTGCTCATCGTGGCGGTCGGCGTGCTGTTCTGGACGACCAACGGGCTGGTCGGCGCGCCCGAGCTCCTGCCGCTCGAGACGCAGTACTGGCTGCAGACCGTCGTCGCGCGAGCGTCCGGACCGGTCGTCGACGTCGTCGTCATCCTGGTCGTCGTCGCGGTCGTGCTCGTCCTGTGGGAGCTGCGGCGGCGTCGCCTCGCGCGGGATGCGGCGCGGGACGACGCGGGTCAGCCGGGGTAGACCGCCTCGAGGCGCTGGATCGAGTCGGCCCAGCGGCGGCTCGCGGCCTGGACGGACTCGCGTGTCGAGCTCTGGACGACGGTGACCCGGGTGGCCTCGCCGCCCTCCAGCGGGGCGAAGGCGACGGTGACGTGCTCGCCGTCGAGCTCCTCGCCCTCGTCGATCCACACCCAGGAGAAGGCGAGGAAGTCCTCCGAGACGTCGAGGAACTCCCCGCGGACCGCCTGGCCGCCCCGCTCGGTGGCGAGGCGGAAGGTGCGGCCGACCTCGGGCTCGAAGTCGTAGGTCGCGTCGGGGTGGTGCGGCCACCACCAGGCGGCGAGGCCCGTGCTCGTCCAGGCGGAGGCGGCGACTGCTGGGTTCGCGGCGAGATCCACGGCGATCTCGGCGATGGCTGCGGTGCTCATGAACCGACGCTAGCCGGGGCGCCGCGGGCTTGTCCCGGGGTTGGCTCGGCAGTTCGGGGCCGGCACCGTCGCCGATCTGCGACAGGACTGCGACGCGGTCGAGGTCCGTGGCGCGGACCCGATCCGTAGCCTTGTCGCATGACGACGCACCCCGACCCCCAGGACCCGACCACCCGGCTGCCCGTCCCGACCCGGGTGGTGCCCGTCCAGCCGACGCAGGCCTCGACGCCGGCGGCCCCGACGCAGGCCCCCGTGCCGGGTGCGTACGGCACCCCGACGCCCGGCGCGTACGGCACCCCGACGGGCCCGGCCGCCTACCAGGCGCCCGCCTACGCCCCGTACCCCGCCGTCCCGATGGTCCCCCGGACGAACGGCCTCGCCATCGCCTCGCTCATCACGGGCCTCTGCGGCCTGGCGATCGTCCCGGTCATCCTCGGTCACATGGGGCTCGGACAGATCCGCCGCACCGGCGAGAGCGGCACGGCGCTCGCGGTCATCGGTCTCGTCCTCGGCTACGGGATGCTCGCGCTCTACGCGATCCTCGTCGCGGCAGCCGTCGGTGGGGGCATCTGGCTGTTCAGCTCCTGACCCGCGGCACCGTCCACGCCGGGTCGACCGCGCCGGTCGGCCCGGCACAGCCGCGCCCGGCGGCGCGCACCGGGTGGCCCGGTGCAGCCGTGCCGGTCGGCGCGCGGGGTGGGCCTTTGTCGTTCAGCGCCGGGCGAGCACGACGAGCCGGGCCGCACGACGTCGAGTCGTGCGGCCCGGCTCGTTCTGCCGGGGGCTCCGGCTACCGGGTGAGGTAGCTGTCGACGAAGACCAGGTAGGGCACGGCGTCCGTCTGGCACTCGCCCTCGACGGCGGTCGTCTGCACCTCGAGGAGGTCGACGCCGTCCGCGAGGATCCGGAACGGCACGCCGTCGTCCGTGGCGTCGACCCGGTAGGCCGAGACCGCCTCGCCGTCGGTCAGGATCACGACCTCGGCGACGAGGCCGTCCGGGACGCCGTCGCGCATCGCGAGCCGCCCGTCGAACGTCGTGTACGCGCCGCCGAGGTCGTACTGGACCACGTCGGTCGTGCCGTCGCAGCCGAGGAACTGGCCGGTGGCGTGGGTCGGCGCGACGCCGCGGACGGTCACGTCGACGACGGCACCGGACTCGCGGCCCGACGCCGACGGCACGTCGGAGAGCCAGGTCGCGCCGTCGGGGAGCGTGACGGTGTCGCCGGTGTCGCCGACGGCACCGGCCGTCGAGGAATCCTCCGGCGTGGCGCTCGGCGTCTCGGCGGCGTCGGTCGGTGTCGCGGCGTCGCTCGAGGGGGACGAGGCGGGGTCTGGGGCGGCCGAGGTCTCGCTCGGCGACTGGTCCCCGCCCTCGACCGCAGCGCTGCAGGAGGTCAGCGCGAGCGCGGCGGCGAGCGGAAGGGAGAGGAGGGCGAGGTGGCGGGAGGTCCGGTTCGTCAGGCGCATTCCCCGACGTTAACGAGGGTTCGGCCCGCGGTGAGGAGTTGTCGCAGGATCGAGACGGAGCTTCGCGGGACTGCGGCGGCGCGAGGGGTGCCGGCCGCCGCCCGGCTCGCTCACCGACGCGGGGTCGGCCGGCGCCCGCCCGTCCAGCTCCGGACCGCCCGGCGTCGGACCCCCCCCACGCCCGGACGTCCCGACCGCTCGCCGCGTCGTCCCACCGGCTACTCGGTGCCGCCCTCCCGCGCCCGCTTCGTGTACGTGCCACCGGTGAGACGAGCGAAGGACTCGGCGAGCACGTCCCGCAGGACGTCGAGGTCGAGCGTCGTCAGGTCGGTGAGGTAGAGGCACCCGACGCCGCTCCTGTGCGGGCCGAGCCGATCGAGCCGGTCCGCGTAGTAGCCGAGCCCGTCCGGGAGGTACAGGACGGTCGAGGCCTTGCGCGGGGCGAAGCCGGCGGCGCCGGCGTCCCCCTCCCGCCCGGACTCGTAGCGGTAGTGGTAGTCACCGAACCCGATGATCCCCGCGTTCCACATCTCCGGCTCGAGACCGGTGATCTCGCGCAGCATCGCGAGGAGCGTCTCGGCGTCGCGCCGACGCTTCGCCGGGGCGACGCCGGCGACGAACTCGGCGACGTCCTGACCCGTCTTGTGCATCCGGCTCCCTCTCGTGGTGTGCGGGGTCGACGGCTCAGCCGGCGACGCTGACGCAGAACTCGTTGCCCTCGGGGTCGGCGAGCACGACCCAGCCGTGCGGACCCTGGCGTCCCCGGCTCAGCTCGCGCGCCCCGAGGGCGAGGAGCCGGTCGAGCTCGGCCGGGTCCGGCGGCGTCGCGGGCTCGCCCGCCGCGCGCAGGTCGAGGTGCACCCGGTTCTTCACGGTCTTCGGCTCCGGCACGGGCTGGAACAGGAGGCGCGGCGCGACGTCGAGCCCGTCCGGGTGCCGGATGGCCGCGCCCGCGCGCCACACCAGCGCGCCGTTGTGGACGATCGTGTCCTCCTCGGTCGCGTAGCCCTGCGCGATCATGCTCCGGATGAACGACTCGTCCTGGGGCTCGACCACCCAGCCGAGAGCCTCGGCCCACCAGTCGGCGAGGGCGTGGGGATCGGTCGTGTCGATCGCGACCTGGACGGTGTACGGCGCGGCCGGCCCGCGGTCGCCGGGACGGGGTTCGGGAGAGGTCTCGTTGCTCATGGGCCGATGCTGCCACCGAGCACCGACATCCAACAGGGTGCGAGCCGGGCGGCCGACGGACCGGTCGCTGGGCCCGGTCAGGAACCGCGGATCTGCGCGATCCGCGTGCGCACGATGAGCCGGACGACGTCGTCCGGCAGCGGGTGTCCCGGCTGGAACCGGATCGTCCCCTTGGCGAGCGACGTCTCCGGCACCGCCTCGACCTCCGGGGCCACCTCGCTCACCACCGCCGCCGAGTAGGGGTAGACCCCGACGTGCGCGCGGGCGCGCATGACCGACAGCAGCCCCTTCCCGTCGAGCACGAGCGCCGGCATGCCGTAGCTCGTGCCCTGCGTCGCCTCCGGTGCCGCCTCGCGGGCGACGTCGTACACGTGCCCCACCACGGCCGCGTCGGCGGGGTTCAGCTCGGCCAGGTAGTCGTCGACGGTGCCCATGCGCCGATCATGGCACCGGCCGTCCGTCCCGTCGACGACCGCGCGGCGGCGGGATCCTCCGACGTCCCCGTCGAGCGCCCCTCCGTCACCCTTCCGCTTCACCGCGGTGCGGGCGGAGGATGGGCGCATGGCTGAGAGGAAGGCCGAGAAGGCCGAGAAGACCCCGACGTTCAGCGCGGCCGAGAGGGCGGCGATGAAGGAGTACGCGGCCGAGAAGCGCCGAGCCGCGTCGCGCGAGAAGAAGGAGGCCAAGCTGGCCGCCGACGCGCAGGCGTTCGCTGACGCGGTCGCCGCGCTCCCGGAGCCCGACCGGACGATCGCCGAGCGGTTCGACGCGATCGTGCGGGCCGCGGCCCCTGACCTCCTGCCGCGCACGATGTACGGGATGCCGGCGTTCTCCGACGGGCAGAAGGTGCTGGTCTTCCTGCAGCCGGCCAGCAAGTTCGGCGTGCGCTACGCCACCGTCGGCTTCCAGGACAACGCTGCGCTCGACGACGGGCCGATGTGGGCCACGTCGTACGCCGTCCTCGACATCGACGACGCCGTCGCCGCGCGCCTGGACGAGCTGGTCCGCCGCGCCGTCGCGGGAGCCACCGAAGGCTGACCAACCCTCGGCGCAGGGTCGCCTCAAGTGGGCTCAAGCACGCCTATCCTTCCTGGCGGAGCGTCGAAGAACGAGTGATGCTCATGGCATGACCAGGCTCGTGAACTGGGTTCGTCGCTATCCCCTGCTCGTCGCGACGCTCGCGGTCGGGCTGGTCGTGCTCGCGCTCGCCGTCGCCGACGCGGGGCCCGCGTCGCGCTGGGTCGCGACCGCCTGGGTGGTGGCGATGATCGCGTGGAACGGCGTCGACATGGTGCGCCAGCTGCTGGCCCGTCACGTCGGCCTCGACGTCCTCGCGCTCGTGGCGATGATCGCGACGCTCGCCGTCGGTGAGCACGTCGCCGCGCTCCTCATCGTCCTCATGCTGACCGGAGGCGAGGCCCTGGAGGACTACGCCGAGCGCCGCGCCGCGCGCGAGCTGACCTCGCTGCTGGACCGCTCGCCGCAGGTCGCCCACGTCGTCGTCGATCCCGAGGCGGGCGACGACGGGACGCGCGACGTCCCCGTGGCGGAGGTGGCCGTCGGCGACGTCCTGCTCGTGCGCCCGGCCGAGGTGGTGCCGGTGGACTGCGACCTGCTCTCGCCGGCGGGCGAGCTCGACGAGTCCTCCTTGACGGGCGAGCCGCTCCCGGTGCCGGTGACGGCGGGGGCGGCCGTGCTGTCGGGCTCGGTCAACGGCACGCAGGCGGTGCGCGTGCGTGCGACGCGGGTGGCAGCCGACAGCCAGTACCAGCAGATCGTCGCGCTCGTCGCGCAGGCGCAGTCGTCCAGGGCGCCCGTCGTGCGGCTGGCCGACCGGTTCGCCGTGCCGTTCACCGCGGTCTCGCTCCTCATCGCCGGCGTCGCGTGGTGGGTCTCCGGCGAGCCGACCCGGTTCGCCGAGGTGCTCGTGCTCGCGACGCCCTGCCCGCTGCTCATCGCCGCGCCGGTCGCGTTCCTCGGCGGGCTGTCCCGCAGCGCGCGGCAGGGCGTCATCGTCAAGGGCGGTGCCGTCCTCGAGCGGCTGGCGCGGGTGCGCGCCGTCGCGTTCGACAAGACCGGGACGCTCACGCACGGGCGGCCGGCGCTGGAGGCGGTGGTCCCGGCCGCGCCGCTGGGCGATGACGAGCTGCTGCGGCTCGCGGCCTCGGCCGAGCAGTACTCGACCCACGTGCTCGCGGCGGGCATCCGCGAGGCCGCCGCGCACCGCGGACTGTCGCTCCTCGCGGCCACGGAGGCGCGGGAGGTCGCGACGAACGGCGTGTCGGCGAGGATCGACGGGCGCACCGTCGTCGTCGGCAAGCGCGGGTTCGTCGCCGGCGTCGTGACGGGCGACGTCGAGCCCCCCGCGCTGGCGCCGGGTCAGGTGGCGGCCTACGTGGCCGTCGACGGGCGGTTCGCCGGGGTGCTCGTGCTCGCCGACGACGTGCGGGCCGAGTCCGCCCCCGTCGTGTCCTGGCTGCGCGGGCACGGCGTGGCGAAGGTCGCGATGCTGACGGGTGACGCCGGGGCGACGGCGCGTGCGATCGCCGAGCGCGTCGGGATCACGCAGGTCAACGCCGACCTGCTGCCGGCCGACAAGGTCCGGCTGTGCGCCGAGCTGTCCCCGCGGCCGGTCATGATGGTCGGCGACGGGGTCAACGACGCACCCGTGCTCGCGGCGGCCGACGTCGGCGTCGCGATGGGCGCGCGCGGGGCGACGGCCGCGGGCGAGGCGGCCGACGCCGTCGTCCTCCAGGACGATCTCGGGAAGGTGCCGGTCGCCGTGGCGATCGGTCAGCAGACCGTGCGCGTGGCGCTGACGGCGATCTGGATCGGGATCGGGCTGAGCCTCGGGCTCATGCTCGTGGCCACGACGGGCGCGATCCCGGCGGTGGCCGGGGCGCTCACGCAGGAGCTCGTCGACCTCGCGGCGATCCTCTACGCGCTGCGGGCGCTCGGCGGCGCGCTGCCGGCGTTCCCGCGCGTCGGCGCTGGTGCTGGGGGCTTGGCCGGAGAGGCCGGAGGCCCGGCCGGCGGAGCCGTGGGCCGCGTCGGCGGGGCGCCGGGATCGGCTGACGTGCCGGTCGCCGGGGCGCCGGTCGGCTCCGTCGTGGGGACGGGAGCCCGGCCCGGGATGCCGGTGGCGTGAGGCGGCGCTCCGCGCGAGCGGCAGGAGCGACCGGTGGCGGGACCTCCGGGAGGTCGGCCTCGGGGCCCGGGGTCTCGTTCGTGAGACGGGACCGTCAGCGCAGCGCGAACCCGGTGTCGCCGGCCGGCTCGACCTCCTGGACCGCGACGTCGGTCACCCGCGAGAAGCGCGGTCCGACCCGCAGCCAGGCGAGCAGGTCCTCGACGGCGCCGGGCGGTCCCTCGGCCTCGGCCTCGACGGAGCCGTCGTCGAGATTGCAGACCCAGCCGGTCAACCCGAGGGACAGGGCCTCCTGCCGGGTGCCCCAGCGGAAGCCGACACCCTGGACGTGGCCCGTGATGATGACGTGGACGCGTCGCATCACTCCACGATGCCCCATGTCGGGGCGGTCCACCACGGCTTTGGCGGGCGAGGAGGCCCGGTGATCCGGGCAGTCGCTGTGGGCCGGTGGCCGCGGCCGGCCGACCTCCGATACCGGGGTGGACCCGGTCGCGTATGGCGATCGAGTCCACCCCGATGTCGGAGCTCGGCCCGGCAGGGCGACGGTCAGCCCCCGGAGGCACGGCGATCGGGGCGCTCCCATCGTCGATGTCGGACCTCGGTGGCAGGGTCGTGTCATGAGAACGCAGCGCATCGATCGTGCGGTCGGCCACCCGGCCGGCCGCGGGGCGGTCGACCGCGGAACGGGTGACGCCACCGGCGCGACGCGGCGTGACCGGGCCGGGCGACGCCACCGTCGCGGTGCACCCGCGGTGCACCCGCCGCACGCCCGCTCCGGGGTCGGCCCGGTCGTCGCGACGTGCTCGTCCCGACACCCCCGCGGTGGCGCGACACGCCGGGACGAGATGTCGCCACGCCCGAGCTGCGGACTCGCGAGGAGGCGTCAGCCCGCGTCCGGCGCCGGGGGCGTCCGGAGGCCGTGCACAGGGCATCCCCAGCCCTGTCCACAGCCCGTGGACAAGGCTCCCGCGTCGTCGTCGTTGGGACCGTGCGGATCGCGCGATCGTCCTCCCCGAGCGTCCACATCGGGGGACGACGGGGCGTGCACACCGGTGGACGGAGCCGGCGGAGGCGATTCGGCCGACACGACACGCGACACGACATCTGGGGGTACTGCTACGACTCGACCACTAGGTGTAGTGTTCACAGCCCGGGCCGCTTCACACCCGGACATGAACGACAGCCGTGTAACTACACGGGTGGGGCAGAACTGGTGCGAGGCCGAGGGGCCGAGCGTGACAAGGGGATTCGAGTGAGCATCACCGTCTTCAGCAAGCCGAACTGCGTCCAGTGCTCGGCTACCTACCGGGCGCTGGACAAGCACGGGCTCGAGTACACCGTCGTCGACCTCTCGGAGGACGCCGAGGCGCTCGACACGGTCAAGGCGCTCGGCTACCAGCAGGCACCCGTCGTGTTCGCCGGCGGCGACCACTGGGCCGGTTTCCGCCCGGACAAGATCAAGGCGCTCGTGGCGGCGCAGGCCGAGACCTCCGTGGTCGAGGCGGCCGTCAGCGCCTGACGGGCCCACGGTCGTGCCGGGCGGCGGTCGCAGCCCCCGGCGCGGCTCGGAGCCCGACCGCCCGGGGTCGCACCCCGTCCACCCGGGCGAGCGTGTGTTCAACGGACGACGGAGGGTGCCGGCGCAGGCGCACCGGCTGGGTCGAGGAGGAGGACCGATGGCGCGACTGGTCTACTTCTCCTCGGTCTCCGAGAACACCCACCGCTTCGTGTCCAGGCTCGGACTGCCCGCGCACCGGATCCCGCTGCGCAGGTCCGAGCCCCACCTGAGGGCGGACGAGGAGTTCGTCCTCGTCCTCCCGACCTACGGGTACGGCGCCGAGGGCGGCGCGGTCCCCAAGCAGGTCATCAGCTTCCTCAACGACCCCCACAACCGCGGTCTGCTGCGCGGGGTCATCGCCGCCGGCAACACGAACTTCGGCGAGGCGTTCTGCCTGGCCGGGGACATCGTCGCCGCCAAGTGCGGGGTCCCCTACCTCTACCGCTTCGAGCTTCTCGGAACCGACCAGGACGTCACTCGCGTCCGCGAAGGATTGGCACAGTTTTGGCTACAACGCTCGCAGATCCCGGCCTGACCCCGCACTACGCCGAGCACCACGACCCGCGGTTCGAGGGCATGGACTACCACGCCCTCAACGCGATGCTCAACCTGTACGGGCCGGACGGACGGCTCCAGCTCGACGCCGACCGGGCGGCCGCGCGGCAGTACTTCCTGCAGCACGTGAACCAGAACACCGTGTTCTTCCACAACCTCGACGAGAAGCTGACCTACCTCCAGGAGGAGGGCTACTACGAGCCCGAGGTCCTCGCGCAGTACTCGACCGAGTTCCTCCACCAGATCTGGGACTTCGCGTACGGCAAGCGGTTCCGCTTCTCCACGTTCCTCGGCGCGTTCAAGTACTACACGTCGTACACGCTCAAGACGTTCGACGGGAAGCGCTACCTCGAGCGGTTCGAGGACCGTGTCGTCATGGTCGCCCTCACGCTCGCGGCCGGCGACGAGCAGCTCGCGCTCGACATCGTCGACGAGGTCATCTCCGGCCGGTTCCAGCCGGCGACGCCCACCTTCCTCAACGCCGGCAAGCAGCAGCGCGGCGAGCTCGTCTCGTGCTTCCTCCTGCGCATCGAGGACAACATGGAGTCGATCGCGCGCGGCATCAACTCGGCGCTGCAGCTGTCCAAGCGCGGCGGCGGCGTCGCGCTGCTCCTGTCGAACCTGCGCGAGCACGGCGCCCCGATCAAGAAGATCGAGAACCAGTCCTCCGGCGTCATCCCCGTGATGAAGCTCCTCGAGGACTCCTTCTCCTACGCCAACCAGCTCGGCGCCCGCCAGGGTGCCGGCGCGGTGTACCTCAACGCGCACCACCCGGACATCCTCCGCTTCCTCGACACCAAGCGGGAGAACGCGGACGAGAAGATCCGCATCAAGACGCTGTCCCTCGGCGTCGTCATCCCGGACATCACGTTCGAGCTGGCCAAGAACAACGAGGACATGTACCTGTTCTCGCCGTACGACGTCGAGCGGATCTACGGCGTCCCGTTCTCCGAGATCTCCGTGACGGAGAAGTACCGCGAGATGGTCGACGACGGCCGCATCCACAAGACCAAGATCAAGGCGCGCGAGTTCTTCCAGATCCTCGCCGAGATCCAGTTCGAGTCGGGCTACCCGTACATCGTGTTCGAGGACACGGTGAACGCGGCCAACCCCATCGCCGGCCGCGTCACCATGTCCAACCTGTGCTCGGAGATCCTCCAGGTCTCGACCGCGTCGACCTACAAGGACGACCTCAGCTACGAGCACATCGGGCGGGACATCTCCTGCAACCTCGGCTCGCTCAACATCGCCAAGGCCATGGAGTCGCCGGACTTCGGCCGCACGATCGCGACGTCGATCCGCTCGCTCACCTCCGTGTCCGACCAGACGCACATCACGTCGGTGCCGTCGGTCGAGCGCGGGAACGAGGCGTCCCACTCGATCGGCCTCGGCCAGATGAACCTGCACGGCTACCTCGCCAAGGAGCGCATCCACTACGGCAGCGAGGAGGGCATCGACTTCACGAACATGTACTTCTACACCGTGGCGTTCCACGCCCTGAAGGCCTCCAACGAGCTGGCCATCGAGCGCGGCACGACCTTCGAGGGGTTCGAGGACTCCGACTACGCCAGCGGCGTGTACTTCGACAAGTACACCGAGCGGGCGTGGGAGCCGGCGACCGAGCGCGTGCGCGACCTCTTCGCCGCGGCCGGCATCGCGATCCCGACGCAGGAGGACTGGCGCGAGCTCAAGGCGTCCGTCATGGCCAGCGGCATCTACAACGCCTACCTCCAGGCCGTCCCGCCGACCGGCTCGATCTCCTACATCAACCACTCGACGAGCTCGATCCACCCGATCGTCGCGCCGATCGAGATCCGCAAGGAGGGCAAGATCGGCCGGGTCTACTACCCGGCGCCCTACCTGTCGGACGACAACATGGAGTACTACAAGGACGCGTACGAGATCGGGTTCGAGAAGATCATCGACACCTACGCGGCGGCGACCCAGCACGTCGACCAGGGGCTGTCGCTGACGCTGTTCTTCAAGGACACGGCGACGACGCGCGACGTCAACAAGGCCCAGATCTACGCCTGGCGCAAGGGCATCAAGACGCTGTACTACATCCGCCTGCGCCAGGCGGCCCTCGAGGGGACCGAGGTCGAGGGCTGCGTGTCCTGCACGCTGTAGTGCTGTTCGGGGGAGGGGCGTGGTGGCGACCCTCTGCCCCGCCGCTCGTTCCTCGCGGCTACGCCCACCGCACCGGAGGGTCGCCACCACGCCCCTCCCGTGGGTCGCGTTGCGTGCAGGGCACGGAGCGCTCGATGAGAAAGTTGTGAGTTGTGATCAGTGAGAAGCTCAAGCTGGTGAGCCGGGTTCAGGCCATCAACTGGAACCGGATCGAGGACGAGAAGGACCTCGAGGTCTGGGACCGTCTCGTGGGGAACTTCTGGCTCCCCGAGAAGGTGCCGGTGTCGAACGACATCCCGTCCTGGGGGACCCTCACCGAGGAGGAGAAGGTCCTCACGATGCGGGTGTTCACCGGGCTGACGCTCCTGGACACGATCCAGGGGACGGTCGGCGCGGTCAGCCTCATCCCGGACGCGCTCACGCCGCACGAGGAGGCCGTCTACACGAACATCGCGTTCATGGAGTCGGTCCACGCGAAGAGCTACTCCTCGATCTTCTCGACGCTGTGCTCCACGCGGGAGATCGACGAGGCGTTCCGCTGGTCGGAGGAGAACCCGAACCTCCAGCGCAAGGCCGAGATCGTCATGAGGTACTACCGGGGCGACGAGCCGCTCAAGCGCAAGGTCGCCTCGACGCTGCTGGAGTCGTTCCTGTTCTACTCGGGCTTCTACCTGCCCATGTGGTGGTCCTCGCGGGCGAAGCTCACGAACACGGCCGACGTCATCCGCCTCATCATCCGCGACGAGGCCGTGCACGGGTACTACATCGGCTACAAGTTCCAGAAGGGGCTGGCCCAGGTCTCGCAGGAGAAGCGCGACGAGATCAAGGAGTACACGTACGAGCTGCTCATGGAGCTCTACGAGAACGAGGAGCAGTACACGGAGGACCTCTACGACGGCGTCGGGCTGACCGAGGACGTCAAGATGTTCCTGCGCTACAACGCCAACAAGGCGCTGATGAACCTCGGCTACGACCCGCTGTTCCCCAAGGAGGCGACGCAGGTCAACCCGGCGATCCTCTCGGCGCTCGCGCCGAACGCCGACGAGAACCACGACTTCTTCTCGGGCTCGGGCTCGTCCTACGTCATCGGCAAGGCCGTCTCCACCGAGGACGACGACTGGGACTTCTGACGCCCCGACCGAGGTCCTGACCCCGCCGGCGGCGTCAGGACCCCGGGACGGCTGAGGCGGCCGCGCGGGCGGGTCAGCCGGCGCGGCCGACCCGCCAGTAGCCGGTGAATGCGATGCGTGCCTTCGGCACGCCGGCCGCGACGAGGTGCCGGCGGCTCTCCGCGACGAGCTGCTGCTCGCCGGCGAGATAGGCGTGCAGCGTCGCCGGGTGCTCCGGCGTCCACGCGCGCACCGCGTCGAGCGCCAGCAGGCCCGGCCGGTCGTGCGGGTCGGCCCGCGCCAGCCAGCGCACCTCGACACCGTCCGGTGCCGTCACGTCCTGCCGGTCCGCCGGGTCGGGGATCTCGATGATCGCCAGTCCGGCGGCCTCGCGTGGCAGGTCCCGCAGGATGCCCGCGACGGCGGGCAGGGCCGACTCGTCTCCGACCAGCAGCACCATGTCGGCGTCCTCGACGGGGTCGAAGCCGCGCCCCTGGTCGATGAGGGCGATCCGCTCGCCCGGCTGGGCGCGCTGGGCCCACGGCCCGGCGATCCCCTCGTCCCCGTGAGCGACGAAGTCGACGTCCAGCTCGCCGACCTCGGGACGATGTGCGCGGACCGTGTAGTTGCGGACCGGTGGTCGCGTCCCCGACCTGGCCGTGAGGTACCGCAGGTACCCGCCGACGCCGAACCCTTCCGGGACCGCCGCGAAGTCGGTCCTCCCGTCGCTGCGGGGCAGGAACAGGCGGAACCAGTGGTCGTAGCCGCGCTGCGGCAGCCGCGCGAGGTCGTCGCCGCTGAAGGTCACCCGCACCATGTGCGGGGTGATCCGCTCGGTGCGCAGGACCGTCGCCGTGTACATGCCGGTGGTCCTGCGGCCGTCGTCGAAACCCATCTCGTGATCCTCCCGGGCGTGGTCGCGGTGCGACCTTATTTCTGAATGACGTTCATCTATGGGTATGGTAAGCCTCGCCTAACGTACCCTTCGACGAGCTGACGGGGAAGATCCATGACCACGACCGATGTCCCGGGGCCCTCGGCACCCGCGGGGGAGCCTCCGGCGGAGCCGGCGAGCGATGCGGCTCCCGGTGCCGACGCCCGAGCCCAGCAGCGCGCCGACGCCCGAGCCCTCAAGGACCTCATGCGTCCCGTGGCGGGGAGCCTGGCCGTCGGCCGGGCGCTCGCCGTGGTGTCGGGGATCCTCGCCGTCGTGCCGTACGTCGCGCTCGTGCGGATCGGCGTCGTCCTGCTCGATGCCGCCCGGGACGAGGTCGCCGTCGACGGCGACGAGGTCGGTCGCTGGCTGGGCATCCTGCTCGGCGCCTTCGTGCTCCGACTGGTCGTCTACTTCGCCGCGCTGCTCGTGACCCACCTGGCGGACATCCGGCTGGGTGACCTCATCCGTCGGCGGATGATCGCCCGGTTCGCCAGGACGCCGCTCGTCTGGTTCACCTCGACCGCGTCCGGACGCGTCCGCAAGGCCCTGCAGGACGACATCGGGACGATCCACCACCTCATCGCGCACCAACCGGTCGACGGGACGATCGCGGTCGTCATGCCCCTGGCCCTGACGGCCTACGCCTTCACCATCGACTGGCGCCTCGGGCTCCTCACGGTGGCGACCGTCCCGCTGTACGCGGCGGCGATGAGCATGAGCATGCGCGGGATGGGCGAGAAGACGGTCCAGATGGACCGCAGGCTGTCGGTCGTCTCGGCGCGGATGGTCGAGTTCGTCACCGGCATCACCGTCGTGAAGGCCTTCGGCCGGGTCGGTCGGGCCCACCGGGCCTACCGGGAGTCGGCGGAGGAGTTCCAGGAGTTCTACTACGACTGGGTGCGCCCGCTCATCCGGGTCAGCTCGCTCGGCACGTCGCTGCTCGCGGTCCCGCTCGTCCTGCTCGTCAACATCGGCGGTGGCGCGGCGCTCGTCCGCCTCGGCGAGGTGACGGCCGCCGACGTGCTCGCCACCTCGCTGATCGCGCTTCTCGTGCCGTACGGGCTCGAGGTGGCGATGAGCTCGATGTGGTCCTCGCAGCTCGCCGGCGCGGCGGCGAGCAGGCTCACCGACCTGGTCGAGACGCCGACCCTGGCCGACAGCGGCCGGCGGGCCCACCCGACGGGCCACGACGTGGTCTTCGACCGCGTCAGCTACTCCTACCGCGAGGGCCCGCGCGGCCAGCTTGCGCTGGAGGACGTCTCGTTCGAGCTGCGGGAGGGCACGGTCACCGCGCTCGTCGGACCGTCGGGCTCCGGCAAGTCGACGGTCGCGACGCTGCTCGCCCGGTTCGACGACCCGGCGTCCGGCGAGGTCCGGCTCGGCGGCGTCCCGGTCGCCGAGATCGACGACCTCTACCGCCACGTCGGCTTCGTCCTGCAGGACCCCCAGCTCCCCTCGATCTCGCTCCGCGCCACCATCGCGCTCGGTCGGCCGGACGCCACCGACGAGGAGATCCGGGAGGCGGCTCGCGTGGCGCGCGTGCTGGAGGAGATCGAGGCGCTGCCGAAGGGGTTCGACACCGTCTACGGCGCCGACAGCGGTCTGTCCGGCGGGCAGGCGCAGCGCATCGCGATCGCGCGCGCCGTCCTCGTCGACGCCCCCGTCCTCGTCCTCGACGAGGCCACCGCCCTCACGGACCCCGAGTCGCAGCACCAGATCCAGCAGGCACTCTCCGACCTGGCGCGCGGCAGGACCGTCCTCCTCATCGCGCACCGGCCGGAGGTGATTGCGGGCGTCGACCAGATCGTCCTGATGGAGCGCGGCCGGGTGCTCGCCGCCGGGACCCACGACGAGCTGCTGTCCGAGCCGGGGTACGCCCGCCTGTGGGCGCGAGCCGCGGCGAACCCCACCACCACCGCCACCGGAGAGGACGAGCGATGAACCTCCCACTGATCGACATCGTGCCGCGGATGAGGCGCATGGTGTCCCGGCCCGAGGCGATCCGGCCCGTCATGGCGATCGCCGCCCTGTGCGGCGTCGTCGAGGGTCTCGCCCTGGCAGCCATGCTCCCCGCGATCAGCTCGCTCGCCTCCGGCGAGCCCGTCTGGGGTCTGGGGGTCGACGGCTGGCTGTGGGTGTTCGCGGGCCTCGCCGTCGTCAGCTTCGCGGTCAACTACTGGCAGAGCCAGCGCGCCTACGGCGTCGCCCTCGACTTCCTCCGCAGCATCCACCGGCTGATCGGCGACCAGGTCGCGCGGCAGCCGCTCGGCTGGTTTGCGCGCCCGCTGGCCGGGCGCCTGTCCCGGATGGTCTCGACGGAGCTGATGCAGGCCGGCGAGATCTACGCCCACATGTTCGGGCCGATGATCTCGCACCTCTCGGCCGCCGTCGTCGTCGTGGTCGCGGCCTGGCTCTGGAGCCCGCTGCTCGGGCTGATCCTGACGCTGGCCGCCCCCGTCTTCGTCGTCATCACGCTGATCTCCACCGCGTTCATGCGCCGCGGCCGGGCCGGTCACGAGGCGGAGGAGGTCAACCTGGCCAACCGCATCGTCGAGTACGCGCAGTGCCAGGGCGCCCTGCGCTCGTGCGGGCGCAGCGACGACTTCGTCCCGCTGCACGACGCCCTCGGGCGCACGCTGCGGGCACAGCGGCGGGCGCAGTGGATCGAGTCGGTCGGCATGCTGCTCAGCGGCATGGTGACCCAGGGCGTGATCGTCGCGCTCATCGCGGTCACGGGGACGCTGGCGGTCACCGGCTCGCTCCAGCCGATCCCGGCGCTCGCCTTCATCGGCCTGGCGCTGCGGTTCACCTCCACCCTCTCGACCATCACCGAGAGCGCGATGAGCCTCGAGTCGCGCCGCCCCCTCCTCGACGCGATCGACGAGGTCCTCACGGCCGCCCCGCTACCCGAGCCCGCGTCGCCCGGCACGCTCAGCGAGCCCGGTTCCATCGCGCTCGACCGCGTCACCTTCGCCTACGCCCCGGGCGGCGAGCCGGTGCTGCGCGACGTGTCGCTGTCCGTGCCCGCCGGGTCGATGGTGGCCCTCGTCGGCCCGTCCGGCAGCGGCAAGACCACGATCGCCCGGCTCGTCAGCCGCTTCTACGACGCCGACGGCGGCACCGTCCGCGTCGGCGGTCTGCCCGTGACGGAGCAGACGGGCGAGCAGCTCATGGCGCAGCTCTCGATGGTCTTCCAGGACGTGTACCTCTTCGACGACAGCCTGGAGGCGAACGTCGCCGTCGGGCGCGAGGACGCGAGCCCCGGGGAGGTCCGCGAGGCCGCCGACCTCGCCGGCGTCACCGAGATCGCCGAGCGGCTGCCGGACGGCTGGGCCTCGCGCGTCGGTGAGGGCGGCCGGGCGCTGTCCGGCGGCGAGCGGCAGCGCGTCGCGATCGCCCGCGCGCTGCTCAAGCGGTCGCCGATCGTGCTGCTCGACGAGGCCACGTCGGCGCTCGACGTCGAGAACGAGGCGAACGTCATTGCGGCCATCGAGCGCCTGCGCGCGCAGGCCACGATCCTCGTCATCGCGCACCGGCTCGACACCATCGCCGCCGCGGACCGGATCGTCGCGCTCGACGACGACGGAACGGTGGAGGCGCAGGGGACGCACGAGGAGCTGCTGGCCGCCGGCGGCACGTACGCGCGATTCTGGGACCGGCTGCACCGGGCGCAGGGGTGGCGCCTCGAGGCGTCGGGGACCAGGATCGACGGTGATGCCTGAGACGACCCCGGACCGCGCGCTGCCGCCGGTGAGCCCGCCGCCGCCCGGCACCGTGCGGCGCTCCCAGCCGACGACGCAGCTCGTGCCGCGCCGGGGGTCCCCGCCCGGCGGCCGGAAGGTCGGCCGGAAGCCGGCGTTCACCGCGGCCGACGTCGTCGCCGCGGCGATCGCCGAGGGCGTCGACCGCTTCACGCTCGCCGCGGTCGCCGACCGGCTCGGCGTCGTCACCCCGGCGATCTACCGGCTCTTCCCCTCCCGGGACGACCTCGTGATCGCGTGCCTCGACGCCGCCGGGGCGATGCTCGCGCTCCCGGAGCCGGGCGCGTCGTGGCGCGAGGTGCTCCGCCTCTGGGCCGACGAGTGCTGGCGTCTGTGCGAGCAGTTCCCGGGCCTGAGCCGGCTCGTCTACTCCTACCCGGCGGCGCCCACCCGGATCGAGCCGGCCCTGCGCGCCTACGCCGAGCACCTCGGCGCGCAGGGGAGGACGCCGGGACAGGTCATGTTCGCGCTCGACTTCATCGGCGACACGGTGTTCGCCTCCCACCTCGGCGTCGAGTCCATGCGCACGGTGCGCGAGGACGGCCGGACCGGGCTGGCGACGGTCCGGGACGCGGTCGGCGACGCCGACGTGATCCTGCGCCCGGAGGAGTCGTGGACCGGGCGTCGCGTCATGGACGCGAAGGTCGAGTTCATCCTCCGCGGGCTCGCGGACGACTGGCCGGAGTTCTGACCGCGCATCGCGGTCCGCGGCATCCTCGGTCGGAATCATTCGCTGCGTCCGCTTTACAGCGCTGAAAGAGTTGACTACGGTCGCCGCATGACCACTGTCGATCATGCCGACGTCCGCGCCAGCCTCCAGGACGGCACGTACCCCCGCCCCCAGCTCCTGCGCGAGAGCTGGGCCGACCTCAGCGGACCGTGGACGTTCGCCTTCGACGACGAGGACGCCGGCCGCGCGGCCGGCTGGCACACCAGCCGCGGCTTCGACCGGACGATCCAGGTGCCGTTCCCGCCCGAGTCGGCCGCGTCCGGCATCGGCGACCCGACCCCCCGCAGCGTCTTCTGGTACCAGCGCGAGGTGACGGCGGACGAGCTGGCCGCCGCGGGCCACGCGCCCGGCCGCCGGCTGCGGCTCAACTTCGGCGCCGTCGACTACCGATGCGAGGTCTGGGTCGACGGCACGTGCGTCGGCGGGCACGTCGGCGGCCAGACGCCGTTCTCGTTCGACGTCACCGACGCCCTGGCCGACACGGCGACCCACTCGGTCGTCGTGCGGGCGTACGACGACCCGCGCGACGCCGCCCAGCCCCGCGGGAAGCAGGACTGGCAGGACGAGCCGCACGCCATCTGGTACCACCGGACCTCCGGCATCTGGCAGCCCGTGTGGCTCGAGTCGGTCCCGCCCGTCGCCGTCAGCGTCCTGCACTGGACGGTCGACGTGCCGCGGGCGAGCGTCGTCGCGCGGATCGTGCTCGGCGAGCGGCCGAGCGGCGAGACGCCGGTCGAGGTCGAGCTGTCCTTCGACGGCCGACGGATCGCGCGGGTGGCGACCCAGACCACCGAGCCCGAGCTCGAGGTGACCCTCCAGCTCCCGGACGTCGTCAACGGCCAGGGCTACCACGCGATGGTGTGGCACCCGGACCGACCGAGGCTCGTCGACGCCGTCGTGCGGGTGGGCGACGACGTCGTCGCGTCCTACCTGGGCCTGCGGACGGCCGGCGTCGAGGGCGGCCGGTTCGCGCTCAACGGCGAGCCGTACTACCTGCGCTCGGTGCTCAGCCAGGGCTACTGGCCCGACAGCCACCTGGCGGCGCCCAGCGCGGAGGCGCTGCGCCGCGAGGTCGAGCTGATCAAGGAGCTCGGCTTCAACGCGGCCCGGCTGCACCAGAAGTACGAGGACCCCCGGCTGCTGTTCTGGGCCGACCGCCTGGGCCTGCTGCTCTGGGGCGAGGCGCCGGCCGCGCTCGCGTTCGGACCGACGGCCGTCGAGCGCACGATCGCCGAGTGGCTCCGCGTCGTCGAGCGGGACTACTCCCACCCGTCGATCGTCGCGTGGGTGCCGCTGAACGAGAGCTGGGGCGTCCAGTACATCCGCTACGACCACCGGATGGTCGAGTTCGCCCGCGCCATCACGGCGCTCACGCGCGCGGTCGACGCGACCCGGCCGGTGGTCTGCAACGACGGCTGGGAGCAGGTGGACACCGACGTCGTCGCGATCCACGACTACGAGTGGGACGGCGGCGTCATCGCCGAGCGGTACCGCGACCACGCCGCGATCGACCACATGCTCGACACCGTCGGGCCGGCGGGCCGGCCGCTCGTGCTCGCGGGCGACGTCACCGGCAAGCCGGTCATGCTCACCGAGTTCGGCGGCGTCTCCTTCGACACCTCGCAGCGGCGGGACGCCTGGGGCTACTCCGTCGCGACCTCGCCCGAGGACTTCGCGACGCGCGTCGGCGCGATCCTGGACGGGGTGCGCGCCAGCCGGGTGCTGGCCGGCTACTGCTACACCCAGCTCACCGACACGCTGCAGGAGACGAACGGGCTGCTCAACGCCGACCGGACGCCGAAGCTGCCCGTCGAGCAGATCCGCGGCATCATCACCGGGCGGTAGGCGGTCGCGGGGGTGGCTGCGGCCCTAGGCCGTGCCCGTGCCGGCACCCGTACCCGCACCGGCACCCGTGCCGCCACCCCCGCCGGCCGGCGCGCTCTCGCGCGCGACCAGCTCGTACGGCACCACGACGTGCCGCCCGGGCTGGTCGAGGCCGTCGATGCGCTCGGTCAGGAACGCGAGCGCCGTGCCGACCAGCTCGTCGAGGTTCGGCGAGATGGTCGTGAGGCTGGGGTAGGACACCTCCGTCATGAAGATGTCGTCCCAGCCGGTGATCATGATGTCGTCGGGCACCCGCAGGCCGTGCCGCTGGGCCGCGCGCAGCGCCCCGAGCGCCGCCAGGTCGTCGCGGCACGCGATCGCGTCGATCTCGAGGCCGGCGGCGAGCGCGGCGCCGACCTCGCGGACGGCGCCCTCGGCGCCGCCGCCGGTGGCGATGAGCAGCTCCGGGTCCACGGCGATGCCGTGCGCCGCGAGGGCGCGCTCGTAGCCGGCGATCCGCAGCATCGACGTGTCGGAGAGCTCCTCGACCTCGTGGCCGACGAACGCGATGCGGCGCCGGCCGGCCGCGATGAGGTGCTCGGTCACGTCGTGGGCGGCGGCGACGTTGTCGATGCAGACCCGGTCCATCGACGCCGGCGGGGTGCTCTCGCCCAGCAGCACCATCGGGAGGTCGTCGCGCCCCGCGAGCTCCTCCGTCGTCATCCGGCTCGGCTGGAACAGGACGCCGTCGGCGAACCCGGCGTCGAGACGCTGCGCGAGCGCGCGCTCGGCGTCGAGCTGGCTGTTGGTCTCGACGATGAGCACGCGGTACCCGAGCTCCCGCGCGCGGTCGGAGACCAGGCTGGCGAGCCGTGCGAAGTAGGGCTGGGCGAGCCGCGGGATGCCAAGGGCGATGGAGCCCGTCCGTCCCGTCGCGAGCTGACGTCCGACGAGGTTGGGCCGGTAGCCGAGGGCGTCGATCGAGCGCTGGACGCGGGCGCGCATCGCCTCGGAGACGTAGGGCTGGTCGCGCACGACGTTGGAGACGGTCTTCATGGAGACGCCCGCGTGATCGGCGACGTCCTGCAGTCGGACCCGCGCCACCTGTCTCCCTCCTTCGATGACCCGCGCACCAGTCTGTCAGACCTCGTCAGGGCGCCGGCGTCGTGAAACAAACAGTGTACTGCAGCGCTAGAACACGGTCCGAGACGAAGGAATCTAGCGCTGGAAACATCGTTGACACCCTCTTCCAGCGCTGTAATACTGAATCGCACGTCCGGCTCCGGGGTGGTCCCGCCGCCGGGACGACTTCAAGGGAGAAGGCATGAAGAACCGATTCACGACCGTGGCGGGGATCGCCACGGCCTCAGCGCTCACGATCGCGCTCGCCGCCTGCGGCGGAGGCTCCGGCGGCGGCGGGGCGGCGACGCCCGGCGCCAACCTCGAGGTGTCCGGGGACTCCTACGACGGGCCGAAGGTCGAGCTCCAGCTCTGGAACCCGTTCACCGGCGGCGACGGCCCGTACTTCAACAGCATCGTCGACGAGTTCAACGCCGCCAACGAGAACGTCCAGATCAAGGTCACGTCGATGGACGCCGCCGACATGTACGGCAAGGCGCCGGCCGCCATCCGCTCCAACAAGGGCCCGGACCTCGCGGTCTTCCACGTCCAGAGCATCCCGACCCAGGCGGTCCAGGGCACGCTGCTCGGGCTCGACGCGATCGTGGCGGACCTCGGCCTGACCGAGGACGACTTCGCCCAGGTGGTGTGGCAGGCCGGCGAGGTCAACGGCGTGCGGTACTCGATCCCGTTCGACCAGCACATGCTCGGCCTGTTCTACAACAAGGACCTGTTCGAGAAGGCCGGCCTCGACCCCGAGAAGCCGCCGCACACCCGCGAGGAGTACGACGCGGCGCTCGACGCGCTCAAGGCCGCCGGGATCCAGGGCCACTGGCAGCAGCCGAACGCCGAGTGGCAGTTCCGCGGCCTCATCGCGCAGTTCGGCGGCTCCGAGTTCAACGAGGACGGGACCGAGGCGACCTTCAACTCCCCGGCCGGCGTCGAGGCCCTCACCTGGCTGCGCTCGCTCGTCGAGGACGGCCACAGCCCGGCGAACGTCGACGACGCCGAGAAGGCGTTCATCGCCGGCACCAACGCGATGGGCTTCTTCGGCGAGTGGTTCGCCGGCAACGAGGCGCTCGACGAGCTGAACTGGGGCACCGCCGAGTTCCCCGTCATCGGCGACCAGCCGGCCGTGTGGGGCAGCTCGCACCAGCTCGTCATCACGACGCAGGTCGAGGGCGACGCCGACCGCCAGGCGGCTGCGGCCTACGCCGTCAACCAGCTCTCGCAGATGTCGGCGACCTGGGCCAACGCCTACCAGGTGCCGGCCCGCAAGACGGTCCGCGAGAGCGCCGAGGTCCAGGCGGTCACCAACCTCCAGCCGTTCATCGCGCAGCTCGACACGGTGGTGTTCAACCCGAGCGTCCCCGGTCTGGAGAACTCGCTCGACCCGCTCAACCAGGCGATCGTCAAGGTGATCGGCTCGGGTGCCGACCCGCAGCAGGCCCTCGACGAGGCCGTCGAGCTGACGAACAACATCCTCAAGGACAACGCGGCGAAGTACGGTTCCGGGTCCTGACCGCCATGTCCACCGCAACGTCCAACGTCGGCGGCCCCGAGACTCGACTCGGGGCCGCCCGCCCGGGAGGGCAGGCGAGGCCGGACCACGTCGACCGCCCGGTCCGGCGGTTCGGCTGGTACACGCCGTGGCTGTTCCTCGGGCCGTTCCTCGTCTTCTTCGTCACGTTCGTCATCTACCCGGCGATCAACGGCGTGTGGATCAGCCTCCACAACTACGACTACAACTTCGACTACCGCCCCTGGGTCGGGCTGCAGAACTACATCGACCTGTTCACCCCGGGCTCGCGCGACTTCTCGCTGTGGTGGCAGTCGCTGGGCAACACGGGCGTCTTCGTGCTCATCTCGGTGGTTCCGCTCATCGTGATCCCGATGACGATGGCGCTCGCGCTCAACCGGCGGTTCCCCGGTCGGACGGTGTTCCGGGCGATCTTCTTCATGCCCTACGTGCTGTCCGTCTCGGTCATCGGTCTGCTGTGGCGCTACCTGCTCGACGCCCAGGCCGGCCCGGTCAACGCCATCCTCAAGGGGATCGGCCTCGCGCCGATCTCGTGGCTGCAGACGCAGCCGGCGGCGTGGGTCTCGATCCTCGTGGCGACGGTCTGGTGGACGATCGGCTTCAACACGATCGTGTTCCTCGCCGGCCTGCAGAACGTGCCGTCCGAGCACTACGAGGCGGCGTCGCTCGACGGGGCCGACCGCTGGCAGCAGTTCTGGCACATCACGGTGCCCGGCCTGCGGCCCGTCATCATCTTCATCGTCATCACGACGGTGCTCGCGTCGGCGAACCTGTTCGGCCAGCCGTACATCATGACGACGGGCGGCCCGGCGAACAGCACCCGGACGGCGATCATGTACATCGCCGAGTCCGGCCTCAAGCAGTCCCGGATGGGGATGGCGGCCGCGATGGGCTACCTGCTCGGACTCATCCTCGTCATCGTGAGCATCGTCAACTTCTGGCTCACCAGCGGTGGCTGGAAGAGGAAGGGGTCCCGGTGAACGCGCTCAAGGGATCGCTCGGGAGCAGGACCTTCTTCTACGCTGGCATGACCCTGCTCGCGCTCGTGTTCGTCCTGCCCCTGCTGTCGATGGTGTCGACGTCGTTCAAGACGGTCTACGAGTCGCAGACCAGCGCCTCGCTCCTGCCGGAGAACCCGACGCTGGAGAACTACCTCCCGCTGTTCACGTGGACGGGCTCCAGCCCGGTCATGCGGTGGTTCTTCAACAGCGTCGTCGTGTCGACGACGGCGACGGCGCTGGGGGTCTCGTTCGCGGCGATGGCGGCGTTCGCGCTGGCCCGGTTCAGCTTCCCGGGCCGCAAGATCGTCTTCGGCTGCCTGGTGGCGACGCTGTTCGTCCCCGGGTTCGTCTTCCTCATCCCGAACTACATCACCGTCGACAGCCTGGGGCTGCTCGACACCCTGTTCGCCCTCATCCTGCCGGGTCTCGGCGGCGCGTTCGGGGTGTTCTTCCTCGCCGGCTTCTTCCTCGGGCTGCCGAGGGAGCTGGAGGAGGCGGCGTCGATCGACGGCGCCAACCAGTGGCGGATCTTCGCCTCGGTGATGCTCCCCCAGGCGCAGGGCGCGATCTCGACGCTCTGCGTGCTGACCTTCCTGGGTGCCTGGAACGATCTGCTGTGGCCGACGTACGTGCTGTTCAGCCAGGAGAACCTCACGCTGACGGCCGGGCTCCCGCTGCTGCAGAGCGCCAACGCGTCGAACCTGCCGCTGGCGATGGCCGGCTCGGTCATCTCGGCGGTGCCGACGCTCGTCGTGTTCGTCCTCGCGCAGCGCAAGATCGTCGAGAGCGTCGCGAACGTGGGCCTCAAGGGCTGAGCCGCACCGGACGGGGGGCAGCGCGGCATGGGCGCGCCCTCCGCTCCGGCGAATCCACCCGAGACACCGCTCGACCCCGGCGTCCTGCCGCGCCCGGCCACCTCAGCCCTCAGCTCCTCGACCCCTCGACCGGAGGACACCATGACCCCCACCCCCGACGTCCCGCGCCCCGAGCACCCGCGTCCCCAGCTCGTCCGACCCGACTGGCTGACCCTCAACGGCACCTGGCAGTTCGAGGTCGACCCGGGCGACTCGGGCCTCGAGCGCGGCCTGCGCGACCGCGACCTGACGGGCGAGATCCTCGTCCCGTTCGCGCCCGAGTCGGAGGCGTCCGGCATCGGCACCGTCGACTTCCTGCACGCCGTCTGGTACCGCCGCACCGTCCGCATCCCCGCCGACTGGGCCGGCCGGACCGTCCTGCTGCACCTCGGTGCCGTCGACCACGACGCGACCGTGTGGGCCAACGGCGTCGAGGTCGCCCGGCACCGGGGAGGGTTCACGCCGTTCACGGCGAACCTCGACGGCGTCGCGCGGCCCGGTGAGGACGTCACGATCGTCGTCCGCGCCCGGGACACCCCGCGGGAGCCGCAGGCGCGCGGGAAGCAGGCGATCGCGTACGGCAACAGCGCCTGCTTCTACACCCGGACGACCGGCATCTGGCAGACGGTGTGGCTCGAGGCCGTCCCGGCCGCTCACATCGCGTCGATCAACGTGGTCCCGCAGCTCGCCGACGCGAGCCTCTCCGTCACCGCCGAGCTCTCGACGCACACCCGGGGGCTCGTCCTCGAGGCCGTCCTGAGCGACGACGCGGGCGAGGTGTCGCGCTCCAGCATCGCGGCGGACGACCTCGGCCCCCGGCTCCGCCTCGCGATCCCCGCGGACCGCGTGCGGACCTGGTCGCCGGACGACCCGCACCTGTACGACCTCGTGCTCCGGCTGGTCGACGGGGACGGCACCGTCGTCGACGAGGTGACGTCCTACGCCGGGCTGCGCTCCGTCGCCATCGACGGCCACCGGATCCTCCTCAACGGCGAGCCGGTGTTCCAGCGCCTCGTCCTCGACCAGGGCTACTGGCCCGACACGCTCATGACGGCGCCGAGCGACGCGGACCTGCGACGGGACATCGAGCTCGCCATGGCGGCGGGCTTCAACGGCGCCCGGCTGCACCAGAAGGTGTTCGAGGAGCGCTACCTCTACCACGCGGACCGGCTCGGCTTTCTCGTCTGGGGCGAGTTCGGCGACTGGGGCTCGGGCGGCGGTCCCCAGGGCGACAACCAGCAGCCGACGGCGTCGTACGTGACGCAGTGGGTCGAGGCGGTGCGGCGCGACCGCTCGCACCCGTCGATCATCGGCTGGTGCCCGCTCAACGAGACCTACCAGTGGCTGCACGACCGGATCACCCAGCTCGACGACGTCACGACCGGCATGTACCTGGCGACGAAGGCGGCCGACCCGACGCGGCCCGTCGTCGACGCCTCGGGGTACTCCCACCGGGTGCGCGGGGCCGACGTCTACGACAGCCACTCCTACGAGCAGGACCCCGCGGCGTTCCGGCGCGAGCAGGCGGGCCTCGCGCAGGGGCGGCCGTTCGTCAACGAGCACGACGGCCACCCGATCTCGGTGCCCTACGGGCGCCAGCCCTACTTCGTCTCGGAGTACGGCGGCATCTGGTGGAACGCCGAGCTCGCGGGGCAGCCGCAGCGCGAGTCCTCGGACGACCCGGAGCGGTCGGAGTCCTGGGGCTACGGCGAGCGGGTCGCGACGCTGGAGGAGTGGCACGCGCGGTTCGAGGGGCTGACCCGCGTCCTGCTCGAGGACCCCCTCATGTTCGGCTACTGCTACACCCAGCTCACGGACACGTTCCAGGAGGAGAACGGCCTGTACGACTTCCACCGCCGGCCGAAGGTCGACATCGAGCTGGTCCGCGCCGTGCAGCGCTCGCGGGCGGCCTACGAGGGCTGAGGCGCAGCCGCCGGGCGGGACCCGGGGAAGGTCGGCGGGCGTCGCGCCGGCCGGCCTTCCCCCGGGTCGAGCTGCGGAGACCGAGCCGCCGGGACCGCGCCGCCGCGTGCTGGACGGGGCTGCCGGGTGCTGCCGGACCGCCAGCACCGCCGCGGCTCGGTCCAGGGGCGGGGCCACGGGGCCGCGGCTAGGATGACGAGCGTGTCGGGCCGACGGGGGACCAATCTGCCCCGGATGGGCGACTACACCCTCCGGGTCGTCCTCGACCAGATCCGCCGCTCCCGCACCGGCGTCAGCCGGATCGAGCTGTCCGAGCTGACCGGCCTGTCGGCCCAGACGATCACCAACCTCGTGACGCGGCTGATCGCCGACCGGCGCGTCGTCGAGGGGGCCCGGCACGTCTCCGGGCCCGGCAAGCCGCGCACCATGCTGCACGTGCGGCCCGAGTCCGGCCACGCGATCGGCGTCCACATCGATCCGCTCGCGCTCACCGTCGCCCTCGTCGACCTGTCGGGCGCGGTGGTGGACCGCCGCGTCCAGCCCCTGCCCCCGACCGCCGCCGAGACCGTCGACCTCATCGCCGCCGAGGTGCGGCACGTGCGGGAGTCGCACGAGCTCGAGCACCTCCACGGCCTCGGCGTCGCCGCCCCTGGCCCGATCGACCTCGACGCCGGCCGGATGGTCCGACCACCGCTCCTGGCCTGGGGCGACGTGCCCCTGCGCGACCTCATCCGGAGCGCCACCGGCCTCGCCACGGTCCTGGAGAAGGACGTCACCGCCGCGATGGCCGCCGAGATCTGGCAGCGCCACCACACCCTGCGCGGCACGACGCTGTTCACCTACCTCGGCTACGGCATCGGCTTCGCCTTCGCCCGCGACGGCGAGCTGCTCACCGGCGCGTCCGGCAACGCGGGGGAGACCGGCCACATCATCGTCGACGCGGACGGGCCGCCCTGCTGGTGCGGCAACCGCGGCTGCATCGGGATCGCGTCGTCCATGGACTACCTCGTCGAGCAGGGCGGCGACCTCGGCCTCCTCGAGCCGTGGGACCCGAGCCTCCCGCCGTGGCGGATCGAGGTCCGCATGGAGCGGCTCGCGGCGCTGGCCGCCGACGGCGACGTGCGCGCCCGTGACCTGCTCGAGGTGTGCGGGCGCCGGATCGCCCACGGGATCGTCCTCGTCGCCGACCTGCTCGACGCCGACCGGGTCGTCGTCGGCGGCGCCAACTGGGAGCGGATGCGTCCGTACGTCGTCCCCGCCGCCACCGAGGAGCTCGGCCGGTTCGGCACGATGCGGGACCTGCACGCGGTCGAGGTCGAGGGGACGGACCTCGGCATCTGGGTCGGCGCCGTCGGCGCCGCGAGTCTCGTCCTCGACCGCGCCCTGTCGCCGCACGCGACGGCGCTGCTGTCCGCGGCCGAGTGACGCCGTCGGCCGGCGCCGGCCCCTGCGACGACGCCCGGCCGGCGGCCCGATCGCCCCTCGGGCGCCAGCCGGTCACGATCGGGTAACGATGCGGTCGCCCTCATTGCGCTAGTTACTCAAATCGATAGAGTAACGATCGCCCTCATCGCGGAGGGCGTCGATTGGGCAAAGGAGCACTTCATGCGCAAGACCCTCACCACCCTCGCCGCAGGCGCCGCCCTCGCGCTGGTGCTGACCGCCTGCGGAGGTGGGAACGACTCCGGCTCGTCCGGCGCGGACGGCGAGTCGACGGGCTCGGACGCCGGGTCCGGCTCGGCCACGATCAAGGTCGCCTACCAGAAGACGGATGCGTTCACGCAGCTCGACGACCTCCTGCAGAAGTGCGTCGGCGAGTTCGAGGCGGCCAACGACGGCGTGACCGTCCAGCTCGAGCCGATCGCCGCGCAGGAGACCGAGTACTTCACCAAGCTCGCCCTCATGCACGGCTCGGCGGCCACGGCCCCCGACGTCATCTACGAGGACACGTTCCAGGTCCGCTCGGACGCCGCGGCCGGCTACCTCGCCCCGATGGACGACTACCTCGCCGACTGGGACGGCTGGGACCAGTTCTCGGACGCCGCCAAGCAGGCCGGCGCGGGCGACGACGGCTCGACCTACGGCGTCTCGATGGGCACCGACACCCGCGGGATCTACTTCAACAAGCAGATCTTCGAGCAGGCGGGCCTGCCGGCCGACTGGCAGCCCGAGAGCTGGGACGACATCCTCGACGCGGCCCGGACCATCAAGGAGAAGGTGCCGGACGTCATCCCGTTCAACCTCTACTCCTCCAAGTCCCAGGGCGAGGCCGCGTCGATGCAGGGCTTCGAGATGCTCCTGTACGGGACGGGCGACGAGCTCTACGACTACGACACGCAGAAGTGGAACGTCGGCGCCCCCGGCTTCGTCGAGGCCCTCACGTTCATCCAGACGGCGCAGCAGGACGGCCTCCTGCCGGGTCTCGAGGACGCGCTCGACACCAACCTGCCCAACCGGATCTCGGGCGAGCTCTTCCCGCAGGGCAAGGTCGCGATCATCGTCGACGGCTCCTGGGTCCCGGGCGGCTGGATGAGCGACGGCTCCAACTCCTGGCCGGAGTGGCAGGAGGTCGCCGGCATGGCGAAGATGCCGACGTCGACGGGGCAGGAGCCGGGCGCGGTCTCGATGTCGGGCGGCTGGCTGTTCAGCATCGGCTCGCAGAGCAAGAACCCGGAGCTGGCGTTCGACCTCATCGCCGGCTGCCTCTCCCAGGAGAACAGCCTCAAGTACGACACCGAGAACAGCCAGATCGCGGTCCGCGACGACGTCGCGAGCGACCCGGTCTACCTCGACTACAACCCGAGCTTCGAGTTCTTCTCCTCGCTCGTCCCGGTGACGCACTTCCGTCCCGCCACCCCGGACTACTCGCAGATCTCGAGCCAGATCCAGGTCGCGGCGGAGTCCGTCCTCACGGGCCAGGCCTCGCCCGAGGCGGCCGCCAAGGCGTACGACGACGCGGTGACCGCCCTCGTCGGCGCCGACAAGACGCAGAACGCCGGCTAGTCCGTGACGTCGCTCGCCACGGCGGGTGAGCGCGTCGCGCCGGCCCCGGGGTCACCCCGGGGCCGGCGCGCCCGGGAGGTGCGGCTGGGGCTCGTCCGCTCGGTGCCGCTCCTGCCGTCGCTCGCCCTGCTCGCCCTGTTCCTGCTCGGGCCGATCGTCTACGCGATCTACGGGTCGCTGACGAACCGGACGCTCACCGGGCCGAACGCCGCGAACCCCAGCTTCGTCGGGTTCGACAACTACGCGCGGCTGTTCGCCAGCAGCGACTTCTGGACCTCGGTCGTCCTCACCGTCGTCTTCCTCGTCGCCTCGGCGATCATCGGCCAGAACGTCCTCGGCCTCCTGCTCGCCGTCCTGATGAAGAACGGCACGCCGACGCTGTCGCGCACGATCGCCGCCCTCGTCGTCGTCGCGTGGGTGCTGCCGGAGATCGTCGCGGCGTTCGCGCTGTACGCGTTCTTCGCCTCCGAGGGCACGCTCAACCTCATGCTCGACGCGATCGGGCTCACCGGTCCGGCGTGGCTCATCGCGTTCCCGATGCTCGCGGTGATCCTCGCGAACGTCTGGCGCGGGACGGCGTTCTCGATGATGGTCTACTCGGCCGCGCTGTCCGAGGTGCCGCCGGAGATCAACGAGGCCGCGGAGATCGACGGCGCGAGCGCCGCCCAGCGGTTCTTCCGGATCACGCTGCCGATGATCCGTCGCTCGATCTCGACGAACCTCATGCTCACGACGCTGCAGACCCTCGGCGTGTTCACCCTCATCTGGGTGATGACGGGCGGCGGTCCCGGGTTCAAGAGCGCGACGCTGCCGATCCTCGCCTACCAGCAGGCGTTCAACTTCGCCCAGATCGGGTACGGGACGGCGATCGCCGTCATCACCCTCCTGATCGGCGCCATCTTCGCGATGGTCTACATCAAGGTCCTCAAGCCGGAGGTGGACTGATGACCGCACCCGCCGTCCAGCTCGCCTCGCCCCGCCGTCGGCCGAGCCGCGTCATCTCCAACGTCATCCTCGTGCTCGTCGGCCTGGCGTTCGTCATCCCCCTCGCGTGGATCGTGCTCGGCTCGTTCAACACGGAGGCGAAGGTCTCGATCACCTGGCCGTCCTCGTGGACGCTGGACAACTTCATCACGATCAGCACGTGGGACACGACGTTCCGGCCGCTGGTCAACTCGGCGATCCTGTCCTTCGGCTGCGCCGTCATCACGGTCGTCTGCTCGGTGCTCGCCGCGTACCCGCTGTCCCGCTACCAGATGCGGTTCAACCGGTCGCTCATGTACGTCATCCTGTTCGGGACCTGCCTCCCGATCACCGCGATGATGGTCCCCGTCTACGCCCTGTTCGTCTCGCTCAACCTGCTCAACACCCTGTGGGGGACGGTCCTGTTCCTCGCGGCCACGAGCCTGCCGATGGCGATCTGGATGACGAAGAACTTCATGGACTCGATCCCGGTGTCCCTGGAGGAGGCGGCCTGGGTCGACGGCGCCAGCGCCATGACGGCGCTGCGGCGGATCGTCGTGCCGCTCATGCGCAACGGCATCTCCGTCGTCTTCATCTTCGTGTTCACGATGGCGTGGGGGAACTTCTTCGTCCCGTTCGTCCTCCTGTTCTCGCGGGAGAACATGCCGGCCGCCGTCGCCATCTTCGGGTTCTTCGGGACCTACGGGACGGTCGCGTACGGACAGCTCGCCGCCTTCTCGATCATGTACGCGATGCCCGTCCTCGTCCTCTACCTGGTGACGCAGAAGGTCTCGGGCGGCTCGTTCGCGATGTCCGGCGCCGTCAAGGGCTGACCGGCCGACCGTCCCCTCACCTGCTCCTTCCCGGGTGCCCGGCTCCCGGGCCGCCGACCTGCCAGAAAGGCCAGCCATGCACGACACCACCCCCCTCAGCCTCCTGCGCATCGACCGGTACCTGGCCGAGTGGATCGAGCCCGCCGTCGTGCGGGCGCGCCACCGGCTGGCCGTCGAGAGCGGGGGGGTGCCGGACGAGCCGGTGCCGTTCGCGCACGCGCGCGGCGCGCAGTACGCGCCGTTCGCCGTCGGCACCCCGTGGGGGTTGCCGTGGGGGACGGTGTGGTTCCACGTCACGGGCGCCGTTCCGGCGGACTGGCCGCAGGACGGCACCCGGGTGGAGCTGGCCGTCGACCTCGGCTGGATGGCCCAGCAGCCCGGGTTCCAGGCCGAGGGGGCCGCGTGGTCCCCGGACGGCGTGCTGGTCAAGGGCATCTCCCCGCGCAACGCCTGGGTGCCGCTGCCGCAGGAGGGCGGCGCCGCCGTCGACCTCTACATCGAGGCGGCCGCCAACCCGGACGTGCCGCAGGACGCCTGGACCAAGCCGACGCCGATGGGCGACCGGGCGACGGCGCCGAAGGACCCGCAGTACACGCTGCGGGCGATCGACGTCGTCCTGATCGACGAGACCGTCGCGGAGCTCGTGGCCGACGCGCGCGCCCTGCGCGGTCTCGTCGACGTCCTGCCGGCCGGCTCGACCCGCCGGGCCCAGGTGGTCGCGGTGCTCGAGGAGTTGTGCGACGTCGTCGACCCCGAGGACGTCGCGGGGACCGCGGCGCGCGGTCGCGAGGTCGTCGCGGCGGCGCTCGCGGCCCCCGCCCCCGCTGGCGCCCACACGGTGCACGCCGTCGGGCACGCGCACATCGACTCGGCCTGGCTGTGGCCGGTGCGCGAGACGGTGCGCAAGGTCAGCCGGACCGTCGCGAACGTCCTCGCGCTCATGGACGCCGACCCGGACGTCACGTTCGCGATGTCGTCGGCGCAGCAGTACGCGTGGCTCGAGGAGCACTACCCCGAGCTGTTCGAGCGGCTGCGGGCCCGGGTCGCGGAGGGCCGGATCGTCCCGGTCGGCGGGATGTGGGTCGAGTCCGACACCAACATGGTCGGCTCGGAGGCGCTGGTCCGCCAGTTCCTCGAGGGCAAGGGCTACTTCGAGCGGGCGTTCGGCGTCGAGCCGACGAGCGTCTGGCTTCCCGACTCCTTCGGCTACACCGGCGCGTTCCCGCAGGTGGCGCGCCTCGCGGGCTGCCCGGACTTCCTCACCCAGAAGCTGTCGTGGAACGACACCAACCGCATCCCGCACCACACGTTCTGGTGGGAGGGGATCGACGGGACCCGAGTGTTCACGCACTTCCCGCCCGTCGACACCTACAACTCCGACCTCTCGGCGCGCGAGCTCGTGCACGCCGAGGTGGAGTTCCGGGAGAAGGCGCACGCCACGCACTCGCTCGCGCCGTTCGGCTACGGCGACGGCGGCGGCGGCCCGACGCGCGAGATGGTCGCCCAGGGTCACCGGTCGGCGTCGCTCGAGGGCTCGCCCCGCGTCGTGATCGACTCGCCCGACGACTTCTTCGCCGCCGCCAAGGCCGAGTACGGGGAGCTCGCCCCGTCGTGGGTCGGCGAGCTGTACCTGGAGTACCACCGCGGAACGTACACCTCGCAGTCGCGCACCAAGCGCGGCAACCGGCGCAGCGAGCACCTCCTGCGCGAAGCCGAGCTGTGGGCCGCGACCGCCGCCGTGCGCGCGGGGGCCGACTACCCGTACGAGGAGCTGCAGCGGCTGTGGCGGGTCGTGCTGCTCAACCAGTTCCACGACATCCTGCCGGGCAGCTCGATCGCCTGGGTGCACCGCGAGGCGGAGCGCTCCTACGAGGAGGTCGCCGAGGCGCTCGTCGGTCCAGCCGGTCTCGTCCCGGCGGCCCTCCGGGCCCTCGACGTCGCCCCGGGCGCCGTCGCGAACGCCGCCCCGTTCGAGCGCGACGGCGTCGCCCCGCTCGCCATCGCCGCGCCCTCGCCGGCGACGCCGGCCGAGCTGACCCGGGACGGCGACGACTGGGTGCTGACGAACGCGGGGGTGACCGTGCGGCTCGACGCGCGCGGCCTCGTGGTCTCCGCCGTCGTCGGACGACCCGACGGGTCCCGGCGCGAGGCGATCCCCGCCGGCCACGTCGGGAACCTGCTGCAGTTCCACCAGGACATCCCCAACACGTGGGAGGCGTGGGACATCGACCGGCACTACCGCAAGCTCGTCACCGACCTCGACGTCGCGGACGTCCTCGAGCCGGCGGCGGCGCCGGACGGCGGCCCGGCCCTGCGGATCGTCCGCACCTTCTCCGGCAGCTCCGTCGAGCAGCTCCTCTGGCTCGCCGGCGGCGACGACCCGACCCTGCACGTGCGCACGCACGTCGACTGGCACGAGAGGCAGAAGCTGCTCAAGCTCGCCTTCCCGGTCGACGTCCACTCCCACGAGGCGACCTCGGAGATCCAGTTCGGTCACGTGACGCGGCCGACGCACGCGAACACCTCGTGGGACGCGGCACGGTTCGAGACCGTCGCGCACCGGTGGGTGCACGTCGGCGAGCCGGGGTTCGGCGTCGCCGTCGCGAACGACGCGAGCTACGGGCACGACATCACGCGGGCGCCGGACGCTGACGGGCGGTCCGTGTCGGTGGTCCGCGTGACGCTGCTGCGGGCACCCCTGTTCCCCGACCCGGTCGCCGACCAGGGGGAGCACACGTTCCACAACGCCGTGACGTTCGGTGCCGGCGTGGCGGACGCGATCCGGAGCGGGTACGGGCTCAACCTGCCGCTGCGGACCGTGGCCGGTGGCGCCGGTGGCGCCGACGCCGGTGGCACCGGGGAGGTGGCGCCGCTCGTCACGGTGTCCTCGCCGGCCGTCGTGGTCGAGGCGGTCAAGCTCGCCCAGGACCGCTCGGGCGACGTCGTCGTCCGGCTGTACGAGTCCCACGGCGCGCGCGCCGCCGTGCGGGTGGGCCTCGGCTTCGCGCACACCGGCGTCGTGCTCACCGACCTGCTCGAGCGGCCGCTGGGCGAGGCCGCCGAGGGGGAGGACGGCGTCGAGCTGGAGCTGCGTCCGTTCCAGGTGGTCACGCTGCGGGTCCGCCGCTCCTGAGCCGTGCGGGTCGGGCCGGTCAGGGGGCGGCCCGACCCGCACGTTCGCCCGCGCGGGCGGGGCTCCCGTCGGCGGGAGCCACCACCGGCCGAGGCCCGGCGAGTCCCCCCGGGAAACTCGTCTCGGCTCCCAGCGAACACGGACCCGATTCTGGGAGTGCTCCCAGGATCGCTTCGTAAAGTGGCGGTATGACCTCGACCAAGGACGCTCCCGGTTCACGACCCGGTTCCTGGCTCACCCGACCGGGCTCGCTGCTCGACGTCAACGCCGTCGCCCGGCTCCTGCGCTCAGCCATGCAGCCCCTCGACATCGACGGCGACGGGATCCCCGACGGCCCCGCCGACACGAACGCGGCCGACGTCGCCGCCCGGCTGCTCCTGCTCCACTCGGTGCTGGAGCACGGCCGGCTGTGGGTGGCCGAGCGCGACGGCCGCCCCGTCGCCGCGGCGATCTGGGTACCGGGGGAGACGGGCGTCGGCCCCGGCTCCGACGACCTCGGCGGGATCCTGCGCCGCGAGCTCCAGGTCGACTCGGTGAGCGACGTCGCGGCCCTGGTCGGACCGGACGAGCGCGTGCGGCCGTTCCTGGAGGACGCGATGGCGGCGGCGTTCGGCGCCGTCGAGAGCGCGCGGCTCGTCCTGTACGGCGTCGTGGTCGACCCGGCGGTCGTCGACGACGTCGACGTGGTCGCACTCGCCCGCGAGCTGGTCGCCCCCGTCGTGGCGGAGCTGGACGAGGCGGGCGAGTCGGCCTACGCCCTCGCGCTCGACCCGGCCCGGGCCTCCCTGCTCGAGGCCGCCGGCTTCCGCCGCGTCGACGCCGTGCCGTTCGGCGTCGGCCACACGGTGTGGGTCGGTCGCGCCCACCACCGGGCTCCGCTCCCCGCCTGACCACGGCTCCCGGGGTCGCTCACACCCCGGTCGGCCAGCGCGGCGGCCTCAGCGCGGCGCCGCGAGCACCGGCTCCAGCAGCGGGACGACGCGGGGGTCGGTCTGGAGCACGAGCGTCGTGACGCACGTGTCCCGCCAGCGATCGAGCTGCGCGACGACGTCGGCCGGCGTCCCGACGAGCGCGATCTCGCGCACGAGGTCCGCCGGCACCGCGGCGGCGGCTCCCGCGCGGTCCCCCGAGCGGTAGCGCTCCGCCACCTCCGCCAGCGCGTCGTCGACACCCGGGCCCACCCGCGCGCCGACGCGGCGCAGCGCCTCGTGGTGGAAGTTGGTCGTCGCCGATCCCATGCCGCCGGCGTAGAGAGCGACGTGTCCGCGCAGCAGGTCGATGCCGGCCTCGACGGACTCGGCGAGCGCGAGCGGGACGGTCGCGCACACCTCGAACTCCTCGGCCGGCCGCAGCCGTTCGGAGCGGCGGGCGAACCCCGCGGCGAGGAGTCCCCGCGCCTCGTCGTCGAGCGCGGGGGAGAGGAACGCCGGCAGCCAGCCGTCGGCGATCTCGGCGGCCAGCTCCGTGTTGCGCGGGCCCTGCGCCGCGAGGTGGATCGGCAGGTCGGCGCGCAGCGGGTGCACGGTGGAGCGCAGCGCGCGCCCCTCGCCCGTCGCCCCCGGTGACGACGCCGGCAGCGGCAGCCGGTAGGCAGGGCCCGGAGCCGTCACGGGCGCCTCGCGGCGCAGGACGTCGCGCACGATCGCGACGTACTCGCGCGTGCGGGCCAGCGGCCGGGCGTACGGCTGGCCGTACCAGCCCTCGACGACCTGCGGCCCGGACGCCCCGAGGCCGAGGACGAACCGCCCCCCGGACAGGTGGTCGAGCGTGAGCGCGGCCATCGCCGTGGCCGTCGGCGTGCGGGCCGAGAGCTGCGCGACGCCCGTGGCCAGACGCACCCGCGTCGTGCCCGATCCCCACCACGCGAGCGGCGTGAACGCGTCCGACCCGTACGCCTCGGCCGTCCAGACGGAGTCGAGCCCGTGCGCGTCGGCCCAGCGCACCGCGTCGGCGGCGCCGGCCGGCGGGCCCGAGCTCCAGTAGCCGGTGTGCAGCCCGAGGCGAAGCTTCTGGCTCGTCATGGCCGCACGCTACCGCCCGCGCCCACCGACCGCACCGGCGTCACGCTCCCGCACCGGAGCGGGGTCCGGCGCACGGTGGACGTGCGCCGGACCCCGCGACCGACGGGTCGGTCGGCTCAGGCCGGGACGGACGGGACGTCGCCGACCAGGTTGATCCGGATGCCCATCCGCGCGAACATCGCGGCCTTCGCGACGAGCGCGCGGTCGGCGGTCTCCGCGTCGGGCGCGTAGACGAGCTGCGCGTGGTTGGCCTTGTGCCGCGCCATGAACTGGTCGCGGGTCTGGCCGTGCAGCACGACGTTGGCGATCGGCCACTCGGGGTTCGTCGCGTCCTTGCGTCGCCGCGTCTCCTCCTCGGGCAGCTCGACGACGCTCGCGCGGAACAGGTCGGCCTGCAGGACGCCGTCGGCGATGTAGACGCGGGAGAGCACGACCTCCCCCGGCCGGCTCACGCCGTTGATCGTCGCGCCGCCCGCGGGGAAGAACACGTGACCCTGGCGCCAGCCCTCGGCCTTGTCCCACCCGCCGAGGTGCGAGGCCGGGACCGAGCCGGAGATCTCGTAGACCCAGACGAACTCGCCGTCGTAGTCCTCGCCCCACCGCACGTCGTGCAGCGTGTTGTCGGGCACGAGGCCCATGGCGCGGAACACCCGGTCGGTCACGAGCGCGTCGACCGCGACGCCCTCGTCCGCCTCGTTGAAGTGCGGGAAGGCGTGGCCCTCGTGCAGGACGCGCGAGCCGTCGCGCGAGCGCACCGGCGGGCGCTGCGTCGAGTTGAGGATGCCCTCGGCCAGGTCGGAGGCCGGGACGAGGTCCTTGAGGCCCTGCTGGTACTGGATGCCGACGGCGTCCAGCCCGAAGTCGTCGGCGATGCGCAGCGCGGCGATGTACATCTTCATCTGCCACTGGACCTGCTCGCGGGTGAGCTCGGTCGCGGCGTCCTCGCCGTACCGGAAGGTCATGCCGTGATCGACGAGCCAGTCGTACGCCTCGTTCGCCTCCTCCTCCGACACCCGGAGCATCTCGGCGTAGAGCGCGGACTGCGACAGGCGCTCCTTGTAGATGCCGGTCGGGTTGAGCAGCTCGTCGTCGAAGATCGCGTTGTACATGCCCATGCAGCCCTCGTCGAACACGCCGATGATGGCCTTGTCCGTGAGCAGCTCATCGGCGAGCGCGACGCCGAGCTCCTTCTCCGGGCCGTCCGGCAGCGCGTCGAGCCCGGACAGCTCGCGCACGTGCGAGGCGTCGTGCGTGATGCGGCCCGTCTCGGTCCACTCGCGCAGACCGGCCTTGAACCAGTCGTCGGTGAAGTCGACCGACCAGATGGTCGCGTAGTCCTTGCCCATCTTCGTCAGGCCCGCGTTGAGGCCGAGCAGGCCGACGAGCCCCGGCCAGTCGCCCGCGAAGTTCGCGACCGTGAGGATCGGGCCGCGGTGCGTGCGCAGCCCGGCCAGGAGGTGGTGGGAGTACTGCCAGTTCGCGATCGCGACGACCAGCGGTGCGTCGGACGGGACGCTCTTGAACACCTCGAGACCCATCCGCTGGCTGGAGACGAAGCCGTGCCCCGTCTCCGGGTCGACGTCGTGCGCGCGGACCACGTCCCAGCCGAGCTCGCCGAGGGCGGCGGTGACGTCCGCCTCCATCGCGGCCTGCGTCGGCCACCCCGCGACGTTGGCGGACTCGCGAAGGTCGCCGCTGGCGACGAGGTAGGCGGTGCGGGGGGTCGCCTGCGGCCGCTCGGCGACCGTCGGCAGGTGATAGGTGCTCATGCTGACTCCTGGGTGGTGGCCGCCTGGTCGGCGGTGTGGTTCCGGGCGGCCCAGAGCTGGCTCCGACCCGCCGGAAGGGTGATCGAGCGGGCGACCTCGCGGCCGCCCACGACGAGACGGTCGACGTCGAGGACGCCCCCGTGCACCCGGATCCGGGTGGTGGTGTCGTCGACCTCGACGACGCCCCAGGCGGACCCGGTGGTGAAGAGCCCCCGGAACGGGAGCTCGATCGGGGCGAACGCGAGCGTCCCGGTCGGTGCGTCCCACTGCGCGCCCGAGAACGCGAGCAGCAGCCCCCACGACGCGAGCGAGCGCGCGTAGTGGTTGCCGCACTCGATCTCGTTCCACGGGTTGCGGACGACGCCGTCGTACCGCGACCGCAGCAGCCGCTCCACGCGCAGCGCCTCCCGCGGCAGCCCGGCGTACGCGAGCGTCGTCGCGACCTGGTGCTCGATGCCGGTCCAGACCTCGTCGCTGTAGACGAACGGGATCGCGGGGCGCCCGCCGCGCGGCCAGGACGCGAGCAGCAGGCCGCCCTCGTCGCCGATCGCGTAGACGCGCTGGGTGCTCTCGTGCCGCGTGAGGTCCTCGCGCAGGTTGTGCTCGACGACGGCGTGCAGCGCGCTGCGCACGTGCTCGCGCGGGAGCAGGTCGCCGAGGCCCGCGAGGTAGGCGTGGAACTGGCCGAGGAGCTGGTCGGACAGGACCCCGTCGCCGTACTGGTAGCGGTAGGCGTCCGCGTCCTCGATGACCTGGCGGTAGAACTCCCCGTTCCACAGCACGTCGTCCATCCCGCGCGCCACCGTGTCGGCCAGCCCGCGCCACCGCGCCGCGGTCTCGGGCTCGCCGAGGTGCTCGGCCATGACGACGCCCGCCCGCAGCGCCGCGAGGTACATCGAGTTGGCGAGCGGCTCGATGCCGTGGAACTCGATGTCGTAGGTGTTGTGCAGCTCGCCGTCGAGGAGGCCGTCGCCGTCGCGGTCCCAGTGGGTGGCGGCGTGGTCGAGGGTGCTCCGGGCCGCCGGCCACAGCTCGCGCAGGAACGCGTCGTCGCCGCTGAACCGCCACTCGCGGTGCAGTCGCAGGAACGTGCCGAGCTGGCCGTCGACGGCCGGCGTCATGAACCAGGCCTGGCCGCCGAACACGCGGTTGGAGCGGAACTTCTGCGCGCCCTCCTCGTCCGTCTCGAGCAGGTACTCGACGCGGCGCGCGCTGCGCTCGAGGCTCGGGAAGAGCCAGGCGAGCGTCTGGGCGTAGGACCACACGTGCGTGCACGTCCCCTCGCACGAGCCGCCGTGGTCGAAGGAGCCCTCCCACGCCGTGAGCACGGGGCCCTCGCCCAGGTCGGGGTTGGGGGTCTCGACGACGAAGGCCGTCGTCGAGCGCGCCGCCGCGATGTTGGCGCCGACCGCGTCGGCGACCACCGGGTCGAGCGTCCCGCCGTACAGCGCCTCGACGAACGCGTCCGTCGAGGCCTCGAGCCGCGGGAGCTCGGCGTGCAGGTGGCGGGCGGCGTCCCACGCGGTGGGCCAGAGCGTCGCGTAGTGGTTGCGCACGACGTCGCCCCAGTTCGGGTCGCGGAACACGATGTGCCCGCCCCAGCCGCGGTGGCGGTTCGGGAAGCTCCAGGCGAGCACGAACTCGAACGAGCGCGTCTCGCCCGGCGCGAGCGTGTGCACGATGCCGAGCGAGCCGGTCCGCACCCGCGGCAGCAGCTCGAGCAGCTCCTCCTCGGTGAAGCTCTCCCGGCCGTCGTCACCCTCCGCGAACACGCCGCGCGGGCGGTCCTCGAGGGTGGCGCGGGCCTCCGGCTCCAGCAGGCCGTCGGAGGCGAAGTCGTTCCAGAACAGGCGCGAGCCGTCGGGCCAGAAGCCGACCGACCACTGCGGCTTGACCGTGACGCTCGGGTCCGTCGTGGTGAGGCTGAGCGTCCCGTGACCGGGGTCGTCCTCGGGCAGCTCGACGCCGAAGTCGAGCCCGCGCACGCTGCCGTCCTCGCGCCACGCGACGCTCTGCCGCGCGCGCATGCCGTAGGGACCCTCGCCGCGCCCGGCCGTGTGGCTCATGCTGCCGGCGACCGTCACGCGGACGGGGTCCGGCCCCGGGTTGGTGACGTCGTAGCGCAGGACGGCGCCGGGGATCCCCGACGCGTCGGCGTCCAGCGGGACGAGCGGGGTGAACGCGTGGAGGCTGACCTCGACCGGCAGGTCGTCGTCGGTGAACTCGATGTCGACGACGGGGTAGCGCCCCGTCATCGTCGCGCCGGCGAGCCGCGGCAGGCCGGCGAGCCGGTCGAACGCGTAGCCGGCGTCGAGGTCGTGCCGGCCGGTCAGGGGCGCCTCGACGATGCGCGTGACGGCCGGGCGGGACGCCGCGTCGGGCCGGGCGAGGGGTGCGGCGTGGATCGCGAAGAACGAGTAGGGGTTGACGCGGCCCTTGTCGGGGCCGTTCTCCAGCTCCCAGTCGCGCAGCTCGCCGCGGGCGCCGAGCGAGACGTTGCCCGTGCCGATGCCGCCGAGCGGGAAGGCGGCGCGCTCGGCGGTGTGGGGGAGGCGGCGCGTCATGAGGTCTCCGTGATCGTGATGCTGGTGTCGCGCTGGTGGCGAGCGAGGTCGTGGACGATGTCGCGGGTCGCGGCGTACAGCTCGAGGTACCGGCCGAACAGCCAGTCGTAGGTCGCCGCGGTGGTCTCGTCGGGCGTGATCCGGGTGGCGACGGGGTTCCAGTCCTCGATCCGGGGCGCGGCGGTCGCGCCGTCACCGGTCGCGTCGGCGTCGTCCGCGTCAACCGTCGGTGCGGCGCAGGCGGCGAGGAACGCGGCGCCGTAGCTCGCGCCGATCGTCGTGCGCGGGACCTCCTGGACCAGCCCCGTCACGTCGGAGACGATCTGCAGCCACAGCGCGCCCTGCGTCCCGCCGCCGACCGCGACGATCCGGCGCACGTCGGCGCCGGCGGCGCGCATCGTCTCGACGTTGTGCCGCACGCCCATCGCCGTCGCCTCGAGGGCCGCGCGGTACAGGTCGCCGCGGGTGTGCGAGAGCGTGAGCCCGGCGACGACGCCGCGGGCGTCCGGGTCGAGGATCGGGGTGCGCTCGCCGGCGAAGTAGGGGAGCACGACGAGGCCGTTCGCGCCGGGCGGGGAGGACTCGGCGTCGGCGAGCAGGTTCGGGTAGTCGCTCCCGGTGAGGTCGCGCAGCCACGCCGTGAGCGCGCCCGACGTCGCGAGGCCGCCCGCGAGGTTGCGGGTGCCGGGGAAGGCGCCGACCGTCGTCCACATCGACGGCGTGCGCAGGGTCTGCGTCCCGGTGGCGACGAGGAACATCGTCGTGCCGTACATGAGCATGAGGTCGCCGTCGTTCTGCGCGCCGACGCTCACCGCCTCCGTCCAGGCGTCGATCGTGCCGGTGATGACCGGGATGCCGACCGGGAGGTTGGTGAGGGCGGCGGCCTCGGGCGTCACGTGGCCGGCGACATCGCCGGGCCAGCGCAGCTCCGGCCGTTCGAGGCCGGGGGCGTAGCGCTCCCACCACGGCGTGTGCCACGACCCGTCCTGGATGTCGTAGAGCGGGGAGAGCTGGCTGGCGGACTGGTGGTCGAGCACGTAGGCGCCGGTGAGCTGGTGGGCGAGCCACGACGCGGGCATGAACAGCCGCCGGGCGCGCGCGTACGCCTCGGGCTCGTGGCGGTGGACCCAGTGGATCTTCGGCCCGCCGGCCTGGGAGGTGAGGCGCGAGCCGCCGACGGCGGTGATGGCGTCGACGCCGAGCTCGTCGGTCATCTCCGCGATCTCCTCGACGGCGCGCGTGTCGACGCCGTAGAGGATCGCGGGGCGCACCGGGACGCCGTGGTCGTCGACGAGCAGGACGCAGGGGCCCATCCCGCTCACCCCGACCGCGACGACGTCGACGTCCTCGACGAGCAGCTCGCGGCTCAGCGCGACGAGCTCGTCCCACCAGACGCGACCGTCCATCTCGACCCAGCCGGGGTGGGGGCGGGCGACGTCGTGGGCGATGGTCGCGGTCCGCAGGACGGTGCCGGACTCGTCGACGAGGACGCCCTTGGAGCTGGAGGTGCCGATATCGACCCCGAGCGTGCAGCGTGTGCGCATGGCATCCTCCTCGATCGCGCCACAGAACCTCAGCCGAGCATAGGCGAAATCGATTTCACCCACAACCGGGACGGGTGGCGACGGGCGGGAGCCGGGGCGGGAACGCCGAGGTCGACCCGTTCGGGTGCCGTGCCCGACCCGACGGCGCCTCGGGCTCGACCCGGCCGGAGCCGAGCCCGGTTCGTCCGGTCGGCGACGGCGACCCCGTTGCGGGGCGCGGCGGGGTCTACGGCGGGGCTGGGGCCGGTGGGTGCTAGGGCCGGCGGGTGCCCGGGTCGGGCGCCGGTGCGCGAGGGATCGGGTCCAGCGCGCGGGAAGGCGAGCCGGGTGCGCCGCGGGCGCGGCGGCGGAGCGCCGCGCAGGCGAGACCGGGTCGTGGTGTGCGGCGAGACGGCCAGCGGCTGGCCGACGGCGGGTCAGGCGCGCAGCAGCGTCGCGGCCTGGACCGCGCCCGGCAGCACGACGGTGCGCGCCGGCTCGTCGTCGCCGGCGATCCGCTCGAGCAGCATCTCCGCCGCCTGGACGCCCATCTCGCGCGCCGGCAGCCGCACGATCGTGACCGCCTGCGGGCTCAGCGTGGTGAACGGCAGCGAGCCGACGACGGACACGCCGACCTCCGGCGGGGTGAGGCCGCGCTCGGTGAGCACCTGGAGGGCGCCGACGCCGAGGAGGTTGTTCCCGGCGACGATGGCGTCGGGGGGCTCGGGGAGCGCGAGCAGCTCCGTCATGCCGTCGCGGCCGCCGCCGACGCGGAACGTCGAGTAGCGCAGCAGGGAGTCGAGCTCGGCGTCGGGCAGGTGGGTCGCCATGGCGGCGCGCCAGCCGAGCGCGCGCTCGTGCGCCGTCTCGATCTCCCGCGGCCCCGTGAGGCAGGCGACCCGGCGGTATCCGGCGGCGAGCAGCGCCTCGGTCGCGGCGCGGCCGGCCTGCAGGTTCGCCATGACGACGCGGTCGATCCGGTCGTGGGTCCCGCGGTCGACGGCGACGACGGGTCGGCCCATCGCGAGCGTCGGGCCGAGGTCGGTGTCGGCGGAGGCCGGCGCGACGATGACGCCCGCCATGTTCGCCGACAGGGCGATCTCGAGGTAGGTGGCCTCCTTCTCGGTCTCCGAGTCGCTGTTGCACAGGACGACGGAGAACCCGGCGCGCTGGGCGACGTCCTCGACGCCGCGCGCGAGCTCCGTGAAGTAGGGGTTCTCGATGTCGGGGATGATGAGGGCGATGACCTCGGCGCTCTGCTTGCGCAGCGTCCGCGCCGCGCGGCTGGGGGTGTAGCGCAGCTCGTCGGCGGCGTCGCGGACGGCCTGCGTCTTCTGCGGCGACACGCCGACGCCGTTGAAGACACGCGAGACCGTGGCGGGGGACACCCCGGCCAGTCGCGCGACGTCGTAGATGGTGGCCACATCGCTCCCCTCGGGGTGTCGGCTGGACGTATCGATGGTCGGTGACCGCGTCACCGACCGTCCCGACGGCGTTGACATCCGTCGGGGGCCACCCTACGATGACGAAATCGATTTCAGACTACACGGTCGATCGCTCGATACCCCCGACGACGAGGAAGTGCCGCCATGAGCGCCCCCGCCCACCCACACTCCGAGCTGGCCGGGATCTCCCGCCTGCGCGCCTCTCGCACGCGCTCGATCTCCCCGGAGAACTTCGACGGTGCCGTCGGTGGTGGCGGGCGCGCGACCGAGGGCACGGGTGCCTGGAACGCGCGCGACCTCGGCCCCGGCTGGAAGATCTCCCCGAGCGTCGACATCAAGGCCGGCGAGACGCTCGACCTGGCCCGGATCGACGGCGCCGGTCGGATCACGCACATCTGGATCACGACGCACACCGACAACTGGCGCACCCTCCTGCTGCGCGCCTACTGGGACGGCGCGCAGGAGCCGGCGGTCGAGGTCCCCTACGGCGACTTCTTCTGCAACGGCTGGGGCGTCTTCTCGCAGGTCAGCTCGCAGATGATCGCGGCCAACCCGCACGGCGGCTTCAACTCCTACTGGCCGATGCCGTTCCGCACCGGCGCCCACCTCACGCTCGAGAACACCTCGACCGTCGACGTCCGCGTCTACTACCAGGTGACGTACGAGGTCGGCGAGGACGTCGGCGGGGAGGGCTACTTCCACGCCCAGTGGCACCGCTCGAACCCGCTGGAGGACCGCGTGCCCCACGTCCTGGTCGAGGACGTCGAGGGCCAGGGTCACTACGTCGGCACCTACATCGCCTGGGGCGTCAACTCCAACGGCTGGTGGGGCGAGGGGGAGATCAAGTTCTACCTCGACGACGACACCGACTACCCGACCATCTGCGGGACGGGCACCGAGGACTACTTCGGCGGCGCGTGGAACTTCGACATCCCGGGTCAGGGGTACACCGAGTTCTCGACGCCCTACCTCGGCATGCCGCAGGTGATCCGGCCGGACGGCCTCTACGTCAGCCAGCAGCGGTTCGGGATGTACCGCTGGCACGTCGCCGACCCGATCCGGTTCGAGCGCGGCCTGCGCCGCGTCGACATCCAGGCGCTCGGCTGGCGCAGCGGGTGGCGCTACCTGCCGCTGCGGGACGACATCGCGTCGACGGCGATCTTCTACCTCGACCGACCGACGGCCCGTCGACCCCGGACGCCCAGCGCCGACGACCTGGAGGTTCACCTAGGGACCGCCCCGGTTCCCGACATCGGCGCGACGCCCCCGCGGGCCCCGCTGGCCTGACCCGCGCGGCACCCGAGCCATGCTGCTGTCCCTGACCGGCGCGAGCTGCGCCGGCAAGTCGACCGTGCTCCCGGCGCTCTCGGCGGCGGACTGGGCTCCGTGGGACGTGCGGTGCGCCGAGTTCGACTCCATCGGCGTGCCGCTCGACGCGGACACGGCCTGGCGCCACGGCGCGGTCGAGCGCTGGGTCCGGCACGCCCTTGACCTCCAGGCCGACGGCGTCCACCTGCTGCTCTGCGGCCAGGTGCCGATCGGCGAGCTGCTCGCCGCGCCGTCGGCCGACCGGCTCGACGGCGTCGCCGCCTGCGTCCTGCACTGCTCGCCGCAGGAGCGCGCCGCGCGGCTGCGCGCCCGCGGCGAGCCGGAGGAGAGCATCGCCCACCACGACCGGTTCGGCGCGTGGTTCCTCGACCACGCGCGCGACCCGCGCCACCGGCCCGAGGTGATCCGCGTCCCCGGGACGATGCGCTGGGAGCGGTGGGACGGGGAGAGCGCGTGGCCGGTCCCGGTCGCGATCCTCGAGACCACCGGGGTGGCGCCGGCGGACACCGCTCGACGCGTGTGGGCCTGGGCGCGCGAGACCCTGCAGCGCACCGAGAGCGCGCGGGTGGACGCATGAGGGTCCGTCGACGCGCCGCATCGAGCCTCGCCGCGCTGACCGCCGGCGTCCTGCTGCTCCCCGCGTGCGGCGCCGGCGGCTCGTCGCCGATCACCGCCGTGAGCATCGCGGACGCCCCGACCGCGATCGGCGTGTCCGACGGCGACCTGTGGCCGAGCTGCTGGTCCGACGACGACGCGCTGTACGCGGCGAACGGCGACGGGGCCGGGTTCGGTTCCGTCACGAGCGACATCGTCATGAACCGGATCACCGGGTCGCCCGCGTCCGACGACCTGGCCGGGGAGGCGCTCGGCGTCGGCGACGACCTCGGGCAGGTGTGGACGACGGAGGCCGGCTACACCCGCAAGCCGACCGGCATGCTCTGCGTCGACGGCGTCCTCTACCTGGCCGTCCAGGATCTCGCGCCGGACTTCGACCAGGCCCCGAACGCGACGATCGCGCGGAGCGACGACCACGGCGCGACCTGGACGTGGAACCGGAGCGCCCCGATGTTCGACGACGGCGTCCTCACGACGATCTGGTTCGCCGACTACGGCCGCGACGCCGAGCGGCGACCGGACGCGGAGCACGTCTACGCCTACGGGCTCGACGGAAGCTGGCGCGACTCGTTCACCGACGCGGTGGCCGACCCGACCGAGCTCTTCCTCGCCCGGGTGCCCGTGGCGTCGGTGCAGGACGCGTCGAGCTGGGAGTTCTACGCCGGCGAGCCCGGCGACGACGAGCCGACGTGGACGAGCGACGTCGCGGCGAAGCGCCCCGTCCTCGTGGACGAGCGGCGCGTGCACGGCATGACCGTGCTGTCGCAGGGCGGGGTGACCTACCTGCCGCAGCACGAGCGCTACCTGTACTCCTCGTGGACCGAGTACACGGTCGAGCTGTACGAGGCGCCCGAGCCCTGGGGTCCGTGGACGTCGGTCCTGTCCGAGGACTTCGGCGAGTACCCGTGGACCGAGGACCGGATCGGCGGCTACGCCACGACCGTGCCGTCGAAGTTCGTCTCCGATGACGAGAGGACGATGTGGATGCAGTCGAACGTCTGCCCGTGCGCGCCGGCCGGCGTGACCTCCTACTGGTTCGGGCTGCGCGAGGTGAGGCTCGGATGACCCCCGACGTCTCCGTCGTCGACGGCGTCCCCGTCGCGCGCGACCGCTCGCCGCTGCTGCTGCGCGTCGCGCACGTCGACCAGGCCGCGAGCGTCCTGACCGAGAGCGACGGCGACCTGTGGCCGGCCGCCTGGGCCGACGACGACGCGCTCTACACGGCGTGCGGCGACGGCACCGGGTTCGCGCGGCACGACTGGCGCGACATCGTCGTCAACCGGGTGACCGGCACGCCTCGGGAGGGGCTGCGCGGCGAACGGCTGTCGGCGGGCGACGCGGTCGCGCCGGCCTGGGACCCGGAGCGGTTCAACCGCAAGCCGACCGGGATGGTGGCGGTCGACGGCGACGGCGACGGCCGCGACGAGCTCTACCTCGCCGTGCAGGACCTGCGCTGCGGCGCCGGCCCCGACACGTTCAACGAGGCCCCGACCGCGACCGTGTGCCGCAGCGACGACCGCGGGCTCACGTGGACCTGGCCGGCGCAGCCGCTGTTCACCGACCACGTCTTCACGACCGTCATGTTCCTCGACCTCGGCCGCTCCAACGGCGGCTCCGAGTGGGTCTACGCCTACGGGATCGACGGCAACTGGCGCACGTCGTTCTCCCACGTCGTGCCCGACCCGACGCAGCTCTTCCTCGCGCGCGTGCGCGCCGACGCGATCCAGGACCGGGCGGCCTGGGAGTTCGTCGCGGGGACCGAGCCTGACGGCGCGGACGGTGGGCTCCGTCCGGTCTGGTCGTCGGACGTCGCGCGCAGGGTGCCCGTGCTGGAGGACACCCGGCGGTTCTACCCGACGCCCGCGCTCGGCTTCTCCGCCTGCGACTTCACCTGCATCGCGCAGGGCGGCGTGGTGTGGAACGCCGGGCTCGGGCGCTACCTCTACTCCACCTGGAGCGAGTACACCTTCGAGTTCTTCGAGGCCCCAGCTCCCTGGGGGCCGTGGCGGCTGCTGCACTCCCACGACTTCGGCCACTTCCCGTGGCACGGCCCGCGCTCGCCGCTGGCCAAGCACGGCGGCTACGCGCCGACGATGCCCTCGCGGTTCATCTCCGACGACGGGCGCGAGATGTGGCTGCAGAGCAACTGGTTCGTCCCGGCGTCCTCGCGTGGCGGGCGCGCCTACTGCTTCGGCCTGCGCCGCGTGCGGTTCGACCCGGGGACGGGGCAGGAGCCGCCGCGGCCGACCGCGCCGTCGGAGAACCTGGCCCGCTCCGCCGACGCGTCCGTCCTCGTCCCGCGCGTCCGCGAGGGCGGCGAGCACGTGCTCAACGACGGCCGGCGCGACGTCGCGGAGGACTCCGCCTACGGGCCGGGCTCCGGCGAGGACGTCTGGGGCATCGAGTGGCCATCGCCCCGCTGGTTCGACCGGGTCGTCTACGTCCCGGGGCCGCAGGACTCCCTCGGCGGCTGGTTCGCGTCGAGCCCGCGCGTCGAGGTCCGGCGGGACGGCGTCTGGCACGAGGTGGCGGCGACGGTGACGCCGCCCTACCCGACCGACTGGACCGCGCTGGAGGAGGACGAGTACGTGTTCGACCTCGACGCCCAGTGCGCCGACGCGGTGCGGATCGCCGGGGAGCCCGGGGGCGGGATGCGCTACACGTCGATCCGCGAGCTCGAGGTCTGGTTCCGGGGGGCGTCATGACCCGGGTGACCCGCGGCGTGGCCGCGGCGCTCGCGCTGCTCCTCACCACCACGGCGACGCTCGCGGCCTGCGGCGGCGCCCCAGCACCGGAGGGACCCGTCGTCGTGGACCACGACACCGACCGCCCGTTCGTCCTGCGCGGCGTGAGCAACCTGACCGAGATCGCCCAGCTCACCGGTCCGGGGGCGATCAACGACACCGAGTCGGTCGCCGTCGCCGGCACCGACCTGGGCTCGATGGTCACCGTGGGGGACCGGACGTACCTCCTGTTCGGGGACACGTTCGGTGTCCGGGACCCGGACTCCTACGGCGGCCAGGGCGAGTTCTGGCGCTCGAACGTGGTGGCGTGGACGACCGACGACGACCCCAGCGACGGCCTCACGTTCGACGGCTGGCTCGTCGACGACGTCGGGCTGGCCGCGCCGATCGTCGAGGGCGACCACGATCCCGGCGGGATCGGTGCCGAGGTGACGAAGATCCCGACCTACGGGTTCGCCGTCGAGGACGCGATCTACGTCCTGTTCATGTCCGTCGAGAGCTGGAACGAGCCCGGGGCCTGGGACGCGAACTACGCCGCGCTCGCCCGGTCGACCGACGACGGGGCGACGTGGGAGACGCTGGACGCGCCGCGCTGGCCCGGTGACTCCGGCGTGATCCAGGTCGCCACCGCCCACGTCGTCGAGGACGGCGAGGAGTACGTCTACTTCTGGACCATCCCGGCCGGCCGGTTCGGCGGGGTCTCGCTCATGCGGGTGCCAGCCACGAGGGCCGCGGTCGAGGACGAGGCCGCCTACTCCTACTTCGTCGGCACCGACGACGACGGGTCGCCGCGGTGGAGCAGCGACCTGACGGACGCCGTGCTCGTCGTCGACCCGACGGTCGGTGAGCTCTCCGTCATGTGGTCGACCTACCTCGAGCGGTGGGTCATGACCTACTCCGACCTCGGCAACGCCTACATCCGCGAGGGGCTCACGCCGTGGGGGCCGTGGGGCGAGCCGATCGAGCTGGTCTCGGGCGCGGACTACCCGGGTCTCTACTCGCCCTACCTCAGTCCGCGCTACACCTCGGCCGACGGACGGACGCTGTACTTCACGCTCTCGCTGTGGGGGCCGTACAACGTCTTCTGGTTCTCGGTCGACCTCGACCGTCTCTGAAGGGAAACCCGTGATCGACGTCCTCGTCGTGGGCGGCGGCTTCGGCCGCGACTTCCTCTACCTCTACCAGCTCCACCCGGACGTGGGGCGGGTCGCGCTCGCCGAGCCCGACGCCGCGGTGCGCGGGGAGCTGGGGGACCGGCTCGGCCTCGACGCCACCTACGCGTCCCTCGACGACGCGCTGGCCTCCGGCGGCTGGGACGCCGTCCACCTCTGCTCGCCGGTCCGGTTCCACGTGGAACAGACGCTCCAGGTGCTCGCCAGCGGGCGCGCGTGCGCGAGCGCCGTGCCGATGGCGACGACGCTGGACGACATCGACCGGGTGCTGCAGGCCACCGCGGCCGCCTCCGGGCGGTACATGATGATGGAGACCTCGCTCTACCAGCGCGAGTACCTGCACGCGCTGCACCTGCGCGACACCGGCGCCCTGGGCCGGATCGGGTACCTGTCCGGCGCCCACATGCAGGATCTCGACGGCTTCCCCTGGTACTGGATGGGCTATCCGCCGATGTGCTACGCGACGCACGTCGTCGCACCGCTGCTGGGACTGGCCGGGCGGCGGGCCGAGTCCGTCGTCTGCGTCGGCAGTGGCACGCACCTGCCCGCGCACACCGGTGACGGGAGCAACCCGTTCCCGATCGAGTCGGCGCTCCTGACGCTCGCGGGGGAGGAGCCGCTGGTCGCCCAGGTGACGCTGTCGTTCTTCGAGAACGCCCGCGCGTACACGGAGGGTTTCAACGTCTACGGCGACCAGGGCGCGCTCGAGTGGCCATCGCAGGAGGGTGGCGCCGCCGTCGTGTACGCGGCCGGCCCGCCCGACGGTGCGCGGCGCGGCCGCCCGATCGAGCGCGTGGAGCTCGACGTCCCGGACCGCGTCGAGACGTTGCCGCGGGAGCTGCGCCCGTTCACCCGGCCCGGGCGGTACCAGCCGCCCGGTGACCGGCCGGCGATCGAGACCCACGCCTGGCACGGCGGCTCCCACCCGCACCTGGTGCACGAGCTCGTCGACGCCGTGGTCTCCGGCCGGGAGTCGGCGATCGGTCCGGCCGTCGCCGCGACGATCACGGCGCCCGGCATCGTCGCGCACGCTTCGGCGCTGCGGGGCGGCGAGCGGCTCGAGGTCCCGGCGTACTAGTCGTGCTAGTACGGCTGGGCACCCGGGTGCGCGTTCCCGGGTGTGCCGCGGGTGCTCGGACGTGGTTGCGGGTGGCGCTCATCCACGCGTTGCTCGTCCCGGTGCGCCGGGGGGTGGGCGCCCGGACGTGGAGGAGTGCTCGTCGTGGACGTGGTTCGCGCCCGCGCGCGGCCGCCGTGGCCACGATGGATCCGGGAGGGCGGTCGGACCCGGTGCCTGGAGGGTCGGCGCAGTGGCGGTGGCCACGGTGGAGCCGGGACGTCGGTCGGACCCGGCGCGACGGTGGCCATGGCGAGACACCGGGCGCTCCGGCTCGGCGGTGTGGCGGGGAGGGTGGAGCTGGCGTGGATGAACCCGGCGCCGTGGGGTCGGCGCAGTGGCCGTGGCCACCACGGCCCCGGGGCTCCGGTCGGACCCGGTGCCTGGAGGGTCGGTGCGGTGGCGGTGGCCACGATGGAGCCGGGGCTCCGGTCGGACCCGGCGCCACGGTGGCCATGGCGAGGCGCAGGGCGCTCCGGTGCGGCTGGGCGGCAGGGCGGCGCCCGCGTCCAGGGGACGACGACGGGCAGCTCGGCCGTCCAGCCGGAATCGATATCAGATCGGTAACGATGCGGCATCGACGCGTCTCGGGGTTGCGCATGAAATCGATTTCGCCTACTCTCGACGTGAGGCGATCACCGGTGGTTCACGAGGCCGTGGGCACCGAACACCGCGACCGGGGCAGACCGGTCACGTTCACGGCTCGCAGATGAGTCGGTTCCTGAAGGAGGGACAATGAAGAGCAGCACCCGCATGAGGCGAGCCCCGCTCGTCGCGCTCGGGCTGGCCGGCGCTCTGGCACTCGGAGCCTGCGGCTCCAGCACGCCGGGTGAGTCGGCCGGGGAGACCACGGGCGACGGAGGATCGTCGTCGGACGCCGGCAGCGGCGACGCCGTGACGATCGAGTTCTGGCACCGCACGTTCACCCCGGTGGAGAACGAGTGGTACGCGAACGTCGTCAAGGAGTTCAACGCGGCGCAGGACAAGGTCGTCGTCAAGGACACCGAGGTCCCCGCCGACGCGTGGGACCAGAAGATGAAGGCCGCGCAGGCGGCTGGCAAGGCCCCGGACATCTACACGTTCGCCGGCGACGTCGACGAGGCGGCCCAGGCCGGGCAGTTCCACGAGCTCGACAGCCTCCTGTCGTCCGACGCCCTCGACCAGCTCATCGACGCGGCCGTCCCGATGGCCGAGTACGACGGCACCTTCTACGCCTACCCGCTCCTGCTCGAGCCCCAGACCGTGCTGTTCTGGAACACGGACATGCTCGAGAAGGCCGGCGTCGACACGGAGAACGCGCCCGCGACGTGGGACGACCTCATGGCGGCCTGCGAGAAGATCCAGCCGACGCTGTCGGACGGCCAGTTCTGCATCTCCCCCGCGGCCGACGCGGTCACGATGGCCTGGTCGACGGTCGGCCAGCAGTACAACGCGTCCGGCCACACGGCGCTCACGGACGACTGGTCCGCGCCGAACATCCAGAACGACGCCTACCGCTCGCTCATCCAGTTCTACAAGGACCTGTACGACAAGGGCTACATGCCCAAGCAGGACCTCGGCGGCTACCTCACGGCCAAGGACTACGGCGAGGGCAAGGTCGCGTACAAGGTCTCCGGCTCCTGGATGATGTCCGAGGTCGGCTCCGACTACTCCGACCTGCTGCACACGACCGGCATCGGCAAGTTCCCGAGCTCGCCCGACGGCGACGGTCGCACGACGACCACGCTCGGCAACTTCCAGTGGGTCATCGACGGCAAGGCCAAGAACCCCGAGGCCGCGGCCGCGTTCATGGAGTGGGTCCTCGCGGGTGACCCCGAGGTGCTCGTCCCGTTCTTCGTCGACACGCAGTTCACGAAGGTCCCGGTCCGTCAGGCCGTGCAGGACGCCGTCGCCGCCGACCAGGCGGCCGCCGACGCCCCGTGGTCGGGCATCATCATGAACGACATCGCTCCCGACGCCCACCCCGGCGTCACCTACCCGTGGGACGTCTCCCTCGCGGTCGGCACCGCGATGGAGAGCGGCATGAAGGGCGCCGAGTCCATCGACGGCGCGCTCGACACCGCCGCGAAGGCGATCCAGACGATCATCGAGAAGGACGACCTGCCCTCGAAGGCGCCGGCGAGCTGACCGGAGCGCCGGTGGGGACCGGGTGTCCCCACCGGCCCGGCCGGGTCCGCCGCTCGTCGCGGCGGCCCGGCCGCCCGGTCGAGCGGTGGCGTCGGAAGGCAGCGGAGGAAGCGATGAGTACAGAGGTGAGACGCGGCGCGAAGGCGTCGGGCGCGGTGCGGGGGAGGGACCGGGCGCGGTACGAGTACCGCGACAACAAGGTCGCCTACCTGATGCTGCTGCCCGCGGTGGCGCTGCTGGGGGTGTTCGTGGTCTGGCCCGCGGTGTGGGCCGGCGTCCTGTCCTTCCAGGACTGGAGCTTCTACCAGCCGGCCGAGTGGGTCGGCTGGCGCAACTACTACTACGTGCTCACGGACCCGCTGTTCGGGCAGGCGATCGTGCGCGGCCTCAAGTTCGTCGCGATGACCGTCCCGGCGATCCTGCTGCTCGCGTTCTTCTTCGCCAGCCTCGTGGTGAGCGTCGGGCGCAAGGCGGCCGACGTCCTCAAGGTCAGCATCTACATCCCGACGATCATCTCGGGGGTCATCGCCTCGATCCTGTTCGTCATGATCTACGACTACTCCGGCGGTCTGCTCAACTGGGTCCTCGGGTGGTTCGGCGTCGACGCCATCGCCTGGCTCGGTGACCCGTCGACGGCGCTGCCGGCGATCGCGGTCCCCGCCATCTGGCTGGGGCTCGGCATCCCGTCGCTCATCATGGTCGCGGCCATGCTCGACGTCCCGAACGAGTACTACGAGGCGGCCGCGATGGAGGGCGCCAACTGGTGGCAGAAGACGTTCTTCATCACGCTGCCGCAGATGAAGAACGTCTCGCTCTACCTCATCGTGACGGGGATCGTCGGGGCGATCCAGCAGTTCGAGCTCCCGCTCGTCATGACCGGTGGCGGCCCGCTCAACTCCACGACGCTGCCGAACCTGTTCATCTTCAACCACTTCCGCAACGACCTCAACGTCGGCTACTCGATCGCGGCGGCGCTCCTGCTCTTCCTCGTCCTCGGGTCGATCTCGGCGCTGGTCTTCCGGTTCATCAACTCCGAGAGGCTGGTCGACTGATGACGGTCCTCACCGACTCCGACGCGCCGGCGCAGCCCGGCCGCCCGACGGCGCCGGGCGTCCACGAGGAGCGACGCCGCACGCGGTCCGCGTCCTGGTACTGGTACGCGGCGGGCAAGATCGCGGTGGGACTGCTGTTCCTCCTCGCGGCGCTGTTCCCCCTCGCGTGGCTGGTCGTGGCGGGCTTCAAGTCCCGCACCGAGGTGGTGGCCACGCCGTTCCAGTTCTTCCCCGAGGTCTGGCAGATCGAGAACTACACGAAGATCCTCGCCGACCCGACCTTCCTGCGGACGCTGGGCTGGACCTTCCTCGGCGCCGTCCTGTTCACGGTGCTCGGCCTGGCCGTCAACTCGATGGCCGCCTACGCCTTCGCGCGGCTGAACTTCCGGTTCAAGACCGCGATCTGGGTCATGGTCATCACGACGATGTTCATCCCCGGCATGACGATCCTCCTCACGAGCTTCATCGTCGTGACCAACCTCGCGATGCTCGACACGCTCGCGGTCCTCGTGGTCCCGGGCGCCGCCGCCGCCGGCGCGATCTTCTTCATCCGGCAGTACTACCTGAGCGTGCCGAGCAGCCTCGAGGAGGCGGCCCAGCTCGACGGGTGCGGGCGGCTGAAGATCTTCGTCCAGCTCTTCCTCCCGCTGTCGAAGCCGCCGTTCGTCGTCATGGGGATCGGCGCGTTCCTCGCCTACTGGAACTCCTACGTCTGGCCGATCATGACGATCACGACGCCGGAGCGGTTCGTGGTCCAGCAGTACCTCGCGACGTTCCGGTCGGAGCGGTCGAGCGAGCTCGGCCTGCTCATGGCGGGCTCGGTGCTCGCCGCCGCGCCGGTCATCGTGCTGTTCCTCATCTTCCAGCGCCAGATCATCGGCAACATCAAGCTCGCCGGGCTGAAGTAGCCCGTCGCGCCGGCCACCCCGTCCTCGCGCCGCCGAGGACGATCCTGTGGGCCGCGAGCCAGACCTCCCGCAGGTCCGGCTCGCGGCCCACGGTCGTTTCTCCGCGACGGGTCCGTCCCTCGTGTGCGACGGGCTCGTGCGTCTCTGTCTGAAATCGATTGCAGATTCGTCTGAAATCGATTACGCTCCCGCGGAGGGGGTATCCCGGGCGCGCACCGATGCGTGCCGACGACGTGTCACGCTCGACGAGGAGAACGCCGTATGACGATCCGACGCACCCACACGACCGGCCGATGGCGGCGACTGCTCGCCGCCGGCCTCGGCTCCGGGCTCGTGCTGAGCGGGGCGGCTCTGGCCGCCGGCCCCGCCACCGCCGAACCCGTGTCCGACCCCGCGGCCGCCCCGGCCGACCTGGGGTCCTACTACTCCGAGGGGTACGAGCACCCGAGCGCCGTGCGGCTGGTCAGCCAGCTCACGGGTGCGAAGGGCCTGACCCCGACGGTCACCCCATACCGCATCGGCGGCACCGACCTCGGCACCATGTGGGACAACGGCGCCGGCGAGGTCCTGTTCGCGGTCGGCGACACCTTCGGCAACTGGAGCGGCAGCGGCGGCGGTGGGTCCGACTGGCGCTCGAACGCCCTCCTGCGCTCCTCCAACGCCGACTGGCAGGACACGGGGATGACGTTCTCCTCCGCGGCCAGCCTCCCCGACGGCAAGGCGAAGGAGATCATCCCGTCGCTCAAGCAGCCCGGCGTCGAGCACACGACCATCCCGACCGGCGGCATCGCCGTCGACGGCGTGCAGTACCTCTCGTTCATGTCGGTCAACCGCTGGGGCGACCCGGGTCAGTGGTTCACGAACTACTCGCGGATCGCGTACTCCTCCGACAACGGCGAGACGTGGAACTCGGTCGACGGCCCGCAGTGGGACAACGACGCCGAGTGGAAGAACAAGTTCCAGATGGTCGCGTTCACGCACGGGCAGGGCGACGGCTTCGTCTACATGTTCGGCACGGAGAACGGCCGGTTCGGACCGGTCCACGTTGGCCGCGTCCCGGAGGGGCAGATCCTCGAGAAGGACGCCTACACCTACTGGGACGGCGCGGCGTGGGTCGAGGACGACGCCGACGCGGCGCCGCTCGCGCCCGCCCCGGTGACGGAGCTGTCGGTGCAGTACAACGACTACATCGGCAAGTGGATGATGATGTACACGACCGACTCCGAGGACGAGGGCATCTTCGACCTGGTCTTCCGCACGGCCGACCGGCCGGAGGGTCCGTGGTCCGACGTCACCGTCGTCGGAACGTCGCTCGACCTGCCGGGGCTCTACGCCCCGTTCCTCCACCCGTGGAACGAGGGCCCGGAGGTCCACTTCACGCTCTCGCTGTGGGGCCCGTACAACGTCTTCCAGTACGCGTTCACGCTGGACGAGGACGGCAACCTCATCAACCCCAACCTCATCGAGGACCCGACGTTCTCGCGCTCCGCTCCGGGCGCCATGTCCCCGGCCTGGTCCTGCACCGGCCAGTGCGGCATCGACCACAACCCCTCGTGGGGATACGGCTCGGAGAAGCAGGCGTGGATGCGGTGGAACGCCGGGTGGATCGACGTCCACCAGGAGGTCACGGTCGAGCCGAACACGAGGTACCTGCTGACGTCGTTCGTCACGACCGGTCCGGCGAACCCGCCCGTCACCGTCACGGGTGAGCTCGGCGTCCGCCCGACCGGACCGGGCGCGAGCCCGCTCGGCACGGCGGAGTTCACCAACGTCAACGGCTACAAGCGCTTCCAAGTCGAGTTCGACTCCGGCCCGTACACCTCCGTCGAGGCCTACGTCGGGACGAACCTCCAGGGCGACCGCTGGGTCCAGACCACGAGCTTCTCCCTCGTCAAGGTCGGCGAGGGAGAGCAGCCGCCGGTCGCGGTCGTGCCGTCGGCACCGCAGCTCGTGGTCTCGGACGAGTGCGGGGTCGAGGCCACCGTCGTCCTGCCCGAGGACGTCGAGGGCGTCGCGTACGCGACGTCGCGGGAGGGGACGGTCGTCACGGTGACGGCCACCGCCGCCGAGGGGTACGTCATCGCCGACGGGGCGACGTCGACCTGGACGTTCGACGTGGCGGCCGCGGTCTGCCCGTCTCCGACGCCCAGCGACGACCCGACGGACGAGCCGACCGGTGGCCCGACCGACCCCGACCCCACCGGGTCGACGGGCGGGCCGACCGGGACGACCACGTCCCCCGGCTCCACCCCGAGCCGGAGCGGCGGGTCCGGCGGGTCCGGTGGCGGGCTGGCCGGGACCGGCGCGGCCGGCGTCTCGGTGGTCGCGGTCCTCGCGCTCGCCGCGGCCGGGACCGGCCTCTGGCTGCGCCGGCGGTCGATGACGGCCTGACCGGCCGACCGTTCCGGTCTCCAGCGCGGGGTCGGGTGCACGAGCCGTGCGCCCGACCCCGCGTTCGGCGTCCCGGGTCCGGCAGGATGGGGGATGGACGTCACCACCACCCCTGAGGAGCCCCCATGACGACCGTCACGACCGTCCCCCTCGGCACCACCGGCATCCGGGTGCCCAACGTGGTGCTCGGGCTCATGCGCATCGAGTCGATGAGCGACGAGGCCGTGCGCGAGCTCGTCGAGACCGGCCTGGACGCCGGCATCGACATGGTCGACCACGCCGACATCTACGGCAGCGAGCTGCACGCCTGCGAGGCGAGGTTCGCCGAGGCCATGCAGCTCACCCCGGCGCAGCGCGAGGCGCTGACCATCCAGAGCAAGGCCGGCATCGTCAAGGACGGGCCGTACTTCGACTTCTCCTTCGACCACCTCGTGTCATCGGTCGAGGCGTCGCTGCGCGCGCTGCGGACCGACTACCTCGACGTCCTGCTCCTGCACCGCCCGGACGCCCTCGTCGAGCCCGACGAGGTGGCGCGGGCGTTCGACCACCTGGAGTCGACGGGCAAGGTCCGCGCGTTCGGCGTCTCCAACCACACGCCGGGCCAGATCGAGCTGCTGCGCCGCTCGGTCCGTCAGCCGATCGTGGCCAACCAGGTGCAGCTCTCGATCACCCACTCGCCGCTCATCGCGCAGGGGGTCGCCGCCAACATGGCGGGCGAGGACCAGTCGATCGTGCGCGACGGCGGCGGGCTCGTCGACTACTGCCGGCTGCACGACATCACGCTGCAGGCGTGGTCGCCGTTCCAGGCGGGCTTCTTCAACGGCGTGTTCCTCGGCAACCCCGACTACGCGGAGCTCAACGCCGTCGTCGACCGGCTGGCCGGCGCCTACGGGGTCGACCCGATCGCCATCGCGACCGCGTGGATCACGCGTCACCCCGCCGGCATCCAGGTGATCCTCGGCACGACCAACCCGGACCGGGTGCGCGCCGCAGCCGACGGGTCGGACATCCCGCTCACCCGCGCCGAGTGGTACGAGCTGTTCCGCGCGGCCGGGCACATCGTGCCCTGACCGGCGCTCCGCCGCCGCGACACCGACGACCTCCGGCCGCACCCCGCGCGGGGTGCGGCCGGATCTCGTCCCGGCGGACACCGCTCGGGTGCCGGCCGTCCCGAGGGCCGGACGCCTCAGACGTGCGGCATGACCTCGGCGGCGACCAGCTCGAGGTGGTCGAGGTCGGACAGGTCGAGCACCTGGAGGTAGACCCGCGAGGCGCCCCACCCCTTGAGCCGCTGGAGCAGCTCGACCGCCTCGGCCGGCGTGCCGGCCACCCCGTGCTCGCGCAGCTCCGACGCCTCGCGTCCGATCGCCGCCGCGCGGCGTGCGAGCTCGGCCTCGTCCGCGCCGACGCACAGGACGAGCGCGGCCGAGTAGACGAGCGAGTCGGGGTCGCGGTCGATGGCCTCGCACGCCTCGCGGACGCGGGCGAACCGCTCGGGGATGTCGGCGATCTCGGGGAAGCTCGTGTTGTACTCGGCCGCGAACCGGGCCGCGAGAGCCGGCGTCCTGGCCGGGCCGTTGCCGCCGACGATGACGGGGAGCGGCGACTGGACCGGCTTCGGCAGCGCGGGGGAGTCGGTGAGCGTGTAGTGCTCGCCCTCGAAGGAGTAGGTCTCGCCGGCGGGCGTCGACCACAGGCCCGTGATGATCTCGAGCTGCTCGGTGAGCAGGCCGAACCGCTTCGGCGGGAACGGGAAGCCGTACGCCGCGTGCTCGCGCTCGAACCAGCCCGCGCCGAGGCCGAGCTCGACGCGCCCGTTCGACATGTCGTCGACCTGCGCCACCTGGATCGCGAGCAGGCCGGGCTGCCGGAACGTCGCCGACGTGACGAGGGTGCCGAGCCGGATCGTCGAGGTCTCCCGGGCGATGGCGCCGAGGGTGACCCAGGAGTCGGTCGGGCCGGGCAGCGGCGAGCCGTCGCCCATCCGCAGGAAGTGGTCGGAGCGGAAGAACGCGTCGTAGCCGAGGCGTTCCGCCGCCTGGGCGACGCGGAGCTGGTCGGCGTAGGAGGCGCCCTGCTGGGGCTCGGTGAAGATGCGAAGGTCCATGACCCCAGCCTGCCACCCGCGCGGGACGGGAGGACGCGGGCATGACGCCGGGGGAGTCGCCCCCGGCGAGCGCGGACCGGCGGTTCGGTCCGGTTTCCTGTGCGCCGTATGTGACGATGGAGCGGATCGTGGCCGAGACGGCCGGGACCAGCGGGTCGATGAGGCCGGGCGCCAGCGCGCGAGGAGCGCACCGCCCGAGATGAGGACGAGTGATGACGGTACGGACCAGGCGCACGTGGCTGACGCGAGCACTGGCGCTCGCCGCTGGCTCGGCGCTCCTCCTCGTCGGCTGCTCGTCGCCCAGCGGGTCGGGCGACGACGAGGTCGAACCCGTCGACGTGACCTCGGCGACCGCGCCGGCCCTCGTCGATCCGGCCTCGCTCGGCTGGGAGAGCGCCGACGCGTCGGCGCTCGCGGCCTACCCCGCGCTCGCGGAGCTGGCGGGCGACTGCGGCGTCGAGGTCGTCGCGGCGGCGCGCCAGGTGCTCGGCGTGCGGTGCAGCTCCGACGCGGGTGCCAGCGTCCTGTACTCCGACACCACGTCCGACCAGGTGTGGTCGGCCGCCGATCTCGTCGTCGAGGACGGGCGGACCCGGCTCGCGGACTCCCTCGTCGCGTCGGGCGCCGCGGCGTCGGCCGACGCCCCCGGCCTGCTCGACGACCTTCGCTTCGACGCCGCGGGTAACCTCCTCGTCGTGATGGGCGACGGGACGACGTGGCAGGTGCCGGCGACCGAGGCCGGGGAGCTGCTCTCCGACGGCGGGCGCGTCGTGCGCGGGGCCGTGCGGGCGGGCGGCGACTTCACCGGGTCCTCGGCCCAGGCGCCGGCCGGTGCTCCCGTGGTCGCCGCGGCGAGCCTCCAGCTCCCGCCCCCGGCCGCCAAGCCGAGGGGGACCGGCGGCGGTGGCGGCGACGTCGACTGCTCGGTGCTCAAGTGCCTCGCCATCACGTTCGACGACGGCCCCGGCCCCTACACCGAGAAGCTGCTCGACATCCTCGCCGCGCGCGACGCCAAGGCGACGTTCTTCATGCTCGGCTCGCTCGTCGGCGGACGCCCGGACACGGTCAAGCGCATGGTCGACGAGGGGCACGAGGTCGCGAACCACTCCTGGAACCACCCCGACCTGCGCACGCTCGACGCCGCCGGCGTCGCGAGCCAGATGAGCCGGACGCAGGACGCGATCGAGGCGGCCTCCGGCGTGCGGCCCGACCTCATGCGCCCGCCCTACGGCGCCACGAACGACACCGTGCTGTCCGTCCTGCGGGACCAGGGGCTCGCGGTCATCAACTGGGACGTCGACACCGAGGACTGGAAGAACCGGAACGTCGCCGAGACGACGTCGCGGGCGCTGTCCGGGGCGCACCAGGGCGCGATCATCCTGTTCCACGACATCCACCCCTCGACGGTGGACGCGGCGCCCGGGATCATCGACGCGCTCCAGTCGCAGGGCTACACGCTCGTCACGGTGGGCAACCTGCTCGGCGAGACGACGCCGGGCACCAAGTACTTCAGCGCCAAGTGAGCCGCCGGGGCTCCGCCCCCGGTCCCGCATCGAAGGAGCAGCCGTGACGTTCACCGTCATGACCGTGTGCACCGGGAACATCTGCCGCTCGCCGATGGCCGAGGTCGTCCTGCGGGACGCCTTCGAGCGCGCCGGGCTGGGCGACCGCGTGACCGTCCGGTCGACGGCCGTGACGAGCGAGGAGATCGGCAACCCGATCGACTCCCGGGCCCAGCGCGTGCTGCGCGAGGCGGGCTACGACGTCCCGCGTCGGGAGGCGGTCCGCGTCCGGTCCGACGACGCCGCGCGCACGGACCTCACCCTCGCCATGACCCGCCACCACGCGCGGGAGCTGCGCCGGCTCGGCTTCCCCGCGGACGAGGTCGTGCTGTTCCGCGCGTTCGAGGACGGCGCGCCCGACGGCGACCCCGCGGCGATCGACGCCGCGGACACCCCCGACCCCTGGTACGGCGGCCCCGAGGACTTCGCGGAGTGCCTGGAGACCGTCGAGGCGTGCGCGCCGGGCGTGGTCGAGTACGTCAGCCGCCGGCTCGACGCCGCCTCCTGACCGGGCGCCGCGCCGCGAGCGACGGCGGCCCCCGCGGTCACGACCGGGCGACGACGACCGGGCAGCCCACGAGGTGGTCGTCGACGAGACCGAGCGCCTGCATCGTCGCGTACACGGTCGTCGGGCCGAGGAACCGGAACCCGAGACCCTTGAGCTCCTTCGCGAGGGCGGCCGACCCCGGGGTCGACGCCGGGACCTCCGCGATCGTCGCCCGTCGCGGCGTCCCCGGGGCCTCCCGGTACGCCTCGAGCACGTCCGTGAGGCGTCGGCCCTGCGCGTGCAGCGCGAGGAGCGCCCGCGCGTTCCCGATCGCCGCCAGCACCTTGGCCCGGTTGCGCACGATCCCGGGATCCGCCAGGAGGCGGGCGACGTCCTCGTCGTCGAACTCCGCGACGACGGCGGGCGCGAAGTCGGCGAACGCGCGTCGGAACGACTCCCGCTTGCGCAGCACCGTGATCCACGACAGCCCGGACTGGAAGGCCTCGAGGCTCAGCCGCTCGAGCAGCTCCCGCTCGTCCTCGCTGGGGACGGGTGGGACGCCCCACTCCTCGTCGTGGTAGGTCTCGTAGAGCCGGTCGCCGTCGCCGAAGCACCGCCGGCCCGTCGTCGTGTCCGTGGTGTCCGTCGCGCTCGTCGTCATCGCGTCTCCTTCGCGTCCCTGGTGACGCTAGTCGCGCGGACCGACATCTCGGTCCGGGGTGTGGATAGCGTGGGCGGATGCGTCGAACGCCCGCCGGACCACCGGCCCCGCAGCCGCCGGACCTCGCCCTCCCGACCGGTCCGAGCGATCCTCGGGCCCCCTCGGGCCTGACGCCCGCGACCCCGCGGGACGTGACGCCGGGAGATCTGCTGGAGGACGTCGAGCTGGCCGGTGACGGCCCGGTCGACCTGTCCGGCTGCCGCGTGCTCGGCTCCCGGCTCGCGCTCGCGGGTCAGGAGGAGGCGGTCCTCCGGGCGGCGCGGCTGTCCGAGGTGGTGCTGACGGCACCCGACGTCGCCGTCCTGCGCGCCCCGTACGGGCAGTGGCGCGACGTCGTCGTCCAGGGCGGACGCCTGGGGACGGCCGAGGCCTACGACGTGGAGTGGACCCGCGTCGCGCTGCGCGGCGTCAGGATCCGCTACCTCAACCTGCGCTCGGCCCGCGTGACCGACCTCGTGCTCGAGGACTGCGTCGTCGACGAGCTCGACCTCGGCGGAGCCGAGCTGACCCGCGTCGCGCTGCCCGGCACGCGGGTGGGGCGGCTCGAGGCGACCGGCGTGCGGCTCGATGCGTTCGACCTGCGGGGCTGCACGCTCGGCGTCATCGTCGGCGCGCGCGACCTCGCGGGCGCCGTCGTCGACGCAACCCAGGTGGTCGAGCTGGCACCGCTGCTGGCGGCCGCGCTCGGCCTCAGCGTCGTCGAGTAGCCCGCCGGGCAACCGAGCGCCGACCCGCCCGCTGGCACGCACGCGAACGGCCCGCCCTCCCGAGGGAGAGCGGGCCGTTCGTGTGCCGGTCGGTGACCGATCAGCCGCCGATCAGGCTCCGGCGACGCGTGGCCACGAGCACCACGCCGAGCGCGAGGAGCGCGACGGCCGCGAGGCCGAGGCCGTCCGTCGAGCCCGCACCCGTCGAGGCGAGGTCGTCGCAGTACACGGCGCCGTCGGCCAGGGCCGGGAGACCGGCCGTGTCGATCGAGCCCGCCACCGCCGGCGTCACCGTCAGGGTGAGCGAGTCCATCGACTCGCCAGCGGAGTAGAACCCGCCGAACGCCTTCGCGCCCTCGGCCGTGAGCGTGACGCCCGCGCCGCGCCAGGTGATCGAGTCACCGGAGGCGGACGGCGACGGCAGCGACACGGTCGCCAGGACGACGGTGCCGTTGAGCCCGCCCGAGCCGTTGTAGCCCTTGGAGCTGACCGACGCCACGAGCTGCGCCGACGTGGCCGAGGTGATCTTGACGCTCGGGTTGGAGATGTGGAGCGAGAGCGCGCCGTCGTGGCCGCTGAACGAGACCGACCCGCCGAAGGAGGCGGTGCCGGTGCGGTTCGTCGTCGTGATCGATCCCGGCGACCCGTAGAACGTCGTGCTGCCGGAGATGCTGCCGTTCGCGATCGGCCCCGTCACGTAGTTGCGGAACGAGGTCTTGACGCCCCACGACAGCGACGCGGTGCCGGGCGCGCCGGCCTTGACCGCCGATGCCGGGACCGGGACGCACTGCGCCGGGGTCGCCGGCGTCGTGGGTGCCGGGGTGTCCTCCGTCGGCGTCGGCGTCGGCTCGTTGCCGCCCGGCGTGCCGGGGTTCGGCGTCTCGCCGCACTCGTTCGTCAGCGGCACCACGAGGGCGAACGCGTCGAGCTCCTCGCCGGCGGTGTAGAAGCCGCCGAACGCCTCGGCGCCCGAGGCGGCCAGCGTCGCCGGGCCGGTGATCGTGACGGCCTCGGCCGTGGAGCTCTTCTCGAACGTGACGTCGGCGAGGACGATGCCCGTGCCCGAGATCTCCGACCCGAGGTCGCCCGGGTTCATGCCGACGAACTCGCGACCGGTGTAGTCGACGACGATCTGCGCCGTGGTCGGCGAGGTGAGCCGGAACGTCACGTTGGTGAACGTGAGGTCGAGCGCCCCCTCGTGACCGGTGAAGCGGACGGAGCCCGGGAAGGTCACCGAGCCGGTGCCCGCGTCGAGGTCGAGGTCGCCGGCCTGGGCCGACCAGTCGAAGATCCCGTTGTCGGCCCGCTGCGTGACGCCGCCGGAGGTCGTGATGCTGCCGTTGACGAAGTCCCGCGCGAGGTAGGTGCGGAACGAGGACTTGATGCCCCACGCGAACGTGGCGTCGCAGACGGCGGGCTCCTGGGGCTCACCTGACGCCTCGGTGACCGTGAGCGACCCCTCGACGGAGCCGCTCGTGGCGCCCGTGAGCGTCACGGTGTGCGCGGTCGCCTCGAAGTCGGCGGGGACGGTCCACTCGAAGGTGACCGTCCCGTTCGCGTCGGCCGTCCGCTCCCCGAGGGCGACCGGGTCGGAGGTGACGACGGCGGAGACCTGCTCGCCCGCGGCGAAGCCGGTGCCCGTGATGGACACCGTGCTGCCCTGGACCACCGACGTGACGGGCGCGCCGTCCTGGGTGATCGCGAGGGCGAGGTCCGGCGTCTCGACGGGCGTCCCGTGCACGACGAGGCTCGTGAACGTGTCGAGCGAGCGGTTCGTGGCGGACAGGGCGTGCGCGGCCGACGTTGCGACCTGGTAGGCCTTCGTCGGGTCGAGCTTCCCGGCGGGAACGGTGAGCGTGACGCTGAACGCGCCGTCGGTGATCTGCGTCGGCATGACCCAGGCGAGCACGTCCCAGCCCGCGCCCGGGAGCGGGCCGTTGCCGGACCAGAGGGAGGTCTCGCCGAGGACGACGTAGGCACCGTTGGCCGCACCCGGGCCGGTGAACCCGGTGCCCGAGACGGTCACGACGTTCTCGACGGTGACGTCGAGCGTGCGCGGTGTCACCGTGACCCTCGGGCCGGGCTGGGGCTCGGGGTCCGTGCTGCCGGCCGGCTCGTAGGTCACCGGGACGGACAGCTCCTGGGCCGGGTTGGCCGGGGTGCCGACGCCGCCGGGGTAGGTGTAGATGCCCCAGGCGCCGTCGGTCGCGAGCGTGGTCGGGTTCTGCAGCGTGACGGTCGCGGTGAACGAGCCGTCCTCGGCGATGTCGGCCCACGAGGCGCGAATGGCCGGCTGGAACGCGGTCGGGACCTGGTCGAGGACGCTCTCGGCGAGCGCCCACACCCGGGAGGCGGTGGTCGACTGGCGCGCGGACGACGCCGCGCCCTCGGACGGCTTCCAGGTCGGGGAGAAGTTGCCGAAGACGACGAACGTGCCCTGGGGGAGGTTCGCCGGGATGGGCTGACCCATGCCGCCGACGTTCGCCGCCGGGTCGAACCCGGTGCCCTTGACGACGAGCGTGTCGCCGGGCTCCATCGACTGACCGGTGTACGGCGTGGTGCCGTCCGCCAGGAAGACCTGGATGGCCGGGTCGAACGTCGGGGTGGGGGCCTTGAAGGTGACGGTGGCCTTGGCGTCCTGGGTGCGGTCGTTCATCGCGGTGTGGTTGGCGAGGGTGTAGACCGCGGTGGCCTGGCCCTCGGCGCGGGGTGCGATGGCGAGGGTGGTCTCGAAGGAGCCGTCCTCGTTGAACTTGACCTGGGTGGGCGTGGTCGGGTTGGAGGTGACCTGCTTGGCCCCGCTCGTGCAGCCGGCGGAGATGAAGCCGAAGGAGACGTCCTCCAGCGGCACGTCCTTGCAGTAGGTGACGTAGATCGGCTGGGCCGGGTTGAACCCGGTGCCGGTCACGGTGACGGTGGCTCCGGCCGGGTCGAGGTCGGTGTTCGGCGTGACCGTGATCTTCGGGTCGAACGTCGGCTCGGTCGGCTTCGCGGTCACGACGACGGACCTCGGCTCGGCGCTCGAGCCCGCGTAGGCGTCAGGGTCGGCCGGGACGAAGGAGGCCTCGACCGCCGTGGTGCCGACCGGGAGGTCGGAGAGCGTGACGGAGGCGACGCCCTCGCTGACGGTGGCGGAGCCGCCCGGCGTGAAGGTCACCGTGCCCGCGACGGCGGGGGAGACCGTCGCCGTCGCCGTGACGTCCGTGCCCTCGACGACCTCCGTGGCCGAGAGGTCGAGCGCCAGGCTCGTCGTGGCGGGCGTCGGCGGGAAGAGGGCGGTCCAGTCGATGTCGAGCGTGGAGCTGCGCGCGTAGTTGTTGGTGGCCGCCGGGTTGGAACGTGAGGGCCAGGCGATGAGGTCGTAGGAGGCGGTGCGGTCGAGCGTGGCGACCGGCACCGAGAGCGTGCCCGTGAGGGTCCCATCGGCGCTCGGGGTGAACGAGCCGTTCGGCGTCGTCGCCTGGTCGACGGTCCACTCGCCCACCTTCACGAATGCGACGTAGACGTGCGGCTCGGTCTGGCCCGGGAGGATGGCGATGTCGTCGAAGCCGGAGCCGGTGAAGTCGACGGTGAGTCCGTCACCGGGCTTCTCCGTCACGATTCCCGACAGCGTGTAGTCGGCGGCGCTGGCCGGGACCGCGATCCCGACGATCGCGCCGAGCGCGACGAGGGCGGAGGTCACCAGGGCGGCGAGCCAGCGGGTCGCCGCACCCGCCTTGCCGTCTGGTCGTAGGCGTGGGGCGGGGTGGAGCATTCGGGACACGACTCAGGTCCTCCGGTACGGTGCGTTGGTGGGTGTTTTGGCAACACCGCTCTCGTGTATATCGTAGTGAGGGCGGACTTACCTAGTGGTAGTCCAGCCTGTGGAAGAGTTAGCGGGACCTAACACCGTGTCAGAAAACCGGCGCCCTCAGGGGGCTCAGGACCTTGGTCCTCGCTCGCGCCTGCCCCACGACGTATCCTCCCGCGTGGCTTCGTTGCGATCCCCGGCCTCGCGGAGCCTCGCCCGGACCCGTGCGCGGCTCGTCGCCTCCGCCCTCCTCGGGGCGGTCCTCGCGCTCGCCGGCTGCGCCACCCACGGCGGCTCCTCGACCGATGTGACCGATGCCACACCCGGCGTCGCGCTCGCCGACGCCACCGTCGTCTCCGACGCGCGGGCCTACGAGGGCCCGTCGACGGCGCTCCTCACGGCCCCGGGCCTGCACCCCGTCGCCGAGGACCCGCAGCCCCGGCTCCCGGTCACCGTCACCGACGCCCAGGGCACCGAGGTCACCGTCACCGACGTCAGCCGGATCATCGCGCTCGACATCTACGGGACGAACGCCCGCACGGTCGCCGAGCTCGGTCTGCTCGGCAACCTCGTCGGCCGCGACACCTCGACGGCCTTCCCCGAGGCGATCGACCTGCCCAACGTCACGCCCGGCGGGCACGAGCTCAACGCGGAGGCGATCCTCGCGCTCGAGCCGACCGTCGTCGTCGCGGACACGACGCAGGGCCCGTGGGACGTCATCCTCCAGCTCCGGGAGGCGGGCATCCCCGTCGTCATCACCTCCTCCGAGCGCTCCCTCGACACGGCCGCCGACGACATCCGCTTCCTCGCCGACGCGCTCGGCGTGCCCGAGGAGGGCGAGCGGCTCGCGGAGCGCACCGAGACCGCCATCGACTCGATCACCGAGCAGATCGCCACGGTCGCGGACGAGGCGACGGGCGGCGACCCCCTGCGGATGGCCTTCCTCTACGTGCGCGGCGGCACGGGCATCTACTACCTGTTCGGCGACGGGTCCGGTGCTGGCTCGCTCATCACCGCGCTCGGCGGGGTCGACATCGCGACCGAGGTCGGGCTCACCGGCATGAAGCCCGTGACGGACGAGGGACTCATCGCCATGCAGCCCGACGTCCTCCTCGTCATGACGAAGGGCCTGGAGTCGGCGGGCGGCGTCGACGGGCTGCTCAACGCCGTCCCGGCGATCGCGCAGACGCCGGCGGGCGAGCACCGCCGGATCGTCGACATGGACGACGCGACGATCCTCAGCTTCGGTCCGACCAGCGCCGACGTCCTCGAGGCGCTCGCCGTCGCGATCTACGCGCCCGGGCCGGGCGCATGACGCAGGTCCAGCTGCCCCCGGTCGAGCGACGACGCCACTCCGCCGGCGGCGTCACGACGCTGTTCCTCGTGCTCGCGCTCGCCCTCGTGGTGCTGCTCGTCGTCTCCGCCGGCACGGGGCAGCTCGCCATCCCGGCGAACGAGGTCCTCAGCTCGGTGCTGCGCCGGATCGGGATCGAGACCGGGGTGCCGGTGACCGCGCCGAACGGCGAGATCGCGCTGTGGAACGTGCGGTTCCCGCGGGTCGTCCTCGTCGCCGTCGTCGGGGCGGGGCTCGCCGTCGGCGGCGTCCTCATGCAGGGCGTCTTCGGCAACCCGCTCGCGGACCCCTCCGTCGTCGGCGTCTCCTCGGGCGCCGCGGCCGGGGCCGTCCTCGTCATCGTGCTCGGCTGGCAGGCGCTCGGCGAGTGGGGCATCGCGACCGGCGCCTTCGTGGGCGGGCTCGTCGCGACGATCATCGCCTACACGACGGCGCGCTCCGCCGGCCGGACCGAGGTGGTGACGCTCGTGCTCACGGGCATCGCGGTCAACGCCGTCGCCGGGGCGATCGTCGCGTTCATGTCCTTCCTGGGCGACACCGCGGCGCGCGAGCAGATCGTCTTCTGGCAGCTCGGCTCGTTCAACGGCACGCGGTGGGCCCAGGTGTGGGTCGCGCTGCCGCTCATCGTCCTCGGGATCGTCGGCGCCCTCGTCGTCGCCCGCCAGCTCGACCTGCTCGCGCTCGGCGAGCGCTCGGCCCGGCACGTCGGGGTCGACGTCGAGAGCCTGCGCCTGGTGGTCATCGTCCTCGTCGCCGTCACGACGTCCGCCGCGGTCGCGTTCTGCGGGATCATCGGGTTCGTCGGGCTCGTCGTCCCGCACGTCGTGCGGATGCTCGTCGGGCCGGGTCACCGGGTGCTCGTGCCGGCGTCGGTGCTGGCCGGCTCCGTCGTGCTGCTCGCCGCCGACCTCGCGGCCCGGACGCTGGTCCCGTACGCGGAGCTGCCGATCGGCATGCTCACCGCGCTCATCGGCGGCCCGTTCTTCTTCTGGCTCCTGCGCTCGACGCGCAACCGGAGCGGGGGCTGGTCGTGAGCCTCCCGCACGACGCCGGCGCCGGGCCGGGGCTCGGCGCCGCCGTGCAGGACGCGGCCGCCGTCCGGGTCGAGCACGTGTCGGTCTCCTACGGTCCGGCCCAGATCCTCGCCGACGTCTCGCTGCGCGTCGCGGCCGGCGAGGTCGTGGCGCTCGTCGGCCCCAACGGCGCCGGCAAGTCGACGCTGCTGGCCGCCGTCGCCGGCGACGTCCGCCCGAGCGCTGGCCGCGTCGTCGTCGGCGAGCTCGACGCGATGGCGGCGCCCGCCCGCGCCCTCGCGCGGGTCCGCGCCGTGCAGCTCCAGGAGGCCACGCTCTCCTTCGCGTTCACGGCGCGCGCCGTCGTGGAGATGGGCCGCGCACCATGGCAGGGCGGCGGTGCCCCCGGCGGTCCGGGTTCGTTCGGCCCGGTCGACGACGACGCGCTCGTCGTCGCCGCGATGGGCCGCTCGGAGGTGCTCCACCTCGCCGAGCGCCGGTTCCCGACGCTGTCGGGCGGCGAGAAGGCCCGGGTGTCGTTCGCGCGCGTGCTCGCTCAGACGACGCCGGTGCTGCTGCTGGACGAGCCGACGGCCGCGCTCGACATCCGGCACCAGGAGGCCCTGCTCGAGGAGGTGCGGGTGTGCGCCGACGTGGGGTGCGCCGTCGTCGTCGTCCTGCACGACCTGTCGCTGGCCGGTGCGTACGCCGACCGGATCGCCCTGCTCTCCCACGGGCGCGTCCGGGCCGACGGCCCGCCGCGCAGCGTCCTGACGCCGCAGCTCCTCACCGAGGTCTACGGCCACCCGGTCGACGTCGTCGACCACCCGAACTCACCGGGTCCGGTCGTGCTGCCCGTGCGGCGGCGCCGGACGGCACAGAAGAAGGAGTACCCATGAGGAGCACGCGGATCCTGACGACGGCGGCGACCGGGCTCGCCCTGGCGCTCGGCCTGCTCGGCGCGGCGGCGCCGGCGACGGCGGGGACCGGCCCGACCGGCGCCCAGGTCACGTCGACGTCCCCGGCTGGCGACGCGGCGGCGAGCGACGCCGGCCCGACGACGCTGGAGATCTCCGGCACCGGGTTCCAGTCCGTGCAGGGCGGCTTCGGCGGCATCTACGTCGCGTTCGGCTGGGTGTCCGGCGACGGCTGGCAGCCGAGCGCCGGCGGTCAGAGCGGCGTCGACTACCTGTACGTCGCCGACGGCATGACGGCCGAGTCCAACACGGGAGCCCTGCGGTTCATCGCGTTCCCGGGGTCCTCGACCGCCGAGGAGGCGCAGGGGACGATGGGCGAGGACGGCTCGTGGTCGACGACGCTCGAGGTCGCCGGCCCCGTGCTCACCCTGTCGGACTCCGGCGGCAGCACGCGCGAGGTCGACTGCCGGGTCGAGCAGTGCGGCGTCATGACGTTCGGGGCGCACGGCGTCAAGAACGCCAACAACGAGACCTTCCTGCCGATCACGTTCGTCGAGCCGGGCGCCGGGGGCGGGGACGCCTCGCCGGAGCCGTCCGACGAGGCGTCGGCGGAGGCGAGCGAGTCGGCCGCCCCGAGCGAGGAGCCGAGCGCGTCCGACGCGACCGAGGCGCCCGACGCGACCGAGCAGGCCAGCGACGACGCGAGCGCCTCGGGCGCGGCCGTCGAGGGGGAGGGCGGCAGCTCGGCGGTCCCGTGGCTCATCGGTGGCGCGGTCGCGCTCCTCGCGGTCGCCGCCGCGGTGGCGGGTGCCCTGCGCAAGCCCAAGGACGGCTCCGGTGGCTCCGCCGGTTCCGCGGGGTCGGACGGTTCCGGCGGTTCGGCCGGCTGACGCAGCCGGCTGACCGTCCGCTCCGCGCGGATCGAGCGCAGCTCCTCCCGCTCGCTCGACGCGTTCGCGCAGGTCGGAGCGCCGCCCCGGCGCGATCCGGTCCGTGACCGCGCCATCGATCCGCGGAGAGCGGACCCCCGCGCCGTCCCATTAACGTGATGATGGGGTTGCATTAATCGCGCGCCCCGGGCAAGATGACGCCGTGTCATGACACCGCGTCATGACGATCCGCCCGGAGGAACCGATGACCCTGCTCGACGCGCCGAGCCAGCCCGAGACCCAGCCGCACTCCCAGGACGCGCCCGAGAGCGCCGCGCAGCCGCTCTCGCTCCAGCTCCGCTCCTCGACGCGGTCCCAGCACGAGCACGCCGAGACCCGCTCGTTCGTCACGGCGCTCATGGGCGGCGGCCTCGGCGAGCGCGGCCGGGAGGCGTACATCGACCTGGCGCGCCAGCACCACGCGATCTACCGCGCCCTGGAGGCGGCGGGTGAGCGGCTGGCGGCCGACCCCGTCGTCGCCGACTTCCTCATCGCCGACCTGCTGCGTGAGGCCTCGCTGGTCGCCGACCTGGAGCTGCTCGCTGGCGCCGACTGGCGCGACCTGCCCGTGCACGAGACGACCGCGGCGTACGTCGCGCGGCTCGACGGGATCGAGGACGCGGAGAGCTACGTCGCGCACGCCTACACCCGCTACCTCGGCGACCTCTCGGGCGGCCAGGCGATCGCCGTCATGCTCCAGCGGCACTACGGCCTGGCGCCGGAGGAGCTGACGTTCTACCGCTTCGACGGCATCCCGAAGCCGAAGGTCTTCAAGGACACCTACCGCGAGCTGCTCGACGCCGCCGACCTCTCGCCCGAGCGGCAGGCCCGCGCGGTCGCCGAGGCCCAGGTGGCGTTCGACCTCAACGCTGCGCTGTTCGTGACGCTCGGCGAGCGGCACGGCCTCGGCGACTGACGCGCCTGCGCCGCGCCGGCCGCGGCACGGTCGCGCCTGCGCCGCGCCGCCGCCCGTCACGCCACGAGCTGCTCGCGGCGCAGGGACGCGGGTCGGCGTGAGTCCTGCGGACCCCACAGCGTCGTGCTGACCTCCCGGCGCACGAGCGGGACGACCTCCTCCGCGAACTGACGCAGGAGGTCCTGCTGCTGGGCGTGCTCCAGCGCGGGGTTGAGCGAGATCGACTGGACGTCGTGGCCGTAGGTCGCGTGGTAGTCGAGGATCTTCTCCGCCACCCGCTCGCTCGAACCGACGAGGGCCGGGCCGCGCTCGACGGCCTCCTCGATCGACCGGAACGACGTGCCCTTGCCGAGCACGTCCTTGTGACCGCGCGCGTCCGACTGGGCGATCTGGCCCTCGTAGAGGGGGCGGTACTGCTCGACGGCCCGCTCGGTCGTCGCGGCGAGGAACAGGCCGCCCGAGCCGGAGCCGAGGTAGGTGCGGCCGGGGTCCCACCCGTGCCGGGCGTACTCCTCGCGGTAGTGCTCGATGTGCCGCAGGTAGTTCTCGCGTGGCTGCAGCGCGTTCGCCGTGAAGATCGGGTCGCCCCAGCGGGCCGCGAGCTCCACCGCGGTGCTCGAGCTCGCGGTGCCGTGCCAGATCCGGAAGGGCCCGTCGTAGGGACGGGGCAGTGTCGTCGCGCCCTCGAGCGGTGCTCGGAACCGGCCCTCCCAGGTGACCTCCTCCTCGGCCAGCAGGCGCCGCAGCAGCTCGTAGTTCTCGGTGAGGTACTCGTACTGCAGCGCGAGGTCCTTGCCGAACAGCGGGTACTGGGCGACCTCGTTCCCCTTGCCGATGGTGATCTCCAGGCGGCCCCGGCTGAGCTGGTCGATCGTCGCGAGGTCCTCGGCCACCCGGACGGGGTCGAGCAGCGAGAGCACGGTGACGCCCGTGTTGAGCAGGATGCGCTCGGTCGCCTGCGCGACCGCGGCGAGGATCACGGTCGGGGCGGAGGACAGCACCGGACCGGCGTGACGCTCGCCGATCGCGTAGGCGTCGATGCCCAGCTCCTCGGCCAGCACGGCGTTCTCGACGACGCGGGCGAGGCGTTCGTCGGCGGGCAGTGTCTCGCCGGTCAGCGGGTGGGGCGGGTTGAAGACGATGTCGAGGACCTGGAACCTCACGGTGGATCTCCTTGGGGGGTGGCGAACGGGGTCGGGCAGGGCTGGGGTGCCGGCCGGGCGGCGATCAGGCCGCGACGTGCTCGGCGTCGCCTCGCCAGCCGAGGGCCGGGGCGAGGTGGTCGGCGACGTCGGTGAGGATCTGCTCGTAGTCCTCATAGGTGAGCTCGTACGGCAGCTCGAGCCGAAGGTGCGACACGGAGCCGACGGCGGTGTCCGCCGCGAGCTGCTCGGCGATCTGCTGGCTCGTGCCCAGCAGGTCGGGTGCGAAGAGCGTGCGGTCGGGCCCCTGGGGGCCGTGCGTGCGGGCGTCCCGCTCGGCCTTGTACTCGCGGTAGCGCCGTCGCGTCGCCTCGCTCGCCGAGTCGGTCGGCAGGATGACGCGACCGACGGCGACCTGCGGCTCGCCGGTGCCGCTCCACAGCCGTCGGTACTCCTCGATGCGCAGCGTCTGCTGAAGGACGAAGTCGTCGGACTCCTCGGCGCGGCCGATGTTCCCGGTCAGCAGGTGGAAGGCGTGCTCGGCCGCCCACCGCAGCGAGCGTCCGGAGGAGCCGCCGTACCAGAGGCGCTCCCGCAGTCCGGCCGCGACCGGCTGCAGCCGTGGGCGCTGGACGTTGCCGGGAGAGCTGATGACCGTGCCCGCCGCGCCGAGGTATCCCGAGGCGAGGTTCGTCGCGAGGGCCTCGGCCCGCGCGTACCCGAAGTCCTGGGACGCCCACCCCGGTCCGTGGACCAGCTCGCCGATGAGCTCAGCGTGCGGCGGCCGCCCGACGCTGACCCCCACCTGGAGGCGTCCGCCCGAGAGCACGTCGACGGTCGCAAGGTCCTCCGCGAGCCGGAACGGGCTCTCGTAGCCGAGCGGGACCACGGCGGTGCCCAGGGCGATCCGACGCGTGCGCTGCGTCGCGGCCGCGAGCACCGTCGCGGCGGAGGAGATGCCGTGCTCCAGGTGGCGCTGGCGGACCCAGGCGCCCTGGTAGCCCAGGCGCTCGCCCGCCTCGACGAGGCGCAGGGTGTCCTCGAGGCCGGCCCCGGGGTCGTCGTCGTGGAAGTTGCCGGGGGTCAGGAAGGACAGGGACGTGAGGGTCACGACGGGCTCCGATCGGATGACGGGTGGTGGTGCCGGGACGGGCGCGGGGCCCGGCCGGGTTGGTCAGGGTGTCGCCCAGGCGGCGGCGAGCAGCCGGAAGGAGTCGAGCCTCGCCTCCGGGTCGTGGGCGATCGTCGTCACCAGGACCTCGTCGGCCGCGGTGGCGAGCCGGAGGGCGTCGAGGCCGGCGACGACCGACGGGCCGTCCCCGACGAACCGGGTCCGGCTGCGGTCGGCCACCAGGGCCAGCTCGGCATCGGACCAGGTCAGCCGAGCCCGGTCGGGGCGCGGGTAGGCGACCGCCCCGTCGGCCGAGCGGACTCCGAGCACCCAGTCCTCGAACCCGCGGGCGAGAGCGCGGGCGCGGTCCTGCGTCGTCGCGACGAGCACGTCGGCCGAGACGATGACGTACGGCCGGTCCAGCACGCCGGGACGGAACGCCGCGCGGTAGGCGGCGACCGTCTCCAGCACCGAGGAGGGCGCGACGTGGTAGTTCGCGGCGAGCGGGAGGCCGAGCTCGCCGGCCGCGCGCGCACTCTCACCCGGGCTGCTCGCGAGCGCCCACACCTCCACCCCGCTCCCGGAGCCGACGCCGCTTCGCACGACCTCGGACCCGAGGCGGTGCCCGGGGCCGAGCAGGTCGAGCGCGAGCCGGAGCTCGGCGCGGTAGTCGGGCACGTCGGTGCGCAGGCCGACGACAGCCGCGCCGTCCGCGAAGCGGCGTCGGACGCCGGCGTCGGAGAACGAGAACGGCGGCGGTGCCGGGACGAGCAGGCCGTCGACGACGCGGTCGGCGGCCGGCGCGCCGCCGGACGATCCCGGCGTCGGCTCCCGTGCCGCGTCGGAACCGGCGGGCGGGGTCCCCGACCTGCCGAGGCCGAGGTCGACCCGCCCGGGATGGAGCCGAGCGATGGTCGCGAACTGCTCGACGGCCAGCGCGGGGGAGGTGTGCGCCAGCAGGACGGCGCCGGAGCCGACCCGGATCCTCCCGGTCCGCGCGGCCGCGAGCGCCGCCAGCACCGCGGGCGCGGCCGAGACGACGCCCGTGCTCACGTGGTGCTCGGCGAACCAGATGCGTCGGTAGCCGGCCTCGTCCGCGAGCTCGGCGACGGCCAGAGCCGTCGCGAGCGCCTCGCCGGCGGTCCCGCCGTCGCTGACCGGGGCGAGCTCGAGGACGGACAGGGGGACGCGGTGCGCGGTCAGGGAGCTCACCGCCCGGCCGTCCGGTCGGTCGCGGGCTGCACGGACCTCAGGCGGTGGTAGCCGCGGTCGTAGAACACGAGCGGTTCCTCGCCGCCGACCGCGCCGTGGTCGATCCGGGCCACGACGAGCGCCGAGTCGGCGGTGGGGTGGCGGTCGAGGATCGTCGCCCGAACCCACGACGACGCTCGGCCCAGCACGGGTTCCCCGCCGTCCAGCTCCGTCCAGTCCACCCCGGCGAACCGGTCGATGCCGTGCGTCGCGAACCGGCTCGACAGCTCGTGGGCCGAGTGGTCGAGGAAGTTGACGACGACGCTCGCGACCGCGGCGAGCGCCGGCCAGGACGAGGAGCCGCGGGAGATGGAGAACGCCAGCGTCGGGGGGTCGGCCGAGACCGAGATGACCGACGTCGCGGTGAAGCCGACGGGGTGGCCGAGGACCGGGTCGCGCAGGGTGACGACGGCGACGCCCGCCGGGTGGCGCCGGAAGATCCCGAGGAACACCTCCGTCTCGGGCCGGACCGGGCTCACCGCCTGCGCGCTCACGGGGCGACCCCCGGTGTCGCGTCGCGCGAGGCGTCATCGAGCGCCCCGCGCAGCGAGGCGAGGTTGCGCCGGGCCCAGCTCGCGAGCACCGGCCCGCGCTCGGCGACGTCGCGCTGCGCCAGCGCGACGGCGGGCGCGGGAACACGCGCGCCGAGCTCCAGCAGCACCGGCCGCAGGTGGCTCTCGCCGGCGTGCAGGTGCCCGTCCTGGCCCGCGACCACGACCCCGACGGCGGTCACGCCGGACAGCTCGCCGCCGTCGAAGGTGTCGAGGAACGACTTGAGCAGCCCGGTGTAGGACCCCTTGTAGACGGGGGTGGCGACGACCACGAGCCGGGCCGCCAGCACCCGAGCGCGGGCGGCCGCCAGGCCCGCGCCGCCCACGAGGACCTCGGCGGCGATGTCGGCCAGCTCGACGACGTCGATCTCCCCGAGGCCGAGCGGGCCGGCGAGCTCGCGGGCGAGGTCGGTCGCGACGGCGCTCGTGCGCGAGGCCGGGCGGGGGTTTCCGGACAGGACGAGGATGCTCATGCGCCGACCACCGTGCGCTGGATGGCGTCCCGCGCCCCGTGCACGTCGCGGGAGCTGCGCAGGCCGAGGTGCTCGCGCAGGGTCGTCCCGACGTACTCGGTGGGGTAGGCCGCGCGCTCCTGGAGCTCGGGCACGAGCCGGTCGACGACCTCGTCGAGGCCGTCCGGGACGAGCCACGGGGAGACGTTGAAGCCGTCGACGGCCCCGGTGCGGACGAACCGGACCAGCCGGTCGGCCACGGAGCTCGGCGTCCCGACGAAGGCCGGGCGGCGGTCGGTGGCGATGACGGCCTCGCGGATCGACAGGCCCAGCTCCTCCGCGTGCGAGCGCAGCCGCCGCGCGAGACCCGCCGGGTCGCCCTGCGCGGCGCCCGTCCCGCGGGTGCGGGACAGCTCGCGCGGCGCCGGGTCGTGGCCGGGGAGCGGCCCGTCCGGGTCGAGCTGGGAGAGGTCCTCGCCCCAGATGTGGCTGAGGATCGACAGCGCGGTGGCGCCGCTGATCTGCTCCCGGACCAGCCAGGTCGCCAGCTCCCGGGCCTCCGCCTCGGTGTCCCCGAGGACGAACGACGTCCCGGGCAGGATCTTCACGTCGTCGCGTGGGCGACCGGCCGCCGCGACGCGCCGACGGACGTCGCGCGCGAACGCCAGCGCGTCGTCGAGGTCGCTGCCGTGGGCCGAGAAGATGACGTCCGCGTGCTCGGCGGCGAACGTCCGACCGGCCGGCGAGTCGCCCGCCTGGAAGATCACGGGGTGTCCCTGGGGCGAGCGCGGGACGGTCGGCGTCACGTGGGTGCTGACGGTGGCGCCGGAGAAGGCGACGGGCGTGATGGCGCCGGGCCGGGACCAGGACGGCTCCCGGGTCGTGGTGGCGATCGCGTCGTCGGCGAAGGAGTCCCAGATCGCACGCGCGGCGCGGACGAACTCGGCGGCGCGGACGTAGCGGTCGGCGTGGTCGAGGTAGCCGCCGCGGCGGAAGTTGGCGCCGGTCCATGCGTTGTCGGTGGTGACGACGTTCCACGCGGCGCGTCCGCCGGACAGGACGTCGAGGCTCGCCAGGCGGCGCGCGAGGTCGGCCGGGTCGTTGTAGGTGGTGTTCTGGGTGGCGACGAGACCGATCCGCGAGGTGACGGCCGCGAGGGCGCTCAGCTGGGTGATCGCGTCCGGACGGCCGACGACGTCGAGGTCGTGCAGGGCCCCGTTGGTCTCCCGCAGCCGGAGCCCCTCCCCGAGGAAGAACGCGTCGAACAGGCCGCGTTCTGCCGTCTCGGCCAGCCGCCGGAACGAGCTGAAGTCGGTCTGCGAGCCGGACCGGGGATCGGACCAGACCGTGTGGTGGTTGACGCCCTGGAAGAAGACTCCGAGGTGCACGGTCGCGGTCGGGCGCGTGATCGGGTGGTCGCGGTCGGGTGGTCGGGCCGAGGCGCTCATGCGGCTTCCTCCTGGGTGAAGACGTTCTCGGGACGGGGCAGGTCGAGCGCGCCGCGCAGGGTCTGCGCCAGCCGGGGGGCGCGGGCGATCCGGGTGGCGAACAGCCGCGGCAGGACGAACCGGGTCAGCACGGGCAGGTCGGTGCCGACGACGGCCGGGTGCAGGCGGATCCCGTCGACGGCCTCGGCGAGCTGCTCCGCGAGCAGGAGCAGCCCGAACGGGGAGCCGACGAAGCGCAGCGCGTCGGTCGGCGTCCACTCGGCGTCGGCGTCCAGCGCCGCGAGACGTGCGGCGCAGGAGGTGTCGGCGTCGAGCAGGACCTCGACGTCCGCCAGCACGCGTGGCGCGCCCGCGCCGCGCGCCGCGACGGCCCGCTCGACGACCTCCGCGACGTCGGCGCCGCCGACGAGGCTCACGTCGGCGGCCGCCGGGTCGAGCACGGTGTCCGGGGCGATGACGACGACGTGACCCTGCGGGGGACGCGGGGTGATGGAGGCGCCGGCGACGGCGAACGTCGGCGTCGTCACCGCCACGTCGTGGATGCGGTCCCGATCGACGTACCGCCCGGTCGCCACGTCCTTGATGACGGCGTCGTCCTCCCAGGAGTCCCAGAGCCGGCGCACCGTCCGCACGACGTCGGCGACCTCCAGCTCCCGGTCGGCCGGCAGCTCGGGCACGACGCGGTCGATGGCGTCGGCCAGGCCGGGCTGGTCCGCGTCCCCCACGACCCAGCCGGCCCGGCCGAGCGAGGCGATGTCGAGCGACGCGAGCTGCGCGGCGAGATGGAACGGCTCGGCCCCGCGGGGGTCGACGCGGGGGGCCAGCCCGACCCGTGTCGTGAGCTGGGAGACGAAGGCGGCGCGCACGACGCCGTCGAGGCGGGCGGCGACGGCGCCGGACGACACGGTCGCCTGTGTCGTGGTGAGCGCGTCGTCGAGCGTGACGAGCGTGAACCCGCCGTTCTCAGCGGCGAGCACGCGTCGTCGCAGCACCGCGGGGTCGAGCACGGCGTCGGGGGCGTCCGACCCGGCACGCCATGCGGCGGGATGGGCTCCGCTGCCGTCGAGATCGACGGCGAGGACCAGGGGTCGAGAGGACATCGGGGGCTCCGGGATTCGGGGGGAGGGGTCGAGCTGGGCTTGCCGGGGACGAAACCACGCGTCCGCCGGACCCGGCCCGGGGCCCCAGGCGGTCTCAGAGTCCGAGACGGGTGGGTGGGCTCCGGAGCATCTCCGGCCGCCGCCTCGCGAGACGCGTCTCACTCCTCGGGACGCACGCGGGGCCTCTCGGAGGTCGTCCGAGCCCTCCGTAGCGTCCCCGCCCATCCCCCACCAACGAAAGGAGGTTCCGCCGTGCTCCGACTCGTGCTCACGCGTCTGTCGACCTCGGCGATCGTGCTGCTCGCGGCCGTGACCGCGACGTTCCTCGCCGTCTACGCCTCGCCCGGCCACACCGTCGACCTGCTGCTCGGGGAGGACCGCGGCAACGAACGGCTCCGGGCCGAGGTCACGGCCCTCTGGGGCCTGGACCGCCCGCTCCTCGTGCAGTACGCGGCCTACGTGCTCGGCCTGCTGCGGGGCGACCTCGGCACGTCCTACCAGCTGCGTCGTCCGGTGGTCGACGTCCTCGGCGAACAGCTCGGCTCGACCGTGCTGCTCACCTTCACCGCCTTCGGGCTCGCGGTCGCCATCGCCCTGACGGTCGCCGTCCTGACGTCCGGCCGCGGCGGCATCGTGCGCCGCATCGCCTCGGGCGCCGAGCTGGTCCTCCTGTCCATCCCGTCGTTCTGGATCGGGATCGTGCTGCTGGCCGTCTTCGCCTTCCAGCTCGGCTGGTTCTCGGTCTCGGGCGGCAACGGCTGGCGCTCGCTCGCGCTCCCGGCGCTCGCCCTCGCCATCCCCATCGCTGGCCTGCTCTCCCAGGTGCTGCGGGAGGGGCTGGACCGCGCGCTGCACGAACCGTTCGCGCTCACCGCCCGGTCGCGCGGGCTGTCCCAGCTCCAGGTCCGCTCCCGCCACGCCCTCCGGCACGCCAGCCTGCCCGGGCTGCAGATCGCCGGGATCGTCGTCGGCTCGCTCCTGGGCGGCGCCGTCATCGTCGAGCAGGTCTTCGGCCGGCCCGGTCTCGGCGGCATCACGGTCGAGGCCGTCTACGCCAAGGACCTGCCCGTGGTGCTCGGCGTCGGTCTCGTCGCGGCCGCGACCTTCGTGATCGTCTCCACCGCGGTCGACCTGCTCAGCCTCGTTCTCGACCCGCGGCTCAGGGTCGCCTCCGGCCGGAGCCGTCGGGCGGCTCGGCCCGCCGCGACGGCGACGACGGCCGTGGTCGTCGCCGGCTCGGCCCCCTCCTCCTCCGTCCCGGGCCTCGAGCCCGACCCCCTCCCGGAAGGCGCGTCCCGATGACGACCCTCGTCCGACCCTCCGCCGACTCCCCGTCGGTCCCCTCCGCGAGCCCGGCCGACGGCGCGACCGACCCGGCGCCCCGGGCGGCCGAGGCCGCCACCGCATCCCGGTCGGGAGCGTCCGGCCGGTGGCGCCGGTCCGTCCGAGCCGTCGGCTCCGTCCGGATCCCCGTCCTCGGCTGGGGCGGCCTCGCCGCGGCGCTCGTGCTCGCGTTCGTCCTCCTCGCCGCGCTCGCGCCGCGGCTGCTGACCGCTGTCGACCCGCTCGCGGCCGATCCGCTCGCCACGCTCCAGCCACCCGGCGGGGAGCACCCGGCCGGGACCGACTCGCTCGGGCGGGACGTCCTGGCGCGGATCATCCACGGCACCCGCTACTCGCTCACCATCGGGGTGGCGGCCACCGCGCTCGCGGCGGCCGGCGGCGTGCTGCTCGGCCTCGTCGCCGGGAGCGGCAACCGCGCCGTCGACACCGTCGTCGCGCGCGCCGTCGACGTCCTCGCCGCCTTCCCCGAGATCCTGCTCGCTCTCGTCCTCATCGCCTTCACCGGCCCCGGCGTCGGCAACCTCATCGTCGCGATCGGGGTGGCCGGCATCCCGCGGTTCGCCCGCGTCGTGCGTGCCCAGACCCAGCTCGTGCGCACGTCCGGCTACGTCGAGCAGGCCCGCACCTTCGGGCTGAGCGGCCTCCGGCTCGCCACCCGCCACGTGCTGCCGAACGCGCTCACCGCGGTGCCCGTGCTCGCCACGATCGGTCTCGGCGGCGCGATCATCGGCGCCGCCGGCCTGAGCTTCCTCGGTCTCGGCCCGCAACCACCGACGCCCGAGTGGGGCGCCATGCTGGCGGAGAACCGCAACTACCTGCGCGTGGCCTGGTGGGGTGCGGTCTTCCCCGGCCTCGCCGTCGTCGCCACCGTCGTCTCCGCGACGGTGCTCGGCCGCGCGATCCAGCGCCACCTCGAGCGGGTGGCGGCATGAGCGCGCTGGTCCGCGTCCGCGGGCTCACGGTGTCGTTCCCGGGGACGGCCCGGCCGGCGGTCGACGGGCTGGACCTCGACATCGAGCCGGGCGAGATCGTCGCCATCGTCGGCGAGTCCGGCTCCGGCAAGTCCGTCACGGCCCGCTCGCTCGTCGGTCTCGCCGGTGAGCACGCGACCGTGCGCGCGACGGAGCTGACGATCGACGGCGTCGACGCCCGGAACCTGTCCGACCGGGCCTGGCGACGCCTGCGCGGGCGCTCGGTCGGCCTCGTCCTGCAGGACGCGCTCGTGAGCCTCGACCCGCTGCGCCGTGTCGGCGCCGAGATCGGCGAGTCGCTGCGCCGGGTGCTTCCGGGGCTGCTCGCGCGCGGCAGGCGGCGGGAGCGGGCGATCGCGCTGCTCGGCGACGTCGGCGTCCCGAACCCCGCCGAGCGCATCGACGCCTACCCGCACGAGCTGTCCGGCGGGCTGCGCCAGCGCGCGCTCATCGCCTCGGCGCTCGCGGCATCGCCGGCCCTGCTGGTGGCCGACGAGCCGACGACGGCGCTCGACGTCACCGTGCAGGCCCAGATCCTCCAGCTCCTGGCGCGGCTGCGCGACTCCGGGACGGCGCTCCTGCTCATCTCGCACGACCTCGCCGTCGTCTCGGCGGTCGCCGACCGGATCCTGGTGATGAAGGACGGGCTGGTGGTCGAGCGGGGCTCGACGGCCCGGGTGCTCGCCCACCCTGAGCACCCCTACACCAGGAGGCTGCTCGCGGCCGTCCCCTCCTCCGCCTCGCGGGGCGTCCGGCTGTCCAGCCCCGACCGCCTCCCCGCGCCGGAGCGTCGCCCCGGCGACCGCGTGGTCGTCGCCGGTCGCGGCCTCGTCGTCACCTACCCGATCCCCGGTGGCGGCACGCGGCACGCGCTCGCCGGCGTCGACGTCGAGCTGCGCGAGGGTGAGGTGCTCGGCGTCGTCGGGGAGTCCGGCTCCGGCAAGTCGACGCTCGCCCGTGTCCTGCTCGGCCTGCACCGCCCCGAGGAGGGCGAGGTGCGGCGACCGGCGGAACGGCTCGAGATGCAGCTCGTCGCCCAGGACCCGCTGTCCTCCTTCGACCCGCGCTACACGGTGCGCGAGGTGATCGCCGAGCCGCTGCGCGAGCGCGGCCGGCTCGACCGCGCCGGGCGCCGGGAGGGCATCGACGACCTGCTCCGACGGGTCGGGCTCGCACCCGAGCACGCCGACCGGCACCCTCGGACGCTCTCGGGTGGCCAGCGTCAGCGGGTCGCGATCGCCCGGGCCCTCGCGGCGGACCCGAGCGTCATCGTCGCCGACGAGCCGGTCTCGGCGCTCGACGTCAGCATCCAGGCGCAGGTGCTCGACCTGCTGACCGACCTGGCGGCCGAGCGCGGGCTGGCGATCCTGTTCATCTCCCACGACCTGGGCGTCGTGCACCACCTCGCGGACCGGATCGTCGTGATGAAGGACGGGCACGTCGTCGAGAGCGGCGACGTCGAGGACGTGTTCCACCGGCCGAGCCACCCCTACACCCGCCGGCTGCTCGTGGCGCTCCCCGACGTCCGGGCCGCCGAGCGCGCCGAGCCCGATCCGTCCGGCCACCCCCTGGCGGCCGCGACGTCCTGAGCACCTCGACCGAACCCCTCGACCCGAACGACCCCTCGATCCCGATGTACCCCACCACTCGTCACCAAGGAGATCCCATGTCCCGTTCCACCCGACCACTCCTCCCCGGGCGATCGCTCGGCGGCCTCGCCCTGCTCACGGCCGCCACCCTCGTGCTCGGCGCCTGCGGCAGCGGCACCGGCTCCGCGGGCGCCGGCGCCTCTGACGACCCGTCGGCCGCCACCTCCTCCAGCGCGGGGAGCGAGAGCCCGTCCGCCGGAACGCCCGTCGAGGGCGGCGACCTCGTGTGGGCGCTCGAGACCGAGCCGCTCACGCTCAACGCCCAGACCTCCGGGCAGAACAAGGCGAAGGTGCTGCTGCGCAACCTGTTCGACTCCTACCTCTACAAGAACGCCGACGGAACCTACGACCCGTGGCTGGCGGAGTCCTACGCCTACGACGCGGACCAGACGGAGCTCACCCTCGTCCTGCGCGACGGGGTGACCTTCTCCGACGGGGACCAGCTCGACGCGGCCGCGGTGGTGGCGAACCTGACCCACGCCAGGGACACCGAGGGGTACTCCTCGGCCGCCGTCTTCGCGCTCCGCAACGTCACCGGCATCTCGGCGTCGGACGAGCGCACGGTGGTGATCGAGCTGGGCGAGCCGGACGCGTTCCTGCTCGACTACCTCGCCTCGCTCAACGGCGCGCCGGTCTCCCCGACGAGCCTCGAGACGGCCGGCAACCTCGCGGCCGGCGGCCTCGACGTCGCGGGCGCCGGGCCGTTCGTGCTCGAGTCCTACACGCCGGGCCAGGACGTCGTGCTGACGAGCCGGGCCGACTACGACTGGGCGCCGGAGGCCGCCGACCACAGCGGGCCGGCCTACCTCGACACGGTGACGTTCCGCTTCCTCGGTGAGGCTGCCACGAGGACCGGTGCCCTGACGGCCGGTCAGGTCGACCTCATCGACGGGGTGCAGTCGGTCGACGTGCCGCTGTTCGAGGACTCGGCCGACTTCACCTACCAGCGCGTGCTCAACAACGGCCTTCCCTTCGGCTACTACTTCAACGTGTCGCAGCCGCCGCTCGACGACATCCGCGTCCGGCAGGCGTTCATCGCCGGCGTCGACCTCGACGCGGTCCTCCAGGGAGTCCACCACGGTCAGGTCGAGCGGGCCCTCGCGCCGGTCTCGTCGGTCTCCCCGTTCGTCGACCCGACCGTCGCCGACGCCTACGCGACCGACGTCGACGCGGCCAACGCGCTGCTGGACGAGGCCGGCTGGACGGAGCGCGACGCCGATGGCTACCGCGTCAAGGACGGCCAGCGCCTCACGATCATCGACTACGCCGCCGCGCCCTACCTGCGCGACAACCGCGAGCTGCTCGGCCAGGCCATCTCGGCCAACCTCAAGGACAACGTCGGGATCGACTTCCAGTTCCTCCCGGTCGACGCGGGGACGGCGTCCGAGAAGGCGGACGCCAACGAGTACGGCATCTTCGACAACTCGCGCGGGGACGCGGACTCCGGGCAGCCGCTGATCTTCCTCTACGGGACGGACGCGACGCTGGCCCGCGGGAAGTACAACGACGCCGCGCTGGACGAGCTGCTGGCCCGGGGGGCCGCGACGAACGACGTCGCCGAGCGGACGGAGATCTACCACGAGGCCCAGCAGCACATCGCGACGAACGCGTACTCGCTGCCGATCTACGTCCCGCAGGACAGCGTGGCCACGCTCGTCGGCGTCCACGGCGTGAGGATCGACGAGGCCGGCGGCGTGCTCGGGAGCGCCTACGACATCTGGAAGGAGAGCTGACATGGCGATCGACACGGAGACCGGGGACGTGACCGGGGCACCGGGCGCGCGGGAGGAGCCCGAGGAGCTGGCGGCCGCGTGGCGCGAGTTCCGCGCCGCGCGGGAGACGGCCCTCGCCCGGCCGCACGACTGGCTCAGTGTCGCGGGCCTGGAGTGGGTCGGCGAGGAGCCGGCCCGGCTCGGCCGGGTGCCCGGGACGTGGTGGGAGGTCGACGGCGTCCTGCACGTGCGGGCCGCGTCCGAGGACGGGCTGCGGCTCCTCGGCTCCGGCTCCGGCTCCGGCTCGGGGCCGGGCGACGGGCCGTCGGACGACTCCGTCCTCCTCGACGGTGAGCTGACGCTCGTCGTCGAGGAGGGCGGTGCCCAGCCGTTCGCGCTGTTCGGCGACCGGGTCCGCGTCGACGTGCTGCGCCGCGGCGGCTACTACGGGCTGCGGCTGCGCGATCCAGCGGCGCCGGCGCTGCGCGACTTCACCGGCGTGCCGACCTGGGACTACGACCCGGACTGGCGCCTGCCGGTCCGCCTCGAGCCGTACCCGGCGCCGCGCGTGGTGGTCGTGGGGTCGGCGGCGCCCGGCCTCACGCAGCGGGCCAGCGCCGTCGGCGAGGTCGTCCTGGTCCTGCGGGGGGTGGAGCACCGCCTCGTCGCGACGGGCCGGCACGGCTCGTGGTCGGTCTCGTTCTCGGACGCGACCTCGGGGACCGAGAGCGCCGCGTGGCGCGCGGTCGCCGTCGAGGGCGACCCGGACACCGGGCACGGCGTCCTCGACCTCAACCGCGCGGTCAACTACCCGTACGCCTTCTCCGACTACGGCACCTGCCCCGCGCCCGTGCCGGGGAACGCGCTGCCCATCCCGGTCACCGCGGGGGAGCGGGCGCCGTCCGGACGAACCGGCGTGCCGCCCGCGTCGGGCGGCCCCGCGGCGCTGCCGGGGCCGCAGCTCCTGGGTGGTGCCGTGCCGGACTGACGGCCGGCGACCGACGGCGGGCGGACCGACGGTGCCCGACCGACGCCCGAGGGCCGGTGCGGCGAGCTGGACTCGCTGCACCGGCCCTCGGGCGTCTCGCGCGTCGGCGCGTCCGCGCCACGGCTCAGCCTCCCGCCGGCGTCCAGCCCAGGCGCGGGGCCACCCGCGTGGCGAGGGTCTCGACGAGGCGCTCGGTGAGGTCGAGGCCGAGCTGGGAGGGCAGGTTGGCGAGCAGGGTCGTCGGGAACAGCTCGCGCGCGCGTGTCAGTGCGGCGTCCTGCTCGAGCTGGGCGACCACCTCGTCGACGGTGCCGACCTTCCACCCCTCGCCGAACCGCTCCGTGACCCCGGGGATGTGCCGCTCGGCCGCCGCCAGGAGCGCCTCGCGCTCGGCGTCGGACGTCCACACCAGCACGTACCGGCTGATCGAGACCTCGCGCGGACGGGGGTCCGGCACGCCGAGCGCCGCCGGGTCGAGCGCGTCGTGATAGGCGTCGAGGATCTCCGCCTGCTGGCGGGCGACGCCCTCGGCGTGGGTGGCCGTGTTGATGGTCGAGAGCTGGAGGTTGAGGCCGAGCTGGGCGGCCCGCACGGCGCTCTCCGCGCGACCGGAGCCGTACCAGATCCGCTCGGGCAGCCGCGGTGAGCTGGGGTAGATCCGCAGGCCCTCGCCCTCGTGCGTGAACTGCAGGCGCAGGTCGTCGGGCACCTTCGCGAGCTCGGCCCCGGAGATCCCGAGCAGGAAGCGGCGCAGCACCCAGGCGGCTCGCGGCTCCTCCCCCTGGAGGTCCCCGTGGCCGTAGGCCTCCTCGAACGCGGCGGCGAGACCCGGGACGTGGGAGAGGATCCCGTGGCTCACGCCGAGCTCGAGCCGGCCCCGCGCGAGCAGGTCGACCGTGGCGGCGTCCTCGGCCAGGCGGACGGGGCTCTCGCCGGCGATGGGCACGACGGCCGTGCCGAGGCGCAGCGTGCGGGTCTCCCGGGCCAGGGCCGCGAGGTAGGGGAACGCGCCGGTCAGCGCGCGCTCGAAGTGGCGCACCCGCAGCCAGCCGCCGTCGACGCCGAGGGCCTCGGCGTGCTGGAAGAGGGCGATCCCGTCCTCGAGGGACCGAGCGGCGCTGACGCCGGCCTCGAGGTAGGAGGTGAAGGACAGGATGCCGAGCGACAGGTCGCCCGCGCCGGGGGTGCTGGTGGTGGCCATGCCGCGGACACTACGAGCGGGTGCGGTCGGCGTCGGTGCGGTCGTCGGCCGTCTCGGGGACCGAGACGGCGGTGCCCGAGAGGGCGTCCGACGGTCCGCCGGGCGGCCCGGTCCCGGCCCGGTTCGATCCGCGACTAGGCGGTGCGCCGGCCCGCCGACTCGGCCGGCCGGCGCACGACCGCGCGGTCCGGGTCGACGCCGACCGCGCGCATGACGAACGCGACGGTCTCCTCGATCGCCCGGTCGCGCTGGGGCCCGTCCTCGGGCACGTTGCGGGCGGCGAGGCAGGAGTTGATGAGCGGCACGACGGCGTCGAGGTCCTGACGCGGGAAGCGTCCCGTCGCGATCCCCAGGGTGAGGATCCGGCGCAGCGGCACCTCGACCACCATGATGTGGTCGCGCAGTCGCATCATCGTGGCGCGGGAGACGACGGTCCGCAGGTCCGGCCCGGGGGCCAGGTGGTAGACCCGCTTGAGGTGGATCTGCTGCTGCACGTACGTCCGGAGCTGCTCGACCGGGTCCTCGACGCCCTCGAGGGAGGCCTCGAGGGCGCCCATGTAGGCGGAGGTCTCGCTCTCGATGAACCCGAGGAGGAGCGACTCCTTGTCCGGGAAGTGGTTGTAGACCGCCGTGCGCCCGACCCCGGCCTCCGCCGCGATGTCGGCCAGCGTGATCGCGTCGAAGCCCTCACGCTCCATGAGCGCCGACAGCGCCCCGAACAGGCGCAGCCGAACCTGCTCGCGGTGCTCGGCCAGGGAGGCTCCGATGATCTTGGGCATGCTCCCACTATGGCATGGATCTGACGAGAGACCACGCGCTGTCAGAATGTGGGCACGTCGGGCGACGGGCCGGGACGCCGCTGCTCGCGGGACGGGGCGCGGGTAGGGTCGGGAGCACGAGCGAAGGGCATCTCCAATGAACCAGCAGAAGATCATCCAGACCATCGCGGTCATGGCGGCCGGGTTCGCGGCGACCAAGCTGCTCGACCTCACCTGGAAGGCGGTGACCGGTCACCGCCCGCCCGTCAACGGTGAGGAGGACGGCAGCTCGCTGCGCGAGGTCGTCATGTTCGCCGCCGTCTCGGGGGCCATCGCCGCCCTCGCCCGCGCGTTCGCCGGGCGGGCCGCGAAGCGGTTCATCGCCAAGGGCAGCGTCCACCCCGAGCACTGACGCGGGCGCCCGACGGGGCCGCGCCGCCGCCCGGGACGTTCGTCGGGCGGCCCGCCGACCCCGTCACTACGCTGGACGCGAGGCCCGGTCCCGGGCCAGGGAGAGCCGAGGGCGTGACGGCCTCGGACCGGTCCAGGAGGTAGGACGCCATGAGGATTCGTCGTTCGTTCGCCGTCCCGCTGGCGCTGGCCGCCGGCGCGCTCGCGCTCGGCGCGTGCTCCGCGGCCGCCGAGCAGGGCGCCGCCGGCACCTGGGCGTCGACCGGGCCCGGCGCTCCGACCGTGACGCTCGTCGACGACGGCACCTTCTCCGGGACCGACGGCTGCAACCGGATCAGCGGCTCCTGGGAGCAGGAGGGGTCCGAGGTGACCTTCTCCGACGCGATCACCACGCTCATGGCGTGCGACGGGATCCCCGGCTGGTCCGGCCTCGCCGCCGGGACGATCGCCGGCACCGCGATGACGCTCACCGCCGAGGACGGCACCGAGCTCGACGTCCTCACGCGCCAGTAGCTGGCCCCGGTGACGACTCCAGCTCCCTCGGCCGGCTCCGTCCCGACCGTCGCGCGTCCGTCGGCGCCCGCCGCGGTCCGACTCGACGAGCTCGACCCGCCCGTCTGGGCGGCGACCGTCCACGACGTCCTCGCCGCGACCGGTACCCCCGGGGGTGGCCTGAGCGGTGACGACGCGGCGACCCGGCTCGCCGCCGACGGCCCCAACCGGCTGCCCGAGCCCGCGGGCCGGCCGGCGTGGCTGCGCTTCCTCGCCCACTTCGACGACGTCCTCGTCTACGTCCTCGTCGCCGCTGCGGTGCTCAAGATCATCGCGGGCGACTGGGTCGACTTCGGCGTCATCGCCGTCGTCATCGTCGCGAACGCGGTCATCGGCTACGTGCAGGAGGGTCGTGCCGCGAGCGCGCTGGCGAGCCTGTCCACGATGGTCTCGCTCGACGCCCAGGTGGAGCGCGACGGCACCTGGGGCGTCGTCGACGCGGCCGACCTCGTCGTCGGCGACCTCGTCCGCGTCCGCAGCGGCGACCGCATCCCGGCCGACCTGCGCCTCGTGCGGACCTCGAACCTGCAGATCGACGAGGCCGCGCTCACCGGAGAGTCCGTCTCCGCGGAGAAGGACGCCGAGCCGGTCGGTGTCGACGCCGGCGTCGGCGACCGCTCCTCGATGGCGTTCTCCGGCACGATCGTGACGGCCGGGACGGGGGAGGGCGTCGTCGTCGCGACCGGCGCTGGGACGGAGATCGGGCGGATCAGCCAGCTCGTCGCCGACCAGGAGGAGATCGAGACCCCGCTGACCAAGCAGATCGCGAAGCTGGGCAAGCAGATCTCGCTGCTCATCCTCGTGCTCGCCGTCGCGATGCTCATCATCGGCCGGCTGGTCCACGACTTCGACCGGGAGGACCTGCTCTCGGCGGCCATCGCGTTCGCGGTCGCCGCGGTCCCGGAGGGGCTGCCGGCGCTCATCACGATCACGCTCGCTCTGGGCGTGCAGCAGATGGCCCGACGCAACGCGATCACGCGCCGGATGGCCTCCGTCGAGACGCTCGGCTCGGTCACGTCGATCTGCTCGGACAAGACGGGCACCCTGACGCAGAACGAGATGACCGTCCGCACGGTCGTCACGGGGGCCGCGACGTACGACGTCGAGGGGACGGGGTACGACCCGGCCGGCCGCGTGGTCCTCGCGGGGACGACGACGACCGCTGGCCTCGCCGACCGGCCCGACCTCGCCGCGTTCGTCCGCGCCGCCGGATCGGCCAACGACGCGCGTGTCGAGCGGGTGGACGGACTCTGGCGGGTGGTCGGCGCCCCGACCGAGGGCGCGCTCGACGTGCTGGCCGCCAAGGCCGGCCTCGACGTCGAGGCCGTCACCCGTCTCGCGCAGGTGCCGTTCGAGTCGGCCCACAAGTTCTCGGCGACGCTCGACGACCTGCCGGACGGCACCCGCGTCGTGCACGTGCTCGGGGCGCCGGACCGGCTGCTCGACCGTGCCGCGTGGCAGCGCGGCCCCACCGGCGAGCGCGAGCCGCTCGACCGCGCCGCGTGGGAGGAGCGGATCGAGGAGCTGTCCGACCAGGGGCTGCGCGTGCTCGCCGCCGCGACGCTGGCGGGCCGGGGGCGCGAGACGATCGAGCTCGCCGACCTCGACGAGGGGCTGGAGTTCCTCGGGGTCGCCGGCATCGTCGACCCGCCGCGGCCCGAGGCGACCGCCGCCATCGCCGAGGCCCACGGCGCCGGCATCCGGGTCAAGATGATCACCGGCGACCACCGCGGCACCGCGATCGCGATCTCCCGCGAGCTCGGGATCGCGCCGCCCGACGGCGAGGTCGCCGCACTCACCGGCGCCGACCTGCAGCGGATGAGCCAGGACGAGCTGCGCCGGGTGGTCCAGGACGTCGACGTCTACGCGCGCACCTCGCCCGAGCACAAGCTGCGGATCGTCCGGGCGCTGCAGTCGCGGGGCGAGGTCGTCGCCATGACGGGTGACGGCGTCAACGACGCCCCGTCGATCACGCGCGCCGATGTCGGCGTCGCCATGGGCATCAAGGGGACCGAGGCGACGAAGGAGGCGGCCGACATCGTCCTGGCCGACGACAACTTCGCCACCATCGAGCGGGCCATCGAGGAGGGGCGGCGGATCTACGACAACATCCGCAAGTCCGTCGTCTTCCTGCTCCCGACGAACGGCGCGCAGTCGCTCGTCATCCTGGTCGCCGTGCTCGCGGGGGTCGCCCTCCCGCTCTCGCCCGTCCAGATCCTCTGGGTGAACCTCGTGACGGCCGTGACGCTGTCGCTCGCGCTGGCGGGCGAGCCGGCCGAGCCGGACATCATGAAGCGTCCCCCGCGCGACCCGCGCGAGCAGGTGCTCAACCCCCGCACGTTCGGGCTCGTCCTGGCCGCGTCGGTGCTCATCGGCGGCGCGACGCTGGCCGTCTACCTCATCGAGCGCGAGCGGGGATACGACATCCAGACGGCGCAGACGACCGCCGTCACGATGCTGGCGCTCGCGCAGCTCGCGTTCCTGCTCAACTGCCGGTTCCTCGGCTCCTCGAGCCTGACCCCGCGCGCGTTCACCGGCAACCCGACCGTGTGGATCTCGGCGGGGGCGCTCCTGCTGCTCCAGCTCGTCTTCGTGTACGCGCCGTTCATGCACTCGTGGTTCGGCTCCGCGGCGCTCGGGCTCGACGGGTGGGGGCTGACGCTCGGGTTCGCCGTCGGGGTGTTCCTGCTGGTCGAGGTGGTCAAGGTCGCGGTGCGCCGGCGCCGGTAGGCAGGGCCGCCGTCCCGGCGGTGTGTGGATCGTCACGCGAGCGATCGTTGACTGAAGTCAACGATCGGCGGATAGTTGACCCCGGTCAATTTCCTGTTCCCTAGGAGTCCGTGTGTCGACAGCTCTCACGACCACCCACGAGCGGCCCGCGTCGCCCGTCGGCGCGTCCGCCACCACCCCCGCCGCGTCCGGCGTCCCGGCGCCCGGCGCCGGCCCCGACGCGGCCGGCGCGCGCCACGACCGGGACGTGCTGCCCGTCATGACGGCGCTCGTCGTCAGCATGTTCGTCTCGATGCTCGCGACGACGGTCGTCAGCTCCTCGCTGCCCGTCATCGTCGCCGACCTCGGCGGCAGCCAGTCCGCGTTCACCTGGGTCGTGACGGCGACGCTGCTCGCGACCACCGTGAGCACCCCGATCTGGGGCAAGGTCGCCGACCTGGTGAACCGCAAGGCGCTCCTCCTCGTCGCGCTCGGCATCTTCGTCGTCGCCACCTGCCTGGCCGGGCTCTCGCGGTCCGTCGAGGTGCTCATCGCGATGCGCGTCCTGCAGGGCCTCGGCGGTGGCGGCCTCGCGGCCCTGTCGCAGATCGTCATGGCCGACGTCGTCTCGCCGCGCGAGCGGGGGCGCTACGCCGGGCTGTTCGGCGCCTCGATGGCCGTCGGCACCGTCGGCGGCCCGCTGCTCGGCGGGTTCCTCACGGACGCGTTCTCCTGGCGGTGGAACTTCTACGTCGCGCTGCCGTTCGCCGCGCTCGCGATCGTGCTCATCGTCCGCAACCTGCACCTGCCGCAGCGCGTGCGCAGCTCGGCGCGGGTCGACTACCTCGGCATCGTCCTGCTCTCCACCGGCATCTCCCTGCTCCTGCTGTGGGTGACGTTCGCCGACTCGAGCTTCGCGTGGGTCTCCTGGCAGTCGGCCGCCATGCTCGGCGGGTCGCTGGCGCTGCTCGGACTCGCCGTGTGGTGGGAGCTGCGCGCCGAGGACCCGCTGCTGCCGCTCTCGCTGTTCCGCGGCCGGACCTTCACGCTCGCGGTCGTCGCGTCGCTCTCCACGGGCATCGCGATGTTCGGCGCGTCGGTCTTCCTCGCCCAGTACATGCAGCTCGCACGCGGCGCGACGCCGATGATGTCCGGCGTCCTGACCATCCCGATGATGGCCGGCCTCCTGCTCGCCTCGACGATCGTCGGCCAGCTCGTCTCGCGTCGCGGGGCGTGGAAGGGCTACGTCGTCACCGGGTCGGTGCTCATGATCGTCGGCAACGTCATGCTCTCCCGCCTGCACTACGACACGACGTACTGGTACGTCGCGCTCGGCATGGGCGTGCTCGGCGCCGGCGTCGGCATGGTGATGCAGAACCTCGTCATCGTGACGCAGAACGAGGTGCCGATCTCGCAGCTCGGCGTCGCGACGTCCGCCGTCACGTTCTTCCGCTCGCTCGGCGGCACCGTCGGCGTCTCGGTCATGGGGTCGGTGCTCGGCGGCGTCGTCGCGAGCCAGCTCCAGCAGTCCGTCGCCGCGCTGCCGCCGGACGCCAGGGCGCAGGCCGCCGAGGTGCTGGGCAGCGGGACGCTGCCCAAGATCGCCGACCTGCCCGTCGCCCTGCGCGAGCTGGTCGAGTCCGCGTACGGGCTCGGCGTCGGCCGCGTGTTCGTCGCCGCGCTGCCGATGGCGGTCGTGACGCTCCTCGCCGTGCTCGCGCTGCCGAACCAGCGGCTCGGGACGCAGTCCGGCATCGAGCGGCACCGGGCCGAGGGCGGCGCCGTCGTCGGCGAGCCGTCGCCCGACGCCGTGGAGACGGTCGCCGAGGAGGTCGAGGACACCGCGATTGAGGTCGCGGCCGCGGTGGCGGCCATGCCGCCCGTCGGGTCGACGCGTCCCGGCGATGGTCCCGACCCGCGCGGCCGCGCGGGAGAATGACGTGTGATGAGCGACGCCGACCGCCGGCCGCACCCGGCTGAGCCCGCGCCCGAGGTGCCCGACGTGCCGGGGGGCACCGCGTCCGGTGACGGTGGGTCCGGCTCCCGGGCGGCCGGCCCGCGGGGCTCCGGGCCGCGGGGCTCCGGTGCGCCGGCGTCCGGTGCGCCGGGCGAGGCCTCGGCGGGCACCAGCGAGGCCGTCATGGTGCTGGAGGAGCAGATCGTCGTGCTCCTCGGGCGGGCCAAGGCCCTGTGGCGCGAGGCCGCGGCCTCCGTGCACCCGGACCTGCAGCCGCTCGGCTATCGCATGCTCTCCACGCTCGTGAAGCACGGGCCCTCCCGGCCCGGACACCTCGCGTGCGTGCTCGAGACCGACAAGTCGGTGGTGAGTCGCCAGGCGCGCGAGCTGGAGTCGCTCGGACTGCTCGAGGTGCTGCCCGACCCCGACGACGGCCGCGGCCGGCTCCTCCAGGCCAGCCCGGTCGCCCGGTCGAACGTCGCCGAGATGCGGCGCCGGGCGCTCGCGGGCCTCGCGGCGAGCCTCGACGCGCTCGGCGAGGGCGAGGCGGAGCGGCTCGCCGACCTGCTCGCCCGCGTCAACGCCGCGCTGGCCCCCTGAGCCCAGCCCGCTCGACCGGCTCGTCCCGGGCCGACCTCGCGGCGTGTCGGTGACGGCGGTGTCCACCGTCTGGCCGGGGCCGTGGCTTCACCCGGTCCCCAGGTGGCCAGCGACCCGGCCGTGTCCCCCTCGACGCCGGGTCAGAGCCGGCGCACCCAGGTCGTCCAGAGTGGCCGGTACCCGCGTCGGTGCCAGAACGGCGCCGACAGCGGACTGAGCGTCGCGTGGTCGAGCAGGACGGCGCTCGCGCCCTCGGCGGCCGCCCGGCGATGCGCCGCGTCGACGAGTCGTCGTCCGATGCCTCGCCGGCGCGCGCCCTCAGCCACCACCGTCATCCCGAGATAGACGACGGGCGCGAGCGACGTGCTCGGCGCCGCCCACGCGCTCTCCCGCGGCGGGGCGAGCGAGATCGCCCCGACGACCCCGGACTCGTCGGCCGCCACGTACCCCCACCCGTCGGGGCGGGCGAGCAGCTCGTCGACGTAGTGCGCCACGAGCGTGCGCGCGTCGGGCCGCGGCCACGCCGAGCCGGCCGCGACGTCGCTCGCGACCATCTCCTCCGCGAGGTCGAGCAGCCGCTCGCGGTCCGACGGCAGCGGCGCGCGCAGCCCGGGCTCGGCCGGGTCGGGACCGGATGCCTCCTCCGGTCGGACCGCCCGGATCGCCGTCGTGGTCTGCGGTGCGAACCCCGCCTCCAGCAGCGGCAGGGTCAGCGCGCGCTCGGCGTCCGGCACGCGGACGATCGCGCCGCGGTCGCCCGTTCCCGCCTCGCCCTCGGCGCGCAGTCGCAGCAGCCACCGGTCGAGCAGGCCGGCGAACGCGACGGAGCTCGGCCGGTGCGCCGAGCGGAGCTGGAGGATCTCCCGCGTCGCCGGCCCCCAGAGGCTCACCGGGTCGCCCGGCGCCGTGATCGACCGCCGCAGGATCCCCCACACGGGGCCGTCGTCGTCCTGGACGCGCAGCACGTCGAGCCGTTCGTCGCCGCCGGGGGCGGTGACGGCGCCGAGCGCCGGGTCGAGCGCCCGCAGGCGCTCGGTGTGCGCGCGGGCGACGTCGTCCCAGTCCGGCAGCCACGACGTGAGGTCGGGCGCGACGCTCCCGCGGTCCTCGGTCACCCCGTTCGCCGGCGCGTCCCCGCGCCGCAGCACGAGCGCGCCCAGCCAGCCGAGGTCGCTGGGAACGAGGCCGGCGGCCGCCGCGGCCGCGACCAGCTCCTCCTCCCCGGCCGGCTCGCGAGCCGGACCGCTCCTCACCACCGACCGCAGCGGCGTCCCGGCGCCGTCGAGCTGCTCGTAGCCGACCCGGAACCCCGCGGGCGTGCGCTCGTAGACGCCGCGCACGCGGTGGTGTCCCACCGCGACCTCCTCGACGTGCCGGACCACGGCGTCGGCCGGCTCCGCGTCGCCGTCCCCGCCGTGCGGCGTGGAGAAGGTGACGACGGCGACGCCGCCGGGCGCGAGGGTCCCGGCCGTCACCTCCATGAGCGCGCGCAGCTCGATCGGCTCGAGCAGCCCGGCCATGTGGGCGAGGACGACGAGGTCGGCGCCCGACGGAGCCGCGGCGGTGATCCGTTCGCGCAGGGTGTGGGTGGTGCCGGGCGCCACGGGCAGGCTCAGGACGGTGGTCCGTCCGCGCAGCCCGGCGTCCGCGGCCAGGCGGCCCAGGAGCATCGCGCGCATCGTGGCGTCGGGCTCGACGGCGACCAGCTCGGCGCCGGGCCACAGGCCGGCCAGCCCGACCGTGCCCATCCCCGAACCGGCGCCGATCTCCAGCACGCACCGCGGCGCGCCGTCCGCCGTCCGGTCGGCGAGCTCGCGCAGCCGCGGCAGCAGTCGCGACCACGGCTCCGCCATCCCCAGCTCGTGGAACTCCGCCGTCAGCTCGAAACCCGTCACGTCGACCCCGTCCCTCGACCCTCGGTGCGAGGGTCGACGGGTTGATGATAACGGTTCTCAATAAAAGATCGGGCTCACGGGGTGGTCGTGCTGGTCCGGGAGCGCTGCCGGGTGGCCTCGTAGAGGGTCACGGTGGCGGCGCTCGCGGCGTTGAGCGAGCTCGCCGCGCCGCCGATCGGGATGCGGGCCATGACGTCGCAGGCGTCGCGCCAGCCCGAGCTCAGCCCCGCGGTCTCGTTGCCGATGACGAGGAGCGTCGGACCCGTCAGGTCGACGTCGTCGATCGTCGCGGTGCCGTGCTCGTCGGTCCCGACGACGGTGATCGGGTGGCCGCCCGCGCGCAGCCGCGTCACCCAGGCGAGCACCTCCCGGTGCGAGGGGGCGCGGACGACCGGCACGGCGAACAGCGAGCCGGTCGAGGCGCGGACGGCCTTGGGGTCGTAGGGATCGGCGCCATGGCCCGTCACGACGAGGCCGGAGCCGCCGAACGCGTCGAGCGAGCGGACCATCGTGCCGACGTTGCCCGGCTGCGTCGGCCGGTCGAAGACCGCCCCGAGGAAGGACGGGCCGACCGGGATCCGGGCCAGGTCGTCCTCGGGCATCGCGACGACCGCGATCAGCTCGGGGACGTCCTCGTCCTTGTCGCTGAGCTGGTGCAGCAGGTCGGGCGCCATCGCGACACGCAGCCCGCGCGCCCGCTCGAGCAGATCCTCGGCCCAGCGCGACAGCGGCCGCTCGTCGTCGTAGAGGACGGCGCGCACGCGCCAGCCGTGCTCCAGCGCGAGCGTGATCGGCCGGACGCCCTGGACGACCAGCTCGCCCGCGCGCAGCCGCTTGGTCCGGTTGCGCAGGAGGGCCTCCCACTGCTGGAACTGCGCGTTCGGCCGGGTGACATGGAGCGTGCGGGGCATGGGGACACGGTATCCGCGGGCCGTCGCTGGTGCGGGGTCAGGGTGCGTCGTCGGCGAGGGCGAGCATGACGGCGTCCTTGAAGGCGTCGATGTCCTCCCGGTAGGCGTCGAGGAACTGCTGCTGGTCGTCCGCCAGGGCTCGCCGGTACTCCTCCCGGTAGCCGACCTCCTCCTGGCACAGGTGGTCGGCCGTCGCGGTCGCGATCTCGAGTTCTCGGATCGCACCGAGCTCGTCCGGGCTCAGATCCCGGGGGCTCCAGAGCCCGTCGGTGTCCTCGTAGGCCAGCTCGGTGATCGAGCCCTGGGCCTCCTCGGTGCTGGCGAGGTCGGGGAACCCGGAGTCCGCCATGCACTGGCTCCACTCACCGGTGACGGTCGCGAGTCGGGAATCGTCCGGGTCCAGGGTCAGGACGCCGACCATCGCGGCCGTGAGCTCGGCGTACGTCGGGTCCGCGTATACCGCCTCCAGGGCGGTGTTCTGGGTCTCGACCTGCTGGCGGGCCCGCGCGTCGCAGCCCTCCAGATTCTCGCCGGGGCCCTGGTCGCCCTCCGGCCACCCGTTGAGCGCGTGCCAGTAGGCGTCGCGCTCCTCCTCGCTCATCGCCTCGACCCTGGCGGCGTTCGGGTCCACCCATGCGTCGTTGCCCGCGTCGTCGTTTGCGTCGTCCTGTGTCGCCGACGACGTCGTGATGCCGTAGCCATACTGGCGCGCGAACTCCTCGGGGCTCAGCGTCTCCTGGGCCCTGACCATCGCGTCGCCCGCGTCGCCGGGTCCGCTCGTCCCGCCGACGGCGTCCGGAGGGACCGCGGGGGTGTAGTCGAACCCCTGCTGCTTCATGCAGCCCGCGATCACGTCCTGCACTCGGCTCTCGGTGCCGTCCGTCGCGTCGGCGTCGCCCTGCGTCAGCGCCCGGATCTCGGCGAGCTCGCGCTCCAGCGGCAGGTCGTCCGGGATCGGTGCCGGGCCTCCGGCCGAGCAGCCGACGAGTCCGAGCGTCAACACGCAACCCAGCCCGAGTGCCAAGCGACGATGGGCCGCGGTTTGCGTACACGATTCCGATGACGTGGTGATCAGCAGGAACTCCAGTACGCGACGGAAGCCCAGTATGTCCGCCACCACGCTGTGCCGTACGGCGTCACCGTCTGGCACGCGCCCCAGAAGTAGCCGTTGGCGTTCTGCCACCGGGGCTTCACGCGGGTGCTCGTCGAGGAGCAGTTGTACCAGGAGGCGGTAGCCAGCCCGTCGCCGCGGAGTGTGTAGGACTCACCACAGCCCGATGCCATCGGCGTCAACCCGGGTGGTGGGGCAATCGCTGCTCCGGCGACCCCTCCCCCTGCCAAGAGCGCCAGGGTCGCGACCCCAGCGGCCAACGTCTTCCTTAACCGGGGCATCCTGCGTTGCGTCACGCGAATCCTCCTTGATTCGGTCTGTGTCTCTCTATCAGGCGCGAGAACCTTCGAATTTACTCAATCAGGCTTCGACGAAATCAGCAAGTTGACCGCTTTGATCTAGTCCGGATCCGTCGATGCCTAGCCGGGAATGGATCCATGCATCTGCATGTTTCACCCGGCATGAAGAACATCGGATTCCTCTCGTTCGGACACTGGTCCCCGAGCCCGCACAGCAAGACCCGCAGCGCCGCCGACGTGCTGCACCAGTCCATCGAGCTGGCCGAGGCCGTCGAGGAGCTGGGCGGCGACGGCGCATACTTCCGCGTCCACCACTACGCCAACCAGCTCGGCTCGCCGTTCCCGCTGCTGGCCGCCATCGGGGCACGGACGGACCGGATCGAGATCGGCACCGGCGTCATCGACATGCGCTACGAGAACCCGCTCTACATGGCGGAGGACTCCGGCGCCGCGGACCTCATCTCCGGCGGCCGGCTGCAGCTCGGCATCTCGCGGGGGTCACCCGAGCAGGTCGTCGACGGCTGGCGCTACTTCGGCTACGGAGCGCCCGAGGGTCAGACGATGGCCGACGTCGCGCGCGCCAACACCGAGGTCTACCTCCAGGTGATCGACGGGGCGCGGTTCGCCGAGCCCAACCCCAACCCGATGTTCCCGAACCCGCACCCGGGGCCGCTGGGCATCCAGCCGCAGTCGCCGGGCCTGCGTCGGCGCATCTGGTGGGGGTCGGCGTCGAACGCGACCGGCGAGTGGGCGGCGAAGCTCGGGATGAACCTCATGAGCTCGACGCTCAAGGAGGACGAGTCCGGCAAGCCGTTCCACGTCCAGCAGGCCGAGCAGATCGAGCACTTCCGCGCCGCCTGGCGCGAGGCCGGCCACGACTGGGAGCCGCGCGTCTCGGTGTCGCGGTCGATCTTCGCGCTGGTGAGCGACGCCGACCGCGCCTACTTCGGGCACGGTCGTCCCGAGGACGACTCGTTCGGTGCCATCGACGGGTTCCGCGGCGTGTTCGGCCGCTCCTACGCCGCCGAGCCGGACCAGCTGATCGAGCAGCTGCGCGAGGACGAGGCGATCGCCGCCGCGGACACGCTCCTGCTCACCGTCCCCAACCAGCTCGGGGTCGACTACAACGCGCACGTGGTCGAGTCGATCCTCACCCACGTGGCGCCGGCGCTCGGCTGGCGCTGACGCTCGCGCTCCCTCCGACATCGGGGTGACCTTCCGGGTCCCCGCCCGCGAGGTCACCCCGATGTCGGAGGAGCCGGCGCGTCAGAGCGCCAGCGTCGTGAAGATCGAGTCGCCGTGCACGGCGTCCGGCTCGACGCGCCCGCTCTCGACGAAGCCGAGCTTCGCGAGCACGCCACGGGAGGCCGTGTTCCAGTCCCGGACGCTCGCCCACAGGCGCGGGTACCCCGCGGCGCGGGCCCGCTCGACGATCGCGCGGGCCGCCTCCGTCGCATACCCGCGGCCCCAGTGCCGACGCAGCAGCTCGTACGCCAGCTCCGGCTCGCCCTCGGGCACGGCCGGATTGTGGACCAGCCCGCAGTAGCCGATCATCTCGCCGCTCTCGCGCAGCTCGACGACGAGGAGGCGTGGCTCCTCCTCGCGCGGCGCGCCGCGGATCCAGGCCTCCAGCTCCTCGATGCTCGGGTGCCCGTCGGCGCTGATCCGCCGGTGCGGCGGGACCCGAGGATCGCGCTCGGTCCACAGCTCGCGGTGGACGACCGCGTCGGCGGGTCGCCATCCCCGCAGTCTCAACCGCTCCGTCTCGACCATGGGCCGACGGTAGCGGCGTCGCCCCGGCACCGACAGTGCGGTCCGCGCGCTCGGCGACCGAGCCGCAGCGACCGCCCCCGGCGCCCGGGTCCACCGCTGCGCCGGACGGCGACCGCGACCCGGTCCACGGGTGGCCACGGTGCCACCCGGGTCCACCACCGGATCGGCAGCACCCCGGAGGCCTGCGGAATTGCGTGGCGTCCGGCCGGCGGCCGCGGTTAGCGTGGCGGGATGAGCACGCCCATCGTGAGCACCTCCGACCTCGCCACGTTCGACTCCGCCGCCGTCCCGCTCGACGAGACCTCCCGCGCGGCGCTCGCCGAGCGCGGCCTCGGCTACGTCACCGTCGATCCCTCCGAGGAGGGCGGCGAGTCGTTCGCGCGCTGGAGCGAGGCCGTCAACCGCGGCTTCCTCGGCGAGCGGTCGACCCCGGAGCAGATCGAGTCGTGGCGGACGCGGGCGGTCGGCAGCCGGGTGGTCGGGGTCACGGACCCCGCCGGCGCGCTGCCCGAGCAGCCCGTCGCCACGGTCCAGAGCTGGGCCGCCGAGCTGACGGTCGACGACGGCCGCACCATCCCCTCCTGGGGCATCAGCGCGGTCACGGTCTCCTCGACCCACCGTCGCCGCGGCATCGCCCGCGCCCTCCTCGGCGGCGAGCTGCGCGCCGCGCGCGACGCCGGCCTCCCGATCGCCGGCCTCACCGTCTCCGAGGCGACGATCTACGGTCGCTACGGCTTCGGCCCGGCCGCCGGGGCGACGCGCTGGCGGATCGACGCGCGCCGCGCCGGCTGGGTCGGGCCGCAGCCCGTGCGCGACGGCCGCGGCCGCCTCGACCCCGTCGAGCGCGAGGCCGTCCAGTCCGACCTGCGCGAGCTGTTCGGCCGCATCCGCGTCACCCGGCCCGGCGAGTTCGAGCCCGAGGAGGCCTTCTTCGTCGGCTTCTCCGGCCTCAACCCCGCCAAGCCCGACCTCAATCTCCGCGGTGTCCGCTACACCGACGCCGCCGGCGTCACGCGCGGCGTCATCACGTACCGGATGTCCGAGAACATGGAGGACTACCGCTCGAGCACGATGGACGTCGACCTGCTCCTCGCGGAGACGACGGACGCCTACGCCGCCCTGTGGCACTACGCCCTCACGCACGACCTGGTCGGCACCGTCAACGCCGGCGAGCTCTCGACCGACGAGCCGCTGCGGTGGATGGTCGAGGACCAGCGGGCGCTCAGGGTCACCGAGTCCGACCACCACTGGCTGCGCATCCTCGACGTCCCGAACGCGCTCGCCGCGCGCGGCTACCGGACGTCCGGCGCGTTCGTGCTCGACGTCGTCGACCCCCTCGGGATCGCCGGCGGGACGTTCCGTCTCGAGATCGACGACGACGGGAACGGCGTCGTGACGCCGGCCGACGCCGCCGCGACGCCGGGTGAGGGCGTCGTACGGCTGGGCATCTCGGAGCTGAGCTCGCTGTACCTCGGCGGCGTCAGCTCGCGCACCCTGCTGGCCGCCGGCCGGATCGAGACCGACGACGCGACGGCCGCGCGGTTCGACGCGGCGTTCGCCGCCGTCCGTCCGCCGCTGCTCTCGTACTGGTACTGACCGCCGCGGGGCGACGGGGCCGTCCCGCCGCGGGGCGACGAGGCCGTCACTCCCGACGGCCCCGTCGGCCCCGTCGGTCGCCGCCCGGAGGCCGGGCGTCGGGACCCCGGTCGTTTGAGAGACTGGGGCATGGACTCGATGGCGACCCGTCCCGCTCCCGCTCGCACGAGCGGACCACCGGCGACGATCGACGACGTCCACCGCGTCGGCGCCCAGCTCCAGCAGGCGGTCGGCGAGGTGCTGGTCGGCAAGCCGGACGTCGTGCGGCTCGCCGTCGTCTGCCTCCTGGCGGAGGGCCACCTCCTCGTCGAGGACGTGCCCGGCACGGGCAAGACGAACCTCGCCAAGGCCCTCGCCCGCGCCATCGACGCCAGCGTCGCCCGCATCCAGTTCACGCCCGACCTCATGCCGAGCGACGTCACGGGCGTCAGCATCTTCGACCGGGCCTCCTCGACGTTCGAGTTCCGGCCCGGTCCCGTCTTCTCGAACCTGCTCGTCGCCGACGAGATCAACCGCGCCTCGCCCAAGACGCAGTCGGCGCTGCTCGAGGCGATGGAGGAGCGTCAGGTCAGCGTCGACGGGGCGACGTACCCGCTCGCGCGCCCGTTCCTCGTGCTCGCGACGCAGAACCCCGTCGAGCTGGAGGGCACCTACCCGCTGCCCGAGGCGCAGCGCGACCGGTTCCTCGCCATGACGACCATCGGCTACCCGAGCGCGGCCGACGAGCTGGACATGCTGGTCGACCGCGACCGGGTCGACCCGCTCGAGGCGATGGAGCCCGTGACCGACTCGACGACGCTGCTCCGCCTGGTCGACACCGTCACCGAGGTCTACGTCGCGCCGCAGGTGCGCGAGTACCTGCTCGCCCTCGTTCGCGCCACGCGGGCGCTGCCTGGCGTCCGCCTCGGCGCCTCGCCGCGGGCCGGCCTGCACCTCGTCCGCGCGGCCAAGGCCACCGCGGCGCTCGCCGGACGCGACTTCGTCGTCCCGGACGACGTCAGCGGCATGGCGGTCCCCGTCCTCTCCCACCGCCTGCTGCTCTCGCCCGGCGCGCACCTCGACGCCGGCCAGCTCCTCACCGGCCTCGTCGGCCGTCTGCCCGTGCCGCGGGCGGCGCGGCCCTGACGATCGACACCGCCGTGGCCGGAACCGTCCTCGTCAGCGGCGCGACCGACGCGCGCCCGACGGTGGACGCGCGCCGTCCGGTGGTCGGGACCGTCCGTCGGCGGCTCACGCCGCGCGGCTGGTCCCTGCTCGGGGTGGGCGCGCTCGCGGCCGTCGCGGCCCTCGTCGCTCAGGAGCTGGAGCTGCTCGTCGTCGCGGGCGTGTGCCTGACGGTCCCGCTGTTCTCTGCGCTGTGGGTGAGCGGACGCCGGACCCGGCTCGGCGGCGAGCTGCTGGCGCGGCCGCACGCCCTCGACGTCGGCGACACGGGCGACCTCGTCCTCACGCTGCGCCGCGAGTCCGGTCTGCCGGCGGCGACGGCCCAGATCGTCGTCGACGGCCCGGTCGGCCGCTCGCCCGACTCCCCGGTCGAGGTCCTGGGGCGCGACCGGCTCGAGGCGACGCCGCGCCGTGACCGGCCCGTGACCGTCGAGCTGGCCTTCCGGGCGCGGCGCCGGGGGCTCGCCAACGTCGCCGGCCCCCTCGTCCGGTTCACCGACCCGTTCGGCCTGTGGGTCGAGGAGCACGCACCGGTCGCCCCCGCGCCCGTGCTCGTCCTGCCGCCGGTCGTCGAGCTCGAGGGGCTGCCCCCGGGCCTCGCCCGCGGTCGCTCCGGACGGCTGGCGGACGGGAGCGGGGAGCCGGACGTCGTCGTGCGTCCCTACGTCCCGGGCGACGACATCCGGACGATCCACTGGCGCGCGTCGGCGCGGCTGGACGGCGACCTCGTCGTGCGGCTGCGCGAGACGGGGGCGGCGCGCTCGGTGGCGCTCCTGCTCGACGACCGGCCGGGCGCCTACTCGGGCCCCGGCCTGGAGACGGCGGTGTCGCTCGCGGCGTCCGTCGGGGCGCGGATCCGCCGGGCGGGGCTGCCGCTCACGGTCTCCGACGCCGCGGGTCACGTGCTGATCGACGGCGAGGAGGACCCCGAGCGGCTGCTCGTCGCTCTGGCCATGGTGGGCGTCGAGCAGATCGACGCCCGGGCGTTCACGCCCGAGGTCACCGGTCGGCCGGAGCTCGTCGTCGCGGTGCTCGGCGGCGCGGCGACCGACGCCGACGCCGCGTGGCTGCACCGGCTCGCGCCCCGGGGGGGGGGCCGGGGCGCCCCGGGGGGTGGCGGCGGCCCCCCCGGGGGGGGGGGGGGCGGGGCCGCCCCGCCGTGACTCGGGCCGCGGCGGGTCCGGCAGCGGTGAGTCCGGCCCCGGCGCCGCGGCGGGACTGCCCGCGGGGTGGCGCGTCGTGCACGTCGCGGCCCCGCCGACCCTCGACGGGCTCGTGCCGGCCGTGACGCACGCCTGGGACGCGGCCGTCCGCGGGGGTGGCTCGTGAGCGCGCCGGCGACGCGGCGGCGGACGGCGCCCGGGCGGCCGGGCGGCGGAGTGAGCGTCGACCGCGCGCGACCGGTGGATGCGCGACGGGCGGGCGCGGGTGCCGGCGGTCGCCGGCCCGGGGCACCGACCGGCGGCCCGACGGGCCTGGCGGGCTCGGCGGGCAGGCGGGGCGCGACGGGTCCGACGGGCTCGACCGGTGCGGTCGGGCTCTGGCGCCGGATGCTCGCCCAGGTCGCCGGTGCCGCCGCCGTCCTCGCGGGAGCCGGCGGCCTCGAGGACCTCGTCCTCGACGGCGCCTGGTGGCAGCCCGTCCTCGTCCCCGTGTCCGTCGTGCTGCTGATCGGTCTGCTGGGCAGCCTCGCGCGCGTCTGGTGGTGGCTGACCGCCCTCGCCCAGCTCGTCGCCCTCCCGCTCGCCGTCTCCGGCGCGACCGGCTCCGCCCCGACCGAGCTGATCGGTCAGGCGCTCGACACGTTCCCGACGATCTCCGTCGCCGTCCCGCCGGTGGCCGCCACGCCGTCCCTGCTCGTGCTGCTCGGCCTGGCGTTCGGCCTCGTCGGCATCGCGGTCGACGCGTGCGTCCGGACGCTCCCGGCGCTCGCCGGGGCGCCGATCCTCGCGGTCGTCGTGACGACGATGACGATCGCTGAGTCGGCCCTGCCGCGCTCCGCGATCCTCACGCCGGCCGCCGCCTACCTCCTGGTCCTCCTGCTCACGGTCCCCCTGCCGCGCGCGGCCGGGGGAGCGACCGCCGCCCGCGCCGGTGCGACGACGCTGCTGGCCGGCGTCGTGGTGGGCGCCGCCGCGCTCGGTGCCGGCGGGCTCGCCCCCCGCGTGGCGCCGGACGTCTCCACCGGCGGCCTGCTGACCCGGCCGGAGGTCTCGACCGGCCGGATCGGCTCCGCCCCGATGACCGGTCTGACGGGCGAGCTGCTGCGCGACGAGCCGGTCCCGATCCTCGAGCTGACGCCCGGCGAGGGTCCGGAGACCTGGCAGCCGGACTACCTGCGGGGCGCGGTGCTGACGGAGTACGTCCCGGGTGCCGGCTGGGAGGGCGGGACGCTGGGCAGCACGGATCCGTCCGACGCCGGGTACACGTCGGTCGTCTACGTGGACTCGGTCGGGTACGCGGGCTGGTACCTGCCGGTGCCCGACGGCACCGTGCGCCTGCTCGACCCGGCCGGCGTGTGGGCCTACGACGCCGATCTCGAGGTGTGGCACACCGAGCGGGCGCGCGACCCCGGTCACTACCTGCTCGGGGTCGACCAGTCCCGGCCGACGACCGACGAGCTTGCGGGTGACACCGTCAACCCGTCGCCGGAGGAGACCGCCATCGCCGCCCTCCCGAGCGGTGTCGCGGAGCTCGCGCAGGAGCTCGTCGCCGGTGCCGAGACGCCGTTCGCCCGGGCGCAGGCGCTGCAGCAGTTCTTCCTCGACCGGGAGAACGGGTTCACCTACTCCCTCACCGTCCCGGACGGCAGCACCGGCGACCCGCTGCTGGACTTCCTCGAGGTGCGCACCGGCTACTGCGAGCAGTACGCCTCGACCATGGCGGTGCTCGCGCGCGCCGTCGGGCTGCCAGCGCGCGTCGTGGTCGGCTACGGGCCGGGCTCGACGTCCGGCGGGATCACGACGATCACGACGCACGACGCGCACGCCTGGGTGGAGATCCGGTTCGAGGAGGCCGGCTGGGTGCGGTTCGACCCGACGCCGCCCGACGGGTCGCACCGGCGGATCCAGGGGTACACGGTGCCGGCGGTCGAGCCCGAGCCGACCAGCGGCGCGACCTCGACGGCGGCCCCGGCGCCCTCCTCGTCGCCGATCAAGGTCGAGATCGACGATCCGCAGCCGTCGCCGAGCGCGTCCTCCGGCGCGGCCCCGGGTGCGAGCACGGGCTCGGCCGACCGGTGGTGGTGGCTGGTCGCGGTCGCACTCGTCGGCGGGTCCGTCGTCGGTGTCGGGCCCAGCGCGGAGCGGGCGCGTCGTCGCCGCCGCCGGCTGGCCCGCGTGCGCGACGCGGACGCGGGGGCGGCCTGGGAGGAGGTCGAGGCGCTCGCCGTCGACCACGGCGTGCCGCTCGCCGAGGGCGCGAGCCTCCGGCGCGGTGCCCACGACCTGAGCCAGGCCGTCCGGCTGGACGAGCGGGTCCGCTCGTCGCTCACCGTGCTCGTCCGCGGGGCCGAGCGCTCCTGGTACGCCGACGGGGTCGACCCGTCGGCCACCGTCGGTCGGGGCGGTGCGCGGAGCGCCGCGCGGGAGAGCGCCGAGCGGCAGGTGGCGGCCGTCGGGGCGGTCCACGCCGCGCTCGCCAGCTCCCACCCGCGACGCGGACGGGCCAGGTGGTTCCCCCGCTCGCTCCTGCCGCGGTCCTTCGGCGCGCGACGTCGCGAGCCGGGGCGGGCGGGCCAGGCGGACGCGGACGACTGACGTCCTAGCGCCGGCGGCCGACCGCGCCCGCCCTCCGCCCACAGCCCCGCCGTCCGTGTCGGAGGTCGGGGTTAGCGTGGACGACATGACCAGCGCGAACCCGACCGTCCCCACGATCGACCTCACCCACGGCGTCGCCGACGCCGCTCACCCCGTCCGCATCCCGCAGCTCGGCTTCGGCACGTGGCAGATCGAGCCGGACGAGGCCCAGGGCGTCGTCGAGCGCGCCATCGAGACCGGCTACCGCCACATCGACACGGCCGCCGGCTACTACAACGAGCGCGAGGTCGGCGCGGGCCTGCGGGCCAGCGGCGTCCCGCGGGACGACCTCTTCGTGACGACCAAGCTCCGCAACGGCGACCAGGGGTTCGAGAACGCCCTGCGCGCCTTCGAGGACTCCCGTCGCGCGCTCGGCGTCGACGTCGTTGACCTCTACCTCATCCACTGGCCCGTCCCGAGCGAGGACCGGTACGTCGAGACGTGGCGCGCGTTCGAGAAGCTGCTCGCCGAGGGAGCCGTGCGCGCGATCGGCGTCTCGAACTTCCTTCCCGAGCACCTCGACCGGCTCGTGGCGGAGACGGACGTCGTCCCCGCCGTCGACCAGATCGAGCTGCACCCGACGCTCCAGCAGCCCGACGTGGTCGCGGCCTGCCGGCGGCACGGCGTCGTGGTCGAGGCGTACTCCCCGCTCGGGCAGGGGCGCGACCTCGCCCTGCCGGTCGTCACGGAGATCGCGGACGGCCTCGGCGTCGGCCCGGGGCAGGTGGTGCTGCGCTGGCACCTGCAGCGCGGGCACGTCGTCATCCCCAAGACGGTGACGCCGGAGCGGATGCGAGCCAACCTCGACGTGTTCTCGTTCGAGCTGACCCCCGACCAGCTCGCCGCGATCGACGGACTGGAGGACGGGACGATCCTGACCGCCGACCCGGCCACGGCGTCGTTCACGCAGTTCCGCTCCTGAGCGCATCGCGGCGACTAGGCTGCCGAACGAGGGCACGACCCGCGCCCCGGACCCGGGAGGACCCCATGACCGAAGTCACCACCCCCAAGGATCTCAACGACGGCGTCACCGGCGCGTTCCGGATCGCTTTCGGTCTCGCGGGGCTCATCACGCTCATCGTCGGCATCCTCGTGCTGATCTGGCCGGGCAAGACGGCCGTCGTCGTCACCGCCCTGCTCGCGGTCTACGCGATCGTGCTCGGCATCGTCTACGCCGCCGTCGGCGTCTTCGGCAGCGGCAAGACGGGCTGGTCGCGGATCGGTCACATCGTGGCCGGGCTCGTGTTCGTCGTCGCCGGCATCGTCGCGTTCGGCAACCTGAGGGCGGTCACCGCCGGTCTCGCCGTCATCGTGACGATCTTCATCGGCGCCGCCTGGCTGGTCGAGGGCATCGCTGCCCTGGCGACGCTCGGCCGCTCGCAGAGCAAGGGCTGGACCGTGTTCTACGCGATCGTCAGCGTCCTCGCCGGCATCACGCTCATGTTCTCGCCGCTGTTCAGCGCCGTCGTGCTCTGGTGGTTCGTCGGGATCTCGCTCGTGGTGCTCGGCGCGATCCAGATCGGCCGCGCGTTCTCCTTCGGCCGGGGGCTCGGCGCCTGACCGGCGTCGAGCGCGTCACCGTCCGGACCGTCTGACCTGGATCGCGAGGAGCTGCGGATGGGGCTGGGAGCCGCGTTCAACGAGGAGGTGTTCCGGCGGTCGTTCCGCGAGGAGTACCACAAGCAGGACCTCGAGATCGGGCGGTTCAACCTCGCGATCTTCGGCAAGACGGGCGTGGGCAAGTCGACGCTCCTCAACGCGATCTTCGGGGAGGACGTCGCCGCGACCGGCATCGGTGAGCCGGTGACCAAGGGGTCGCGGCTCTACCTCGACCGGGTCGGCGGCCACCTCGGCATCCTCGACACGCAGGGGCTCGAGGTCGGCAAGGACACCAAGGAGCTCATCACCGAGCTCGACACGGTGCTCAAGCAGACCCGCAAGCAGCCGCTGTCGGAGCAGCTCCACGTCGCCTGGTACTGCGTCCGCGGCATGGACCGGCGGTTCGAGGACTCCGAGGCGGACTTCATCCGCCGCCTCGCGGCCCTCGGGCTGCCGGTGGTCATGGTGTTCACGCAGGTCCCGATGCGCGACGGCCAGTACCACCCGGACGCCCTCGCGCTCGCGGACCAAGTGCTGGCGCGCGGGCTGCCGATCGTCGACAACCGCGTCTTCTTCACGTTCGCGCAGCCGGACCCCTTCACGGGTCAGGGCACGCACGGCCTGCACGACCTCCTCGATGCCACCTTTCGGGTCGTTCCGCAGGGAGCTTTCGCGGCGCTCGTCGCGGCGCAGGCCATCGATTCGGGTGCCAAGGCTCGGTCGGCGCGAACGACGATCGCCTCGGCGGTGACCGCTGCCGCTGCGGCGGCGGCCATCCCCATCCCGTTCGCCGACGCGACGCTGCTCGTCCCGATCCAGCTCGGGATGATGGCGAGGATCGGGCAGATCTACCGGATCTCCTTCGACCGCGCCGCCATCCTCTCGACGCTGGCGACGACCGCGGCGACCCAGGGCGGGCGCGCCGCCTTCACGGGACTGATCAAGATGGTGCCGGGCGCCGGCTCGGTGGTCGGTGGCCTGATCGGCGCGGGCGTCGCGTCGACGTTCACCTACGCGATGGGCCAGGCCTGGGTCGTGGTGTGCCAGCGCGCCGCGGCGGGCCAGCTCGACACCGTGACCGGCGCCCTCGACGACGCCCGCGTGCGCTCGGTGTTCCTCGAGCAGTTCGGCCGGTGGGTCAAGCTCGACGCGAAGGGCCGCAAGGAGCTGGAGCGGGACCTGGGCGAGCGCTGACGCGCCCAACCCCCGCGCGCCCGCTCCCGCCGCTGGCCCCGAGAGCGACCCGGGGCGGCGAGGCAGAGCCCCGGGCGATCTTCACCGGCGTTCACGGGTGCGCCTCGCGCGCGAGGCGCACCGAGTAGCCTCGGGACCATGACTGACGCAGCCCACCGCACCGACCGCGAGATCGCCGAGCTGGCACTCGCCTGCCTCGACCTCACCGACCTCGGCGAGTCCACGACGCTCGAGGCCAACCTCGCGCTCGCGGAGCGGGCGGCCCGGCACGGGACGGCGGCCGTCTGCGTGTGGCCGCGGTTCGTGCGCCCCGTCGCCGAGGTGCTGGCGCAGTTGCCGGTCCGGGTGGCCACCGTCGTCAACTTCCCGAGCGGCGACGAGCCGGTCGGGGAGGTCGTGGCGATGACGGAGCAGGCGATCGCGGACGGCGCCGACGAGATCGACGTCGTCCTGCCGTACCGCGCGTTCCTCGCCGGCGACCGGGAGGCGGCGGCCGCCGTGCTCGACGCGGTCCGGGACGCCGCCGACGACAACGACGTCAAGGTCATCATCGAGTCGGGCGAGCTCGTCGACGCCGACGTCATCCGCGACGCCGCGGACCTCGCCGTCGCGCACGGCGCCCAGTTCGTCAAGACCTCGACCGGCAAGACGCCGGTCTCCGCGACGCCCGAGGCGGCGGCCGCCATCCTCGGCGTGCTCGCCTCGCTGGGCGACGCGGTCGAGCCGGTCGGGTTCAAGGCCTCCGGCGGGATCCGCACGGTCGCCGACGCGCGCACCTACATCGAGCTGGCCGAGGACACGATGGGCGAGGGCTGGGTCTCCCCGACGACCTTCCGCTTCGGCGCCTCGGGCCTCCTCGACGACATCCTCCGAGTCCTGGAGATCGAGGACACCGACGAGAGCGCTCCCAGCACCTCCGCCTACTGACGCGACGGGTCCTGACACCCGGGCGACCGCGCACCGGTCACAGCCCCCGGACCCAACCGAGCCACGTCCCTACCGAGCCGCGGCCAGCACCCACACCGGACTGAGGCGGGGTGCGGTGGCCGGCGCCAGGACGCCTACCAGCCCTGCTGGCCGCCGCCTCCGCCGCCCTCTTCCTGCTGCTCCCGCTCGCGCTGCTCCTGGGCGTCCTGGTTGCGCTGCTCGAGCTCCTGCTGCTGCTCGGACGTGGTCGACGTCTCGGACGGCTCGCCGTCCTCGCCCTCGCCGCCCTGCTGGTCGCCGTCACCGTCGGTGGGCGTCGGCGTGGGCTCCTCGCCCTGCTGGCCGCCGTTGTCGCCCTCGTCCTCACCGGTGTCGCCGTCCTGCTGGTCGCCCTCGCCGCCCTGCTCGCCCTCGTCCGGCTCCTGGCCGCCCTGACCGTCGGAGTCGCCCTCGCCGCCCTGCTGCTCCTGCTGCTGCTCGGACTGCTTCTCCTCCTGGCGCTCCTCGGCCTGGTCGGCGGCCTCCTGCTCCTGCTCGGAGCCGCCGCCACCGCCGCCCGAGCCGCAGCCGGCGACGGTGTCCAGCGCCTGCTGGTAGTACGAGATCGCCATGGCGGCGTCCGTCGCGCGCGCGGCCTCGTCGCCCAGGCCCTCGTAGGACAGCGAGAGGTTGATCCGGACCAGGCACTCGTCCCGGCCCGGGGGCTCGCCCTCGGGCGCCTTCGGCACGAGCGTGAGTGCGACCCCGAGATCCTGCGTCGCCGCGAAGAACCGGCCGGAGGAGTACTCGGCCGTCCCGACGTTGTAGTGCGGCTTCCAGGTCTCGACCGCGTTGACGGAGCGGACGACGCCGAACTGGCCGGCCGCGCTCGTGTACGACTGCGCGGCGTAGGACCGCTCGCCGACCAGCACGACGATGCAGATCGCGAAGAGGAACACGGCCGCGAGGGCGAGGATCGCCACGACCGGAGCGGACCAGCGCAGCAGCCGGCTGCGCCGGGCGCGCGCGTCCGCGATCGCCTTGGCCTCGCGCGCGGCCTCGATCGACGCGAAGAACTCGCGCCCGCCGGCCCCGTCGCGCCCCGGGGGGAGCTGGGTCATGGTGCTCATCGGACCTCCACGGCGCCGAGCCGGTTGCGCGAGACGGGGAACGTCCGCGCGATCGCGAACGACTCCCACACGAGCAGCACGAGCGCGAGGGTCGCGAACGGCCACACGACCGGCTGGTAGATGACGTGCTCGCGGCGTCCGTCCGCCGAGATCTCCTGGACGTCGATGCCCGAGGTGAAGCCCTCGACCGTGTCCGGGGTGATCCGGTGCACGTACTCGACGCCGAGCTGCTCGGCGATCGTGCGCAGCGTCTCCTCGTCGATCCGCGACACGGCCTCGGCCCCGCCGTTGGTCGGATCGGTGATGTAGGGCGCATCGGCGGTGGGCGTGAACCCGTCCCACACCTTCATCCGGCCGCCCTCGGTCGTCCCGTACCCGAGCACGGCGCCGCCGTCGACGAGCGGGGCCAGCGGGGCGAACGACTCGAGCTGGGCCGAGGACGAGGACTGCTCGCCGTCGGTGTTCTCGCCGTCGGACAGGAAGTAGACCAGGCGCACGTTCGACGGGTTGCGCTCGGCCGCGCCGGCCAGCGCCTCCGAGAGCGCGCCGAGCGGGCGGTCGACCTGGGAGCCCGTGGAGAACGACGTGAGCTCCTGGCGCACGGTGTCCGCCCAGGACTTCACGGCCCGCGCGTCGGTCGTCAGCGGGAGCTGCCGGGTCGCCTGGGAGTCCCAGGCGATGATCGAGTACCGCGCGCCGGGGAACGCGTCGACGATCGCGTCGAGGTCGTGCCGGACGCCGTCCAGGCGCGGCGACGTTCCGTCGTAGTCCTCCGCCGCCATCGACCCGGTCCGGTCGACGACGAAGAAGATCTCCGCGTTGGACTGCACGGTCGAGGCGGTCGTGTGCATCGTCGAGGGCCCGATGGCGATGACGCCGACGGCCAGCGCGATGCCGAGCCGGCGCAGCCAGGCGATCCGCCGGTCCTTGCGCCGCAGGAGCATGACGAGGCAGACCAGCACGAGTGGCAGGGCCACGAGGAGGACCGCCCACAGCGGCCAGATCGGGTGCAGGCTCATTCCTTCAACCTCCACGCCACGAGCAGGAGGACGGCGAACGCGCACGCGAGCACCGCCAGTGCCGCCGCGGGCCGGTCCGTGATGACGACCTCGGGCGTCGCGTCGAGGTCGACGGCCTGCTGCGACTGGATGCGGTCGATGATCGCGTCGACGGCGGCCGGGTCGTTGGCCTCGAAGTAGAGCCCGTCGTGCGTCGTCACGACCTCGCGGAACTCCTTCTTCTCCTGGCTGCTCGTCGCGGTCGAGGCGCCGGAGTAGATGCCGACGAGGCCGATCTGGCGCTCGGTGACGAAGTCGGCCGCCTCCGTCAGCGTGAAGATCGGCGTGCCGATGAGCTCGTTGTCCCCCGCCAGGATGATCGAGCGCGAGCGCTCGGTGTCGGCCTCGTCGAACAGCAGGCCGCACGAGACGAGCCCGTCGCCGATGAGCGACGTCGACGTGTCGCTGCCGCCCTCGGTGCCGGTGATGAACTTGAGCAGCCGGTCGAGCTTGCCCGGGTCGTAGGAGCCGTTGTCGAGCGAGTCGACGTCGAAGTCGAGCGCGTCGCGCGCCGCCGTCAGCTCCTCCTTGACGAGCGTGTAGTCGTCGGTGAGCGGGAAGACCGTGCGCGTCGTCTGGTTCCAGATCGCGAGGGCGATCCGCTCGCCGTCGAAGGAGTCGACGAGCTGGAGGAACCGGTCGACGATCTCCACGTCGTACCCGATCATCGAGCCCGAGACGTCGAGGCACAGCACGATGTCCCGCGTGGCCAGCTCGGAGTTCTCCGTCGAGCGGTCGACCGGCCGCGCCAGCAGCACGCCGGCGGCCACGCCGCCCGTGAGCGCGACGAGCACGAGCGCCGCCAGCCCGGCCCGGTACTGGACCATCCGCGCCCGGAACGACGGCAGCTCCGTGAGGTAGGAGGAGTTCGCGACCCAGCGCACGTCCGACGGCGTCCGCGGTCCGCGGCGCGTCGCGTAGCCGAGGACGACGGCGACGGCGAGCAGCACGACCGCGATGACGATCGTCCACGGGCGAAGGAGCAGCGACTCGGTCACCACGTGCCGATCACCTCCCGCGCCTCGGCGCAGGCGGCGGCGGCCTGGGCGTCGGACACGGCGGCGAACGCGGGCTCGGAGTACTCCCCGAGGACGGTGGCGAGCGCCGAGCCGTGCTCGATCCGGGTGAACTCGGCGACCGTGAGCGACGAGGTGTCGATGCCCGTGCGCGCCGTCGCGAAGCTGCGGATCGCGTGGTTGAGGTCGAGGTGCAGCTCGCGCAGGTCGGCCTCGCCGCTCACGAAGCGCTGGTAGGCCTCGTCGACGAGCGCGAGGTGCTCGGCGCGGACGCCGTCGTAGCTCGACGGGTCGTCGTCCGGGACCTTGGGCCGCGTGGAGCGGAACACCCAGAAGTACCAGGCGGCGATGAGGACGAGCAGCGCGATGCCGAGCGCCCAGACCCACCAGGAGTACTGGACGGGCGGCTGGGCCGGTGCGGGCAGCGCGAGGATCGCGCCGTATCCGGAGACGTCAGTGACGGGCACGGCGGCTCCTCGCGAGCAGGTCGGCGAGACCGTCGACCACCTCGGCCTCGCTGCCGACCGTCACGGTCGGCACGTTGTAGCGGCGCAGCATCGCGGCGACGTCGCTGCGCCGGCGGGCGACGGCGTCGCGCGCCTCGGCCGCCATGTCCCGGCGCGCGCGGAAGAACTCCGGCAGCCCGAGCGGGGACTCGACGTCCTCGACCGGCTGGCTGCCGAAGTCGGTCGGCAGCGCGTCGGCGACCTGGATCACCATGAGCTCGTGCCGGGTGCGCAGCCGCTTGATCGTCTGCTCGGACTCCAGCGGCGGGCGCACCTCGTCCGTCACGACGACGACGAGCGAGCGCCGGGTGAACCAGGTGAGGACGCGGTCGAGCACGTGGGTCACGTTGGACGGCGGACCGTCGAGGGCGAGCATGCCGTTGATGCGCTGGAGCAGCATCTCCATGTGCTCGGTCCCGCCCCGGGCCGGGATCTGCACGGTGCGCTCGGCGTCGCCGGCGACGAGCGCGAGCAGGTCGCCCCGTCCGCGGGCGAGGTAGCCGATGACGTCGCAGGCGAACTGTGCGATCGCCCCCTTGACCTCGCCGCTGGGGGCGAGCGCCGCCATCGAGCGGCCGGTGTCGACGGCGAGCACCATCGCGAGGTTCGACTCGCGCTCGAACCGCCGGATGATCGGGACGCCGGTGCTGGCCGACGCCTTCCAGTCGATGTCCCCGATGTCGTCGCCGACGAGGTACTGCGCCATCTCGTCGAAGTCCTGGCCGTGGCCGGAGAAGATCGAGCGGTGGCGGCCGTCGAGCAGGCCGGAGGCGCGTCGCACGACCGGCAGCTCGAGCCGCGCGCGCACGGCGGCGAGGCGCGAGTGGGCCTGGCCGGTACGGGTGCGCGGCGGCATGCCCGTGTCGAGCCCGGGCGCGCCGGAGCCGCCCGACGCGGGGAGCGACCCGGGCGCTGGGATGGCCGGAACGGTTGACGTCACTGGTCCGGCTGGCTCACGGGCTCGGGACGGCGGCGAACACGGCGTCGATGAGCGCCTCCGGCGGAACGTTGTTCGCCAGGGCGTCGTAGGTGCGCACGATGCGGTGGCGCAGCACCGGGTGGCGTAGCTGCTTGATGTCGTCGGGCACGACGTAGGCGCGCCCGGCCTGGAGCGCGAGCGCCTGCGCGACCCGCATGAGGGCGATCGAGCCACGCGGGGAGGCGCCGACGCGCACGTGCTGGGCGAACCCGGGCAGCGGCCGCGGGCCGCCGCCGCGCGTCGTGTTGATGAGCGCGACGATGTACTGGCGGATGACGTTGTCGACGTAGACCTTGTCGACGAGCCGCTGCAGGAAGATCGTGTCCTCCAGCGTGATGGGCTGCGCCTGGATCGGCGTGTTGAACGCGCCCGACGCCATCATGTCGAGGATGTCCACCTCCTCCTCGGGGGCCGGGTAGGTGAGCACCTCCTTCATGAGGAAGCGGTCCATCTGCGCCTCGGGGAGGACGTAGGTGCCCTCCTCCTCGATCGGGTTCTGCGTGGCGAGCACCATGAACGGCTTGGGCAGCGGGTACACCTCGCCGCCGATGGAGGTCTGCTTCTCCTGCATCGCCTCGAGCATGGCCGACTGGGTCTTGGCCGAGGAGCGGTTGATCTCGTCCAGCAGCACGAGGTTGGCGTGCACCGGGCCGAGCTGCGTCGAGAACTCACCGGTCGCGTAGTTGTAGATCTGCGTGCCGATGATGTCGTTCGGCATGAGGTCCGGCGTGCACTGGATGCGGTGGAACGTCCCGCCGACGCCGGCGGCGAGCGTCTGCGCGCTCAGGGTCTTGGCGAGTCCCGGCACCGACTCGAGCAGCACGTGGCCGCCGGCGAGCAGCGACGTGACGAGCGCGGTGCGCAGACCGCGCTGGCCGACGATGCGCTGGTCGAGCACCGCGTCGAGGCGGGCCAGCAGCTCGCGGGCGCGCTCGCCGTCGTCGTAGGAGATGGGACTCGTGGGCGGTGCGAGGTGACCCGAAGGCTGGACGGACAAGTGATCCCCGATCGGTCTCGGTCCGCTGGAAGGCCGGGGAGCCACCCCCTGGTGGGTGCTCAGCCTCCGTGTGCGGTCGTGAACCGTGTCATTCTGCCACTCCCCATTTGTGCCCGGGCATGGCGTGCGTCACAGTGGGAGGACAATGCGGGAAGGCTACGCCAGGGGGGCGTGCGCCGGGGGCCCTCATTGCAGGGGTGGGACACGTGTACACGATCGAACGGACGGCACTGCTCGCTCGGCTTGATGCGCCATCACCGCTGGTGGTGATGGAGGCACTGCCGAAGAGCGGCAAGCTGACGGCACTGCGCCAGTGGGCGGAGCATGCACCGGGGCGGGTCCTGGTGGAGGGACGCTCGCTGGTCCACACGCGCGCCGACTTCCTCTCGCGGACGGTGTGGTCGGCGCAGGCGGCCGCGCGTCGCCAGGGCCATCCCGTCGGGCCCGACGTCGTCGACCAGGGCGAGCCGGCCGACTACGACGAGCTCATCGTCCGGCTCCTCGCGGAGCTGGACGCCTACCCGTGGGTCACGGCGATCGCGTTCGACGGGCTGGTCCACGCCGAGCCGGCCGCGGTCGTCGCCGGCGTCCAGGCGGTCCAGGAGGCGCGGCCGGACCTGCGCGTGCTGTTCGCCACGATCGACGGCACGCCGCTCGTCGAGGCCGCGCACGCCGCCGGGCTGCCCGTCGAGCTGGTGACGGACGCCGACGTCTGGTTCGGGCCGGGCGAGACCGACCGGCTCGCCCGCGCGCTGCTGCCCGAGATCGACTCCCGCGCCGTCGACGCCCTCCACCGCGCGACCGACGGGCACCCGGGCGTCACGCTCGCGCTGCTGGAGACCGTCCCGGCGCGCGTCCTCGCCGGGGACGTCACCGCCGTCGACGCGGCCCAGCACTGGGGCGCCCGCTCGCTAGTCGACGAGGACCAGGGCACCTCGCCGCTCCAGGAGGCGCTGCGGCTGCTGAGCCCGGCGCCGCGGTTCGGTCTCGGCCTCGCGCGGCGCGTCACCGGCAACGACGACGTCGCGGCGGCGGTGACGCGGCTCGTCGCCACCGGCGTGCTCGACGTCGAGCCCGGGCGCCGGCCCGGCACCTCCGCGTACCGCTGGCGGTTCGAGGTGGGGCGGCACTTCGACGACCGGGTGCGGGAGATCGACGACCCGAGCGACGACGTCGTGCGCCGCGAGCGGCTGCTCGAGGCGGCCCTGGCCGAGCACGACGTGGCGCTCGCGGTCACCGTCCTGGTCGGGCTGCGGCGGTTCGCCGAGGCCGAGGCGATCGCCGGCGACTGGTTCTGGGAGATGGTGGTCAGCGACGACCTCGAGCTGTGGCGACCGCTGCTGATGCAGCCGCGCGAGCGCCTCGCCCCGTACTCGGCGCTCGTCTCGCTGGCGACGGTGCTCGCCCGGCGCGGCGGTGCGGCCAGCGAGGCCGACGACCGCGTGCTCGAGCTCGGCGTGCGGGCGCGGCTCTCGGCGGCGCTGCGCGTCGTCGCTGGGGTGGCTGGTGCCGCGGGAGACGAGGGCGCCGCGTCGAGCGACGCGACCCGCGAGGCGGTGCCCGGCGGGGTCGACGGCGTCGGCGGGAGCGGTCTCGCGGCGGAGCTGACCCAGATCGCGTTCGCCGCGCTGGAGTGCGGCGACCTCGGCACGGCCGAGACGGCGTGCGCCCAGTGGTACGACCTGCTCCGGACCAGCCCCGTCCCCCTGCCCGCGAGCCCGTCGCTGGTCTCGCAGGGGCTCGTCGTGGTGCAGGCCCTCATCCAGCTCGACCAGTTCGACGGCGCCCGCGACGTCGTCGTGCGCCTGCTCGCCTCGCTCGACGACGAGGCGGCGGCCGCCGCGGACCCGGTCGGCTCGCGCCGCGTCGACCTGCTCCGCGCGCGGATGGCCCTCGACGTGCTCGCGGGGCTGCCCTACGACCCGTTCGCCGGCGACGCCATGGACGCGGTCGCCGTCACGCGGGCGCGCCAGCTCGACTGGGTGATGCGGGCGTGGACCAAGGCCCTCGTCGCGCTCGACCAGGGCGACGTGCCGGCCGCGCTCGGGCACACGACGGAGGGCATGGACGCGGTCGGCCAGCCCGAGCGGTGGCCCGTGCTCGTGCTGCTCCACGGGTACGCGGCCTGCGCCACCGGCGACCGGCCGGAGATCCTGCGGCTGTCCTCGCTCCTGCGCAGCGCCGCGTGGCGTCGGCGGCACGGTGACGGCGACGACCAGCGGCCCGTCGGCGCCGTGGTCGACGCGTTCGTCCAGGGTGCCATCGGGGGTGTCCGGGACGCCGCGGGTCCGGCGTCGATCGCCTACGCGCGGTCCTGCCACCGCGTCGCTGAGCGGCGTGACCCGGCCTCGCCGCGGCTGGCCGACCACCTGCTGCTCGTCCGGGCGGCGCACGCGGTCGGGGCCGGGCGCGAGGACGTCGCGGCCCAGGCGCTCGTCGCGGCGGCGAAGCTCCGGTCGGACCAGGTCGGCCCGGGGTTCGCACCGCTCGGGCTGCTGTGCGCCTCGCCGCGCCAGGTGGACCAGCTCCTCACCGTCGCAGCTCGCGTCCTGCCGGCGCACGAGGTCGCCCGGCTGGCGCAGGCGCGGCAGTTCGCGGGGGCGGCGGGGCCGGTGGCCGAGGCCGTCGAGCTGTCCGAGCGCGAGGCCTCGCTCCTGCAGCACATCGACGGGGGGCTGAGCAACGCCCAGATCGCCGCGCTGCTGTTCGTGTCCGTCAACACGGTGAAGTTCCACCGGGCCAACCTCTACCGCAAGCTGCGCGCCCGCACGAGCGGCGAGGCGCTCGCGGTGGCCCGCCGGATGGGCCTGGTCGGCTGACCTCTCGCGCCGACCGCGCCTCCCGCGTCGTGAGATCAGGGAAGCTCGTCCGAGCCGTCCGGCGAGTGGTCCCCGAGCGGGCGCGTGATGCCCGCGTCGTCCTCGACTCGCTCGCCATCATCACCGTGATCTCGGCCACCCACGACGCCGCCGCTCGCCTCGAGCCCGCGGAGCTGCGCTCGCTCGACGCCGTGCACCTCGCGGTAGCCCTCGAGCTCGGAGACAGCCTCGGTGATCTCGTCACGTACGACCACCGCCTGGCGGAGGCGGCGGCGTCGTACGGGATCGAGGTCGTCGCTCCGAGGTGGTCCGCGCGTGGAGCGGCTCGGGGTCCCGGGTTTTTCCCGGTCCCAGCCGGCGGCGGCCCGGGGCCCGTCCGTTAGTCTCGAACGGTGACCCCCGGCCGCAGCGTCGTGATTATCACGGTCTCGGACCGTGCCGCCGCCGGTGTGCGCGCGGACGCGAGCGGGCCCGCCGCGGAGCTGGCGGTCCGGGCGGCCGGGTACGACGACGTCGCCGTCGTGGTCGTCCCCGACGACGTCGACGCGATCCGGGCGGAGCTGCGCGAGGCGATCGCCGGTGCGGCCGCGCTCGTCCTCACCCTCGGCGGGACGGGCATCGGTCCGCGCGATCGCACGCCCGAGGCGACGGCCGCGGTGCTGGACCTCGAGCTGCCGGGTGTCGCGGAGGTGCTGCGCGAGCGGGGCCGGCGCGCGACGCCGACCGCGGCGCTCGGTCGCGGACGGGCCGGGGTGGCCGGCGGCGCGCTCGTGGTCAACCTGCCGGGATCGCCGCGAGCGGCCGTGGAGTCGCTCGAGGTGCTGCTCCCGCTGGTGCCGCACGCGCTCGACCAGCTCGGCGGGGGCGACCACCGGTGGCCGTGACGCGGGCGCACCCGGATGCGCGGATCGTCGCGGTGACGCCGGACGAGCTGTCCGTCACCCGGCACCTCGCCGCCGTCGAGGACCGGCGGTGCGGGGCGATCGCCACGTTCGTCGGGCGGATCCGCGACCACGACCCGGGTGTGGCCGGCGAGGTCTCCGGCATCGAGTACTCGGCCCACCCCGATGCGGAGACGGTGCTCGCCGGCATCGTCGAGTCCCTGCTCGGACGCGACGGCGACGGGTGGGACGGGGGTGCCGGTGGCCCGGTGATCGTCGCGGTCTCGCACCGGACCGGCTCGCTGTCCGTCGGGGACGTGGCGCTCGTGGCGTGCGTCGCGACGGCGCACCGTGCCCTGGCCTACGAGGTCTCGCGCGAGCTGGTCGAGCGGATCAAGGCCGAGCTGCCCGTGTGGAAGAAGCAGCACGCGGTCGACGGGACGCACCACTGGGTGGGGCTGTGACCGGGCTGGCCTGGCTGCCGACGCCGGTCCTGCCGCCGCCCGACCCGGCGGTCGGCCGCGACCGCCCGGCCCGCGACCGCCCGGCCCGCGACCGCCCGGCCCGCGACCGCCCGGCCCGCGACGGCGCGGCGCGCCGGCTCGTCGACACGTTCGGTCGCGTCCACCGCGACCTGCGGATCTCCCTCACGGACCGGTGCTCCCTGCGCTGCACGTACTGCATGCCCGAGCAGAACCTCGAGTGGCTGGCGCGCGAGTCGGTGCTGACCGCGGACGAGATCGTCCGCGTCGCGACCGTCGCGGCCCGGGCCGGCGTCTCGACGTTCCGCCTCACCGGTGGCGAGCCCCTGCTGCGCCGCGACCTCGTCGACGTGGTCGCGCGGCTCGCCGCGCTACGTGTCGGAGTGGGATCGCGGGCCGGCGAGCGCGTGAGCGTCGCGATGACGACCAACGGCATCGGCCTGCCGCGCGTGCTCGACGCACTCGTCGAGGCCGGCCTGGCCCGGCTCAACATCTCGCTCGACACGCTGCGCGCCGACCGGTTCCGCGAGCTGACCCGCCGGGACCGGCACGCCGACGTGCTGGTCGGGATCGAGGCGGCGGCGGCGAGCCGGCTGCGTCCGCTGAAGCTCAACACGGTCGCGATGCGCGGCGTCAACGACGACGAGCTGGTCGACCTCACCGGCTACGCGCTCTCGCTCGGCGCCGAGCTGCGGTTCATCGAGCAGATGCCGCTGGACGCCGGGCACACGTGGGACCGCTCGCGCATGGTGACCCGCGAGGAGATCCTTGCCGCGCTCCGCCGGCGCTGGGAGCTCGAGCCGGTGCCGGCGCGCGGGGGAGCCCCGGCCGAGCGGTGGCGGCTGCACGGGCCCGGGTCGCCGGACGGGGAACGGACCGTCGGCGTCATCGCGTCGGTGACCGCGCCGTTCTGCGGGGCGTGCGACCGCATCCGGCTCACCGCCGACGGCCAGATCCGCAACTGCCTGTTCTCGACCGACGAGTTCGACCTGCTCCGCGTGCTCCGGCCGACCGGTGAACCGACCGCCGAACCGATCGACGACCCGACCGCCGCTGCCCTCGACGCCCTGCTGCGCCGGGCGCTGCGCGCGAAGCTGCCCGGTCACGGCATCGACGACCCGGGCTTCCTCCAGCCGCGCCGCGGGATGAACGCCATCGGCGGCTGAGGCGTCCGGTCTCGGCGCGCGGGTCCGTCCCGGCTAGAGCTGGACCCCCAGCGCGACGGCGGCATCGATCAGCCAGCCCTCGTACCAGCCGTCGGTGGTGCACGGCGTGCTCGACTCGGCGGCGACCGTCGCGTCGTAGCCGCCCCACGAGAGCACCCGGCAGGTGGCGTCGGACTCCATCGCGTCGCGCCACGCCTGCGAGTCGGTGAAGAACCCCTGCAACCGGGCGGCGTTCATCACGTCGAAGTGCTCGTGCCACTGGTACCAGTGGCTGTACTCATGGGCGACGAGGAACTCCCGCTGGGCGAACGTGCTGTCCTCGTTCCACCACACGAAGACGATGTCGCGGTGGTTCGTCTGGTAGCAGCCGGCGTGGACGAAGGTGTCGGAGTTCGCGTAGCCGAACCCGCAGTTGAGCGTCGGGTCGTCCGTCGCCACCGCGGTGATCTCGGGGATGCCGTGGCCGGCGAACCACTCGGTCGCGTCGGCGTAGGTGTCGCTGAACCGCGGGAGCGGGGAGCTGAGCGGGACCGGGTCCGGCAGCGGCAGCTCCCAGTAGCCGCCGAGGAACATCTCCTCGTCGGTCATCGGGGGTGCCGTCGTGGGCTCGGGGGTCGGCTCGGCCGTCGTCGGCGGGTCGGTCGGGGCCGTCGGGGACGGGGCGACCTGGGGGGGGGAGGGGGACACCGTCGGCGCGGTCGTCGGGCCGGCCTCGACCACGCGGTTCAGCGACGTGACCACGAGACCGATGACGAGCATGGTCGCGACGCCGACGACGAGCGTCACGATCAGCGCGACGAGACAGCCCGAGGTGCGCCGGCGCTGCGGCGGGCCGGCGGGGTACGGCGTCGCGCCACCGTACGCGGGGGCGCCGTAGGGAACCGGCCCGCTGGGCAGGCCGGCGTAGGGGGTGACGCCGAGTGGTTGCTGGGACGGGACACGCTGCGGCGCGGGCGCCGCGTAGCCGGCCGGCACCCGTCCCGCGGCCGCGCTCAGCCGGGCGTGCTCGCGCCACCACCCCTGGGCCTCGCTGATCGCCCGGGCGCGCTCCTCGCCGGTCCGGGCCGCGGCCAGCGCCTCCCACTGCCGCGCGTGCGCGGCCGCCTGCTCAGGCGTCACGGGTCGGGTCGGGCTGCTGGTGCCTCATGCGGGTCAGGCTACCTCGGGGCCCTCGGCGCCGGCCGACGCCGTCCACGCGTGATCGCGGTCGGTGCCGTCAGCCCCCGGCGAAGGGCGGAAGGACGTCGACGACGCCGCCGCGCGGGAGCGCGTGACCCGGGTCGTCGGTGCGCCGGCCGGCCACGAGGAAGGAGCACCGCGCGAGCACGTCGCGCGTCGTCGCCTCGCCCGAGGCGGCGACCAGCTCCTCGACGAGGTCGCCGACGGTCGCCGCGCCGCTGGTCACCGCGTCGGTCCCGACGGCCTCGGCCGCGCCGGCGAAGAGGCGGACCCGCACGGGGCCGGTCGCGGCCGTCACGCGCCGGCCTCCTCGGCCACCGGACCGGCGTCGGCGAGGGGGACGGCGAGGGCCGCCGCCTGGACCTGCCGCGCCAGGTGGGCGAGCCCGCTCGTGCGGTCCTCCGCGTCGATGCTCCCGTCCGCCAGCCCACGACCGATGGCGACGCCGAGCAGGAACGTCGAGACGGGGGCCGCGGGGCGCGCGACCCCCTTGGACACGTCGCGCGCGACGTCGAGCACGAGGCCGAGCTCCGTCTCGTCGAACCGCTCGGGCAGGCGGTACAGCTCCGCGACGGCGTCGGACCACGGCAGGAGGTCCGCCGGCGGCAGGTGGTGGGCTGGGCGTTGCTGGTCGGTCATCGGGGTCCTCCCGCGTCGTCGGCGTCGTCTGGGTCGTCTGGGTCGTCGGGGTCCGGCCAGCCCGACCCGGCCGCGCGGCCGGAGCCGGCTGCGCGACGGCGCTCGCGGGCCAGGTCGTCCGGGGTGTCGACGTCGCGGCTCGCGCCGGTCTCGTCGGCGATGCCGGCGAGCGGCACCGGCCCGAGCGCGGCCCGCAGCGAGACGCCGTCGAGCGTCCCGAGGTCCGCCCGCGCCCTCTCGATCGCCGCGGCCAGCGGGGCGCGGCGGTAGCGCGCGGCCAGCCACTGGGTCCGGCCGTCGGCGTCGACCACCGCGGTCCCGAACGCGCCGCCGTGCCGCGGGTCGACGCCGGTGAGCAGCGGCACCAGCTCGCGGGCCGCAGGCAGGTCGCAGGCGAGCACGAGCACCTCGGGGACGCCGGTCGGCACGAGCGCCAGGCCGGCCCCGAGCGCGGCGAGCGGACCACCGAACGGGGGCTCCTCGCGCGTCACCAGGAGGCCGTCGCGCGCCGGCTCGGGCCCGTCGCCGACGACGACGGTGCACCGCGCCGGCACACCGCCCGCGGCCAGCGCGTCGAGCACGCCGTCCAGCAGCGCGACGCCGGCGACGTCGAGCGCGGCCTTCGAGACGCCGCCGAGCCGCGAGCCGCGCCCGCCCGAGAGCACGACCGCGGCCAGGCCGTCGGGACGCCGGCCGGCAGGGCGCTGGACCTCGGTCATGACGAGCGCTGCCACTCGCCCGACCTACCGCCGGTCTTGGCCTCGAGCCGGACCTCGCCGATCCAGGTGTGCTTGTCCAGGCCCTTGACCATGTCGACGATCGCGAGCGCCGCGACCGTCACGGCGGTGAGGGCCTCCATCTCGACGCCGGTCCGGTCGGCGGTGCGGACCGTCGCCGACACGGCGACGCCGGCGTCCGTGACGTCGAGCTCGACGACGGCGCCGTGCACGCCGATGACGTGCGCGAGCGGCAGCAGCTCGGCGCACCGCTTGGCACCGGCGATGCCGGCGATCCGGGCGACGGCCAGGACGTCGCCCTTGGGGGTGCTCCCGTCGCGAAGGGCCGCGACGACGCCGGGCGAGCAGTGGACGAAGCCGGCGGCGGTCGCGGAGCGGACGGTCGGCGTCTTCTCGGTCACGTCGACCATGCGGGCGTGGCCGGCGGAGTCCAGGTGGGTGAAGGTCATCGGGGCCTCGGCTCTGGTCGTCGGGGTGGGGTGCTCGTCCTCCAGACGCGGTGCGGGCCGACCGGCTCGAAGCCCGCCGCGAGCACGGCCGCGAGCTCCTCGTCCCACGCGTAGTCCGTCACCGCCCGGCCCGGCAGCAGGACGCCGGCGCAGGCGAGGACGTCGGTCACGTCGGCCTCCGTCGGCACGCCCGAGACGGACCAGAGGTTGGACATCCCGGCAGCGCCGCCCGCGTCGTGCACGACGGCACCCGCGACCGGCTCGTCGTCGACGATGCGTGCGAGCACGTGGAGGTCTGCGCGGTCGAGGACGGCGGGTGGCAGCACACCCGCGTAGTCGTGCCGGTGGCACCAGCGCGTCAGCAGGTCGGGCTCGCGGACGACGCGCCACGGCTCAGGCCAGGGCGCCGTCACGCCGGGGTGGTAGACCCACGTCGCGTCGATCAGGAGGTCGAACCCGCGCCCGGCCAGGTCGAGGACGCCGAACGAGTCGGCAACCGACCCGCCCGTGCGGTCGCCCCACACCCCGAGTGCCGCGGCGGCGTCGACGTCGGCCCGCAGCGTCTTGACCGCGGAGTGCCAGGGCGGTGGCTCGGCGAGCGCGACCCACAGCCGGTCGTCGACGCGCACGGGCAGGTCGTGGAGCTCGGCCACGGCGTCGTACCAGCGCCGGCTGGCCTCGACGGCCGCCGCGAGCCGCGGATCCACGGCGGACACGTCAGACCCCACCGCGCGGCGCGCCGGCCGGGTGCGGCAGCTCGAGGGCGAGCCGGACGACCGCGACGACGTCGCCGGGGTGCACCCGGCCGTCGTCGTGGCGACCCTGGTCGGCCGCCGGGACGATCGCGTACCCGTTGGCGGCGGCCAGGCTCGCGGCCAGGTGCGACTTCGAGCCGAGCGCGGCCGCCGGGCCGACGAGGGCCGGGCCGGCGTCCCGCGCGTCGGCGACGCCGGCGGCCTCGGCGATCCGTGCCGGGAGGTACTGGTCGCGTCCCCCGGGGGTGCGCCAGCCGGTCTCGACGACGGCGAGCGTCGGCCGCGGGAGCACGACGTCGTCGGGGGCGCCGGCCAGCGTCAGCAGGAGGGGCCGGGCGAACACGAGGAACGAGACCCACACGCTCACCGGGTTGCCCGGCAGGCCGAGCAGAAGCGGCCCGTCGGCGCCGAGCCGGCCGACGGCCTGCGGCTTGCCCGGCTGCATCGCCACCCGCGTGAACCGCACGGCGTCCGAGCCGGCGAACGCACGCCGGACCGGGTCGTGGGCTCCCTGGCTGACGCCGCCGGTGAGGACGACGACGTCGGGCGCCGCCCCGTCGACGACCCGGGCGAGGACCAGCTCGAGGTCGCCGGGAGCGTCCGACGCGTGCTCGACGGCGGCGACCTCGGCCCCGGCATCCGCGACCAGGCCGGCCAGCAGCAGGGAGTTGGAGTCCGGGATCCGGCCGCGGCCGAGCCGCTCACCGGGCGCGACGAGCTCGCTGCCCGTGGCGACGACCGCGACGCGGGGCCGGCGCCGGACCCACGCCGTGCCCGCGCCGGTCGAGGCCAGGGCGGCGGCGACCGGGCCCGTCACGAGGGTGCCCGCCGCGGCCACCGGGTCGCCCACCCGACGGTCCTCGCCCGCCCGTCGCACGTGCATCCCGGCCCGCGGCCCGCGCAGCACCGTGACGGTCGACGCGAGCGGGGCCGCGGGGTCGTCGCGGTCGGTGTGCTCGAGCTGGACGACCGTGTCGGCGTCGGTCGGCAGGGACGCGCCCGTCATGATCCGGACGGCCTCGCCCGGTCCGATCGGCGGGTCCTCGGGCGAGCCCGCCGGCACGTCGCCGACCACGCGCAGCGTGACCGGGCGCTCGGGGGCGGCCTCGGCCACGTCGGCGACCCGCACGGCGTAGCCGCCCATCGCGGAGTCCCCCCACGGCGGGACGGCGAGGCTCGCGGCGCCCGGCCGGGCGAGCCGGTGGCCGAGCGCGTCCCCGAGCCGGACCTCCAGCTCGGGGAGCGGTCGGACGCCGGCGAGGATGCCCGCGAGGTGGTCGGCGACGGGGACGAGGCTCATCGCGGGGCTCCCTCGGGCCGGTCGGTCAGCGCGGACGCGGCCCGGAGGCGGTCGACGTCCTCGGGCGGGAGCGCGACGGCCGGCACGCCGAGCGAGCGCAGGAGACGTGCCCCGCGCTGGGCCCGAGCGCCCGAGCGGCAGTAGAGGCGAAGGTGGTTGACGTCGTCACCGGAGACGGTCGGCGGGAGACCGGCGACCGCGAGCGCGGCGATCGGGTCGGCCGACCGGGCAGCCTGCTCGATGACGCCGATGGGCACGACGACGGCTCCGGCCAGCCCGTCGCCGGCCTCGGCGGCCTCGGCCGGCTCGCGTACGTCGACGAGGGGGCCAGCGGGTGCCGCGACCGCCGCGGCGGGCCCGGTGCGCGGGAGGGCCGTGCTCGGCGCGGGCCGGGCGCGGGGCGGGGTGGCGTCGTGATCGGCGGGGCGGAGGGGGACGTCGTGGACGCGGAGCGTGAGCCCGTCGACCACCGCGACCCGCCCGAGCAGGACCTCGCCGATCCCGGCGACCAGCTTGATCGCCTCGAGCGCCATCATCGACCCGACCATGCCGCACAGGGCCCCGAGGACGCCGGCCTCGGCGCACGAGGGAACGGATCCGGGCGCCGGCGGCTCGGGGAACAGGTCGCGCAGCGTCACGCCCGCGACCCCGTCCGGGAACCCCCGGGCGTCCGCGCGGTCGGCCGCCGGCGTCCAGAACACCGCGACCTGGGCGTCGAACCGCAGCACGCTCGCCCACACGAGCGGGACGCCGAGCCGCGCGCAGGTGTCCGAGACGAGGTAGCGGGTCGCGAAGTTGTCCGTCCCGTCGAGGACGACGTCCCACCCGCCGCCGATGACGTCCGCGGCGACCTCCGGCGTCAGCCGCTCGCGCACCTCGACGACCTCGACGGACGGCGCCACCTCGCGCAGCCGCCGCGCGGCGCTCGCCGTCTTCGCCCCTCCGACGTCCTCGACGCCGTGGATCACCTGACGGTGCAGGTTGCTGACGTCAACCTGGTCGTCGTCGACGATCCCGATCGCGCCGATGCCCGCCGCCGCCAGGTAGAGGAGGGCGGGGGCACCGAGGCCTCCGGCACCGAGCACGAGGACGCGCGCGGCGTGCAGCCGGCGCTGGCCGAGCTCGCCCAGCTCGGGCAGGCGCGCGTGGCGCGCGGTGCGCTCGGCCTCGGCCGCGGACAGCGGCGGGCCGGGCTCGACGATGGCGGGCAGGCGCACGGTGCGAGCCTAGCCAGCGGACCCCGACGCGGCGGCGTCGGAACCGGGGCCGACGCCCGGCTCGCGGACCTCGACGGTGCCCGCCGCGCCCTTCTCGGCGTCGGACATCGCGTGCGTCACGAACGAGTAGTGCCCGGCCTCCGGGAAGGTGAGCTCGACGAACCCGCCCTGGGCCGGCAGCAGGCCGAGGACCTGCGAGCCGCCCGACCCCGTCGACCCGCCGTCGCGCAGCGCGTAGTCCCCCTCGAGGAAGACCGTGTCGAACTGCCCCCCGACGACGTGGAACGCGCTGGGCCGGTTGGGCCCGACGTCGAGCACCCACAGCCGCACGCGCTCGCCGACCTCGGCCCGCAGCGGCGCCCAGCGGTACTGGTTGGCGTAGCCGTTGAACGCCATGAGGTCCGGGTTCTGGGTCGCGATCCGCTCCGGGTCCGCGGTCCCGCCCTGCGGCCCGAGGTAGAGCTCGGACTGCACGAGCACGTACTCGCGGTCGACCGGCGCGAGGTCCTCGGGGTCGATGACGACCGCGCCCATCATCCCGTTCGCGATGTGGAGGCTCATCGGCATGGTCGAGCAGTGGTACATCCAGATGCCCGAGCGCTCCGCCCGGAAGACGTAGGTGAGGGACTCGCCCGGCGAGATCGTCCGCATCGGCTCGTCGGGCGCGAGGGCACCGGCGTGGAAGTCGATCGAGTGGCCGAGCGAGCCGTCGTTGACCAGGGTGATCTCGAACGTGTCGCCGACCTTCCCGCGCAGCACCGGGCCGGGCGCCGTCCCGTTGAACGTCCAGAGCGTCTGCCGGACCCCGGGCGCGACCTCCGTCTCCACCTCCTCGACGGTCATGGTGATCCGGTGGAGCGTCCCGGTCCCGTCGGGGTCGGGCTCGCTCGTGATGCCCTGCGCGTCGGTGCCCGACGTCGCGGCCGGGGCCAGCGTCGCGTCGCGCGCGGCGAAGCCGTCCGGCGCGTCACCGTGCAGCAGCGCCGCGAGGTTGACCGTGTCGGCGACGGACGGCTCGCCGGCGTCGGGCGTCCCGTCGCTCCCGTGGCCCGCGTGGCCGGTGTCGCCGTCCGGGGCGTCCGCCGTCACGGTCGTGTCGTCGTCGCTCGCCACGGCGACGATGCGCAGCGTCATGCCGAGCACGCGGTGGCCGGCGACCGAGCACCAGCCGTCGAGGTCGGCGGTGATGACGCCGGCCTCGACCGTCGCGGACTCGCCGGGGTAGAGCCGGCCCGAGGACGCGCCGCTCGCGAGGACGAGGTCGTGGACCTGGTCGCCGTCGTTGGTCACGTCGAGGACGAGCGCGTTGCCGACGGGGACCTCGATGACGTCGGGCGTGAAGGTCATCCCGGACATCGTGACCTCGACCGTCGTGGTCTCGCCCGTCGGCTGCGCCGCGTCGGACCCGCTCGCGGCACCGGACCCGCCCGCCGCCGTCGCGGGCAGCGCGGTGACGCCGGCCGCGACCGGGTCGGCCGCGACGCCGAGGACGACGGCGGCCACGACGAGCGCGGCCCCTGACGCGGCGCTGGTGAGCGTGCGGGTGCGGGTGAGCAGGCGGCGCTCCCGGACGACCTCGGCGTCCGGACGGGGCTGCGGGAGCGTGCGCGAGGGGCGGCGACGCTGGACCAGCACGGTGCGCACCGCGAGGACGAGGAAGGCGAGCAGCGAGCCGAGGCCGAGCGTCGAGACGGTGACGGCGACCCAGCTCGGCAGCGGGAGCGCGAACAGCAGGACGCAGGCGTTGAGCACGACGAACCGCGCGCCGCCCCACCGGGTCAGCTCCGCGATCGACCACCGGACGGCGCCCGGGCCCCCGCCGAGCACGACGGGGAGCAGGTACGTCATCGAGCCGACCATCACCTGCGCGACGAACCCGGCGGCGAACGGCGCGACCAGCCCGGTGAGCGAGCCGGGAACGGCGGCCCACGTCGGCGCGCGGACGACGGTGACGCCGAGCGCCACGACGCAGCAGGCGAACCAGACGAGCGACGCGGCGATCGACCAGGCGGCGAGGCCGCCCCCGGTGCCGGAGGTGTGCCCGGCCGCGCGCGACGCCGCCACGGCCTCGCGGCCCGCCTGCCAGCCGAGCCAGGCGATGCCGGCCGCGACGACGAGGCAGCCCGGGCCGACGAGGACGCGCACGCCCGTGGCGGTGGCGACGAGCGTGAGCGCGAGGCCGGCCCCCATGACGGGCAGGGCCCAGCGCCCGGCGCGGTCGGCCTCGTCGTCGATCCGGGTGTGCAGGACGGTCGGGAAGAGGAGCACCGCCGTCCCCGCGACCGTGAGGCCGATCCAGCCGAGCACGGTGAGCAGCACGTGCGCGAGGTAGAGCCGGCCCATCGGCTCGGGCCCGGGCTCGAGCCGTGCCATGAGGACGCCGGCGGCGATCCCGGGCGGGAGGAGGGCGCCGGCCACGACGTAGTACCGGACCAGGTGCGCGAACCGGTTGCCGAGGAGACGGCCGGCCGCCCGCGCGCCACGGCCGCCGCCGCGGCCCCCGGCCGTGCCCGCCCGGGCCTGCCGGACGAGGACGGCGACGTGCGCGAGCGCGACGACGCCGGCGAGGATTCCGCCCGCGACCGTGGCGGCGGTCGCGACCGCCGCGAGGCCGGGTCCGCGCCCGCCCAGGACGGTGCCGGCCGTGACGAGGAGCGCGCCGACCGTCCAGCCGATCAGCCGCAGCCACAGGCCCCGCCGCCCGCCCGGGGCCGGTCGGCGCAGCAGGGTCTCGGCGAAGTGCTGGCTCCACAGGAGGATCGCGGTGCTGACCCCGCCCGCGAGGAGGAGGTGGACCATGAGCCAGCCGGCCTCGGGGACGAACCGGTGCCCGAGCGTGACGACGCCGGCGCCGACGAACCACGCGAGGACGAGCAGGTTCGCGGGGACGTAGAGGCTGGCCCGGGTCGCGCGCTGGGCCGCGGCCGCGGGGTGCGCGGCCGCGGGGTGCGCGGCCGCGGGGTCGGGCCGGCCGGCGGAGTCGGGAGGAGGGCCGGCGGGCTGGCCCGGGGGAGGGCCGACGGGGATGGTCACGACGCGGCTCCGTCGATGTCGGAGGTGGGTGGAGGGCTCGGGCGCACCGCGCGGGCGGCGGGCGGGTCGCGCCGTGCGCGAGGCAGGGTGACGCTGCCCGCGGCGAGGACGACGAAGAGGAGGACGGCGACGACGTTCCCGACGCCGCCGACCTGGACGGCGAGGGGCAGGTCCCAGGCGTCGCCGGCCAGGAGGCGCACGAGCAGCGAGCCGTGCAGCAGGGCGAGGGGGAGGTAGAGCACCCGGCGGTAGGGCAGCGGGCGGCGCAGGACCGCCGGGAGGATGACCGGCGCGTGCGCCATGATCATCGAGAGCACGAAGCCGAGGAAGACGGCGTGCAGGGCCGCGTCGTAGGCCCGGCCCTGCCAGGCGGGTCCGGCGACCACCCACACGGCCGCGGCCACGGCGAGCCACGCGTAGCCCGCGAGCATCGCGCACGCCATGTAGCGCGTGAGCCCGCGCGTGCGGACGGTGCGTCGCGCGACGTCGTGGTGGGCGACGACGGCGACGAGCCCCGCGAGGACGAGGCCGAGCGCGCGGTAGCCGGCCTCCGGGACGACGAGCGCGGCGGCCGCGGCGAGCAGGTACGCGCCGGCGCCGGCCGCGACCAGGGCCTCGGGGGCGGTCGGCCCGGGGTCGGGCGCGCGGAACCCGACGGCCGCCAGCTCCAGCCGCTCGCCGAGGATCGTCAGGACGAGGAAGCCGACCAGCGCCGGCGCGAGGAACGGGACCGCGACGCCGAGGAGCCAGAGCGCCGCGGCCGCGGCGGCGCAGACGGTGCCGACGATCTCGACCAGCAGCGGCAGGGCGGCCGCGCGTCGCCACAGCCGGGCGTAGACGGCGACGAGGGCGAGCGTGCCCGCGAGCAGGACGGCCCGCGCGAGGCGGGGCTCGACGGGAGCGAGCAGGAGGAGCCCGCCGAGGCCCAGCAGCCCGGGGGCGAGGAACGCCGCGGCGGCGCGCAGCGCGACCGCGCGCTCGAGCGCGATGACGGTGCCGACGAACGCCAGCACCATGAGCGGTCCGTGCACCTCCTCCCAGCGCTGCGGCACGCCGGCCAGGGGGAGCCCGAGCAGGCCGAACGCTGCGGCGATGCCGCCCAGGAGGGCGAGCCCGCCCGGCACGAGGAACAGGGCGCGGGGGTGCGTGCGCGTCGCCGGCCTCGCCGCCGTCTCGGCGGTGCCGCGCGCGGGGGCGTCCCCGACGACCGAGGGTCGGGCAGAGGTTTCCACGCCTACGACCGTAGAAAAGCCGGAGCGGCCCGGCCTGAGCCTTTAGTCCCTGGCCGGGCCGTGATTAATCGGGAAGGATGCCCCCATGGTCGATGAGATCGGGCGCGCGCGCGTGCTCGCGTCCCCCAGCCGGAACGAGCTGCTGCACCTCCTGCAGCAGCGCGGGACGGCCACCGTCGCAGAGCTCGCCGAGAGCACCGGCCTGCACCCCAACACCGTGCGCGAGCACCTCTCCCGTCTGCTCGAGGTCGACCTCGTCCGGCGTGAGGCGGAGGTGCGCACGGTCCGGGGGCGGCCCCGGATGTTCTACCGCCCGACCAGCGGCGCCGAGGTGGCCGCCGACGCCGAGGCGTCGGGACGCCTCGAGGCCACGCTCGCGCGGACGGCGTTCGCGCGGGCGCTCATCGAGGGGTTCGCCGCCCGCGAGCCGGGCACGCAGGCGCGGGCCGAGGCGGCCGGCGCCGTCGTGGGCCGCGGCCTGCCGCCGGACCGGCTCGACGCGCTGCCGCACGACGACGCCGAGCGCGGCATCCTCGCGCTCGAGGCGCACCTCGACTCGTTCGGCTTCGACCCGGAGTGGGACTCCGAGACCCTCACCTTCCACCTGTGGCGCTGCCCGTTCCTCGAGATGGCGAAGGACCGGCCCGACGTCGTCTGCGGCGTCCACTCCGGTCTCGCCGAGGGCGTGCTCGAGAGCGCCGGCGGCGCCATGACGGTGGAGCGGCTGACGCCGTTCGTCGGGTCGCACCACTGCACGCTGGCCATCCGCCGCCGGTCCGGGGGCGGGCGCGACGTCGCGCTCGACGCCGGCCATCCCGCCCCGGCGACCCGCTGACCGACGGGTCGTCGCACATCCCGGGTGCCCGGGCCGCCCGAGCGCCGGCCCGCCCGGGCTCCGGGACGTCCGCGTGACCGCGCGAGCTCGACGTGATAGAGGTGGACGAGCGACGGGGCGCCGGGAGCGCTCCGCCACCCGATGGAGGTGCCCGTGGACGTCGACGACGCGACACAGCCGACCTCGCCGCGCCCGACGGCGCCGCGCTCGCGGACCGCGGTCCTCGTGGCCCTCGGGGCGCTCGTCGTCGTCGCCGTCGTGTGGGCGGTCGGAGCCGCGCTGAGGACCGGTGCGCCCGGCGACGCCGCGCCCGACGCGACGGACGTGCCGGGCGGGCTCGTCGTCTCCGCCCACGACGCGAGTGGTGCGGTGCTCACCGGCGACGCAGCCGACGACCTCGAGACCGTGCTCCTGCACCGGCTGGGGCGAGCGGGCATCGAGCACGAGGGCGTGACCAGGACCTCGGACGGTGGCTGGGCCGTGACGCTGCCCGACGGCGCCCCGCCGGAGGCGGTGGCCGCGGCGGCGCAGGTGCTCGCGACTCCCCTCGACGGCGGCGTCGCGCGCGTCCTCGCCGTCGGTCGGAGCGCGGCGGACGAGGTCGCGGGGGCCGTGGTGGCCGGGACGTCGCCGCTGCTCACCGCCGACGTCCTCGACGCGTTCGGCGCGCTCGACTGCCACGGCACCACCGGGGCGGTCCGGCTCGCGGACGGGGTGAGCGCCGTCTGCGACCTGACGTCGACGATGACGTACCTGCTCGGCGACGTCGAGGTCCCGCTCGCCGACGTCACCGACGTGACGGTCCGGTCGGACGCGGTGGAGATCGCGTTCGACGACGACGGCGCCCGGAGGCTGGCGGAGCTCACGGGGACGGTCGCCGCTCTCCCGGCACCCGAGAACCAGGTCGCCGTCGTCGCCGCGGGCGAGGTGCTCACCGCTCCCCAGGTGCAGCAGGCGATCGCGGGCGGAGTGGTCTGGATCGCCGGAGACGGGGAGCTGGACGACGTCGTGACGTCGTCCCTGCGGCTCGCGGCCGCGGGTGCGCGCCTCGACGTCGCCGCCATCGGCTGCCGCCCTCGGGCGGCCGACGCGCCGCGCGCCCCGCCGACCGCCTCTCGAGGCGACGCAGATGCGGCACTCGAAAGGCATTCCTCACGCGAATGCGACGCGAATTCGGGAAGGCCTCCATCCGACCGTTTTTATGCATCGCCGACGTCACGTATTTCCCCGGTCGGTGCGCGGCCGAACGGCCTCCCACCTGCACGGACGCTCTCGGAACCGCCGAGAGAAATGACCGGGTTATTCACGGCCCCCGCGGTGGCAGACGGGGTACGGTCGTCGGAGACTGAGGCCTCAGTCGGGACCCCGACGTCGTTGTCCCACCGATGCGATGGAGCCGCCATGAGCGCTGCTGCTGCACCCGAGACGCAGGCCACGAGCATGCTTGCCAAGGACCTGTCGAACTGGAACCCCGAGGACGAGCGCACCTGGGACTCCTCCCTCGCCTGGCGCACCCTCTGGGTCACCACCTACAACCTCACCCTCGCCTTCATGGTGTGGTACCTGGTCTCCGCCATCGCGCCGATGCTCAACTCCATCGGGTTCGACCTCACGGCCAACCAGCTCTACTGGCTCGCGGCGGTCCCCGGGCTCTCCGGCGGCCTCATGCGGCTGATCTTCATGTTCCTGCCGCCGATCGTCGGGACCAGGACGCTCGTGGGCGGCGCGACGACGCTCCTGCTCATCCCCGTGCTCGGCTGGACGTTCGTCGTCCGGGACTCCAACGCGCCCTACGCGCTCCTGCTCACCCTGTCCTTCCTCACGGGCATCGGGGGCGGCGCGTTCGCCGGGTTCATGCCGTCCACCAGCTACTTCTTCCCCCGGAGCAGGGCGGGGACGGCGCTCGGCCTCCAAGCGGGCCTGGGCAACTTCGGCGTCTCGCTCATCCAGTTCCTCGGCCCGTGGGTGGTCGGGTTCGGCCTCCTCGGGGCCGGCGCCCTGGCGCCGCAGACCGACACCGCGGGGCAGAGCATCTGGGTGCACCAGATCGCGTTCGTCATGGTGCCGTGGGTGATCACCGGCGTCGTGCTCGCGGCCATCGTGCTCAAGCGCGTCCCGATCAACGCGAACTTCCGCGACCAGCTCGACATCTTCCGCGAGAAGCACACGTGGATCATGACGGCGATCTACACCATGACCTTCGGCGCCTACGCCGGCTTCGCCGCCCAGTTCGGCCTCATCGTCAAGGCCGAGTTCGGCAGCTTCGCCGACGCGCCCAACCCCGTGAAGTTCGCGTTCCTCGGCCCGTTCCTCGGCTCGCTCACCCGGGCGGCCTGGGGCCCGCTGTGCGACCGGTTCGGCGGGGCGATCTGGACGCTCGTCTCGGGCATCGGGATGACGGCGTTCACGGTCTGGACCGTCTTCTTCCTCGCCCCCACCAGCGGCAGCCAGTTCCTGCCGTTCCTCATCGGCATGCTCGGCATCTTCACGTTCGCCGGCATCGGCAACGCCGGCACGTTCAAGCAGATGCCGATGATCTTCCCCAAGCGGCAGGCGGGCGGCGTCATCGGCTTCACCTCCGCCATCGCGGCGTTCGGGCCGTTCCTCGTCGGGATGGCGCTCACGGTCGTCGCCCCGCGCGCCTTCTTCATCGGCGCCGCCGTCTACTTCGCCATCTGCACCGTCCTCACCTGGCACTACTACGCGCGCCCCGGCGCCGAACGCACGAGCTGACCGACTGCAAGGAGCACCGTCATGACGACGCACGAGGGACGCACCGGCGCCCCGGCCGCCGGCCTGGACAACCCGCTCATCGACGCGATGGTGCGGGTCGGGTCCAGGCTGCACCCGGGAACGGTGTCGGAGGACCTGCGCTCGGTGTTCCTCACCGGCGGCCGCGAGGGCGACGCCTTCTACCGGGACCGGTGGAGCCACGACAAGATCGTCCGGTCGACCCACGGCGTCAACTGCACGGGCTCCTGCTCGTGGAAGGTGTACGTCAAGGACGGCATCATCACGTGGGAGACGCAGCAGACGGACTACCCGAGCGTCGGCCCCGACTCCCCGGAGTACGAGCCGCGAGGCTGCCCGCGCGGCGCAGCCTTCTCCTGGTACACCTACTCGCCGACCCGCATCCGCTACCCCTACGTCCGCGGCGTGCTGCTCGAGGCCTACCGGGAGGCGAAGGAGTACCTCGGCGACCCGGTGCTCGCGTGGGAGGCGGTCACGACCGACCCCGAGACGGCGCGCGCCTACAAGCACGCCCGCGGCAAGGGCGGCCTCGTCCGCGCGACGTGGGAGGAGGCGGCCGAGATCGTCGCGGCGGCCCACGTCCACACGATCAAGACCTACGGGCCGGACCGCGTCGCCGGCTTCTCCCCGATCCCCGCGATGTCGATGGTCTCGCACGGCTCCGGGGCCCGGTTCGTCGCGCTGCTCGGCGGCACGATGCTCTCGTTCTACGACTGGTACGCCGACCTGCCGGTCGCCTCCCCGCAGGTGTTCGGCGACCAGACCGACGTGCCGGAGTCGGCCGACTGGTGGAACTCCTCCTACCTCGTGATGTGGGGCTCGAACGTCCCCGTCACGCGCACGCCGGACGCGCACTTCATGACGGAGGCGCGCTACCGCGGGACGAAGGTCGTCGTCGTCTCGCCCGACTACGCCGACAACACCAAGTTCGCCGACGACTGGCTCGCGCCGCACCCCGGGACCGACGGCGCGCTCGCCATGGCGATGGGCCACGTCATCCTGCGCGAGTTCCTCGTCCAGGAGCGCACGCCCTACTTCGCCGACTACCTCGCGCGGTTCTCCGACGCCCCGCACCTCGTCCGGCTCGTCCCGCGCGAGCCGGGCGCGTACGTCCCCGGCAAGTTCCTCACCGCCGCCGACCTGCCGGTCCCCGGCACGGACCGGGACGCCGCGTTCCAGACGACGATGCTCGACGCGGACGGCACCGTCGTCGTGCCGAACGGCTCGCTCGGTCACCGGTTCGACCCGGCGAAGGCCGGGACGTGGAACCTCGAGCTCGGCGACCTCGACCCCTGCCTCTCGATCGCGGACCTGGCGACGTGGGACGGGACCGCCGTCGCCGTCGACCTGCCGCGGTTCGACCTCGTGCCGGGCGGCGGGTCCGGTGACATCTCCGGCGTCCGTCCGCTCGACGACGCGGCGGGCGACGCGCGCGGCCCGGCGGGTGCCGCGGGCGATGCCGACGACGAGGAGCTGCACACGGGCCTCGGCGGCGTCGTCCGGCGCGGGGTGCCCGTGTTCCGCGTCGGCGACGAGTACGTCACCACCGTCTTCGACCTCCTGCTCGCGCAGTACGGCGTCGGTCGCGACGTCCGCACCGGGGCCGACGGCGCGACGGGTCCCCTCCCGGGAACCTGGCCGACCGGGTACGACGACGCGAGCACGCCCGGCACCCCGGCCTGGCAGGAGGAGATCACGTCGGTCCCCGCGGCGGCCGCGGCCCGGATCGGCCGGGAGTTCGCGCAGAACGCGCGGGACTCCCAGGGTCGCTCGATGATCCTCATGGGGGCCGGGACCAACCACTGGTTCCACTCCGACGCGATCTACCGCACGTTCCTCGCGCTCACCACGATGACCGGCTGCCAGGGCCGCAACGGCGGCGGCTGGGCGCACTACGTCGGCCAGGAGAAGCTGCGCCCGGTCACCGGCTGGGCGCAGTACGCCTTCGCCGCGGACTGGGGGCGTCCGCCGCGGAACATGATCGGCACGGCGTTCTGGTACCTCGCGACGGACCAGTGGCGCTACGACGGGCTGCCGGCCGACTCGCTCGCCTCGTCGCTCGCCACCGGCGTGTTCGCCGGCCGCACGACGGCCGACACGCTCGTGGAGTCGGCCAAGCGCGGCTGGATGCCCTCCTACCCGACGTTCGACCGCAACCCGCTCGAGCTGACCCGCGCGGCGCGCGAGGCCGGGGTCGAGCCCGCCGACTACGTCGTCTCCGAGCTCGAGGCCGGCCGCCTGCGCTACGCCTGCGAGGCGCCGGACGCCCCGGAGAACTTCCCGCGCGTCCTCAACATCTGGCGCGCCAACATCCTCGGCTCCTCTGGCAAGGGCAACGAGTACTTCCTGCGCCACCTGCTCGGCACCGACTCCTCCGTGCTCGCGCAGGAGTCCGGACCCGAGCGTCGCCCCGTCTCGATGGAGTGGACGGACGAGGCGCCGCGCGGCAAGCTCGACCTCCTCGTCACGAGCGACTTCCGGATGACCAGCACGACGCTGTTCTCCGACGTCGTGCTCCCCGCGGCGACCTGGTACGAGAAGTACGACATGTCCACGACGGACATGCACCCCTACGTCCACTCGTTCAACGCGGCGATCGACCCGCCGTGGCAGACGCGCACGGACTTCGACATCTACGCGCTGCTGTCGAGGGAGGTCTCCCGGCTGGCCCGCGGCCACCTCGACGGCACGGTCGAGGACCTCGTCGCCGCGCCGCTGCAGCACGACACCCCGGACGAGCTCGCCTACCCGCGCGGCGAGGTGCGCCCGACGCAGGAGCTGGTGCCGGGCCGAACCATGCCGAAGCTCGTCGTCGTCCCGCGCGACTACACGCAGCTCCACGAGAAGTGGGGCGCGCTCGGCCCGCTGACCGAGAAGCTCGGCATGGTGACCAAGTCGGTCGCCTACACGGCGACGCCGGAGATCGAGGAGCTGCGCCGGAAGAACGGCGTCGTCGAGTCGGGCGTCGCGGCCGGGCAGCCGCGCCTGACCACCCCGCAGCACGTGTGCGAGATGATCCTGCGGCTGTCGGGGACGACGAACGGCCGGCTCGCCGTCGAGGGCTTCCGCGACATCGAGCGGAAGACGGGCACGCGGCTCGCGGACCTGGCCGAGGACCACGCGGGCACGCGGATCACGTTCGCCGACGTCCAGGCCCGCCCGACGCCGGTCATCACGTCCCCGGAGTGGTCCGGCAGCGAGCACGGCGGCCGGCGCTACTCGGCGTTCGTCATCAACACGGAGCGGTCCCGGCCGTGGCACACGCTCACCGGTCGCCAGCACTTCTACCTCGACCACGACTGGATGACGGAGCTGGGCGAGGGCCTGCCGGTCTACCGACCGCCGCTCGACATGCACCGGCTGTTCGGCGACGCGCGCGTCGGGTCGCGCGACGCGACCGGCGTCGCCGGGTCGGACGGTCGCGCCGAGGTCGCCGTCCGCTACCTCACGCCGCACTCGAAGTGGTCGATCCACTCGGAGTACCAGGACAACCTGTTCATGCTGGCGCTCTCCCGCGGCGGCCCGACGATCTGGATGTCGCAGGCGGACGCCGCGAAGATCGACGTCAAGGACAACGACTGGATCGAGTCCTACAACCGCAACGGCGTCGTCGTCGCGCGGGCCATCGTCAGCCACCGGATGCCCGAGGGCACCGTGTTCATGTACCACGCGAAGGACCGGACGGTCGACGTCCCCCGCTCCGAGACGACGGGCCTGCGCGGCGGCATCCACAACTCCCTCACCCGGGTGCTGCTCAAGCCGAGCCACCTCATCGGCGGCTACGCCCAGCTCTCCTGGGCGTTCAACTACCTCGGACCGACCGGCAACCAGCGCGACGAGGTGACGACGATCCGTCGTCGCTCGCAGGAGGTGACGTACTGATGCGTGTCATGGCCCAGATGTCGATGGTGATGAACCTCGACAAGTGCATCGGCTGCCACACCTGCTCCGTCACCTGCAAGCAGGCGTGGACCAACCGCGCCGGCATGGAGTACGTCTGGTTCAACAACGTGGAGACGCGGCCCGGCCTCGGCTACCCCCGCACCTACGAGGACCAGGACCGGTGGGAGGGCGGCTGGACCCTGACCCGCCGCGGACGGCTCAAGCTCAAGGCCGGGGGTCGGTTCAGCAAGCTGCTCAACATCTTCGCCAACCCGGTCCTGCCGGACATCGACGACTACTACGAGCCGTGGACCTACGACTACGACATGCTGCTGTCCGCCCCGCAGGGCGAGCACACGCCGGTCGCCCGGCCAAAGTCGCTGCTCACGGGCGAGGACATGGCGATCCGCTGGTCGGCCAACTGGGACGACGACCTCGGTGGCAGCGGGGAGTACCTCCAGGACGACCCCGTCCTGAAGAAGATGAGCGCGCGGGTCAAGAACGACTTCGAGAACGCGTTCATGTTCTACCTGCCGCGCATCTGCGAGCACTGCCTCAACCCGGCGTGCGTCGCGTCGTGCCCGTCGGGGGCGATGTACAAGCGGGCGGAGGACGGCATCGTCCTCGTCGACCAGGACGCCTGCCGCGGCTGGCGGATGTGCGTGACGGGCTGCCCGTACAAGAAGGTCTACTTCAACCACCGCACCGGCAAGGCCGAGAAGTGCACGATGTGCTACCCGCGCCTGGAGGTCGGGCAGCCGACGGTCTGCTCCGAGACCTGCGTCGGACGCCTGCGCTACCTCGGCCTCGTCCTCTACGACGCGGACAAGGTGCTGGAGGCCGCATCGGTCACGGACGAGACGGCCCTGCTCGAGGCGCAGCGCTCGGTCTTCCTCGACCCGCACGACCCCGAGGTGGTCGCGGCCGCCCGCCGCGACGGCATCGCGGAGGACTGGATCGAGGCGGCGCAGAACTCGCCGATCTGGAAGCTCATCTCGGTCTACGAGGTGGCGCTGCCGCTGCACCCGGAGTACCGGACGCTGCCGATGGTCTGGTACGTGCCGCCGCTGTCGCCCGTCGTCGACGTCGTCACGGACTCGGGGAACGACGGCGAGGACGCGCCGACCCTGTTCCACGCGATCGACCGGCTGCGCATCCCGATCGGCTACCTCGCCGAGCTGTTCACCGCCGGCGACCCCGAGCCGGTCGTGGCCTCGCTCCAGCGCCTCGCGGCGATGCGGGCGCACATGCGCAACGTCAACCTCGGGACGGAGCAGGACCCGCGGATCGCCGCGAGCGTCGGGATGGACGGCGCGACGATCGAGGAGATGCACCGGCTCCTGGCGATCGCCAAGTACGAGGACCGCTACGTCATCCCGACGGCGCACGTCGAGACCGCGCGCGAGCTGGAGGAGCTGGGCTCGGGCTGCTCGCTCGACGTCGATGGCGGTCCCGGGATGGGTGGACCGCGCGGCGTCGGCGGCCCGTTCGGGTCCTCGTCGGGGACGCCGATGCGCGCCACCGTCGAGAGCTTCCACGCCCTCAAGGCGCGCCAGCGCGCCGACACGATCCCGACCGCCTCGCGGGTCAACCTGCTCAACTGGGACACGGCGGCCGGCGAGCCGCCCGCCGGGGTCTTCCCACCCCGGCCCGGGGAGCCCGGCTACGGCGAGGGGCCCGAGGCGTCCCGCGGGGACGAGCACGGCGGGGACGAGCACCGATGAGCCGCCTCACGACGCTGCTCGAGGGCCCGATCGGCCGCACGCTCGGGCTCGGCCCGCGCGCCCCGCGCGTCCCCGACGGGCCGCAGCGGCTCGAGCCGGTGACGCCAGCCCCGCGCTCCGGCACTCGCGCCCCGCTGCCGTTCCTCGCCCCGCAGGAGGGGCTGACGGCCGGGGAGACCGGCGTCGTCCATCTCGCCGCCGCCCTCCTGCTCGCCTACCCCGACGAGGGCCGCGCGCGGCGCGAGGAGGCCGTGCGCGCCGCGGTCGACGGTCTGCCGGGCCAGGTGGCGGCGGACCTCGCGTCCTTCCTCGACCGGACGGGCGAGTGGGGCGACGCCGAGCTCGCCGCGCACTACGTCGCGACGTTCGACCTGCGCCGACGCTGCGCGCTGCACCTGTCCTTCTACTCCTCCGGCGACACGCGCCGGCGGGGGATGGCGCTCGTGACGTTCGCCGAGGCGTTCGCCGCCGCGGGGTTCGAGGTGCCGACGGGGGAGCTTCCGGACCACCTGCCGCTCGTCCTGGAGATGTCCGCGCGCGGTGGCCGGGACGTCGCGGCCGTCCTGCTCGCCGCGCACCGCCAGGGCGTCGAGCTGCTGCGCTCGGCGCTGCACCAGGTCGGCTCGCCGTACGCCGCCGTGCTCGACGCGGTGTGCCGCACGCTCCCGGAGATGCCCCAGGAGACGATCGACCGGTTCCTCGCGCTGCTGTCCGAGGGGCCGCCGGGGGAGATGGTGGGCCTCGCGGCGCCGCTGCTCCCGTTCCCCACCATGCGCCCGGACGAGGGCCCCGACGCGGGAGGCGAGGCATGAACCAGCTCCACATCGTGATGTTCGGGGTGGTGCCGTACATCGCGGCGGCCATCTTCGTCGTCGGTCACGTCTGGCGGTACCGGTACGACAAGTTCGGCTGGACCACCCGGTCGAGCGAGGTCTACGAGAAGCGGCTGCTGCGGATCGGCTCGCCGCTGTTCCACTTCGGCATCCTCATGGTGGCCGGCGGCCACGTCGTCGGTCTCCTGGTCCCGCGGGAGTGGCTGTCGGCGATCGGCATCGACGAGCATGCGTACCACCTGGGCGCGATGGTGCTCGGGACGATCGCCGCGGTCATGACGCTGTCGGGGCTCGTGATCCTCGTCTACCGGCGTCGCACCACGCGCTCGGTGTTCCTCGCCACGACCGTCTCGGACAAGGTCATGTTCGTCGTGCTCGGCGCGACGCTCCTGTTCGGCACCGCGGCGACCGTGCTCGTGCAGATCTTCGGGGGCGGCTACGAGTACCGCGGCACGATCTCGCCGTGGTTCCGCAGCCTCATCGTGTTCCAGCCGGACATCGAGCTCATGTCCCAGGTGCCGGGCATGTTCACGGCGCACATCATGAGCGCGATGGTGCTGTTCGCGATGTGGCCGTTCACCCGGCTCGTCCACGTGTGGTCGGCGCCGATCGGCTACCTCGTGCGGCCGTACGTCGTCTACCGCTCGCGCGACCCGCGTCGCGACCCCGCCGCCCGGCCGTCCCGTCCGGGCTGGGTCCCCGCTGGCCTGCCGGCGCCGACGCGCGCCGAGTCCGGACGCACCGGAACCGGCCGGACGGGTCCGACGGGACCGTCGCGCCGCCCCTGACGCCGAGCCCGACCCCATCCCCCACGCGAAAGGCCCCTCATGGTCCAGCAGGACGTCCAGCTCCACACCTCCCAGCCCGGTCGGGCGGAGGGGCACACCTGCGGGTGCGCGCACGACGACGCCGACCCCGTCCTCGACGTGCGGCCTATCCCGCACGCGATCCGGCACGGCGCGGTGCTCGGGGCGTTCGGTGCGACGCCGCCCGGCTCGTCCCTCGTGATCGTCGCGCCGCACGACCCGCTCCCGCTGCTCGCCCAGCTCCGCGAGCTGGCGCCGATCGAGGTGGGCTACCTCGAGCGCGGGCCCGAGGAGTGGCACGTGCGGATCACCCGCCTGGGCTGACGGCCCCGGCGCGGCGCCAACCCGGCGCGGCGCCGCGCCGGGCCCGGGTTTTTCACGGGATCGCCGGTGGCAAATGCGTCTCGAACCTGGTCTAGTCGGCGCATGAGCGTACGAAGACTGCGGATCGCCGAGGCGGCTGCGTTGCTCGGCGTCAGCACGGACACCGTCCGTCGGCGCCTGGCGGAGCGCGACATCGAGACCTCCCCCGACGCCGCCGGCGTCGCGACGATCGCGGGCGAGGAGGTCGCCCGCCTCGCCGAGGAGGAGGCGTCCGACTCCCACCTCGCCGACCTCGGCCCGCTCGCGCCCGCGAGCGTGCGCAACCGCCTGCGCGGGATCGTCACCCGCGTCCTGCGCGACGGCGTCATGGCGCAGGTCGAGGTCCAGGCCGGTCCCTACCGCCTCGTCTCCCTCATCTCCCGCGAGGCGGCCGACGAGCTCGAGCTCGCGCCCGGCAGCCTCGTCGCGGCCACCGTCAAGGCAACCAACCTGGGAATCGAGGGAATCGGATGATCACCTCCACGCGCCGCACCGGCGCGCTGGCACTCGCCGCCGTACTGTCCGTCGGGCTCGCGGCCTGCACGTCGTCCCCGGCGTCGTCGCCGTCGGGCGACGCCTCCTCGGGTGCCGCCGCGGACTCGACCGACGACGCCGGCACGGCGTCCGAGAGCGCGTCGGTCGACGGTTCCGACCAGGCCGACGCCTCGCTCACCGGCGACCTCGTCGTGCTGGCCGCCGCCTCGCTCACCGATGCGTTCGGCGAGCTCGGCGCCCAGCTCGAGGAGGAGAACCCCGGCCTGACCGTGAGCTTCAGCTTCGCGGCCAGCTCGGCGCTCGCGGAGCAGGTGCTCGCCGGGTCGCCGGCCGACGTGCTCGCGACGGCCTCCGCCAAGACGATGGAGCAGGTGGGCGACCTGGCGGTCGACCCGGCCTACTTCGCCACGAACACGCTCGTCATCGTGACCCCGGCCGGCAACCCGGCGGGCATCACCGGCATCGCGGACTTCGCCCGCGAGGATCTGCGCCTGGCCGTGTGCGCCGAGGAGGTCCCGTGCGGGGCGCTGTCGGCCAAGGTGTTCGAGACGCTCGGGATCACCCCGTCCGTCGACACCTACGCCGAGGACGTCCGCGCCGCCCTCACGCTCGCGGAGCAGGGGGAGGTCGATGCGACGCTCGTCTACCGCACGGACGCGATCGTCGGCGGCGACGGCATCACGACCATCGAGTTCCCCGAGGCGAGCCAGGCGGTCAACGACTACCCGATCGCGGTGCTGAGCGAGTCCCCGAACCCCGACGCCGCGGCCGCGTTCGTCGCCCTCGTGCTCTCGGCCGACGGCCGGGCCGTGCTGGACGCCGCCGGGTTCTCCCCGCCCCGGTGAGCCGAGGAGGCGTGAGCCGGGACGGGGCGTCCGGGGGCGGCGCCAACCCGGGCGGCACGACCCCGGACGCGGGGCGCGGGCGCCGCGGCGGCCGGGCGCACGCGCCGTGGCCGCTGCTGGTGCTGGGCGGCCTGGCGTTCGCGTTCCTCGTCCTGCCGCTGCTCGCGATCGTCGCGCGCGCCCCCTGGGGCCGGCTGCTGTCCGTGCTCGGCGACGGGCCGGTCCTGCAGGCGCTCGTGCTCTCGATGCGCACGGCGTCGCTCGCGACGCTCGTGGGGCTCGTCGTCGGCGTCCCGCTCGCCTGGCTGCTGGCCCGCGGCGGGCTGCGCGGCACCGGGGTCGTGCGGGCGCTCGTCACGCTCCCGATGGTGCTGCCGCCCGTGGTCGGCGGCGTCGCCCTGCTGTCGCTGCTCGGCCGGCGCGGGATCGTCGGTCAGTGGCTGCACCAGTGGTTCGGGCTGTCCATCCCGTTCACCACCGCGGCGGTCGTCCTCGCCCAGGCCTTCGTCGCGCTGCCGTTCCTCGTCCTCTCCGTCGACGGCGCGCTGCGCGGGCTCGATCGCGGCCAGGAGGACGTGGCGCGCACGCTCGGCGCGTCGGAGTGGACCGTGTTCCGCCGGATCACGCTGCCGCGGCTCGCACCCGCGATCGGCGCCGGGGCGGTGCTGTGCTTCGCCCGCGCGCTCGGCGAGTTCGGCGCGACGATCACGTTCGCCGGCAACTTCCCCGGCACGACGCGGACGATGCCGATCGCCATCTACCTCGCGATGCAGCAGGACCCGGCCGCGGCGCTCACGATGTCGGTGCTGCTCATGACGATCTGCGCCGTGGTCCTCGTGCTGCTGCGCTCGCACTGGCTGACCGCGCTCGGGAGGACGGGATGACCGCGCCGCCGCCCGGCGGCCTCGTGCTCGACGGCGTCGTCGTGCGCCGGGGGACCGCCGAGATCGCCGCCTCCTTCGCCGTCCCGGCCGGCCGGGTGCTCGCGCTCGTCGGCCCGAACGGACGCGGCAAGTCGACGCTCGTCGACGCGATCGCCGGGCTGCTGCCCCTGGCGGCCGGGCGCATCGAGCTCGACGGCACCGTGCTCGCGCGCGTCACGCCGTCGTCGGCGACCTTCCTGCCGCCGCAGGAGCGCGGCGTGGGGCTGGTCCCGCAGCGGCACGTGCTGTTCGCGCACCTGAGCGCCCTGGAGAACGCGGCGTTCGGTCCGCGGTCGACCGGCGCCGGACGCGCCGTGGCGCGCGCGACGGGGCAGCGGTGGCTGGAGCGGTTCGGCGTCGGCGACCTGGCGCACCGCCGGGCCGACCGCCTCTCGGGCGGGCAGTCCCAGCGTGTGGCGCTGGCCCGGGCGCTCGCGGCCGAGCCGCGCGCGCTGCTGCTCGACGAGCCGTTCGCGGCGGTCGACGCCGATGGCCGGTCCGAGCTCGGCGCGCTCGTGCGAGAGGCGGTGGCCGGCGCCGGCATCCCGTGCGTGCTGGTCAGCCACGACGCGGACGAGGTCGACCGCCTCGCCGACGCCGTCCACCGGCTGTCCTAGCGGTCGACGACTGCGCGGCACCGAGCCGGGTGGACGTCACGGGTCGGCGCGCCGGCCGGGACGGACGCGTCGTCCGTCCCGGCCGAGCGCCGCCACGTCCGGCGTCAGCGCTTGCCGCCGCCGAGCAGGTCGCCCAGCAGGTCGCCGATACCGCCACCGCCGGACCCGGACCCGCTCGACCCGCCGCCGAACATCCCGCCGAGCAGGTCGCCGAGGCCGCCGCCGAGCCCGCCGCTGGACGGCGTCGAGGTCTGGCCGCCCGCGCCGAGCCCGTTGAGCAGCCCGCCGAGGATGTCACCGAGCCCGCCGCCCATGCTGCCGTGCGGCGCCTCGCCGGCCGCCTGACCCGTGGCCGGGTCGGCCGCCGGGGTGCCCCCGCCGAGCAGCTTCTTCGCGAGGAAGGACAGCACGATCGGGGCGAGGATCGGCAGGAGCTTCGCGACGAGGCCCTCGCTCTGCTTGCCGGGCGCGCCGCCGAGCGTCGCGATCACGTCGTCCGTCCGGTCGCCGAACACGTTCCGGACGATCTTCCCGCCGTCGACGACGTCGACCCGGGACACGTCGACCGCGCCGTCGGCGAGCGTCGTGTCCTTCGTGGCGAGGGCCTTGACGAGCGAGGCCTCGCCCGCCGGGTCCTTGGCGTTCGCCTCCATGCCGCCGAGCAGCGCGGGGATCGCCGCGGCGACGCCCTCCTGGGCCGTCGCGCGGTCGACGCCGAGCTGGGCCGCGACCTGGTCGATGGGGATGATCGAGAGAAGCTCGTTGAGATCGGTCATGGTGAGAAGGCCCCCTGGCACATCGTCGTGAGTGGTGGTGCCAGCCTACTCGCGCGGGCCGGTCAGGCCACGACGTCCAGCTCCGCCCGGAGCAGGTCCGACGTCCGCGAGGACGGTCCGACGAGCAGCGCGAACCGGCCCGGCTCCACGACCCGTCGCGCGGCCGCGTCGACGATCGTGAGGTCGGCCACCGGCACCGCGAGGTCGACGACGACGGACTCCCCCGGCGCGACCTCCACCTGCCGGTACGCCTTGAGCTCCTTGCCGGCCCACGTCACGGACGCCACGACGTCGTCGACGTACACCTGGACCGTCTCCAGCGCCGGCCGCTCCCCGGTGTTGGTCAGCGTGACGCGCGCCCGGACGACGTCGCCCGTGCCGACGACGGGCGTCGTCACCTCCAGGTCGGAGTACGCGACGCTCGTGTAGGAGAGGCCGTCGCCGAACACCCACTGCGGCTCCTGCGTGAGGTCGGCGTAGCGGTCGCCGTGCTGGTCGGTGATGGCGTTGTAGAAGACCGGCTGCTGGCCGACGTGCCGCGGCCAGGAGATCGGCAGCCGACCGCTCGGCTCGATGTCGCCGGCGATGAGCTCCGCGATCGCCTGCCCGCCGCGCATGCCCGGGTTCGCGGCCCAGACGACGGCGTTGGCCCGGTCCAGGACGTGCTCGGGGATGATCTGCGGCTTGCTCGCGATGACGACGACGACGAGCCGCGCGCCGGACGTCGCGCACTCCTGCGCCATCGCCTCCAGCAGCGCGGTCTGCGCGCCGAAGAGGTCGAGCGTCGCCGTCGAGCGTCCCTCGCCGACCAGCTCGATCCGGTCGCCGACGACCGCGACGACGACGTCGGCCGCGCGGGCCAGCTCGCGCGCCCGGTCCAGCTCCTCGGCGTCCGGCGCGACGGGGACGGCCACCGGGAAGCGGGGCTGGCCGTCGGGCATCGTGCCGCCGAGCGGGTGCGGCTGGAGCGTGAGGATGCCGGCGCCGGTGGTGTGCCCGACGTCCCAGCCCCTGGCCTCGCCCAGCTCGCGCAGGCCGTCGTAGACCGTCGACGTCATCTCGCGCGGGTGGCCGATGCCGCGCAGCCACGGGGCCTGGCCCGAGGCGCCGGCCCAGTCGCCGAGGATCGTGTGCTCGTCGTGGGCGTTCGGGCCCACGACGGCGATGGAGAGCTGCCGGCCGGGGCCGTCGGGGTCACTGGACGCGACGGGGAGCGCGCCGTCGTTCTGGAGCAGCACGAGCGAGCGGCGGGCGACCTCCAGGTTGAGCTCCGCGTGCTCGGAGCTCCCGATGACCGCGCGCTGCCGCTCGACGTCGGGCAGGCGCGGGTCCTCGAACAGGCCGAGCGCGAACTTGACGTGGAGGATCCGGGAGACGGCCGCGTCGATCGCCTCGATCGGCAGCGTGCCCTTCTCGATCGCCTCCTGCGCGCCGTCGAAGAACTCCGGCGTCGACATCACCATGTCGTTCCCCGCCAGCACGGCCCGCGCGGCGGCGTCGGCGAAGTCGGGCGAGATGCCCTGGATGCGGACGAGCTGGCCGACGTTGTCCCAGTCCGTCACGAGCATCCCCGAGTAGCCCCACTCCTTGCGCAGGACCTCGTTCAGCAGCCAGTCGTTGATCGTGACGGGCACGCCGTCGATGGACTGGTAGCCGAGCATGAACGTGGCGCAGCCCTCGCGGGCGACCCGCTCGAACGGCGGCGTGTACCAGGAGAGCATCTTGCGCCGGGAGACGTCGGCCTCCGACGCGTCGCGTCCGCCCTGCGTCTCGGAGTAGGCGGCGAAGTGCTTGGCGCACGCGAGGATCGCCTCGGGGTCGGACAGGCCGTCGCCCTGGTACCCGTGGACGAGCGCCGACGCGAGCTCACCGATGAGGAACGGGTCCTCGCCGAACGTCTCGCTGACCCGGCCCCAGCGCAGGTCGCGCGCGATGCAGAGCACGGGGGAGAAGGTCCAGTGCACGCCGGTCGGGGCCACCTCGACGGCCGTGGCCCGCCCGACCCGTCGGACCAGCTCCGGGTCCCAGGTCGCGGCCATCCCGAGCTGCGTCGGGTAGATCGTGGCGCCGCGGAAGAACGAGTGCCCGTGGATGCAGTCCTCGCCGATGAGCAGGGGGATGCGCAGGCGGGTCCGCGCGACGAGCGCGTGCGCGCGGGCGAGCTGCTCGGGGGAGGCGTGCAGGACGGAGCCGACGCGGAAGTCGAGCACGAGGGTGTCGACCGAGTCGACCACGTCCCCGGCGACGTACATGTCCGCCGGGAGCTGCATCATCTGCCCGACCTTCTCCGGCACGGTCATCCGGGAGACGAGGTCGGCGACCCGCTCCGGGATCGGGCGGGTCGGGTCGAGGTACGCCGCGTCGGCGGGGACGGGGGCGGGGCTGTCGGTCATCGGTGCTCCTTCGCGGATGGTGGCCGAGCGGCCGTCGAATCGTTTCGATGTTAGCGGTGCTAGCGTTCGGTCGTGCACACGTTGATGACGCTCGCGGGCTCGACCGATCCCGCCGATCTCGCCGCCAACCCCACGTACTGGGGAGGTGGCCTCATCTGGTACGTCATCGAGGCGTTCTTCCTCATGAAGGTGTTCCAGAAGGCCGACCTTCCCGCGTGGTACGCGTGGGTGCCGTTCGTCAACCTCTGGGGCATCGTGCGGCTCGCCGGCCGCGGCGTCGGCACGTTCATCCTCCTGTTCGTCCCGCTGGTCAACATCGTGGCGTGGATCATCGTCGCGCTGCGGATGGGGCGCGCGTTCGGCAAGGAGGGCGTCTTCAGCTTCTTCCTGCTCGCGTGGTTCCACATCATCGGCGTCGTCGTGATCGCGCTCGACGACTCCCGCTACGCCCCGCGGGGTCTCACCCCAGCCGAGGACCCGCGCTTCCGCTGACGGCGACGCGGCTCCGGTCCGGTGACCCCGGTCCGGCGGCCCCGCCGGCGCGGGCGGGCGCGGCCCGCACCACCTAGGCTCGTCGGGTGACCGTCTCCTCCGACCCCGTCCGCACGGACCGTCACGCGCCGCTCGAGCTGGAGATCGTCGACGACGCGCGCGCCGACGTCGTGCGCGCCCTCGTCGCGCCGGGCGCCACGCTGCGCACGGTCGCCACCGGGGGCGCCTGGTTCGAGGGCCCCGTCTGGCTGCCGGCCCGGCACACCGTCGCGGGCCGCGACACGCTCGTGTGGAGCGACGTCGTCGCCGACCGTCTCCTCGCGTACGACGACGCGCGCGGGGCCCGGACCTGGGTCTCGCCGTCGTTCCACCAGAACGGGCACACGCTCGACGCCGACGGCCGCATCCTCGCGGCCAGCCACGGGGAGCGGGCGGTCGTGCGACGCGAGCGCGACGGGTCGTGGACGGTCGTCGCCGACCTCGTCGACGGACACCGGTTCAACTCCCCGAACGACCTCGTGGTCGCCGCCGACGGAGCCGTCTGGTTCACCGATCCGTACTACGGGCTGCGCCTGGCGGACGAGGGGTACGGCGGCGAGCCCGAGGTCGACGGCGCGCACGTCTACCGCGTCGACCCCCGCGACCCCGGGCTGCTGACCGGGGCGAACGTCCGCGCGGTCGACGGCGGGCACCCCGCGATGCCCGGACCCAACGGCCTCGCGTTCTCGCCCGACGAGTCCGTCCTCTACGTCACCGACTCCGAGGCCGGTCACGTGCTGGGGTACGCCGTGCGCTACGGCCTGGAGGGGCCGGTGCTCGGCTTCCGCTGGACGGTCCACCTGACGCGGGACGGCCGGCCGGACGGCCTGCGCGTCGATCCCGCCGGTCGGCTCTGGGTGTCGTCGGGGGCCGGTGTCGAGATCCTGTCGGCGCCCGTCGTCGGGCGGCGCGCCGACCTCCTCGCCGTGCTGCACACCCCGCGCACGACGGCGAACCTCGCGTTCTCCCCCGACCTGCGCCGGCTCGCGCTCACCTCGACGGACGAGCTGCACCTCGTCGCGCTGGGCGACGTCACGCGCTGACGGCGGGGCCGCGGGGCCGCGGGTGCTCGGGTGCGGCGCACCCGGCGCGCACCGGGGCCTCGGTCGTGGCCACCCCTGGACCGGATCGCCCCCTGGACCCGGCCCCACGGTGGACACCGCCTCGGCCGCGCCGACCACCGGGCCGGACGGCCCCGCGGATCCGGTCGCGGGGTGGCCACGGCGCCGCACCGCTCCCGGCGCCCGGCCCCCCAGCGCCCCGCCGCCACCGCCGTCCCGGGGGCAGCGCGACGAGGGCCGGCCCACCGTGTGGTGGACCGGCCCCCGTCACGCCGCGTCGGCGCGGGTCACGCGCCTCGGCTCAGCGTCAGACGGACTCCCGGCGACGCCGTGCGCCCGCGACGGCCGCGAACCCGCCCAGCAGCAGGAGCGCCGCCGCGCCGAGCACGAGCGAGGCGCTGCCGACGCCCGTGCTGCCGAGCTCCTTCGGCGTCGGCTGCTGCGCCGGCGTCGGGGTGACCTTCGCGTGGTACGGGTCGTCGTCCGAGACCTCCTGGCCGGTGACGTAGCCGACGGCGGTGACGGTCGCCGTGTCCCGGTGGAGCGCGGTGGCGGTCACGTCGGTCAGCGGCGCCGTGCAGGTGATCTGCTCGCCCGGGAGGAGCGGGCCCGCCCAGGTCGTCCCGGTCGTGTCGTCGGGGAAGGCGCACGAGACGGCCGAGGTGTCGACCGTGCCGCTGCCCGAGGAGACGTCGACCAGCTCGATGCCGATGAGCGGCTCGTCCCCGGTGTTGGTGACGACGAACTCGAGCGTGGTGGCGCCGTTCCTGTCGGTCAGGTCGGCGGCGTCGCCCTCGGTGTTCGCGTCGTTGCCGTCGATGTCCTTCTTCACGATGTCGATCTCCGGCGTGTACGTCACGAAGCCGAAGTCGAGCGTGAGGTCGGCGGCCCCGTCGACGTCGAGCGGCAGGTAGCTGCTGGCCGAGCCGTCCGAGGAGTCGACCGCGCGGTCGTCACCGGCCTCGACCACCGGCGTCGGGTAGTAGCCGTCCGGCGTGCCCGTCACGGTGACCGTGTAGGAGCCCTCCTGCAGCGGCGGGAGGTTCTCGAACAGGTAGTCGCCGTTCTCGTCCGTCACCTGCGGGCCGACCACGGCGCCGGTCACGTCCGTGACCTCGGTGCCGTCGGGACCGGTCAGCGTCACCTCGACGCCGGCGAGCGGCTGCTCGCCCTCGTCCTGGATGCCGTCGCGGTCGGCGTCGATCCACGTGTGGTCGCCGACGCTCACGGTCGCGGGCGTCGCCGGGTTGGTGAGCTCGATCGCGATGTCACCACCGCCGTCGATCGTGAACGACGACCGCGTGAAGACCTCCGGCCCCCAGACCACGCCGAAGACGTCCGGCTTGACCTCGGTGAGCGCGACGCTCGCCCCGGCCGGCAGCGCGGGCGACGTGACCGTCTCGCCGGCCGCGACCGTGAGCGGGGTCTGCGCCACGCCGTTGACGGTGTAGGCGATCGTGAAGGTGGTGTCGCCGACGAGGCCGGTGACCCGCTCGTCCGCGTCCAGCGCCTTGGTCACCGAGAAGGTGCCGTCGGCCGGGGTGGCGCGGTTGTCCACGACGATCTCGATCCGCTCGCCGCCGGCGGGCGCCAGGGTGTAGCAGCCGTCGGCGTCGGGGCCCGTGACCCCCGTGCCGGTGACCGTGTAGGGCGCCCAGATGACGCCGGCGACGGACGGGACGGTCTCGCAGATCGTGATCGGGCCGCCGCTCGCGAGGAAGTACGGCGAGTTGACCTGGGTGCCGTCCGCGGGGACGGTGATCGTCTCGGTCTGGCCGCCCTGCGTCGCGGTGAGCGTGTACTCCTCCGGCAGGACGGCGCCGCTCTCGTCGGTGACGCGCTTGCTGGCGACGAACGACGTGTAGGCCCCGGCGTCGGCGCCGCCACCGCCCTGGACGCGCGGACGGGCCGAGGACTCCTTCGGGTCGCCGTTCACGGTCGCCGTGTTCTGGTACAGCTCGTCGTCCAGCGAGACCACGCCGTCGGCGTCGCTCCAGTAGGCGAGCCGGTACTGGTGCGGCACCGTCGCGTTGTCGAGGTGGAAGGTGTAGCTCTTGCCGTCGGCCGAGACCTGCGGCTCGGTGAAGACCTCGCCGTCGAGCGCGTCGGTGTTGACGGTCCACACGCCGTTGTCGTACCAGGCGAGGCTGGCGTGGGAGCCGGGGACGCCGGTGTCGCCGGCGCCGGCCTCGACCCACGTGCCGTCGGGGTTCTGCGCGCGGTCCCAGCGGTAGAGGACGAACGAGCCCTCGCGCAGCGAGTGCGGCATCGCGGGGTTCGTCGACACGAGCTGGTCGGACACGGTGAACTCGTCGACGCAGGTGCCGACGACGGGGCCGTCGCAGCCGGGCCACATCTCGAGGCCCCACTGGAGCTGCGCCTTGCCGCCGACGATCGAGGCGCTGGTCACGCGCTTGGTCGTGCCGAACGGCGGCGTGTACGGACCGGGCGGCGGGACGTGCGGCGTCGGCAGGACGACCGGCGTGCCGCCGACCTCCCACGTGGGGCTCTCGCTCGGGTCGCCCGGCGGGTCGAGCCGGCCGGTGAACCAGATGGTGCCCTCGGCGTTCGCGTGCGGGCCGCCGATGACGGTGCACCTGATGGCCAGGTCGGGCACCGAGTACTGGCAGGTGGTGAGCGGTCCGTTCGCGCCGTTGATCGTGAACGGCTCGCTGCTCGCGATGCGGAACGGGCTCGGCACGGGGACGAGGAACGTGTCGCCGTCGTTCGACTGGCCCGGGATGCTCCAGTCCGCGTGGAAGGTGAGCGTCGTGCTCGTCGTGATCTCGGTGTCCTGGGACACCTCGGTCCCGGTTCCCTCGGGGTCGTAGCCGAGGGTGACCCGCGGGTTCGTGACGTTCGCCGTCAGCTCGGCGGCGCTCGCCGGCGTCGCGATCCCCATCATCGCGACGGCGCCGACGGCGAGCCCGACGAGTGCGCGGACCGCGCGGGGTCGCCGCCGTCCGGGCATGGTCCTGGTCTCTCTCACTGATCCCCATCTCCTGCGGCGCGTGCCGCCAGCTCTCGCGCCGCCCGTGTCGGCGGCCGCGAATCGTGCAAGGACGTCCACCCGCGCGACGGGCAGACCCAAGGGCCCGGCCGCTCTGTGTCAGCGGCCGGGACCCGGGGTCGGAGCAGCCGGTGAGGGCCAGCTGGTTCGGGTGCCGCCGCGCGCACCGGGGGACCGATACGCGCGGTGGTGCAGCGCTCGAGGGATGCTGCAGGCGCGCCACGTCACGAGCGCCGTGACGGCAGGAGGGCGCGACGAACTGCCGAGCAGCTAGGCATCCCCCTGCCTTCACGACACGTCACGATCCACGCGCCGGTCGAACGACTCCGACGCAAACACGCTGCCACAGGGTCAAGCCGACCGTCAGTCGTCGATTTCGACGACCCCGCGGCGTCCGGATCACGCGCCACCTTTAGGTACCGTGAACGCGACAGGGGGATCGTGAGGGGATCCCGCCATGGGCAGGGGGAGTCGCATGGCGAAACTACTCATGCGTGGTGGAGATGATGGGGCCATCCCTCGCGAGGGTTGCAGCCGTCGACGGTCATGCGATCGTGCTGCGGGGAGTCGAGGCCGTGCTGGAGGGCGCCAGTGGCGTCCGGCACGTCAGGAGTGCGTCGAGCGTCGCCGAGCTGCTGCGCGACGGGGTCGAGGACATCGACGTCGTGCTGCTCGACGTCGACCTCGGTGACGGGAGCGACGCGGCAGAGAACGTGCGGGTGCTGCGCGACCTGGGCGTGCAGGTGCTCCTGCACGCGGGGGCGCGGCGACCCGCGACGCTGCGGCGCGCGCTCGCGGCAGGCGCCTGTGCCCTCGTGCTCAAGGACGACTCGCCGGAGCACCTCGTCTGCGCCCTCGCGGCGGCCGCCCGGGGCGAGGCGCACGTGAACTCGGAGCTGGCGGAGGCCGTGCTCGCCGACCCGGTCGGCGCGGTCGAGCTCTCGCCGCGCGCCCGCGAGGTGGTGCGGCTGCTCGCGGCGGGCTATCCGTGGTCGTCGGTCGCGTCGACGCTGGGCATCTCGGTCTCGACGGCGCGCACGCACATGATGCACGTCATGAACGCGTTCGAGGCGGCCGGCGTCCCGCTGCGCGACGGCCCGCGCGAGGCCGTGGCGCGGGCCCTCAACGCCGGGCACATCGACGACCCCTACCCGCGCCGTCCGTGGATCGACCCGGAGGCCTCCGAGGGCTGAGCGGCCCGCGCGCCCGCGGCCGCCCGTCGCCGGCCCCTCCCGGACGCGGAAGCGCCGCCGTCGTCCGTCTCGAAGGAGGAGGAGACGAGACGGACGACGGCGGCGCGGCGGACCGGCGGGGGATCAGCCGGTGACGCCGGCGATCTCCGTCGTGGGGCGCCCGAGGTCACCGGACTTCCAGACGGTCCCGCCGCTGAAGTCGACGGCGTGCAGCTCGCCGGTGGCGGGCTCCGTCACGTAGGCCATCCCGTCGAGGACGGTCAGGGCCGGGTGCGCCGTCTGCCACTCCTCCGGCACCTCCCACGCGTCGATGACGGGGATCTCGCGGACCTGTGCGCCCGCGGTGTCGAGGACGCGCAGCACGCCGTCGGTGCCGAGCACCAGGATCTCGCCGTCGTCGCCGCGGGCGAGGCCGCGCCACGTGTACTCGGCGTCCGACCCGCCGAACGGGTCGACCGGCGTGATGGTGTCGGTGCCGAGGTCGATGAGGCTGATCTGCGTCAGGCCGATCCCGCCCTGCTCGTTGGTCTTGTAGTCGCCGAGGACGATGTCGTTGCCCTCGACGCTGAACGCGTTGCCGATGCGGCCGAAGGCGTCGGGCGCCGCGAGCTTGGTGAAGGTGCCGTCGCGCAGGACGAGGGCCCCGTTCTCGCAGCCGGCGAGGATGAACTCCTCGCCGTCGGCGTCCGTCGCGGCGGACTCGCCGTGCACGCCGGGGCACTGGTCGTCGACCGCGATCTCGGCGTCGTCGGCGTCGAGCAGCATGGCGCCGGTGCGCCCGCTGTCGTCGCCGCGGGTCACGAACAGGTCGCCGTTGGCGGTCGCGACCGCGACACCGTGGTGCGCGTGCTCGGTCGTGTACTCGCGGATCGGGTGGAGGTGGCCGTGCTCGACCATGTCCGTCCACTCGCTCGTCTCGACGACGGTGACGTCGCCGGTGCCGTCGTCGAAGAAGGCGTTGAGGCCGTCGTGGTGGACGGCGTGTCCGGGCGTCGTGGCCTCGAGCAGGACGTCGGTCAGGGCCGGGGCCGCCGTGTAGTAGTGCGAGTGGTCGCCGTGCGGGACGCTCCAGGTGCCGGCGTCGAGCACCGCCCAGCCGCCGGTGGTCGAGACGGCGACGTGGCGGCCGTCGCCGAGGGCGGCGAGCCGGTTGAAGCCGTCGAGCTGGAGGTCGGCGACCGTCTCGAGCGTCGTGGCGTCGACGACGAGGATGCCGCCGTCGTAGGTCAGGGCGAGGCGGGGCGTCCGGCTCGAGGCCTCGGTGGCCTCGGCGTCGTCGTGCCCGTCGGCGTGGTCCTCGTGGTCCTCGCCGTCGTGGTCGTGGTCGTCGTGCTCCTCGTGCTCCTCGGTGGTGCCGGCGGTCGAGCCGTCGTCGCTGCCCGTCGAGGGCGCGGCGCAGGAGGCGAGCGCGATGGCGAGGACGCCGAGGGCGGCGGCGGCGAGCGGGCGGGTGGATCGGGACATGCGGGTCCTTGCTATCTCGGGAGTGGTCTCGGTCATGGGGACCTGCTCGACCCTAGCCGAAAATGAGAACTGTTATCAATTTGGGTCAAGGCGCCGGCCCCGCGTCGCGGGCGCCGGCACGTCTCGACATGCGGACCGCAGCCCGGCATCTGGACCACCGCCCGTCGCCCGCGCTACTCTCCAGACACCATCCAGAGCGGCCGAGAGACCTGGCTCGTCGACGCCGCAGCAACCCCTCAACGGAAGCCTCCCGCGGGGAAGGGTGCTCACGCCAGGACCGATGGAGACACTCATGCGGGCCAACCACCCGCGGCGAGACGGGAGGCCGACGTGACCACGTCCGAGCTCTACCGTCCGCCGCGTCCGACGATCAGCTACGAGCTGTACCCCCCGCGCACGCCCAAGGGCGAGGCGCAGGTGTGGGAGACGATCACCCGGCTCGCCGAGGGGGACGCGGACTACTTCTCCGTCACCTACGGCGCCTCCGGCAGCACGGCCGAGCGCTCGCAGGCGCTCGTCGCCCGCATCCTCGCCGAGACGACGGTGCCGGTGATCGCGCACCTCACGTGCGTCGGGCGCTCGCGGGCCGAGCTCCGCGCGGTGGTCGAGGCGTTCCTCGACGCCGGCGTCCGCGACTTCCTCGCCCTGCGCGGCGACGCCCCGCAGGGCGAGACCGAGTGGACCCCGGCGCCCGACGGGTTCTCCCGCGCGAGCGACCTCGTCGAGCTCATCCGCGAGGTCGAGGCCGAGCGGTTCGGCGCGCGGGCGAGCTCGGGCCTCGCCCGCCTCGTCGCGCACCGCGGGCAGCACCCGCGGGTGTCGATCGCCGTCGCCGCGTACCCCGGCTACGAGACGACCGCGGCCGTCGCCGCCGGCGACGACCCGGCGGTCGGGGGCGCCGAGGCCGGCGCCGTCGGGGCCGCCCCGGCCACCCGCCGGTACGCGTGCCGCCCGGACGAGCTGGCCGCGCTGCGGGCCAAGCAGGACGCCGGTGCCGACTTCGCCATCACCCAGCTCTTCTTCGACGCGGAGGCGTACCGGGAGCTGCAGCAGGCCGCGCGCGAGGCCGGGGTCACGATCCCCCTCGTCCCCGGCATCCTGCCGCTCACCGACCCCGCGCGGGTGCGCAAGCTGTGCGCCCTCAACGACATCCCGGAACCGACCGCGCTGCTCACCGAGCTCGACGCGGCCGCGACCCGTGATGAGGCCACCCGGATCGGGCTGCGGGCGACCGCGCGCCTGGCCCGGGAGGTCCTCGAGGCCGGAGCCCCGGGCCTGCACCTGTACACCTTCAACCAGCACGGCGGCGTCTCGGCCCTCCTCGACGAGGTCCTCGCCCCCGCCTGAGCCTCCCGGCGCGCACGGCCGCGGCCCGCCACCGACGCGGACCGCGGACCGCGCCCGCCGGGCTCGGGACACCCACACCCCGGAGAACCCCATGCCTTCCCCCACCGCACCCTCGACCAGCCCCGACGCCGCCGCGCTCCCCCGCGCGACGGTCCTCGGCTACCCCCGGATCGGCCGCGACCGCGAGCTCAAGCGCGCGCTCGAGAGCCACTGGGCCGGCCGCACCAGCGCGGCCGACCTCGCCGAGGCGGCCACGGCCCTGCGCGCCGCGACCGTCACCCGCCTGCGCGACCTCGGCCTGACCGAGCCGAGCTCCGTCCCGCTCGGCTTCGCCCACTACGACCAGGTGCTCGACGTGACGCTCGCGCTCGGCGCCGTGCCCGAGCGGTTCGCCGGTCTCGTCGACCCCGCGGCCAGCACGCCGCTGGGCACGGACGTCGAGTTCGCTCTCGCGCGCGGCACCGCCGAGCAGCCGCCGCTCGAGATGACGAAGTGGTTCGACTCGAACTACCACTACCTCGTCCCGGAGATCGGCCCGCTGACGCCGCTCGCCTACCGCGGCAGCTCCCGCGTCGCGCACGTCCGCGAGGCCGCGGGGCTCGGCGTCGTCGGCCGTCCCGTGCTCGTCGGTCCCGTCACCTACCTGCTCCTGGCCAAGGCGAGCGCCGACGCCCCCGCCGGCTTCCGGCCGCTCGACCGCCTCGACGAGGTCGTCGCCGCCTACGCCCTCCTGCTCGCCGACCTCGCCGCGGCCGGGGCCGCCTGGGTCCAGCTCGACGAGCCGGCGCTCGTCAGCGACCTGTGGGAGGTGCCCCGCGAGGAGGTCACGGTCGCGACGGAGCGGGCGTACGCCGCCCTGACCTCCGCGGCCGTCGGCGAGGCGCGTCCGCGCATCCTCGTGGCCGCGCCCTACGGCCGCCTCGGCTGCGCGATCGACCCGCTGCTCGCCGCCGGCGTCGAGGCGATCGCGCTCGACCTCGTCCGCGGCGAGCTCCCGGCCCCGACGGCTCCGGACGGGACGACGCGCGACCTCTCGGGCGTGACGCTGCTGGCCGGCGTCGTCGACGGGCACAACGTGTGGCGCACCGACCTCGACGCCGCCGCGGCGACGGTCGCGGCCCTCGCCGGGATCGCGGGCGGCCCGGTCGGCGTGACGACGTCCACCTCGCTGCTGCACGTGCCGCACACCGTGGCGGACGAGCTGGACGACGCGTCCGGGGACGCGGGCCGCTCCGACCTCGGCCCCGCCACGCTGCCGGCCCGCGTCGCCGGCTGGCTCGCGTTCGCCGACGAGAAGATCGGTGAGGTGCTCGCCGTCGCCGCCGGACCGGAGGCCGCCGCGGCCGCCTTCGAGACCAACCGCGCGGCGCTCGCGGACCGCGCGACCGCCCCCGGCGTCGTCGACCCGGCCGTGCGCGCCCGGGCGGCCGAGCTGTCGGCCGACTCGTTCTCACGCGGGCCGTACGCGCAGCGCCGCGCGGCGCAGGAGGCGGCCCTCGCCGGCCTGCCGACGCTGCCGACCACGACGATCGGCTCGTTCCCGCAGACGCCCGAGCTGCGGCTCGCGCGGGCGGCGCTGCGCCGCGGCGAGCTCGACGCCGCGGCCTACGCCGACGCGATGCGGGCCGAGGTCGGCCGCGTCATCGCGCTGCAGGAGGAGCTCGGCCTCGACGTGCTGGTGCACGGCGAGCCGGAGCGCAACGACATGGTGCAGTACTTCGCCGAGCTGCTCGACGGGTTCGCGGTCACGCGCAACGGCTGGGTGCAGAGCTACGGCTCGCGCTGCACGCGACCGTCGATCCTGTGGGGCGACGTGTCCCGGCCCGAGCCGATGACGCTGGCGTGGGCGACCTACGCCGCGTCGCTCACGGACAAGCCGGTCAAGGGCATGCTCACCGGGCCGGTCACGATCCTGGCGTGGTCGTTCGTGCGCGACGACCTGCCGCTCGGCGAGACCGCCAACCAGGTCGCGCTCGCCCTGCGGGACGAGGTCGCGGACCTCGAGGCGGCCGGCATCGGCGTCGTCCAGGTGGACGAGCCCGCGCTGCGGGAGCTGCTGCCGCTGCGCTCGGCGGACCACGAGGCCTACCTCGACTGGTCGGTCGGGTCGTTCCGGCTGGCGACGTCGGGCGTGCGTCCCGAGACGCAGATCCACACGCACCTGTGCTACTCCGAGTTCGAGCTGATCCTCCCGGCGATCGACGCGCTCGACGCCGACGTCACCTCGATCGAGGCCGCCCGCTCGCGGATGGAGCTGCTGCCGGCGGCCGCCGGGTTCGAGCGGGGGATCGGCCCGGGCGTGTGGGACATCCACTCACCGCGCGTGCCGAGCGTCGAGGAGCTGGTCGAGCTGCTCGGGCTGGCGCTCGACTCGGTGGGGGAGCGGCAGCTCTGGGTGAACCCGGACTGCGGCCTCAAGACGCGCGGCTACGCGGAGACCCGGGCGTCGCTGGAGAACCTGGTCGAGGCGGCCCGGACCGTGCGCTCGCGCGTGGGCTGACCGGCCCCGGTCGACCACCGGCCGCGGCCGGACGGAGCGGGGGTGCGGGCGGCAGGCTCGCACCCCCGCGGTCGTCGGACGCGCCGGCGGACGCCGGCGCCGGCCCGGCGGGCCGCCGCCGTCCGTCCGGGTGTCCCGGGACGAGCCGCCGCCACTAGGCTGCTCACATGAGCGCGTCCCCGTCCTCGCAAGCCGCGTCCGCTCAGCTCACGGTCAAGGTCGCCCGCGCCTACTACCTCGAGGACAAGACCAAGCTCCAGATCGCGGCCGAGCTCGACATCTCCCGGTTCAAGGTGGCCCGGCTGCTGGCGCGGGCCCGCGAGACGGGCATCGTCACGGTGTCGATCCACGAGAACCCGAGTGCGGAGATGACGCTCGCGGCGCGCCTGCGGCACCGGTTCGGGCTGGTGGACAGCATCGTCGTCGCGCCGGTCGACCACGCGGCGGCCCGCGACCAGGTGGCGATGGCGGGCGCCGCGTTCCTCGCGACGCGGCTGAGCCCGCAGGACGTCGTCGGCCTCGCCTGGGGCCGGACCCTCGCGGCGATGTCCGGGTTCCTCGGCGGCCTGCCGCCGGTGCGCGCGATCCAGCTCAACGGCTCGCTCGGCGACGACCTCGCGATCTCGCCGATCGAGATCCTGCGGAGGGTGGTCACGTCGGCCGAGGGGCAGGCGGTGCCGATCTTCGCCCCGCTCCTCGTCGACAACCCCGAGGCGGCGACGACGATCCGCCGGCAGCCCGAGATCCGGCGCGCGTACGAGGCGTTCCACGACCTCACGATCGCCTGCCTGTCCGCGGGCTCGTGGGAGCCGACGACGAGCCAGCTCGTCGACCGGCTCGAGGAGTCCGAGCGGCTCGCCCTGGTCGAGGCCGGGGCGGTCGGCGAGGTGGCCGGCATCTTCCTCGACGCGCAGGGGCGCCCGCTGGAGATGCTCGCCGGGCGGATGATCCGGATCCCGGTCGACCTGCTCGCGCGGGTGCCGCTCAAGATCGTGATCGCCGACGGCGTGCCCAAGGCATCGATCGTGCTCGCCGCCATCCGGGCCGGACTGGTCGACGCCGTCGTCGTCGACCACGCGCTCGCGGCCGAGCTGCTCCGGCTGAGCGAGCCCGAGGACTAGCCGGGCTCGTCGCCCCCGACGGGCCCGTCGCCCCCGCCGAAGAAGCTGCGCCCGAGGACGAGGACGCTCGCGCCGGCCTCGACGCACGCCCCCGCGCGCTCGGGGGTGAGGCCGCCGTCGACACCGATCTCCGGGCCCGGCCCGACGAGGCGGCGCACCTCGCGGACGCGCTCCGGCGTCGTCGGGATGTACTGCGCCCCGCGCTCACCCGGCCGGCACGACATGACGAGCACGCCGTCGAGCTCCCCGCCGAACCCGGCGAGCAGCCCGACCTCGGTCTCCGGGGAGAGCGCCAGCCACGCCCGCGGTCCCCGTGCACGGATGAGCGCGAGGATCTCCCGGCCCTCCCGCTCCGGCTGGGCCTCGACGTGGAACGCGACCGTCCGCACGCCCGGGAGGGCGAAGACGTCGGCGCTGCGCCGGTTGTCCGACGTCATGAGGTGGACGTCGATGGGCAGGTCGGACGCCGCGAGCACCCGCTCGAGCTGGACGGCGTTGAGCCCCAGCTCGGGGACGAAGTGACCGTCCATGACGTCGAAGTGGAGGCCGTCGGCCCCCGCCGCCGCGGCCGAGCCGAGCGCCTCGGCGAGGTGCAGCGGGTCGGCGGCGTAGAGCGACGGCGTCGTGCGCACGCGTGGCGGTGCGCTCGTCGGGTGGTCAGCCACCGGCGTTGAGGCGCTTGCCGACGGCGCCCCCGGGGTGGATCAGCGCGAACTGCGCCTTGGTGAACCCGCGCAGCTGCATCAGCTCGATCGTGATGGCGTCGAACATCGCGAGGACGCCGAGGATGGACGCGGTCGCCAGCATGTTGAACGGGTCGGGCTCGCGACCGGTGCGCACCTCCAGGAGGATGTCCGCCGTCCGGCCGAGGTCGGACTCGGGGTTCTGGGTGACGCCGACGACGACGGCCCCCTTGGCCTGGCACGGGGCGACGAGGCTCGTCATCTCCTCGGTCTGGCCCCCCTTGGTGAACAGGATGACGACGTCGCCGGGCTGCACGACGCCGAGGCCACCGTGGACCGCGTCCGCCGGCTCGAGGAAGAGCGCGGGGCACTCGACGCAGGAGAGCGTGTGCGCGATCTTGCGCGCGGCGGTGCCGGACGTGCCGCAGCCCGACGTCACGACCTTGCCGGTGCAGGCCTGGATGGCGTCGATGACCTGCTGGACCTGCTCGATCCGGCAGGTGTCGGCGAGCTCGCGGATGGCGTCGCTCTCGAGGTGGAGCGTCCGCTCGATGGCGGCGGACAGCTCGCCGCTCACCTGGTCACCTGGCCGTAGTAGGCGTCGGCCCCGAACTTCCGGTCGCGGTGCTTGACGTGCATGTGCTCGGGCAGCACGTCGGGCGTGCGACCGAGCAGCGTGCTCTCCAGGTAGGCCATCTCGGCCACGTACTCGAGCACCTGGGCGTTGGTGACGGCGGCCTCGGGCGAGGTCCCCCACGCGAACGGAGCGTGGTGCGCGAGGAGGATCGCCTGCATCCGCAGGCAGCGGTCGGGGCTCACGGCCTCCTCGATCGCGACGGCCTGGGCGGCCTCGTAGCCCGCGGCCACCTCGGCGGGGGTCAGCTCGCGCGTGCACGGGATCGGTCCGTCGAAGTAGTCGACGTGGGTGGTGCCGAGCGCCGGGATGTCGCGCATGGCCTGGGTCCAGACCGTCGCGAACTTGGAGTGGGTGTGCACGACGCCGCGCACGCCGTGGTCGCCGTAGAGCCGGTAGAGGGCCAGGTGCGTCGGGGTGTCGGTCGACGGCCGGTAGTCGCCGGCGACGGTGGTGCCGTCCAGGTCGAGCACGACCATGTGGTCGATCGTCATCTCGTCGTACGTCACGCCGCTCGCCTTGATCGCGATGACCCCGGCCTCGGCGTCGTAGCCCGAGACGTTCCCCCAGGTCGAGATCACGAGGTTGCGGGCGACGAGCTCGAGGTTGGCCTCGAGCACCGTCTGCCTCAGGTCGTGGAATCGGTCGTTCATTCTTCTCTCCAGCTCTTTCGGGGGGTCAGGCGGGGTCCGCGGGGGTGACGCTCGGGCGGCTCGCGGCGTCGGCGACGGCCCGGAGCCGCTTGAGCGGTCCGTTCGCCGCGCCGAGCAGGTCGTGCAGCTCGCGGTAGATCTCGTACAGCGGGTGGTAGGCGGCCACGGCGTCCTCGCGCGGGCGGTAGCGGGTGAACTCGCGGCACCCGAGCGCGTCGGTGGCCTCGGCGACCGTGTCGAAGCCGCCAGCCTCGCGTCCCGCCGCGACGGCACCGAACAGGGCCGACCCGTAGGCGGCGCTCTGCGCCAGGGCGGGGACGAGCACGTCCATGCCGCACACGTCGGCATAGACCTGGACGAGCAGGGCGTTCTTGCTCGGGATACCACCCGCGGCGTAGAGCTCGGTCACCGGGACCCCGCTCTCGCGGAGCGTCTCGACGATCGTGCGGGTCCCGAACGCCGTCGCCTCGATGAGCGCCCGGTAGATCTCGGCCGGCGTCGACGCGAGGGTGAGGCCGACGACGACGCCGGTGAGGTCGGCGTCGACGAGGATCGACCGGTTCCCGTTCCACCAGTCGAGCGCGACCAGCCCGCTCGCCCCGACGGCGAGGGCCGCGGCCTGCCGCTCGAGCAGCTCGTGCGTCCCGATGCCAGCGGCGCGCGCCTGCTCCACGACGGCGTCGGGCACGCAGGTGCGGACGAACCAGTCGAAGATGTCGCCGACCGCCGCCTGGCCCAGCTCGTAGGAGACGAACCCGGGCGAGGTCCCGTCCTTGACCGCGCCGCACATGCCGGGCACCTCGCGCTGGACGTCGCCGAGCAGCAGGTGGCAGGTGGAGGTCCCGATGCTCATGACGAGCTGGCCGACCTGGTCCATCCCGAGCGCCGCCGGCACCACGCAGGCGTCGGACTGGGCGACCGCGACCGCGGTGCGCGTCGTCAGCCCCAGCTCGGCCGCCACCGCGGGGGAGAGGTGGCCGACGCGCCCCCCGACGGTCCGCACCGGGGCCGGCAGCTTCTCGGCGACGACGTTCTCCAGCAGCGGGTCCAGCGCGGCGAAGAAGTCGGTCCCGGGGTACCCGGTCCCCTCCTCCCACAGCGACTTGTAGCCGGCCATGACGTTGCTCTTCACGTGGGTGCCGGTCAGCTTGAAGCACAGCCAGTCGGCGACCTCGGAGAAGCGGTGCGCCGCGCGGTACACGTCCGGGGCCTCCGCGGCCACCTGCATGATCTTCGGGATCAGCCACTCGCTGCTGATGCGGCCCCCGTACCGGGCGAGGAACGGCTCGCCGCGCTCGGCGGCGATCCGGGTCAGCCGGTCGGCGTACGGCTGGGCGGCGTGGTGCTTCCACAGCGCCAGGTGGGCGAGCGGCACGTCCTCGAACTCGGGGTGGGAGCTGAGCGGCTCCATCTCCGCGTCGAGCGGCAGGACGGAGCACGACGTCGAGTCGAGCCCGATGCCGACGACGGCGTCCGGGTCGACCCCGGCGACGAGCCGGCGGACCAGCCGGACCAGCAGGTCCCAGTAGTCCCGCCCGTCCTGCAGCGCCCAGCCGGGGCCGAGCTGGGCGCCGCTCGGCAGCCGGGTCTCCATGACGCCGTGGGGGTAGCCGCCCTCCGCGCTCGCGACGATCGTGCCGTCGACCAGGTCGACGAGCTCGGCGCGGGCGGACTGGGTGCCGTAGTCGATACCGATGGCGTAGGGCATGTGCGTTCCTTCTCGGCTCCGCCGGGGTGGGCCGGGGTCAGGCGGGATCAGGCGGGCAGGTCGGCGAGGCGCTTGCGGATGCGCTGCGTCATGACGGAGAGCGCGACGGCGAGGATGAGGACGCCGCCCTGGACGACCATCTGCACGTAGTCGTTGACGTTGAGCATGACCATGCCGGTCTTGAGGACGCCCATGATGACGGCGCCGACCAGGACGAGGCTGATCTTGCCCTCGCCGCCGGTGAGGGCGATGCCGCCGAGGACGACGGAGGTGATCGCCTCCATCTCGTACCCCGAGGCGGCACCCGGCTGGCCGGAGTTGGTCCGCGAGAGCAGCACGAGGCCGGCGACGCCGGCCAGGAGGCCCGAGACCATGTAGGTGAAGATCTTGACCCAGCCGACGTTGATGCCGGACAGGCGGGACGCCTCCTGGTTGCTGCCGACGCCGTAGATGTACCGGCCCATGGTGGTGCGGCCGAGGAACCAGATGGCGAAGCCGTACAGCGCGAGCAGCAGGATGACCGGGTAGGGCAGGCCGAGGAACGTGCCCGACGCGAACTGCCCGAACGTGGTCGAGAAGCCGAAGACGGGCAGGCCGCCGGTGATGATGAAGGCCAGACCGCGCAGCGACGTCATGGTGGCCAGCGTCGCGATGAGCGGTGGCACCGCGATCTTGGTGATGAGGAGCCCGTTGATCGCGCCGTAGACCCCGGCGATGAGGACCGTGACGAGGCACGCGAGGAGGACGGGCATCCCGTTGAGCATGAGGATGGCGGCCGTGACCGCGGAGACGGCCGCGACGGATCCGACGGAGAGGTCGATCCCCCCGGTCAGGATGACGAAGGCGCTGCCGATGGAGACGATTCCGATGATCATGATCTGCTTCAGGATCGTGACCATCGTCCCGACGGTCATGAAGTTCGGCGACATCACCGAGAAGAAGATCAGCAGGGCGATCAGCATCAGGAGGATGCCGTAGTTGAGGGCGAACATCGCCAGGCTCTTGTGGCGCATGAGAGCGTTCTTTCTTGGTCGAGGGGGAGGCGAGAACGCCCGGTCAGTCGTCCGCGTGGAGCGGATCGAGACCCGAGGCCATCTCCAGGATTGTCTGTTGCGAGTACTGCGGCGGACTCAGCTCGCCGACGATGCGGCCCTCGCGCATCACGAGGATCCGGTCGGACATCCCGATGAGCTCCGGCATCTCGCTGCTGATGAGGATGATGGCCTTGCCCGCCTGGGCCAGCCGCGTCATCAGCTCGTAGATCTCCTGCTTCGCCCCGACGTCGATCCCGCGGGTCGGCTCGTCGAGGATGAGGATCTCGCAGTCCGTCGCGAGCATCTTCGCGAGGACGACCTTCTGCTGGTTCCCGCCCGAGAGGTTGGCCACGAGCTGCCAGCTCCCGGGCATCTTGATCCGAAGGCTCGAGGCGTAGGAGTCGACGACGTCGCGCTCCCTGCCCGTCCTCACGACGCCGGCGACGGCGAGCTGCTTGAGGCAGGCGTAGGTCACGTTGTCGCGCACCGGGCGGTTGAGCACGACGCCCTGCGCCTTGCGGTCCTCCGGGATGAGGCCGATCTTGTTCGCGAGCGCGGTGCGGGTCGACCTCGGCCGGTAGTTCCGCCCCCGCACCCGCATGGTGCCGCCCGTCATCGGGTCGGCCCCGAAGACGAGGCGCGCGACCTCGGTCCGACCGGCGCCGATGAGGCCGCCGAGGCCGACGATCTCGCCCTCGCGGACGTGGAAGGAGATGTCCGTGACGTCCTTGCTCGTGACGCCGCTGGCCTCGAACACGACGTCGCCGGGGGAGCGGTCGGCGTGCGGGTAGTCGCTGTTGAGCTCGCGGCCGACCATGAGCGAGATGAGCTCGCGCTCGCCGATGTCCGCGGTGCGGCTGGTCGTCGAGAGCTTCCCGTCCACCAGGACGGTGACCCGGTCGCACAGCCGGAAGACCTCGTCCAGCCGGTGGGAGACGAACAGGATCGTCACGTTGCGCTCGCGGAGCCGCTCGATGATCCCGAAGAAGACCTCGGTCTCGCTCACCGTGAGCGGCGCGGTCGGCTCGTCCATGATGATGAACTTCGCGTTCGTCGCGACGGCCTTCACGATCTCGACGATCTGCTGGTACGCGACGCCGAGGTTGTGCACCTGGGCCTTCACGTCGATCCGGATGCCCATCTGGTCGCAGAGCTGCTGCGCCTCGCGGTTCATCCGGGCGACGTCCCGGACGCCGCCCCGGTGCAGCTCGCGGCCGTAGAAGATGTTCTCCGCGACCGTGAGGAACGGCACCAGGCTGAACTCCTGGTAGACCGCGGCGATGCCGAGCGCCATCGCCTTGCGCGGCGTCAGGTCGTGCAGCTCGCTCCCGTCGAACGCGATCTCACCCGACGTCGGGTGGATCGCGCCGGTGAGGATCTTGATGAGCGTGGACTTCCCGGCCCCGTTCTCACCGCACAGCGCGTGGACCTCCCCCTCGGCGATCTCGAAGGAGACGTCCTGAAGGGCGTGAACGCCCGCGTAGTTCTTTGAGACCTCTCGGATCTCGACGAGGTTCCTCGTCATCAGCGTCCTCCTCGACCCTGAGGTGCCCCGTGCGCCGGTGGCGGGACCGGCGCACGGGGCGGTCGTGTCACTCGGTCTTGGACGCCTCGTAGGAGCCGTCGAGCACGTCGGCCTGGGGGACCGGGACGTAGGGGAGCATGATGGTCTCCTGCTCGGCCGGGATGCCCTCGGTGACGTACTTGTAGAGGATCTCCGCGCTCTCGTAGCCGCCCTTGTACGGGAACAGGTCGACGGTGCCGCGGTAGATGCTGTTCGGCTCCTTCATCTTGGCGAGCGCCTCGGCCGTCGCATCGCCGGAGAACACGGCGCGGTCCTCGCCGACGGCGTTGCCGCCGACCATGGCCTGGTAGCCGCCGATGGCGCCGGAGTCGTTCGTGCCGACGACCAGGTTGAGGTCCGGGTGCTGCTGCAGCACGGACTCGATGATCTGCATGCCCTGCTCCGGCGTGTCACCGGCCTGGCGGGAGACGATGTCGGCGTTGGGGCAGATCTCGAGGATGGACTCCTCGACGCCGTTCCCGCGGGGGATGACGGCCTCGACGTTGTCCTGGGAGATGATCGCGACCTTGACGTTGCAGTCGAGCGTGTCCTTGGCCCACTCGGCCGCCTGGGTCCCGATCGAGACGCCGTAGTCGTACTCGTCGAGCGTGTAGATGAGGTTGGCGTTGTCCTGCGGCTGGGCGATGGACGCCGTCGCGATGCCCTTGCTCTTCGCCGTCTCCACGAGGTCGCGGGTCGCGTTGGGGTCGATCGGGATGAACGTGAAGCCGCTGTAGCCGTCGTTGATGAGGTTCTCGATGTCGCTGACCTGCTTGTCGACCTTGTACTGGGAGTCGATCGTGAGGCACTGGATCCCGAGGTCCTTGCAGGCGGCCTCGAACCCGTTCTTGACCTCGACGGTCCACGGGTTCGCCAGGTTCATGCTGACGTAGGCGAGCTTGATGTCGCTCGTGCTGGTCGTGCCGCCCGTCGACTCGCCGCCCGTGCTCTGCGAGTCGCCCGGGGCCTGCTGGGAGCACGCGGCGAGCGCGGCGGCTGCCAGCAGCCCCGTCGCCAGGGCGAGTGCCTTCTTCTTCATGTCGATGCACCTTCTGGAGTTGGTGGTGGGGGGTGCTCGGTACGGCCCTTGCTGAGCGCCTCGCCGGGCTCGAGAAGGGTGCGAGCCGGGAAGTCGGCACTCTCCGCCTCAGCGCAGGTCGTGCCGCAGCCCGGGATCTCGACGACTGTCGTCTCCACCTCGAGCACCTTCCTGGTCGGACCATCCGCGGGCCGTACCTGGATCATATGAGCGATTGAACCCTAACATCGGGCTGCTTTGACCGTCAATACGGTAGCGAACCGCTCAGATGAGCGAACGCTCGGATTCAGAACCACCTCGCCGGACGCGCGGTGGTCACGGCCGACCCACCCCGGACACGACGATGCCGTGGCACGGGGGCGTCCCCCGTGCCACGGCATCGATCGCGGCGGTCTAGAGCTGGACCCAGGTGTTCCCGGCCTCCTGGCTGTCGACGCACGCGTTGAAGAACCGGACCCCGGCCAGGCCCATCGAGAGCGTCGGGTACCCGTAGTCGTGCTCGGGGGTGACGACGCCGGCCTGGCGGTCGCGCACCGCGTCCGTGAACGCGCTGTAGATGTTCGCGAACGCCTCCGTCAGGCCCTCCGGGTGCCCCTTCGGGGTCCGCAGGTACTTGAGCGACTCGGGGCGGGAGTAGGAGCTGCCCCGGGAGAGGATCTGCGCCGGCTGGTCGCGCAGGCGCAGCACGAGGTAGTTGTTGTTCTCCTGCCAGAACTCGATCGAGCCCTTCTCGCCGAGCAGGATCACCTTGAAGGCGTTGTCGTAGCCGACGGCGACCTGGCTGCCCCAGAAGAAGCCCGAGGCGCCGTTCTCGAACTTGGTGATGACCTGGAAGTTGTTGTCCAGCATCGTCCCCGCGCCGATGGCCTCGAGGTTGGCCAGGACGGCGGTGACGCGCAGGCCCGTGACGTAGTGGACCCAGTTCTCCATGTGCGAGCCGATGTCGCCGATCGCGGCGCCGCGGCCCGAGAGCTCGGGGATCGAGCGCCACGTCTTGTCCTGCTCGGTCTCCTGCTCCAGCGCGTCGACCAGCCAGTCCTGCGGGTACTCGACGACGACGGTCCGGAGCTGGCCGATGACCCCGTCCTCGTAGAGCGCCCGCGCCTCGCGGGACATGGCGTGCCCCGTGAAGGTGTGCATGAGGCAGAAGAGCGTGCCCGACTCGGCGGCGACCAGCTCGAGGTCCTCGCCCTCCTCGGGGGTGAGGCACAGCGGCTTCTCGCACGCGACGTGGATGCCCTGCTGCATGAACGCCTTCGACGCGGGGTAGTGGAAGGCGTTGGGGGTGCTGATGTCGACGAAGTCGATGCCGTCGGGACGGGCCGCCTCCGCGACGGCCATCTCCTCCGCCGAGGCGTAGACGCGGTCCTCGGCCACGCCGAGCTCCGCGCCGATCCGCCTCGACTTCTCCAGGTCGTGGGAGAACACCCCGGCCACCAGCTCGGTGTCCCCGTTCAGGCGCAGCGCGTTGCGGTGGAGCGCACCGACGCTCGTGGCGTCGCCACCCCCGACCATGCCGAAGCGCAGGCGCCGTGAGTCGTTCGTCATGAGATTCCCTTTCGCGTCAACCGGTGACGTCACTGTGTGTCTTCAACGAGTGCCGGCGAGGCGCGAAGCAGGGCGGAGGACGCCCCGGAGGGAGAAGGGCCGGGAGCCTCGAGGGGCGCTCCGGCGATCCGTCGCCGTGCCGGTGATCCATCCGGCACTGCCACGTGGGCCGAGGGCGAGGAGCTGGAGAGCGCGGAGGCTCCGGACTCTCGATCTGCAGCGCGAGTCGGCCTGCAGCTCGCCGCGAGAGTATCACGCTGCCCCGTCCCGGCCGGGGGCCGAGACGGCCGTGCTGCTAGCCTCGGGCCGCCGACCAGCAGCCGGACCGAGGAGGATCCATGCTCTACATCGACTCGGCCGACCGCGCCGCCGTCGAGCGGCTCCTGCACACCGGCCTGTTCGCCGGGATCACCACGAACCCGACGATCCTCAGGCGATCCGGGCTCGGTCCCGCCGACGCCCGGGACGTGCACGCCTGGGCCGTCGCCGCCGGTGCTGGCGTCGTCTACCTCCAGGCCACGGGCGCGACGGCGCGGGAGCTGGCCGACGACGGCGCGCGGCTGCGCGACCTCGGGGCCGACGTCGTGGTCAAGCTGCCGGCGACGACCCCGGGCCTGACCGCGGCGCGCCGCCTCACCGGGCGGGGTGTCCCGGTGCTCGTGACCGCGGTCTACCACGCGTCCCAGGCCGTGCTCGCCGACGCCGCCGGTGCCTCGGGGATCGCGCCGTACGTCGGGCGGATGGACGACCTCGGCCTCGACGGCGTCGCCCAGACGCGGATGCTGCACGAGGCGCTCGCGGCGTCGGGGCGGGGGTGTCGCGTCCTGGCCGCCAGCGTCCGGACGCTGGACCAGGTGGCCGAGCTGTCCGCCGCCGGGGTCGGCGACCTCACGCTCTCGGTGGCGCTGTGCGACGCCCTGCTCGACCAGGAGCACAGCGTCGCGGCCGCCGCCCGGTTCGAGCGCGACGCCGCTGGCGTCACGGACTGACCCGTCCGCTCCGTGCGGATCCTTCCCCGCGCACGCGCTGACTCGCGGCGTGTCTCGGAGACACGCCGCGGATCGCGCGCTCCGGGGTGCACCGATCCGCAGGGAGCGGACGGCCCTCAGCCGGTCGGTGTCGCGGGCACCGCCGGTGGCGCCACGGCCATGACCTCGGTCCGGGTGAGCATCCAGCTCGCGCACGCGGCCAGCAGCAGCGGCACGGCGAGCGCCACCCCGTAGGCCGGGATCGCGATGCCGGAGTCGTTGACGGCGAACCCGATCCCCATCGCGACGGCGAGCGCCACCAGCCCCGGGCGCAGCATCGGCGTCACGTCGCCCATCTGCGAGATCGGCGCGCCACCGGACAGCCACCCGAACCGGCCGCCGCCGGGCTCGGTGAGCGCCTTCGACACGGGCCGGGCCAGCACGAACACGACGAGCAGCACGCCGGCGAGCGCGAGGATCGTCAGCGGCCGGTTGTTCGCGAGGATGCGCAGGTTCGCCTCGAGCTTGCGCAGCACGACGTCCCACGCGCCGCCGTCCAGCAGCGTCTCGACGAAGCGGCCGAGGTGCGAGCGGCTGGCCGGTGGCCGCAGGTAGTCGAGGAACGCGAACCCGCCGACCGCGACGGCGCCGGCCAGGAGCACCGTCGCGACCCGCCGCCAGGTGAGCCGCACCCCCAGCGCCATGAGCGTGAGCAGCGCGAACGCCGGGACGATCGCCGGCGGGCCGCCGAAGTCGGCGCCGATCGAGGGCGCGCCGTCGAGCACCGTCGCCACCAGGCCGACCGCCGCGACCACGAGCGCCGCGAGCCGGCGCCGACCCGCCCGGACCAGCGGGTTCGTCACGGCCACCACGAGCAGGATGCACGCCGTGGTGAACAGCGCGAACGCCGTGTTGTTGAACCCGTAGAACCGGCCGGCCACGAGCACCGGCACGCCCATGACGGCCGAGAGCTGCAGCGTCGCGCCGGTCACCACGTCAAGGCCGATGACGAGGGCCGTCAGGCCCGAGACGATCCCGAGCGGCGCGAGGATGCCGTCCCGCCACGGGCCGGCGAGCGCGAGCGCCGTGATGAGCGCGACGAACACCGCCGAGTACAGCGCGAGCCCCAGCGCGGGCGGGGAGAACCGCCACCACGGCAGGAGGTTGGTCAGCAGCGTCGCGACCGGCACCGACGCCAGCGCGACCGACACGGTCCGCACGCCGCGCAGGATGCGCGGGCGGATGATGCTGAGCGGCTCGTCGCCGCCGTCGACGTGCAGCCACCGGCCCAGCAGCGCGCCGAGCCGCGTCGTCGCCGGGCGCGTGAGGCCCAGCGCCACGAGCGCGTAGAGCACCACGTTCGCGATGACGAGCAGGAGGTAGAAGGGCGCGAGGATCGGCCGCTGCGCCTGCGCATGGGTGTTGTCGTCGACGAGGCCGGCGATGCGCGCGTCCCCCTCCTCGGGGGTCGCATCGCCGACGACGACGCGGGGCGGTGCCCCGACCAGCACCGCGCCGGACGCCGCCCGGACCTCGAGCCCGAGCGTGTCGAGGAACCAGGGCAGCAGGTCGGTCGAGAGGACGTAGCCGTGCTGCCGAGTCGACGACGTCGTGAGCGTCCCGGGCAGCGTGGTCGTGCCGGCGCTGCGCGCGAGGAGCACCTGGAGCGCCGGCGTGCGGCCGGAGTCGCCGAGCGAGGCGACGACGACGAGGGGGTCGGCCGTCAGCGTCCGGCCGGCGCCGGCCGGGTCGGCGTCGAGCGCCGCCGCCACGCCGGCGAGCGCGGCCGCGGCGGCGGACTCGATCGCGGCGACCTGCGCCGCGCGGTGCTCGTCCGGGTCCGGTGCGACGATGGACGGGTCGACGCTGCCGTCCTCCAGGCGCGGCGCCACCCAGTCCTGGACCGAGCCGAGGTCGACGACGACGACGTCCTGCGACGCGACGAGCTCGGCCACCAGGTCCTCGAGGTCCGCCGGATCCGCCGGTCGGGGGATCGCGCGTCCGGCGACGGCGCCGTCAGCGGTCGCGAGCGCGATCGCCGCCCCCGGGCCGACGGCGCTGGCGCGCAGCCCGTCCGCGGCGATCTCGTCGCCGAGCAGCCCGATCCGGGCGGCGTAGCTGGAGTCGCCGGCCGCCGTCGCGTAGTCGGCCCAGCCCGGGACGGGAGACCCGACGCCGTCCGCGGTCGCCGGGTCCGGCTCGACGAGCTGGCGGCAGCGCTGGCCGCCGATCTCGGTGACGCGCTCGTCGGCCGGCAGGTCGACGGAGCGGCTGCCCGACGACACCGCGAGCCATCCCTCGGCCGGGCACGTGGTCGTCCGCTGGTTGCGCACGACGAGGCTGCCGATCGCGCCGTCCTGCGCCGCGGCCCACAGGACGGGCGTCAGCTCGGGGTCGAGGTCCTCCCACTGCAGGCCGCTCGTCCCGAGCAGCACGAGCGGCCGGGCGCCCGTCGGCGACCCGTCGCCGGCGGAGTCCGAGGACTCGTCCGCGCGCGCGGGCGCGCCGAGGACGGCGATGGCTCCGACGACGGTGCCGAGCAGGAGCGCGGCGGCGAGGACGAGAGCCAGCACGCGGATGGACCGGCGGTGGGGCTGCACCCAGCCAGCGTAGGTGAGCCGCTAGGGTCACCCGGGGACGATGCCGCACAGCCGGCGTCGCGATTGCGAGGAGAAACCATGGAGACGTCGAGCCGCCGGTACGCGTTCCTGGGGCCGGTCGGGACGTTCACGGAGGCCGCGCTGCTCCAGGTGGCCCCGGACGCCGAGCACCTGCCGATGCCGGACGTCGTCTCCGCGCTCGACGCCGTGCGCCAGGGCACAGCCGACCGCGCCGTCGTGCCGATCGAGAACTCCGTCGAGGGCGGCGTGAGCGCGACGCTGGACACGCTCAGCTCCGGGGCGCCGCTGGTCGTCGTCGGCGAGGCCCTCGTCCCGATCTCGTTCGTGCTCGCCGCCCCGGCTGGGACGCGGCTGGAGGACGTGCGCGCCATCGCCACCCACCCGCACGCCTGGGCGCAGTGCCGCGGGTCCGTGGCCCGGCTGGTCCCTGGCGCGGTCCACGTCCCCGCGACGTCGACGGCCGCCGCCGGCGCGCTGCTCGCCGAGCGGGCGGCGGCGGGCGAGCCCCGCGGCTCGGTCGGGTACGACGCCGCGCTCATGGCGCCGCACTCGGCCGCCGCGTACGGGCTCCAGGTGCTTGCGGCCGGAGTCGAGGACAACCCGGGGGCGGTGACGCGGTTCGTCGTCGTCGGCCGGCCGGGCCGCGTGCCCGCGCGGACGGGCGCCGACAAGACGACGCTGTTCGTCCACCTGCCGCACGACGACGCCGGCGCCCTGCTCACCATGCTGGAGCAGTTCGCGACGCGCGGGGTCAACCTCTCCCGGATCGAGTCGCGTCCGCTCGGCGACGCGCTCGGGCGGTACGCCTTCTCGATCGATGCCGAGGGGCACCTCGAGGACGAGCGCATCTGGGCCACGCTCCAGGGGCTGCACCGCGTGTGCCCCCGGGTGGTGTTCCTCGGTTCCTACCCCCGAGCCGACCGTCGACCGGTCTCACCCGCGCCGGGGTTCGCGGACGAGGACTACGCCGCCGCGCGCGCGTGGGTCGAGTCGCTGCGCGGCGACGGGCCGGCCTGATCCGGCACGGCTGATCGCGCCGCCGCCCCGGCGCGGCTGACCGGCCCCCGGCCGGGTCGGCGTTCGCCGCGCGCCCTCGGGCGATCGGACCTACCCTGGAGAGCGCGGCACCACGGCAGCCGCAGCTCATGGCAGGGGGCCATCACGAGCGACGTCGGTCGCTCGCGCCCGGAACCCGGCCGAGATCATCATCGAAACCGGGGGCTTCCACGTGAACGACAACTGTCTGGCGGAGACGGGGCTTGGTGGCGGCAGCGCCGTCGTCGTCCTCGTCGCCGCGCTGATCCTTGTGACCGGCCTCGTCGCCCTGCTCGCCTCGCGGCGCGCGCGGGCACTCGGCCGCAGCGGGGCGCTGGGCGTGGTCGCCCTCGTGACCGCCGGCATCCTCGTCGCGGGGACGATGGTCGCGCCGTCCGCGTCGGCCAACGAGAACTGCCCGCCGGCTGGCAGCCAGCCGACGGCCACGGCCTCCGCGTCGCCGAGCGCGTCGCCGAGCGCGACGCCGAGCGCCTCCGAGACGCCGAGCGCGACGCCGTCGGAGACGCCCAGCCCGTCGGAGACGCCGAGCGTCGAGCCGAGCCCGTCCGAGACGCCGAGCGTCGAGCCCAGCCCCACCCCGACCGTCGAGCAGTGCGGTGAGAACGAGGAGTGGGCCGAGGGATCGTGCGTGTGCGTGGACGGCTACGTCCGGATCGAGGGCGTCTGCGTCCCGGCCGAGCTGGCCGAGTGCACGGGCATGAACGAGGTGTGGGACGGGCAGGCGCAGTCGTGCGTGTGCCTCGATGGCTACGGCCGCGACCCGATCAGCAACGTCTGCATCGCCATCGACGCGCTCCCGGGGGACGGCGGCACTGACGTCGGCGGCGTCCGGGGTGGCGACCAGGACGGCGGCGACCAGGGCGGCGGAGGCAGCCAGGGTGGCGGCCACGGCGGGGGCGGTCACCAGGGCGACGGCGGTGACGCCGGCGGCTTGGGCTGACGCGACCTGATCCGACGGGCGGGGGTGCACACGCACCCCCGCCCGTCGTGCACCCAGGTCAGCGACGGACGCGGACGACCAGCCCGCTCTCCTCGATCCGCACGTGCAGCTCGACGGCCTCGCCGACCACGTCGCCGTCGACCTGGACGGGCTCGGGCTGGTCGAGCGCGACCGTCGCGGTCCGCCCGCGGAGGAAGTCGATGCTGGCCGCGTCGTAGGGCATCTCCCGGCGCCAGCCGAGGCCCTGGAGCATGACGCGCCAGAACAGCGAGACCCAGCCGAACAGCCAGCCGCGCGTGTCGACGGCGGCGATGTCGAGGTAGCCGTCGTCGATCTCGGCGTCCGGCAGCAGGACGATCCCGGCCGGCAGCCGACCGCAGTTCGCGAACAGCAGCGTCCGCACGCGATAGGTGCGCCACGACCCGTGGCCGACCTTCATCGCCAGCCGCGTCCGCCGGGCTCCAAGGTGCCGCACGGCCCGCAGGAAGTAGGCGACCCAGCCGATCCGGCGCTTGAGCCCCTCGTCGGTGTCGGCCATGGTCGCCGCGTCGAACCCGGTGCCGGCCATGACGAGGAAGAGGTGCTCGCTCGGCTGGGCCGGGGTCGGCTCGGGATCCGGCCCGGTCTCGGCGTCGGAGCCGTCGGAGGCGTCGGCCTCGTCGCCCGGGTCGGGATCGCGACGCTCGGCCGGCGGCGGGACGAGCCGCAGCCAGGCGGCGTCCATCGCCATGTCCCGGCCGGACAGCGCGGTCTGGACGAGCGACGTCACGGTGTCCAGCGGCAGGTCGAGGTTGCGCGCCAGGAGGTTGCCGGTCCCGGACGGGATGAGCCCCATCGGGATGCCGGTCCGGACGAGGGACCGTGCGACCTCGCGCACCGTCCCGTCGCCCCCGGCGGCGACGACGACGCTGGCTCCCCGGCTGATCGCCTCGGCGGCCTGGGCGCGGCCGGGCTCCTCGGCCGTCGTGAGGAACAGGAGCGGGTCGGGCAGGCCCAGCTCCCGCGAGGTCGTCCTCGCCATCTCCTCCAGGCGCGCGACGTCCGCGACCTTGGTCGGGTTGATGACGAACGCGGCCGGGCCGAGCGCGGCGGGGGAGCCGTCGTCGTCGACCGAGCGGGGCAGGACGGGCAGCGCGCGCGGCGCCTGCGTGCGCGGTGCGGCGAGGGCGGAGCGCTGGGCGCGGTAGGTCTCGACGGCCAGCACGAGGGCGATCGTCGCCAGGGCGGTGGCGATGATCCCGAGTGCGAGGGCCGCGTGGAGCATGTGCTCACGGTAGGCCACGGCGGTCGATGCCACCGGATGGGCGCGTCGTCCCCGGACCGGGTTCGGGACACGGTCGATCAGCCGCCAGCGTCCGGAGGGCCCCGCGCGCTCGACGGCGACGCCGTCGAGCTGTTCGCCGCGTCGTGGTCGGGGCTGCTCGCCGCGCGGTTGTGCTCCTCGTCGGCTGAGCCGCGCGGGCTCCCCGGCCCGACTACCCTCGAGGGGTGATCGACATCAAGGCCCTGCGAGAGAACCCCGACCTCGGGCGGGAGAGCCAGCGCCGCCGCGGCGCCGACCCCGCGCTGGTCGACGCGGTCCTGGCGGCGGACGAGCGCCAGCGCGCCCTGCTGACCGGGTTCGAGAACCTGCGCGCCGAGCAGAAGGCGGTCTCGAAGTCGATCGGGAAGGCCTCGCCGGAGGAGCGCCAGGCCGTCCTCGGTCAGGCGCGGGAGCTCGCCGAGCGGGTCAAGGCCGCCGAGCAGGACGCCGACGCCGCGACGGCCGAGCGCGACGCGCTGCTCGCCCGGTTCCCGAACATCGTGCTGCCCGCGGTGCCGTCCGGCGGGGAGGACGACTTCGTCGTGCTGCGCCACGAGGGCACGCCGCGCGACTTCGCCGCCGAGGGCTTCGCGCCGAGGGACCACCTCGAGCTCGGCGAGTCGCTCCGCGCGATCGACATGGCCCGCGGGGCCAAGGTCTCCGGCTCGCGGTTCGACTACCTCACGGGCGTCGGCGCGCGGCTGGAGCTGGCGCTGCTCAACGCCGCGATGGACCGCGCCGTTGCGAATGGGTTCGTCCCGATGATCACCCCGACGCTGGTCAAGCCCGAGGTGATGGCCGGCACCGGCTTCCTCGGCGAGCACTCCGACGAGATCTACTACCTGCCGGCCGACGACCTCTACCTCGTCGGGACGAGCGAGGTGGCCCTCGCCGGCTACCACGCGGACGAGATCCTCGACCTGACGGACGGCCCGCTGCGCTACGCCGGCTGGTCGAGCTGCTACCGCCGCGAGGCCGGCGCCGCGGGCCGGGACAGCCGCGGCATCGTGCGCGTCCACCAGTTCAACAAGGTCGAGATGTTCTGCTACGTCCCGGTCGAGGAGGCCGAGGCGGAGCACGAGCGGCTGCTGGGCTGGGAGGAGGAGATGCTCCGGCTCGCCGGCCTCCCCTACCGCGTCATCGACACCGCCGCCGGCGACCTCGGCACGTCCGCCGCGCGCAAGTTCGACTGCGAGGCGTGGGTGCCCAGTCAGGGCGTCTACCGCGAGATGACCTCGACCTCGAACTGCACGACCTTCCAGGCGCGCCGGCTCGGTATCCGCGAGCGGACGGCCGACGGGCGCACCCGGCCCGTCGCCACGCTCAACGGGACGCTGGCGACGACGCGGTGGATCGTCGCCATCCTCGAGAACCACCAGCAGGCCGACGGGTCAGTGGTCGTGCCCGAGGGCCTGCGGCCCTACCTCGGCGGGCTCGACGAGCTGCGCCCATGACGGACGCTGTCGAACGCTCCGGGTCGGCCGGGTCGGCCGAGTCCGCCGGGCGTGCGCGGCACGTCCGGCCGTGGGAGGAGACGCCGCGCTTCCACGCCGAGCTGGCCGGCCCGGTCCTCGACCTCGCCCGCGAGATCGACGGCCCCGAGGCTCCCGCGGCGCGCGGCCCGCTCGTCGGGCTCGACATCGACGGGACGCTGCTCGGCCACGACGGGTCGCTGCGCCGCGAGGTCGTCGAGGCCGTGGCCGCGGCGCGGTCCGCCGGCGCTGAGGTCGTGCTCGCGACCGGACGCTCGATCCCAGCGGTGCTGCCGGTCGCGGAGTGGCTCGACCTGGCGTCGGGCTACGCCGTGTGCTCCAACGGCGCCGTGACGATCCGGCTCGATCCCTCGCTGCCGCGCGGCTTCGAGATCGTCGACGCGGTGACGTTCGACCCGTCCGAGGCCGTGCGCGCGCTGGTCGCGCAGGCGCCGGACGTCCTGGTCGCGGTCGAGGAGCTCGGCGAGGGGTTCAAGGTGACGGCGCCGTTCCCGGCCGGGGAGCTCGTCGCGCCGACCGCGGTCGTCGACCTCGAGGAGCTGCTGGCCCGGCCCGTCTCGCGCGTGACGCTGCGCGCCCCCGGTCGCGACTCCGCCCACTTCATCGAGCTCGTCGAGCGTGTCGGCCTGCAGGGGGTGAGCTACGCGATCGGCTGGACCGCGTGGCTCGACCTCACCCCGCCCGGCGTCTCCAAGGCCTCCGCGCTGGAGCGCGTGCGCGAGCTGCTCGACGTGCCGGCCGGTGCGACCGTGACCGTCGGCGACGGCCAGAACGACCGCGAGATGCTGGAGTGGGCCGGCCTCGGCGTCGCCATGGGCAGCGCCGACGCCGGCACGATCGCGCTGGCCGACGCCGTGACGGGCCACGTCGACGACGACGGCGTGGTCGCCGTCCTCCACGCCCTCGTGCGCCCGTAGGTCACCGGCGGCGCCGGGGGGTCACGCCGTGTCGGGCGCCGGCGGGGTCGGCGGGGTGCTCGTGCCGCGGACCCGGAGCGACGGGGTGATGACGACGCGGTGCGTCGGCCGCCCCGGGTCGGCCAGGCGGGCGACGACCAGCTCGACGGCGGCGCGACCGACCGACTTGCGCGGCGGCCGGACGGCCGTCATCGGGGGCGAGAACAGCGAGACGACCTCGTCGTCGTAGGCGACGATCGACAGGTCCCGCGGCACCTCGAGCCCCTGCTCCTCGGCGTGCTGGGCGACGCTCATCGCCTCCGGGTCGGCGTGCACGAGCAGCGCGGTCGTGCCGGTCGCGCGGCACGCCTCGGGGATCGGGTCGAGCGCGGAGTCCCAGGTCGGGTCCTTCTTGTCCGGGACGACGACCTCGAGCACGCCCGGCTGGTCGGGACCGGGCAGCCCGAGGTGGGCCAGCTCCGCCACCCAGCCCGCGCGGATCGCGGCCGAGTGCGGCGAGTGCAGCGTGTGGACGAGGCCGATCCGGCGGTGTCCCAGCTCGGCCAGGTGCCGGACCGCCATCCGCGCGCCGAGCACGTGGTCGGTCTCGACCGACTCCAGCGGCGTGCGGTGCACCTCCTCGGCGCCCTCGCGCTCGACCAGCACGACGGGGATGTCGAGCGAGTCGAGCCACGCCAGCGTCTCGGCCGCGGTCGGGACGTCGAGCCGCGGGGCCACGATGATGCCGGCGACGCCGCGCTCGACGAGGCGCAGGAGCTGCTGGCGGTCGTCGTCGGACTCGTAGGAGGAGCCGCGCAGCACGAGCCGCAGCCCCGCCGCGCGGGCCGTCTGCTCCGCCGTGCGCACGACGTCGGGCCAGTAGTAGTCGAGCGAGGGCACGAGCATGCCGATCCGCCCGCGGTAGCCGCCGCCCTTCCCCGGCCGGCCGGCCGGGTCGCCCGCGTCGTCGCCGGAGGCCGCGTCGCCCGCCGCGCCGGGCTCGCCGGGGCGCTGAGCGCCCGCGTCCTCGAGCAGCGTCGCCCCGCCGTGCACGCGCCGGAGCAGGCCCTCGTCGGCGAGCTGGGCGATGTCGCGCCGCACCGTGATGGCGGAGACGCCGGTCTGGGCGACGACGTCGCGCAGCCGGATCGTCCCGTGCTGGCGCAGCAGGTCGAGCAGGAGCTCCCGGCGTGACGTCGGGAGCAGGGAGTCGGGCTCGCTCACGGGTGCTCCTGCGGTGTCGTGGCCGATGTGGCGGGTGTGATGGAGGACGGAGGCGAATCGGGTGTCGTCGGCATCATGCCCGATGGCGGGCGCGGTGTCGCGATGTCGTCCGGCCGCGTCGCGACGGTCTCGATCCAGCCGCGCGGGGCAGTGGTCGCGAGCGTGAGCCGGGTGAGGCGCTCGCCCCAGACGTCGCGGTGCATCGGGTCGGTGAGCTCGCGCGAGGCGACGGAGACCGTCACCGGCGCGTCCGAGCGCCAGGTCAGGCGGACGGGGACGCCCCCGCCGACCGGTGTCACGTCGACCCAGCCGTCGCCGCGGGTCACCTCGCCGGCCAGGACGTGGTGGACGTCGCTCGTGCCGGCGGGTCCGCGCAGGTCCCACGCGTCGAGCACGCGCACCGACCCGTCGGGCTCGATCGTCGCGGTGCGCCGCCAGGTGCCGTCGGCGCCCGGGTAGGCACCGGTCAGCTCCAGCGACAGACCACGGGCCGATGCCGGCGCTCCCGCGTCGAGGAGGTCGCCGCCGACGAGCGCGACGTCCCGGGCCGCGTGCCGCGCGCCGACACCCTGGGTCAGCCCGGCGAGCGTCGGGACGGAGTGCCACGGGCTGGTCAGGCACCACTCGTCGTAGCGGTCGGGCCCGAACGTCCCGGCGGTGTAGGTCGGTCGGCCGACGTCGACGACGACCGGGACGCCGGCCGCGTCGACGATCACCTCGCCGACGTCCAGGTGGTTGTGGTGCTCGCCGTTGTGGCCGCCCTTGACGGTGAGACCGAGACCGCCGGACCGCTCGCCGTCGCCCGCCGGCGGGAGCGAGAGGACCTCGACCGACGGCCACCAGGACGCCGTCCGGTGCGGTGCGGCGGACGGGCCGCCGGCCTCGGGTTCCGAGTGGGCCGCCGCGGTGGACCACTCCTCGTCGGCGAGCGCGCGCAGGCAGCGGCCGAGCCCCGAGCTGACGACGAGCAGCTCACCGCCGGCGGCGTCGCGCCGCTCGAGCGCGAACGACGCGGACGGCGGGTCGCCCAGCCAGCGCGCCGCGCGGAACAGGGCGTGCCACGGCATCACGTGGTCGGGTCGGGCCTGTCCGTCGGCGACGTTGAGGAACCAGTCGCCGCCGAGGTGGCAGCGGCGGGGGAAGGTCGCGGTGGCGCGCAGCACCGGGAGCGCGGCGGCGTCGAGGGCACCCCCCGTCGCGCCGCGCAGCAGGTCGAGGGCCTCGATGGCGCGGCAGGCGCCGTTCCACCAGTACCCGTAGCCCTCGTCGATGGCGCCGTCCGCCGGGAGCACCGCGAGGTAGCGGTCCAGCCCCTCGACGCACAGCTCGACCACGCGGAGGCGGCGGGGGTCGTCGGCGTCGAGCAGGTGGAGCGCGGCGACCAGCACGTTGCCGTGGATCCACGGGTTCCAGTTGTGGACGTCGCCGTCGAGGCCGATCCAGTGCCAGTCGCGCCGGTCGAGGAACGGCGTCAGGACGCGTGCGTCGACCTCGCGGCGGATGCGCTCGCGCAGACCGGGCCAGCGCGCGTCGAGCCGGTCGCCGAGGAGGGCGTCGATCCAGGCGAGCTGGGCGGCCACCTCGCCGGCGCCGAGGTCGAGGTAGGGGGCGTCGGGGTCGGGCAGGACCCAGCCGCGGCGGGCGCGGGCGTCGTCGTGCGCCGGCCAGCACCACGTCGACTGCTCGGCGAGCAGCAGGACGCCGTCGGCCACCGCGTCGAGGAACGGGTCGCCGTCGATGCCGTCGATGGCCTCGCTGCCGCCGGCCCCGGCGACGAGCGCGGCGAGCGCCGCGCGCGTGAGCCGGTCCTGACGCTCGAAGACGACCCGCTCGTAGGCATCACGGTTGCCGTCGCGGTGCATGCGGGCGAGCAGCGTCGCCGGGAGCGTCGCCCAGGGGAGCGCCAGCTCCTCGTGCGCCAGCCCCAGCCAGGAGCCCGGCCGGCCCGCCGGTGCTGCGTCCGGGCCGGCGGGGGGAGTGCCCACCGGCCGGGGTCGGGGCAGGTCGACGGGGTCGAGCAGGACGGTGGGGAGCACCGCGCGCCAGTCCGGGAACGCCGCCGCGAACGGCCGGGCCGCCGCCGTCGCGTCGCCGTCCCGGCCCGCGTCGCCGCCCGGCTTCCTGGCCCGCTCGGCCCCGGGGGCCGTGTCCGCCCCGGGGGCCGTGTCCGGCAGGGTGGCATCCGCCATGGCCAGCTCCTCTCGTCGCTTCGTCGTCGATGCTCGGCTGCGTCACACCCTACGCCATGAATGATCGTTTCTGATCGAAAACCGGACCAGTGTCACCAAATCGTGATCTAGACCGGTCGGTTTCCGGTTGACGTGATCGAACTTGAACGTCCACACTAGGGACCGATCGAACATTCGTGACCGTCACGATCACGCGAGCATCGCGGGACGTGACCGCGGAGAAGTCCGATCACGCAGGCAAAGGAGCAGGTGTGAACACGACGCAGGAGCAGACGCTCGGCCGTCCCGAGGCCGACGCCGCGCCCTACTGGTCGCGCGAGCAGTGGCAGGAGCTCGCGGCGTCCATGCTGCGCACGGCCCAGCGGTACGCGTCGCCCCGGCACGGCCGGATCACCTACCCGGGCGCCGAGGGCGGCTACGGCCACGCGGTCGACGGGCTCGAGGGGTTCGCCCGCACGTTCCTCGTCGCCGGCTTCCTCGTCGCAGGCAACCGCGGCGAGGACCCCGAGGGCTTCCTCGACTGGTTCGCCGAGGGCGTCGCCGCCGGCACCGACCCGGACGCCGATCCGCAGGAGCGGTGGGTCCGCCTGGACGAGCACGACCAGGCCAAGGTCGAGGCGGCGTCCCTCGCCCTCGTCCTCGACCTCACCCGGCCCTGGCTCTGGGACCGCCTCGACGCGGTCGTCCAGCGCCGCGTCGTCGAGTACCTCTCGCCCGTCGTCGGCGACGAGACCTACCCGAGGAACAACTGGCTCTGGTTCCGCGTCGTCGTCCAGACCTTCCTCCGCTCGGTCGGCGGCCCGTGGTCGGCGGACGACATCAGGTCCGACCTGGCCCGTCACGACTCCTACGTCCAGGCCGACGGCTGGCTGACGGACGGCACGGAGCGCGCCTACGACCACTACGTCGGCTGGGCCCTCCACCTGTACCCGACGCTCTGGGCCCGGATGAGCGGCGCCGAGGACCTGGCGGCCGACCGCGTCGAGCGCGACCGTGCGGCCCTCGACCGGTTCCTCGCGGACGCCCTCGCGCTCGTCGGTGGCGACGGCTCGCCGCTGATCCAGGGTCGCAGCCTCATCTACCGGTTCGCCGCGGCCGCCCCGTACTGGGTCGGCGCCATCGCCGAGGTCCCCTCCCACCCGCTCGGCCAGCTCCGTGCCGCGGCCAACGCCGTCGTCGCGCACTTCGCCGACCGCGGCATCCCGGGCGAGGGGTTCCTCACGATGGGCTGGCACGACGAGTGGCGCGAGCTCGCGCAGAGCTACTCCGGCCCGTCCTCGCCGTACTGGGCGACCAAGGGCCTGGTCGGCCTGCTCCTCCCCGCCGACCACCCGGTCTGGTCGGCGCCGCGCGTCGCTCTCCCGGTCGAGCAGGGGGTGGCGCGGTACGTCGCGGCCCCCGCCTGGGCGATCAGCGGCACGGCCGACGACGGCATCGTCCGCATCGCCAACCACGGCAGCGACCACGCGTCGCTCGGTGCCGACACCGGCGACTCCCCGCTCTACGCGCGCCTCGGCTACTCCACGGCGACCTTCCCGCTGCTCGACGCGGAGTCCTGGGTCGCGCCGCTCGACCAGGCGGTCGTGCTCGTCGACGCCGCCGGCCGGCGCACGCACCGCGCCGGGATGGCGGTGCTGGCCCCGCCCGCCGCCGTGACGGACCCCGAGGGGTCGGACGTCGTCACCGCCGCGTCGCGCGCCGACGCCCACTGGATCACGCCGGCCGAGCAGCAGGTCCGCCACGGCAGCGGCGTGGCCGGTGAGGTCGCCCCCGCCGGCGAGCTCACCACGGTCTCCGTCCTGCGCGGGGCCTGGGAGGTGCGGCTCGTCCACGTCGCCGCCCCCGCGCCCGAGGCGCTGGCGCTCGAGCTGGGCGGGTGGCCACTGGCCGGGAACGCCGGGGAGGCGGCCGCGGAGGCCGTCGTCGCGGTGACGTCCGGGCCGGCCGGGCCCGCCGACGAGGACGAGCCCGGCGCGAGCGCGCCCGCCGTCGCCCTCGCGAGCGGCGGACGGACGGCGGAGCTCCACGCGCTCGACGCCGGCTGGGACGGCGCGCGCGTCGAGCGACGCCGCGACGCGTCGCCGCTCGGCGCCGAGGCGGCCGTCGGCGTGCTGACCGCCGCGCCGGCCGAGGGCTGGCACGCGGCGGCGATCGCGCTGACCGGCACCAGCGCCGACGGTGCCGTCATCCCGGGCGAGCCGCCGCGGCTCACCCTCACCGACTCCCACGCGCGCGTCGCGTGGGCCGACGGGGTCGTCACGACGGTGACGCTCCCCACCATCCCCGCAGCAGGGGGCCAACGGCGTTCCGACGCCTGATCCCGACGCCCGGGTTCGGGCTCGGAACCGCGTGGGGCCTCACCCCGCGCGGTGCAGCACTCGAAGGAGAGGACAAGCAATGAAGCGCAGCATCCTGGTGGGGGTCGCCACCCTCGCCGCAGCAACCCTCACGCTCAGCGCGTGCGGTGGGGGCAACGGGTCCGGTGACAGCACCGGTGGGACCGACGCCTCGACCGGGTCGACGTCCGAGGGCACCGACGGGGGTGACACGGGCTCCGACGAGCCGGTGACGCTGTCCCTCGCCGGCTGGAGCCTCGAGACCACGCCGGAGTTCAAGGTCCTCGCGGACGGGTTCTCCGCCGAGCACCCGAACGTCACGATCGAGCTCAAGGACTACGACGCCGCCAACTACGAGACGCAGATCACCGCGGACCTCGCGGGCGGCTCGGCGCCGGACCTCTACACGATCAAGCAGCTCATGTCGTTCCCGACGTTCCAGGAGGGCGGCCAGCTCATGGACGTCTCCGACGTCGCGGGTGGCCTGTCCTCGGACATCAACGGGCTGGCGAACTACGAGGTGGACGGCGTCACGTACGCGATCCCCTACCGCCAGGACGCGTGGTACCTGTACTACAACAAGGACCTGTTCGACGCGGCCGGGGTCGCCTACCCGGACGGCACCTGGACGTGGGAGGACTACGACGCCGCGGCCGAGAAGCTGACCTCGGGTCTCGCCTCCGCCGGCAAGACGGACGTCAAGGGCACCTACCAGCACTCCTGGCAGTCGCTCGTCCAGGGCTTCGCCAACGCGCAGGCCGGTGACGCTGACACGTTCTTCGCCGCCGACTGGGACTACATGGTCCCGTTCTACGAGGACGCGCTGGCCCGCCAGAGCGCCGGCTCGCAGGTCGACTTCGGCTCGATCACGACGAACTCGCTCACCTACCAGGGTCAGTTCGGCACGCAGAAGACCGCGACCATGCTCATGGGCTCGTGGTACGTCGCCACGTACCTCGCGCAGCAGGTCTCCGGTGACGCCGAGACGTTCAACTGGGGCTTCGCCCCGGCCCCGCAGCTCGACGCCGCCGCGACCTCCTCGCCCGTGACGTTCGGCTCGACGACCGCGATCGGCATCAACCCGAAGATCGACTCGGCCAAGGTCGACGCCGCCAAGGAGTTCCTCGCCTACATCGGGTCCGAGGCCGCCTCGGTCGAGCTGGCGAAGATCGGCATCATGCCGGCCTACACCACGCAGCCCGTCGCCGACGCCATGTTCGGTATCGAGGGCATGCCGACGGACGACCTGTCCAAGTCGGCCTTCTCCGACCAGACCGTCGGCCTCGAGGTGCCGATCGGCTCGAAGTCGAACGCGCTGAACAACGTCCTCAAGGACGCCCACACCGAGATCATGTCGGGCAGCGTCGCGCCGGCCGACGGCATCGCCGCGGCCGCCGACCGGGCCAAGTCCGAGGTCCTCGGCTGATCCTGCTGGTCCGGCCCGGCGCACCAGCGCCGGGCCGGACCCGCACCTGAAGGAGACCAGATGTCCCAGATGCCAACGGCGGCGGTGATCGACGGCCGTGACGCGGGTGTCCCCGGCGCGGCCGGAGCTCCCGGCGTGCCCGGCGCCCCGCGCCGCCGACCCGGCAGCAGGCTGAAGCTGCGCAACGCCCTCATCGGCTGGACGTTCATCCTGCCGAACTTCATCGGCTTCGCCGTGCTCACGCTCGTGCCCGTCATCGTCCTGATGTACCTCGGCTTCACGAAGTGGAACGCGTTCGGTGCCGCCACCTTCGTCGGGACGGACAACTTCCAGCGGCTCGTGTCGGACAAGACGTTCCACACGGCCCTGTTCAACACGGCCTACTACGCCGTCTTCCACATCCCGCTGACGCTCGCGGTGTCCCTCGGGCTCGCGATGCTGCTCAACCGCAAGATCCGCGGCATGGCCTTCTTCCGGACGGTCGCGTTCTTCCCGTACATCACCTCGATCGTCGCGATCGCCGTCGTGTGGAACATGCTGTTCTCGCCCGAGGCCGGCGTCATCAACCAGTTCCTCATGGCGATCGGGATCGACAACCCGCCGGGCTGGACCAACTCGACCGACTGGTCGATGCCCGCCGTCATCATCGTCGGCACGTGGCGGGACATGGGCTACTACATGCTCCTGTTCCTCGCCGGTCTGCAGGCCATCCCGGCCGAGCTCTACGAAGCCGCCCGGATGGACGGGGCGAACGCGGTCCAGCGGTTCTGGAACGTCACCATCCCGTGCCTGCGCGCGACCACGTTCTTCGTCACGGTGATGCTCACGATCAACAGCTTCAAGGTCTTCGACCTCATCCTCGTCATGACCAACGGCGGCCCCGGCACCTCGACGCTCGTGCTGTCCCAGTACATCTGGCGCAAGGGCTTCGAGGAGAACGACTTCGGCTACGCGTCGGCGGTCGCCGTCGTGCTCTTCGCCATCTGTCTCCTGGTCACCGTCGTGCAGTTCCTCGTGAACAAGAGGAGGGAACGCTGATGGCGACGCTCAGCCTCGACCCGCCCCAGCTCCGGCTGGACGAGACCCGGCCCGACCCGAACCGCGCGCGGCGCATCATCGGGCGCACGATCCTGTACGTGGTGCTCGGCATCGCGTCGGTGGCGATCATGCTGCCGTTCGTCTGGATGATCATCGCCTCGCTCAAGACCAACAACCAGGTCTTCGCGGTGCCGATCCAGTGGGTGCCGGACCCCGTCGTCTGGAGCAACTACCTCGACATCTGGACCAAGGCCAACATGTCGACCTGGCTGCGCAACACCCTCGTCCTCGCGGTGAGCGTGACGTTCCTCCAGGTCCTCACCGGCAGCTTCGCCGCGTACGGCTTCGCGAAGACCCGCTTCCCCGGGCGCGACGTGCTGTTCCTCGCCTACATCGGGACGATCGCCGTCCCCTGGCAGGCGTACATGATCCCGCAGTTCATCATCATGTCGAAGCTCGGCCTCAACAACACGCTCTGGGCGATCCTCGCCCTCCAGGCGTTCGGCGCGTTCGGCGTGTTCCTCATGAAGCAGTACTACGAGTCGATCCCGGACGAGCTGTCCGAGGCCGCCCGCATCGACGGCCTGAGCGAGTACGGCATCTGGCGACGGATCGTGCTCCCGCTGTCCGGCCCGGCGATCGCGACGCTCGTCCTGCTCACGTTCGTCAACACGTGGAACGACTACCTCGGCCCGCTCATCTACCTGCGCGACCCCGACATCTGGACCATCCAGATCGGTCTGAAGTCGCTCGTCTCGCAGTACAACGCCGAGTACGCGCTCATCATGACCGGCTCGGTGCTCTCGGTGCTGCCGATCGCGATCATCTTCCTGGCGGGGCAGCGGTTCTTCGTCCAGGGCATCGCGACCTCGGGGATGAAGGGCTAGCCGATGGCGACGACGCAGCAGGCCCGCGGTGCTCGCGGCGGCCTCCTCTCCCGGATCCCGCGGCCGTCGGCCGACGTCTGGGAGACGGTGTTCGGGGTGGTGTACGTCGTCATGGCGACGAACCTCCTCCTCGCGCTCGCGGGCCTGCCGCTCGTCGTCCTGCTCATGACGACCGACCCCCGCGCCTCGTGGCCGGCCCTCGCGATCGCGGCGGTCGCCGCGTTCCCGGGGCTCGGCGCGGCCGCGGCCGTCTTCTCCGGCTACACGGTGCGCCGCTCGACCGACGTCGTGCGCACGTTCCTGACCTCCTGGGTGCGTCACCTGCGGCGGATGCTCGTGCTCGGGCTGACGTGCGTCGGCGTCGCGACCATCGTCGCCCTCGACGTCGTGTGGCTGCTCGGCGGCCTCGACGCGGCGGAGGGCGGCGCGGGCGCCGGGCCGGCCGGCCCGCTCGGCGCGGTGCTCGTGCCGTTCCTCGGGATCGTCGGGGCGCTCGCGCTGTCCACGACGATCCTCGCCGTCGTCGCCAGCGTCGAGCGCCCGGACGCCCGCCTGCGCGACGTGCTCAAGGCGTCCCTCTACCTGGGGCTGCGCCGGTGGTACCTCACCGTCGGCTCCTTCGTGGTGCTCGGGATGCTCGCCGGGCTGTTCACGCTGCACCCAGCCCTCGCCCTCGGCCTCGCCGCCGCGCCGCTGCTCTACGTGGTGTGGAGCAACGCCCGGTTCAGCCTCCGACCGGTCCTGCCGGTCGGGGCCGAGGCCGCCCCCGAATGACCGATCCGACTCGCGGCCCCCGCCGCACACGCGGCACCGCCGCAGACTAAGGACAGTGCAATGACTGAGAGCGTGACGCCCACGGTGGGCGGATCGACGGCCGCGCCGGCGACGACCTCGCTGGCGGCCGCGACCGATGCGGCCCTCGCCGTCGTCGACGAGAACGTCGGGACGTTCGGCGACCGCTATCCCGGCGACACGACGATCGGCGGACGCTACGAGCTGCGCCCGGCCGCGCGCATCAGCGGCCGGGACCTCCCGCCCGGGAGCAACTACGAGTGGACGACGAGCTTCTGGCCCGGCGAGCTCTGGCTGGCGTGGGAGCTGACCGGCCGGGACGTCTACCGCGACCTGGGTCTCGCGCACGTGGCGAACTTCGTCTGGCGGGTCGAGGAGGAGGTCGACCTGCACACGCACGACCTCGGCTTCCTCTACACGCTCGCCTGCGTGACGCCGGACCGCCTCGTCGGCTCGCCGGAGGGGCGGCGCGCGGCGCTCGCGGCCGCCGACCACCTGATGAAGCGGTTCCTCGAGCCGGCCGGGATCATCCAGGCGTGGGGCGACCTCGAGACGAGCCCCGAGCAGCGCGGTCGGACCATCATCGACAGCCTGATGAACATGCCGCTCCTGCACTGGGCGAGCGAGCAGACCGGCGACCCGCGGTACGAGGACGCGGCCCGTCGGCACGTCGCGCAGCTCCGGGACCGGATCGTCCGCGACGACGACACGACGTTCCACACGTTCCACTGGGACGTGGCGACGGGCGAGCCGCGGTTCGGCAGCACGCAGCAGGGCTACGCGGACGACTCGTGCTGGGCGCGCGGACAGGCGTGGGGCATCTACGGGTTCGCGCTCAACCACCGCTGGACCGGCGAGGCGACGTTCCTCGACACGGCCGTGCGGTGCGCCGAGTACTTCCTCGCTCACCTGCCGCGCGACCGCGTCGCGTACTGGGACCTCGTGTTCAGCGACGGCGACGACCAGCCGCGCGACTCCTCGGCCGCCTCGATCGCGGCGTGCGGGCTGCTCGAGCTCGCGGCGGAGCTCGAGCGCTCCCCGCGGGGCGGCGAGCTGAGCGCGGCCGATGCCGAGCGGGTCGAGCGCTACCGCCGCGAGGCGCGCGAGATGGTCGACTCGCTCGCGACCTCCTACGCGGGCGGCGCGGCCAACGGCTCGAACGCGCTGCTCCTGCACGGCGTCTACGACTGGCGCACCGACAAGGGCGTCGACGAGGGCAACCTGTGGGGCGACTACTTCTACCTGGAGGCGCTCATGCGGCTCCAGCGTCCCGACTGGGTCCCGTACTGGTGAGGCGGGCGTCGTGAGGCTGGTGACGTTCACCCCGCGCGCCGGCGACGGTCGCGAGATCGGTGACGGGCGAGGGACCACGCGGGTCGGCGCGCTGGTCGAGGACGGCGTGCTCGACCTGTCCGACGCGCTCGGCGTCGCCGACCTGACCGAGCTGCTGCGGCGGGACCTGCTCGGGGCGGCGCGCGACGTCGTCGCCCGCGGCGGCGGATCGGTGCGCTCGCGCGAGGCCGTGCGGCTGGAGCCGCCGGTGCGCCCGCGGGCCGTCCTGTGCATCGGGTACAACTACCGCGGTCACACCGGCGACGTCCCCGACCCGGAGTTCCCCGACGTGTTCGTCAAGACGCCGAACACCGTGATCGGCCCCGAGGACCGGCTCCTGCTGCCCCCGGAGAGCCAGTGCGTCGACTACGAGGCCGAGGTCGCCGTCGTCATCGGGCGGTCCTGCCGCGCGGTGACCCCCGAGACCGCGCTCGACCACGTGGCCGGGTACACGATCTTCGACGACGTCTCGGCGCGGGACTGGCAGGGCCGCACCAGCCAGTGGACGCTCGGGAAGTCCTTCGACACCTTCGGCCCGCTCGGCCCCGCGCTCGTGACGCCGGACGAGCTGGGCGATCCGCAGGTGCTGGACGTCGAGCTGCGCCACAACGGGCGGCTCACCGTGTCCTCCAGCACGGCGCGGATGATCTTCACCATGGCCGACCTCGTGTCCTACGTGAGCCAGGCCATCACGCTCGAACCCGGTGACGTCATCGCCACCGGCACCCCGCAGAAGCTCCCGGAGGCGCTCGCCGCCCCGGCCCCGCTGGCGGACGGCGACGTCGTCGAGATCTCGATCACGGGTCTCGGCACGCTCCGTACCGCCGTCACCGCAGCGCCGGACCCGCGTGGGTCCGGCGCGCCCCGATGAGAGGAAGTACCCCCATGTCCGTCACCCGTCTGTGGAGCTCGCACCCCGATGATGTCGCTCGTCTTGATGGTGGGCAGTTGCGTGAGCGGTTCGTGCTGTCGGGGTTGTTCACCCCGGGGGTGGTGTCGTGGGGGTATGCGCACGATGATCGGCTGCTGATTGGTGGGGTGGTCGTGGAGGCTGGCGCGCCGGTGAGGTTGGAGGCGCCGGAGATCATCGGGGC